>ENA-UOOA01007177-UOOA01007177.1-human-gut-metagenome-genome-assembly--contig:-P61old-NODE-7177-length-10195-cov-6.655128_pt1 | contig 10195 bp, 1 predicted proteins | sample MGYA00242467_ERZ724014 | MGnify/ENA metagenome assembly ERZ724014
GTCAGCGTATACTCGCGCTTGACCCTGTGCAGCTCATCGTTGATCATGCCGCCGTCCGCGGGCGTTACCGTATTGCTTCCGTTGATGTCGCCGGTGTAGGAAAGCGTCTGCGCAGCCACGCTTGCATTGAACGCAAGCTTCGCCGTCAGGCTCGCAGCAGTTTCTTTGATGTTAACGATCTTGACGTAGGCTTTGTACTGGGAAGACCAGTACATGCCCTGGTTGTCCAGCAGGTAATTGCCGCTTGCCAGCTGACCAGTTGTCAGCAAAGCGATCTGGGTGTCAGCACTCAGCGCTTTATAACCTTCCTTGCTAATGAAGCTCCAGCTGCCGGTCACAGTCTGCGCCGTGATGGTCAGATTACCGGTAATGGCATCGCCTGCGATGGTGTAACTGCCGTCGGTGTTCTTCGTCACGGGCACAGATGTCTCACCGATTTTCACCGTGATGCCGATGACGATCTCGCCGTTAACCGTCGGCGTAAAGGTAAGGCTTGTGCCGTGGGTGGCTTCGTCGGGTACGCCCGAGATGCCGTCCGCCGTGACACTGTAGGTCGCATGGTCAAACACAGCCGTGACCGTGGTGTTGGCATTGAAGAGCATATCGAGCAGCTCCGCATCGGTCTTTGCTTCTCCATTGATCTGCCATTCCTTGAAGGTATAGCCAGCGTTGCCGGTCTTTGTCACGGCGTTCAGCTGATCCCGTGTCAGTTTGCCGCCCTTGTCCAGAACGAAAGCAGTCGTTTCGCTCACAGAGCCGTTCTTGCCTGCCGCAAAGGTGACCGTCACAGTTTCATTGCTGGTCAGCCGCAATGTCACAGGGCCGGTAATGGCATCGCCGGGGATGGTATACACGCCGTCCGCCGGTGTGAGGGTCACAGCAGTGCCGCCGTTGATTTGATAGGCAACCGCCGTCACTTTGTATCCGGGTTTTGCGGTCAGCTTGAAGGTGATATCCGTTCCGTGGACGGCCTGGTTGCCCGTAATGCCCGTAATGACCGTGATCTCAGCTGCGTCACCGCCGGTCAGGGTTGCTGTATAGCTATCGTCCTTGGCGGCCAGCGTCACAGTGGTATCGCTGTTGATTGCCACAGCCTTCAAAGCCTCGTCGTTTGCATAGGCAGTCCCGCCGATCCGCCACTCCTTGAAGGTGTAGCCCGCCGTATAAGTCACTGCGGGAATTTCGGTGATCGTTGCGCCTTCGTCCAAAGTCTGGCTGCCGGTGATGCTTGCCTTTGCGGGATCCGCGCTCTTAAAGGTAACCTTGTAGGTCTTTACGCTCTGCGCGGTCAGCATGGTATCGGCGCTGAATACCGCCGTTTTGACGGTCTCCGCCGTGTAATCCGTTCCGCTTTCATCCTTCCAGAGCGCTTCGCCGGTCTGGTCTGCCAGACGGTAGCCAGTCTGTGCGGCCGGGGTGGGCGCTTCCGTCACCTTGTCTGCCGCAAAGGTCGTATCCGTGTAGAAGCCGGTTCCTAAGGTGAAGACCGTTTTAGAGGTAAGCTCCGTACCCGTACCGGCCTTAAACGTCACCGTGTAATAAGGCACGGTTGTGATCTCCAGTGCAACTTCCCCAATGATCTCTGTTCCGGGGATGGTATACACGCCGTTCTCCGGTACGATGGTCTTGGCCGTGCCACCGCCAACGGTGTAGCTGACCTGTTTGACAATATGCTTGGCGTTAGGCGCGACCGTAAAGGTGACGTCCTGTCCGTAGGTCGCCTTGCCAGCCTCGACGCCAGCGGTAACACTGACCGCGGAGTGGTTCTTCGTACAGGTAAAGTCATAGCTCTGCGCGGTGAACACCGGCGTCAGGGTGATGTCCTCCTCGACTGCGTAAGTGTTAGTGTCGACCGTGCTGCTATCGGTGCCGACCTTCCAGCCGGTAAAGGTATAGCCGGTGTCCGGCGTCGGCGTCGGGAGATTTGCTGCGCTCAGCTTTGTGCCGTTATCCACGGTGATTGGATCCTCAGTGCTCAGGCTGCCGCCGGTCATGCCGGTGGTGTTGAAGCTGACCGTCCATACCTTGGTGGTCTGCAGGGCGAAGGTCTTGCTCTCCGTGAAGGTCATGTCCTTGATGGCGTCAAGGCTGGCATAGCCGGTATCGCCGCACAGCCAGAGGCTTTCGTCCTGCTTGTCGTTCAGGCGGTAGCCCTCATTGGCACTCACATCGACAGTGGCCGGCGTCTTGCGAGCCGGATCGCTGTAAAGGCCAGCCACATTGTACTTGGCATAGAGGGTCACTTTCTTCTCACCGTTGATGGTGCCGTTCCCCGCCGCCAGCGTCACGCGGAGGTCATGCAGATTGACGGTAAGCGCGGCTTCCGGAGAGACGGTATCTCCCTTTTTCTGGCCGAGCGGGGTCATTTCCAGATCGGTGAGCTTGATCTCCGTGGCTGCGTTCACATCCGCATTGGCGGTAAATGTGATTTTTACAAGCGGGGTAGCGTGCGCGCCGTCAGTACCGAGAGCAATGCCCGTTTCGCTGTCAGTCACATAGCCGGTCTTGCCGTTCGACTTGTCGTAATCCAGCGAGCCGCCGCTAACAAGGGCGGTTACCTCGCCCAGCTTCAGCTTGCCGTTGTCGAAATCAGGAGTAAAGCAGAAGGAATTGATGCTGCGGTTGCCAAAGGCGGAAACGGTCACTGTTACGGTCTCACCGGCGTTGTAATGAGCCTTGTCCGCGGTCAGACGCAGCGTATACTTGCCCACCACGCGCACGGCATAGAATCCTTCCGTGTCCGCCTCGGGAGCAAGGGACTTGCCGTCCTGGAAGGCGCACTTGATCTGGCCGTTAAATTTGCGGATCGGCTCGGTGGGATTGAGAGTACTCTTGAATGCGCCGCCGGAGAGCTTGATATATTTAGCAACCGATTGATCCATATACAGCGCATGGCCGTTGCCGCTGCAGAGGATCTTACCGTTGGAGATCGTGCACTCCGGGCTCGAGTTCTGGGTCTTCACGCAGATGCCGTTCTGCCCGCCGGAGATCATACCGCCGGAAACATGGAACGCGGCGGCGTCGTCCACCGTCAGGGCATTGCCCGTCGTGGCCTCAATGGTGCCGCTCTCGATGTTCACCACCGTGCCGCTGCCGTTGGCGAGGATCGCGGATTTTTCCACGCTTGTCGCTGTGTGCTCGAAAATGCCGGTGCCGACAGAATCCTTGAAGGTCAGGGTCGCGCCGCCGGAGACGGTGATGCCGTTCTCGTTGTTGTCGATGGTCAGATTGTGTCCCTTGAGGTCGATGGTGACGCTCTTCTTGACCTCGACAGTGCTGGTCTCTACGGCGTCCTCATTCAGGGTGATGACAACGTTGTTATAGCTATGTGCGCTGCCATTCAGCGCATCGACTGCCGCCTTCAGGCTGGCGTAGTTGCCCGCGAGGCCGACAGCACCGCTGCCAATAGTCACCGTTACCACCTTGGCGGAGGCTGTGGTGTACTGGGCGTAGAGCGTCATGTCGGAGGTCACATTCTCAATGGTATCGCCGGTGTACGACGTGCCGCTGCCGTTTGCTTCGGTATTCCACATGTGCGCAAAGGTGTAGACATAGTTCTCGTCTGCGGCGCGGGTAGGCATCTCCCCGGTATAAGTGACGCTGCTGCCGCTGGCGCAGGAGATCTGCTGTAAGAGCGAACCGTCCGCGTTCAGGAAGGTCACACTGTAGCCGGTCTGAAGGATGCTCCAGCCATCCTCACCTGCAAGGAGCTTCCGACCTTCGGGATAAGTGACCGTCGCGCCGGTATAGAGCTTCAGTGCACCTTCGGTGCCCTTGTACTTGCCGCCGGTAAGGTTGACGGTCATTTTGTTATTATTAGTGTTCGTTCCTCCGACCACCAGGGCATACCCATTGGTACCTTCCACAGAGGAGGGAGCCAACACGCCAAACGCGGTGGCGGTGTTGCCGTAATAGTCCTCAACCTGAATACCGTTTGCGCCTTTGATGTCCCCGCCGGTGAGGGAAGCAACCGTCGTGCCAGAGGTCAGCTTCAGTGCCGTGCCATCTGTCGCGGTAAGGTTGCAGTTCTGAATATGCTCCACCGTTGCATAGTTCAGCGAAACAGCCGTAGTCTTACCAGTAAAACTGGAATTCTGAATGGTACCGATTGTCCCGCCAGAATCATTGCTGCTATAAAATGCACAATTGCAGTTAGGCGTATTAAAATCGCAATCGCTCAGCACTCCAATGGTCGACGTTTTATCATTCATCCAGTCATCTTCGTTGCGAAAACCGTAGATTTCTGCCGCAGAGGCTGTGCTGCTAAACTCGACCTTAATGTTCTGTAGCAAGGGCATGCTGCCATTATTTTTGATAATCGCGACATCATCCCTCTCGGTCATTCTTCCATCCTGATCATTCAGACAAATTGTACCTTTTTTGACGTCCGTGCTGACAAGGGAAAGTGTGCCAGCATTATCAATGACCCCTTTGTACACGTAAAAATACCCTGGTTGTGTCACACTGCCGTTGCCGGACAGGGTCTTGCCGTTCAGATCCAGGGTCAGCGTATTGCCTGAGGCCACAGACAAATAGGTATTATTGGGCAAAATCACATTCTGCAGCAGCTTCACGGTGCCGCCGTTGCAGTTGGTGACGAGGGTCTGCAAATCGCCCGACTGCGAAATGCCGGTGATGCTGGTCGTGCCGTTCGTGGTCATGTAGCCTGCGGCGATCATGCCGTTGCTGGCCCAGATGGCCTGATAGGTGGTGTCCGCCGTGATGGCGGTTTGCGTGCTGGCCTCCGTGCCGGTGATCGTTTCCTCGACGTTGTCCAGCAGGTAGTCCGTGCCCTGCACCGCATACCAGCCGAGGAAGCTCTGGCCGTTGGCGGCAGCGGGAGCGGCGGGAATGTTGGTCAACTTCTCACCATTGGCGATGGTTTCGGTCGCCGCATCCTCCGTGCCGTTCATGAACTTAACGGTCCGATCCGCCGTGCTGCCATTCACCGTGATCGTGCCGGGAACGAAGGTCACGGGGACAGGGGTGGGGGTCTCATCGACAATACTATACTCATCATTGTTACTAGGATATGCGCTGATTTCCAGTTTCCCAGTTGCCTCGGCAGAAACATCCAGCACCAGTGTGAACAAAATGCCTTCAGAGCACTGGAAATTTTCATTATAGTCTATGCCTGCATATTTTGCCTCTGGTGTTTGGTCAAATGTAGGGCCAGCAGGAATAGCTTCACCCTTTTCAACCGCTGTCAGAGTAATACCTGCAGGGATATCAAACTGTAGTGCCAATCCCGCAACAGGCTTTGCATTTGCAACCCTCACTGGAACTCTAACACTTTTTTGCCCAGCTGTTACTGTGACAGAGTCAACGGTAATCATCATATTTTCCGCAGCCACAGCTTGACCAGGAACGAAACTGACCACCATTGCTATCACTAAGAGCAGCGATAATATTTTTTTTCGCATAGCTTGTTTGCTCCCTATTTACAATTCACTAATCTTTTTACTAACAAATCTGCGAAGTTGTACAAGATCCGCCATATTGATTTTACCGTCCAAAATGACTTCTGCAGCTTGCTTTTGGAGGTCGGAGTGCTTTGTGAAGGTCTCTTTTTTTGTCACAACACGGCGAAGCGACACAACATCTGCGATGTTGATTCGGCCACTTAAATCCACATCCCCCTTCAGCACGCTCGTCACGGTAATGGTCACATTATCATTCACGCCCGTGACGGTGTAGGTGCCGTCAGTGCCGGGGGTAACAGTCCGGATCTCGCCCTCGCCGAGCTGCACCTGCACCAGATGCGTATATGCGCTCTTGAGGGTCGTCACGGTAAAGGTCAGCGTATCGCCGTTCAGCTCATGTTTCACACTGGTGCAGGAACTGTCGTTCGCGTCGTAGTAGGTCTTGTTGACCACCGTGACGCTGTGCTCCGACGGTGTCTGCGTGCCGCTCGTCCATGCGCCGTACATAATCTCACCGGCGGCGACGGTCTCGGTTGCATACTGCGGACCATCTGCCCAATAAGCCGACTCCTTTTTGTCGACGTTAGAGCCGTTGACAACGTATCTCACCGGCCAGCCGGGCAGTGTGAACTGGGTGGCGGCGACAGCGCGGTATTCGCCAGGCTGCAGCGCCTGAAGCGTGCCGTCCAGATCCGCACGAGCGGTGAAGTCGTCGAAGATCGAGGTGTTGTCGGAGTAGAAGCCCACGCCGCCGTCCTGCACGGTATTCTTCAGGCTTGCGCCTTCCGCAACAGAAAGCGTGCCTGATCCGGTATTCTGCACCACACCGCCGAAGGCTGCGCCGCTGGCGATCACCAGCTTGCCGCCGTCGACCACCAACTCGCCGCTGACGGAGAAGCCGCCCGCCCGTAAGGCGTCGGAGTCCGGATAGACTGCATCGCTCATGCTGCCCTGCTTGAGACCGTCCAGCGCGTCGAGCGAACCGTTTACCGTCAGCTCAGCACCGCGCCCCACCGTCAGGGTGGAGCCGGGCAGGATACGCAGGCGGTGCGCAATGGTATAGCCGCCATCCAGCATGGTGAGCGCGAGGTTGTAGGGCAGCGGGAACCTGCACTTTTCCGTGCTGATGGGAGCGCCCATAATTTCCATTTTCAGCGCACCGATGCTCATGCCGCCGGTCACGACCCAGTTCTCACGTCCGATACCAGGGTAATCAGTAAGCTGCTTATCGGCATCATAGGTGCGGGTGATGGAAGCGCCCGCCTGCAGCTGGAACAGACCGCTTGACGCAATAATGGGGATATTGGTCTCATTAAAAATCTTTGTCTGAAATCCGCCGTACAGGCAGCCGCAGCCGATCAGCTCGCTACTGCTATTCACCGTCAGACTGCACTGGATGTTCTGCATGGCGTAGCGCTTGAACGGCGTAACGTCTTGCCTATAAAGCTTTTCCAGGTTCTGGCCGCCGGTAAAGTCACAGACGATGAACGGCTCATAGACCGTGCCGCCATCGGCGATCACCGCGCCGGAGCCGGTAATGATGCCCCGGCTGTCCAACGCGCCGCCGGCAGTGATGGTGATCGTGCCGTTGTTCGCCACTGCGCCGTAAGCGCCGCCGGTGTGCCCTTGATAGTTTGATGGCGGGTATGTGCAGGACAACTCCGCGCCCAGACGCAGCGTGCCGCTGACCGTCAGGGTGACGCTGGAGTGGACTGTCAGGGTGCGGAAGGGCGTGTCGGCAATGGAATTGGAGCGCCCGTTATCGCAATAAACATAGTCCCTGGTGTAGTGCGCTTCATACGGAATGTAGAGCGTCACACCGGATGGGATCTCGGCGTCCTGTGTCAGTTCCGTGTCCTTGAGCAGAAATACCGTGCTGCCGGATCGTGCATTTGCAAGCGCGACGGAAAGGCTTTCGAAGAACAAGCCGCCGCGGCGGGCTTCATAGGTTCCAGTCTGCGCGAAGACAGCCCTGACCGTCATATTGTTGTTGACGGTCATCGAGTATGTCAGCTCGTCCGAAAGGAACGAACCGGCAGCGTCCAACCAGCCGTAGAACTGACAGCCGTCATTGGGCACGGCGGTCAGCGTCGCAGAATCACCGGCCTGATAGGTTTCCTTATCCTTAGTGACGGTACCGCAGTTGGTATCATACTCCACCGTCAGCATCGCTGCGGTATCCGTGGTAAAAGTGATGTTCCGCAGCCATGCGCAGTCGGAGCCGGAATCCGTGCTGTCGTTTTTCTTATAGGCAAAGTAAACGTCCGATGCGCCATCCACTGTGACGGAGCCGTCCGCCCAGCCAAGCTCGCCATAGAAGCGTTGGTATCCATCCGGCAGACCGGAATATGATGTGCCTGCCGTGATCTCCGTCCCCACGCAGATGACCAGAGAATCGGGATTGTTTTCCGTCAATGCACCATCCGGGATTCCTGTGTCACCCGTTTTATAGGAGGAAGAAACCTTATATTGGAAGTGCAGCACACCCGCCTGAGGAACGGTTAGCTTGATGGCGGAAACGGTGCTGCCCACCCCGGCGTTGCCGGACTGCAATACTCCATCCGCCACCGTCCAAAGGTGGTCGCCGCCTGTTTGCACGGTAAGATCAGTCGGTGATTCATAGCCTGTGATTGACTGATAGTTGTCATAGGCCGCCGTATTTACGGTCAACGCGCAGAGAAGCGCGGCGAGGAAAAGATGCCTTTTGGTCGCTTTTAAAAGCTTCACGGCTCGCATCCCTCTCTTTCTTCTTCTTTTGAAATAGTACCTTTGGACGGGAGCAATATGCTCCCGTCCAAAAGCTTTTTACGTCTGTGCCGCTCAGGTAAAGCTGACGTTCACCGTAACATTGCCGGTTGCGTCAATCGCGCCAATCAGGTTGTCAAACTGCTGAACGAGTTCCTTAACCATCATTGTCGCATCCGTCTCGTTTTCCAGAGTGGACAGTGCGGTGGAAAGGCTGCCCATCTCATCTGCATTCAATGTAATCGTGACGGTGCAGTTCTTCTCCAGCGTTGCGACGCTGCCGCCCACCGCCAGCTGTGTTCCGGCGGGAAGGTACATGGTGATCTTGCCGCCCTGATCATCGCAGGGGCTCAGCTTGACATGGTTACGAATGGTCTTGTTGAGGGCATTCATGTTGTTGAAGTTGTCCAGCGTCAGGTCGCCGACCTCGCTGCTCGTGAACTCCAGCTTTTCAGTGCCGATCATCAGGTAAGCGCCGTTCTTGATAACGATCTTGCTGTCATCTGCCTGCGTGCCTGCGTTGACGTGAGAGGTCAGCGCCTGCCAGGCGGCACTGGCCGCCGCGGGATCAGTTGCAGCGGTGATCGTGTACATACTGGAGTCAGTTATCTTGTCGATCCCGCGGAGGGTATAGGTGCAGCTCTTGCCGTCGATGGTGGCATCGATGGTAGCACCCTCAAAACTGTAGCAATGCGGCAGCCAAGCATCAAGAGCGACCTCTGTTCCGCCAAGGCCGGTGCTGATGGTCGTGGTGTGAGACTTCACGCCCTCCACGCCCAGAGATGCAACTTTCTGCATTTTTGCCGTCAGGTCAATGCTGCCTGTGTTGACCGTTCCACCCGCAGCAGGCATGGTGAACACGGCGGTGTAGTCTTCGCCGACCGTCATATCGACAGTGCTGCCGGATTCAATTCCAAGGTAGAACTTATAAAGGAGAGGTGCTCTCTCGGTAATATTGCAACGACTGCAGGTACGAGTCTTCTCACCGTCGTTCCCGTTGACAGCGTGTTTTGTAACAGTGTACGCGCCCCAGACATGACCCAATGCGGCGATGGCCTCGGTCTTAGTCTCACCGCAGACGGTGCAGGTATAGGTCTTCACGCCGGACTCAGTGCAGGTAGCAGGCGTCGTTACCACGCCGTCATTCCAGGTGTGGGTGTGCTGCGCCGGAGGCGTATAGCTGCCGCCGGAGGAACCGCTGGAGCTTGCGGACTCCTTGTTCACGGTGGTGGAAGTTCCGGGCTTGACAGTGGTTTCCTTACCCTTGGCGTCAGTCACAGTGATCTCGCTTCTGCCCGTGTTTTTGACTTCGGTGTTCTTAGTCTCAACGGTCACGTCGGTGTCAGACGCAACACTTTTCACCGTGCCGGAGCCGGTAACGGCAGCGCCCGGTGCACTGTTGGCAACATTGTCGATGGTCGTTCCGCTGCCTGCGGCAACAACTGCGCCGGAAGCGCTCTCCGTCAGAGCGATATTTTTAATGTGCGAACCGTTTTTCGTCTCGACCTTGCTGTCCACGCCGCTGATCGTCACGTCATCTGCCGTGGCGTTGTCCAGAATGACCGTGGAGTGATTGCCGGTGATCGCAATGCTGCCGATGTTTTTGCTGCCGCTGACGGTCACGACGATATTGTCGGTGGGGATAAGCAGGCAGCCGATGGTTCCGCTGACGGTCACATCGTCCGCCACAACGAGGACAATGCCCTTGCCATTGGCATTGACCGTCTCGCCGGCCTTGTCCGCATAGGTGCCGATGGCGCGGTCAAGGATCGTGACGGTGGCCGCGCGGGTGATGTTGTTCTGAGGAGCCAGCTGGTCGGCAGTCACGCCGCCCACAATACCGGCTCTGATCAGAGCAGCCAGCATGCCCCGGGCATAGGACGCCACCTGCGCACCGTCCGTGAACTGCGTCAGATCGGGGTTTTCGATGGGCTCGATACCCAGAGCGCGGCCCAACATGACCATGGCGCGCTCACGGGTAATGGACGCATTCGGCGTCACGGTGCCATCGCCGTTTCCTTTCAGAA
>ENA-UOOA01007189-UOOA01007189.1-human-gut-metagenome-genome-assembly--contig:-P61old-NODE-7189-length-10172-cov-3.828309_pt1 | contig 10172 bp, 15 predicted proteins | sample MGYA00242467_ERZ724014 | MGnify/ENA metagenome assembly ERZ724014
CAGAGCGGTCATCCTGACACAGCTCAAACTGAATATGATCCCGATTATAGGTGCCCCGAATGCCGGACCCGCAGCCCCAGCAGCGCATCTCCCAGGGGAGCGTCTGCACCACGCCAAAACTGCCGTCCGGGCGCTGACCGATAAAGGCGTGAACGCATTTCTTCACGCCACCCCTGTTCCAGCTGGTCAAATAGGGTTCCACCCGCCGCTGATCCGTGGCAGTATCGTGCACGACGATGCCCACAGGCACCATGGTTCCCCCGACACGATAGCAGTCGTTCTGCGTCAGAAAATTGGTCTGAATGTCCATTTATTCCTCCTTGCACTCGGGCAGTCCGGCCACACTGGTCAGCAGACTCAGCACGCCCGCCAGCAGCGACGCGCTGGCCACTGCCACCCAGTTCACGCCGCTCAGCACCGCGCCGGTGCCGATGGTGGCGACCGCTGTCTGCGCCACGGTCTTGACCGCCCGGATCAGGGCGCAGGACAACCAGCTCTTCCAATGCGTTCGATTCAACGTACCTCTCCTCCTCGCTCCAGGTCGGTGATGCGGTGGTTGATCACCTTGATCTGCTCCTCCACTACCGGCATCCGCCGGGCAAACCCGTTGTGCTCCCGCACCTCGCGGGTCAGCTCCTCCAGCTTTGCATCCGTTACGGCCTGCCCTCTGCCGTTGCTGATGAGCACCCCCAGCAGAGTGACCGCGCCGGTGATGAGGGCCACGACGATCTCCGTCATCTCCTCACCCCCTCACCGTTCAATAAAGTCCACGCTGATGGACGTGGCCCAGCGCAGGCCGTCCTGCCAGCTGTACTGGCTGAAGCTGGGCGTACCGAAATAGCCGTTCACCGTATGGTCCTGGCCGTCCACGCCGGGATAGGTGCAGGTCGTAAACCCGGCGCCATAGATCGCGTTCCTGATCTTCGCCGCATCCGCCCAGCTCAGCGCATTCCAGCTAAATTTCAGCTTGGCCTTGGTCGCCACCAGCGTGCCCATCATCCGCCCGGCGCTGTTGCGGCCCGTGTCGGCACTCCACACGTTCTCATAGGTCTCCACCAGTCCGCCGTTCAGCTTGGGGGCGGGCATCTCCACGCCGCCAAAATAAATCGTCACGTTTCCGCCTCCTTATATATAAAGCGGATTGACGCCGGTGCAGCGGGTCTGGGCGTTCAGCACATTGACCACGGTCTCGGCCAGTTTCTCCCCGCCGATATACACGGGCACGGTAATGCTTCCGCCGCCAGTGCCGCCCATTCTGTCGCCCAACTTCTGGGCCATCACGTCCATCCAGCCGGTGTTGTTCTCCAGCGGCACCACCGCCTCGGTGCCCGCCTCGCCCAGCATGGTCAGAGTGGCGCTGCGGAACACGCCGCCCCGGGCGGCAAAGGAAATTCTGGGCCAGCCGCTCAGGCCGAGCGCCCGGTAAACCGCCTTTTTGACCCCACCCACATTGCTATTATATGAGATCTTCAGCCCCAGTGTCCGCCCGGCCCAGCCGGAGCGGAACTGCTCCCACAGGCTGGCTGCGGAGTTTTTCAGCGTGTTCACAATGCTGACGGCGCGGATGCCCCATCCGGCGGAAAACCCGTTCCACAGCGTAAGCGCTCCATTGCGCAGCGTGTCCGCAATGCTGACGGCGCGGCTGCCCCACCCGACGGCAAAGCCGTTCCACAGGCTTGCCGCCCCATTGCGCAGAACATCCAGAATGCCTACGCCGGGACTGCCCCAAAGGGCGCTGAAGTTCGCCCACAGAACGGACGCCCCGTTGCACAGAAAGTCCGTGATCCCCGCGGCGGGACTGCCCCAGAGGGCGCTGAATCCGTTCCACAGGACGGCCGCCCCATTGCGCAGAACGTCCAGAATTCCCACGCTCCGATCCCCGCTCAGCCAGGCGCTCCGAAAGCGCTCCCACAGCTCGCCGGGGCCGTTCTTCAGCGCGGAGCCGATGGTGACCACCACGCCGGCCAGACCGCTCCAGCCGGACTGGATCGGCTCCCAGATGTGGCGGCGCACCCAGTCCTTCACGCTGCCGAAGGCGTTGGAGATACCCTGAGCCACCCGGCTGAGAAAGCCGCTGCCGGCGGAGAAGCCCCCGTCGTCCACACTGCGTAGGCCAAGGCCGAACTGCGCCCAGAACTCCGCGCCCGCTTTTTTCGCCGGGCCGCCCAGCGAGAGATCCAGATCGAACGCCCCTGCCGCCGAGGGGCCGGTCTTTGTTTTCGTCCCGGTCTTTTTGCCGGACGAAGCGCTCTTCCGGTGGCCGGAGGAACGGGTGCTCACCGTCTTTTCCTTCAGCCGGTTGATCTCGTCAAATTCCAGCAGAGTGGCCACGCTCTGCACCTGCTTTGTGCTTCTGGCCGCCGCCGCGCTCACCGTGGCCGACACCCGCTTGACCGCCTTTTCCGCCGTGGTACCCACCGCGCTCAGCCGGTCACTCACCGTCTTGAGTCTTCCGCTCAGCCCCTTGAGCTGCCGATCCGCCCCGGCAGCCGTCTTTTCCTTGCCCATTGGTCCGCTCCTTTCCGCGCCAGCGCCCGGCAAGGCGCTCCATCATGCTCCGGTAATGCTCCGTCCGGGCCGCCAGCAGCTCCTCCTCCGTCCAGAAGGGAAAGGCCTCCCCCACCGGGGGCAGACTCTGACCCGCCAGCGCCCGGGCAGTCAGCACCGCGTGGCGGTAGGCCACCAGCGCCAGCGCCTGCAAAAAGCGGCGCTCCCGCTCCGCCCCCAGTTCCAGCTCCCCGGCCAGTTCGCCGAAGGTCAGCTCCTCCGGCTCCGCCACCGAGCGGATGCGGGCCTCCCGGAGCAGTTCCTCCTCATTCATCGCCGGTCATACCGGCAAGGCCCGCAAAGGCCGCGCCATAGGCGCTGGCCACTGCGCCCTTCAGCTGCTGCGTCTGCGCTTCGGTCAGCAGTCCGGAGGCGCGGCCCAGATCGAAGGCCAGTCCCGCAAAGGCGTCCTGCCCCTGCCAGCCCTCGTCTACCAGCGCGTCATAGAGCGCCGCGCCGTCCTGAAGGGCGTTCTCATTGCCCGGCCAGCGCAGGGCCTCGCCCAGCAGATCGCACAGCCGGTCGCCGTCTGCCGCGGCAGAGAGCAGAAAGGTCAGAATGTCCTCGCCCCACTTCTTCCGCAGCGCCCGCTGCCCCGCCATGGTCAGCCGCAGCCGGTATTCCGCCTCCCCCGCCCGGAGGGAAAAATATGTCTTCATATGCGTCGTCCTTTCCCCGTCTCATACAGATTTCCGAAGGTCCCCGGAGGGGGCGCGCTCACGCCGCCCCTTCCTTGCGCCGCCCGACTTCAGGCCGGATCGGTGACCGTCCAGTCGCTCTGGAGGTTGACGGTCAGCTTGGCGCTGACCAGCTCGTCCACCTTGGCGCCGCTGACCATGACGGAGACGTAACCGGCAGCGGCAAATTTGGTGCCGTCGGGGAAAGCCACCTCGATATTCACCGGCTTGCCCGCATCCTGCACCTTCTTCAGCACCCGATAGTCGCTGTCTGCGGCGGAGTTGTCGAAGAGGAAGGTCACCTCAAACGCCTTGGTATCCTGCACGCCGGGCACAGTCTTTTTCATGCTGTCCTTCATGCAGGTGGCGTCCAGCTCAGAGGGCGCCGCGTCGATGTCACCGATGTCGGTGACGTAGTTGAGGGCGCTCTCGCCCACCTTCACATCAATTCCCATGGTGGAAAAACCCTGAGTTGCCATCAAATCATCCTATCAGATCCTATTTGTCTGCTGTTGCGCAAAAGAACCGCTTGTCCACCTTCCGGCCAAACCGGAAGGTCTTGGTGTACGCCCCCTCGCCCGCGCTCTCATAGCCGTCCGGCGAAGAGTAGACCCGCCGGAGCCCCAGCCCCAGCATGGCCCGGTTCACGCCGTCGCACAGCTCATGCAGCCGGTCAAAGCGCTGGGCGCGGACGCTCACCTGATAAATGAGCTCATCCACCACCGCCTGCTCGGTGCTCCGGTTGGCCCACTCGCCCCAGCTGACGCACTCCCCTGCTGTCGGAGTGCGCGCCCAGAGCGACCTCAGCGGAACATCCAGTTCGGCCAGCTGCGCCCGACGGGCCGCATACACCGCCGCTCTGCCGTCGCAGAGCTTCCAGTCAACCTCTGTCATTCTCTCACCTCACCCGCTGGAGCATCAGCTTGCGATGGCTGGGCCAGCGCTGGATGGCGCGCACCTCCCAGAGCCGCCCGCCGATGTCCAGCCGGTCATAGGGGGCCAGTTCCAGCTCTGTGCGCAGGCAGGCCTCCAGAATTCCGCCGGGCTGTTCGCCCCAGGCCCGCACCTCTTCGCCCGCGCCCACGTTTCCGCCGCTGTTCCAGCTTCTGGGGTGCTGGAAGGCCAGCCCGTCCGCCGCCTCCACGCGCACATCCGGCTCCTGGGCATAGTGCGCCGTCTCCCGACCCAGCGTGTCCCGCTCCGTGCGGCGTCGGTAGAGATCAAAGCCCTGCCGCCAGACCGGCGGCGTCTCCCGCAGAACCATCAGGATCCCTCCCGGCACGCCACCCGGCGGTAAGGGGCCAGCGTGCGCAGCAGCGCCGCCTCCCCTTCCAACACTTCGGCGCTCGTGTAATAGCTCTCGCTCTGGGAGAGCTGACCCTCGGTATAGCTGGCGCTGTCCGTGCGCAGATACTTCAGCGCCGCCAGCTCAATGAGCAGACTCCGGGCACAGCCGGGCAATTCCTCCCGGTTCAGGTAGCGCAGGATGCTCTCCTCCGCCGCACACAGCACGTCGGTGAGCCGCGCCGTGTCCGCCTCATCGCCCAGACCCAGCGCACGGCTGAGTCCGGACAGAGCGGCGTTATACTCCGCCTGCGTCATATCAGGCGGCGGCCTTGGTACACTTCAGCACGGCCAGGCCGTCGGGCTGAGTGACCTTCGCGCCGTAGACGTGCAGCCCCTTCAGGCCGTCGGAGAAGTTCTTCTCCAGGCGGTACGCCTCCAGCTCCACCAGCTGCTCGGCGAAGGAACCGGCGGCATTGGTGCCGGCGATGACGGAATAGCTGCCCGCGCTCTCGGGCACATTGTTGCTCAGATGGATGCGGAACCCGGCGGCGTCGCCGACCCAGCCGCCCTGCAAAATGGCCTGATTGTAGCCGGTGCCGTTGCCCACAAAGCGCTCGTCCTTCAGCAGCAGGCCGTGGAACCAGGGCGGAATGACCACCCAGCGGCCCAGCATGGGCACATTGTGCTCATTGAGCAGCACGCCCAGATCCACCAGATAGTCATAGGCGTTGGCGCTGGTCAGGGTCTGGGCGGTGATGGTGCTCCCGCTCTTGACTCCGGCGAGCAGCAGACCGGCCAGATAGTTGTCGATCACGTCGTTGATGTTGTAGCTGGCTCTCTGCATGGCCGCGTCCACCACCTTGGGATTGGACTGGGCGTTGTCGATGTCCTTCACCTGGAAATTGAAGTATTTGGCCTGGTCGATCTTCAGCTCCATCATGGTGCTGTCCAGCTCCTCCGGTGCGGCCAGATCCTCGCCGGTGTAGTCGTTGATGGCGATGTCGCCGATCTGGTTGATGTGGACGGTGTCGCCATAGGCGCGGATGTCGCCCTCATAGTCCCGGTTCAGCAGAGCGGAGTAGACGTGGACGTTGTCCAGGTGCTCCAGCAGACGGGCGGACCATACCTCGGGAATAAAGTTGGTAAATGCCATGGTTCAAATCATCCTTTCAAAGTGTTCTGGATCTCCGCCCAATGGGCGTTGATCTCACCGGGGCTCATACCCCGCAGACTTTCCCGGTCAAAGGCCGGGGTCGGGACAGGCTCCGCCGGGGCCGCGCCCGCCATGCGGGCGGTAACGCTGTCGCGCACCGCGTCCCGGAAGGTACGCTCAAACTCCGTCACCCGGGCGTGGGACTCCTCTGCCGTGGCGCCGGTGAGCCACGGGGCAAACCCGGCGGGCAGCCCCAGCCGGGTCAGCTCGTCCGCAGTGTCCACCTGGCGCTCCTCCAGCGCGGCAAAACGGGCATCATACTCCGCCTGCGCCGCACTGCGGGCCCGCTCCAGCTCCTGCGTGCGCGCCTGCTCCAACGCTTCGGCCTGCTCCCGTTCCCAGTTGGCCCGGGCCGTCTGAAGCGCGGAGGACACCTTCTTGTCAAAGGCGGACTGATAGTCCCGCCGCTGGCGCAGCAGCGTCTCAAGATCCGGCGTCTCCGCCTGAACGGCGTCCATCGGCTTGCGATCAAATCCTGTCTCTTCCATTGACTGCTCCTTTCTATCCCGCCGGGTGCGCTCATGCGGCCCCGGTGTTATATGTGGTTAAATGGGAAGTTCGCTGATCTCACTCCTCCTCCCCCCGCTCCTCTCTCTGACGGCGCAGGTTTTCCGCCGCCTCGGCGGGATCGCGGATGAACCAGAGCTGGCTGAGCAGGGTCTGATCGTCCACAATGTTCTGGAGTTTGCAGACCAGATCCACCTTTTCGCTCTCGTTGATGAGCAGGTCGGGGGTGAACACCACATCCACCTGATCCTCGTCCAACGGCGCCATGACGCCCCGGACGGTAAGCCAGTGGCTGTAAAGCGCCATGCGCTCCCGCAGTCCGCATTCCATGCGGCGCATCTTGCCCCGGGCCAGCAGATCCATGCTGAGCAGCTTCAGCTTCAGCGCCTGACCGGAGGAATTGCCCGCAAAGTTCTCGTCAGACAGATCCACCGTGAGGGTCATCTTGTGCATCTCCCGCACCAGATTGTCCGCCAGCACCTGCACCTCGCTCTCGTTGAAGGTCTTCTGGATATACTCCGCCCGGGCGTCCAGCGGCGCACCGTCGATGAACTTCTCCCGCGCCAGCTTTTGCTCGTCTCCCTCGGCCAGCGTCATGCCGAAGAACACCAGCAGCGCGTCCACAAACTTCTTTTTATCCGTCAGGCGGCTGGACATCAGCGCGTCATAGGCGTCGATCAGCGACAGGATCTGCTCAAAATCACCCTGTCGGTCGTCATTATTGACATAGGCGATCATGGGCACCGCGCCGAACCAGTGATAGCGCACCTCGCCCACCGGTCGGAACGCACCGGCGCTCAGATCGGAGCAGACAAAGTCCCGCTCTGTGCGATCCGTGTAGACGGTGACGAAATAGTACCGCTCGCCGGTGGTCTTTTCTCGTCTGTCCCACACCATGCCGAAGAGCTTGGCGTGCTCCACCGTGGTGTCACAGACCAGAATGCCCCGGCGGGGGTCGATCCGGGCGGAGCGGGGCATGGGATCGCTGCCGCCCGAGGCGTAGCACAGCTCCAGGCAGTCGCCCATAACACCCATTGTCCAGCCAATGGACACGTCCACCTCCGGGAGATGTCCCCGCTCATAACAGCGCAGAAGGGGCGCCAGTTCCACCTTCCGGCCCAGCTCGTCCACCGGGTTGGCATCGTACTTCACCGGCTGGCCCAGATAATAGCCCAGCGCAATGTCCACTACATACTTGGCGTAGTTCACCGCCACCTGCACCTCGCCCTCCCGGCAGGTACGAAAAATGTCGTGTCTGCCCAGATAGTAGCGATCCAGCTTGTCATAGCGCGCCGCCGCCAGCTCCGCCCGGCGCACCAGATAACGCAGCACCCCCGGCGCAATGCGCTCCACATCAGGTACCTCTGAGTGGTCAAGATAAATAATCATGTCTGCTCCTTTCTTTCGTGGGACTTCCGAAGGCCTCCCCTTTGGGGGAAGCCTTCGAGTGCAGCGCGGACTTTCGCCCCCCCCCTCACAGCCCTCTCGGCCTCCTCATCACTCTGCCCCGCCCCCGGTCGATGCCTGTGACGACAAAGTAGCGGATGGCATCCATACAGTGGTCATGCTCCTTGACGGGCCGATCCTCCCCGCGGTCGGCGGCAGCCGCGTCCCAGACATAGCTCTGGAACTCTTCCGCCGTGTGACGGCAGGTGTCGGCAAACAGCAGCGATCCGTCCTTGAGCAGCTCGCCCACCCGGCGGATGCCGTCCCCCACCCGGTTGTCCGCCTTCAGCACCGGCCAGCCCCGGCGGTGCAGCTCCTCGATGAAGCTGGCCGCCGAGGGATCCACCACCACCGCCCGGGGCGTCACACCGTCCAGGAACACCGCCAGATCGTCGGCGTAGTCGCCGTCGGTCTTCTGCCGCCGCTCCTCCCGGCCCGACCAGTAATACTCCCCGGCGCACACCCACGCCCCGCCCGCGCTGCGCCGCCACTTCAGAAATACCGTGGGGTTCTGGGTGCCGTAGTCGCAGGAGATATAGGTATCGCCCCGCAGCTCCGGCAGTTCCTTCAGCAGGTGCTTTTCGGGGGAGAACCCATCGTAGACCACCCCGTCCGCCGCCCGCCACAGCCCCAGCACATAACGCTCGTAGAACGCGCCGGTATACATCCTGCGGTAGCGCGCGCGCACCGCCTCACTGAGCGCCGGATTGTCCTCCATGGTGAAGTGAAGGTGGAGCAGACGGCGCTCCTCCGCCCGGCGCACCCATTCCTGATAGAACCAGTGCCCCGGCCCGGCGGGATTGCAGTTGAACCAGAACTTGCTGGCGCCGACGCTGCACCGGGCCAGCGCCTGCTCCACAAAGCTGCGGGGCATCAGCGCCACCTCGTCCAGCAGCACCCCGGCCAGCGTGATACCCTGAATGGCGGCAAAGCTGCTCTCGTCGTGACCGCCGAACAGGTAATAGTCATTGCTCCGGTTCCCACTCCACACCGTCAGCCGGTTTTGACTGCGCTTCTCCTCAATGCGGAAAATGCCCTCCGTCCACTGGGGCAGCAGATTGGTCACATTGCGGCGCAGCGACTCCACGCTCCGCCCGCACAGGGCGAAGCACTGCCGCTCGAACCGCGTCATGCTCCACAGCAGAAAGCCCACCGCCATGCTGACGGTCTTTCCGCTGCGCACCGCCCCGTCGCACAGAATGCCGTCAAGCTCCGCTGCCCCCGGCTCCCGCCACCAGGTCATCGCCCGGCGCTGCTTCGGACTGAACGGCTGAAACTCCATCGTCTTCCCCTCCCTCCAGCTCCTCCCGCAGCAGGGCGAGCAGATTGTTCTCCGGCACCTCCGCCGCCCCGTTTCCCCAGCGCTCCGGCATCCGGTGGCTCAGCCACAGGGCAATGGCCGACGCGTTGGGCGGCACCTGCTTGCGGGTGCGGACGATCTTTTCGCCCTTCTCGCCCTCCTCCCGACGCTCCTCGGTGTAGGTGTAGCCGGTGGCCATCAGAAACAGCGCCCGCTCCACCAGCCGGTCCGCCTCCTCCCCGTCGGGCACCTTTCCCCTCAGAAAATCCACATCGTCCCTCCCCCCATCCGTCTTCGCCCCGATATTAAAACATATGTTCGATTTATAGAATGCAAATAACAAAAAAATCCCGGCCCGCATTGCATTTTGGGTCGGGATTCGGTATTCTTTGTATAGAAACGCGCAAAAGGAGTGGCACTATGGCCAACGACGAGATCCAGCACCGGCTGGAGGAGGCCTTTGCGGCCTCAGGCCTGACCCAGGCCGCGCTGAGCCGGGCCTCCGGCATCGACCGGAGCAGCATTTCACTCTACCTGAGCGGGCGCTACAAACCCACGGCCGACAAGCTGCTGCGGCTGGCCGCCGCCTTGTCTGTGACGCCGGAATGGCTCAGCGGCATGGAGGCAAATGCCCCGGAGCCGTCGGCCCTTTTACCGGTGGCGCAGGAACTGGACGAACAGGGCGGTCTGCGCTTCACCGAGGAGCGCGTCCCCGTCCCCCGCTCATTTCTCCACGGCGGCGACAGCGGTTCCTTTTTCATTCTCCGTGTCACCGGGCTGGCCATGTACCCCCGCCTGCTGAGCGGCGACTGCCTGCTGGTGGAAAAGACCGCCGAACCAAAGGACGACGCCATCGCCGTACTGGTGCAGGACGGCGCACTGCTGGTGCGCACCGTCTCCGGCAAAACGCTCCTGCCCGCCAACCCGGAATATCCCCCCAGAGCCCTGGATCACACTGCCCGCATTCTCGGCCGGGCGGTGATGCTGGTGCGGGCGCTGTGAAAGGAGTCCTCATATGAAACACCCCCTCAGGCTGCTGGCGCTGGATCTGGACGGCACCAGCCTGAACACCGCCAAGCATATCACCCCCGCCGTCCGTCAGGCCCTTCTGGACGCCATGGCCGCCGGAGTCACTGTCGTCCCGGCTTCCGGCCGTCCGCTGACCGGGCTGAGTGAAGAATTTCTCGCCCTCCCC
>ENA-UOOA01007197-UOOA01007197.1-human-gut-metagenome-genome-assembly--contig:-P61old-NODE-7197-length-10161-cov-10.029191_pt1 | contig 10161 bp, 6 predicted proteins | sample MGYA00242467_ERZ724014 | MGnify/ENA metagenome assembly ERZ724014
GGACTCGAACCCTGGGCCCACTGATTAAGAGTCAGTTGCTCTACCAACTGAGCTAAAGGTGCTGGTGGTCCATCCGAGGTTCGAACTCGGGACACCCTGATTAAAAATCAGGTGCTCTGCCAACTGAGCTAATGGGCCATGTAATTGCGCATTTTAACCATTCGTAAATTAAAACGTTTTGTTTTTGTTGGCTGGGGTGGCAAGATTTGAACTTACGAATGCCGGAATCAAAATCCGGTGCCTTAACCGCTTGGCGACACCCCAAAAAATAAATGGGGCGGGCGACGAGAATCGAACTCACGACCTCCAGGGCCACAATCTGGCGCTCTAACCAACTGAGCTACACCCGCCGTTTATTTGGTGCGCCTGAAGAGATTCGAACCCCTGACACACGGCTTAGAAGGCCGTTGCTCTATCCAACTGAGCTACAGGCGCATATCAAACGCTCGTCAATCTTGCCTCTCGGCAAAAAAAACTGTGGAGCGGGTGATGGGAATCGGACCCACGCGGCCAGCTTGGAAGGCTGGAATTCTACCATTGAACTACACCCGCAATTCCTTTATCTCTCGCATCAACGCGCTTGTATATAATAACACTTTTCAAAACGAATGTCAACGTTTTTTTTCGTATTTTTCGAAAATTTTCCAAAAAATTTAAAAAAATTTCTTTTCGGGCATTTCGGAACATCTGATTTGCAGGATATAATAATAACCCGGATTATTTTGCAACGATAAAAAAAGAAAATCCGGAACGTATGGCGAGAATCGCGAGATAAACGTTCAGAACAACGAGCAAAGGCATCAGAATCATTAAAAACAGACTTTTTTGCCTGTATTTAAAAACGAAAAGGCATATATAAATTGTAAGCGCGCCGCCGAGCAAACCCGTCAGAAACAATCTTCCGTCCGATTTTTTAAAATTATCGGTTCCGTCTGTTTCGTCTTTGAGATTTTTTACAAGCAAAAAAGCATAAAAATTGATTGCAAGCAGATATGTGCCGACGAAAGTATAAAAAATAGCCATAACGCAAGTATTTCCGTTTTTTCTCTGTTTCAAACGCCGTCTTTGCGTTGTTGCATCGGTATCGCTCTTTTTCGCTTTTGTTCCGAAAATATGCGCCGTCGTTACCGCGGCGGCATAAACTCCCTTTGCGGCAAGGGCGGAAAGCATACGTTGCCGGTTGATGCGGTTGACTTTTTTATCGAAAAGAGTTATAATACCGATATCGACAGGGGCGGTTTGCTTATGTTTTTTCGCGGAGTTTTGCAACTTTTAAAAAAAGTTCCGAAAATTACCGAAAAACGACGGACGAATCGCAGCATAATCGAAAATTCTCTTGACAGTCCGCGGCGCTTTGTGGTATACTTTTAAAAATATAAAGTAAGCGCGGGCGTTCCGCGCACGCGGGATTGCGCGTCTGTGGCGGACGAAGAAAAGTACGGAGGAAAAACGTATGCCGGAAGCAAAAAATTTTTTAACGGATATAGAAATCGCGCGGCGAGCAAAACTTAAACCGATTTACGAAATCGCGGAAACGGCGGGAATCGGCGAAAAATATATCGAACCTTACGGAAAATACAAGGCGAAAATCGATTTGTCGTTTTTAAGAGATAACGCCGGCGAAAAAGACGGCAGACTCGTGCTTGTAACGGCGATTTCTCCTACGCCCGCCGGCGAGGGGAAAACCACTACCGCGATAGGTCTTGCCGACGGTTTGCGCAGAATAGGAAAAAATGCCGTGGCGGCGCTCAGAGAACCTTCGTTGGGACCCGTGTTCGGTATCAAAGGCGGCGCTGCGGGCGGCGGATATGCGCAGGTGGTGCCGATGGAAGACATCAATCTGCATTTTACGGGCGATTTTCACGCCGTCGGCGCGGCAAACAATCTTCTTGCCGCTATGCTGGATAATCATATTCAGCAGGGAAACGCGCTGAATATCGACGTACGTAAAATCACCTGGCGCCGCTGCGTCGATATGAACGACAGGCAGTTGCGGAATATCGTGGACGGTCTGGGCGGAAAAACCAACGGTACCCCGCGCGAGGACGGTTTCGATATTACGGTGGCAAGCGAGGTGATGGCGGTTTTGTGCCTTGCTTCGTCGCTGAGCGATTTAAAAGAACGCCTGAAAAAAATCGTTGTGGCGTACGATACGAACGATCGCCCCGTAACCTGCGGCGATCTGAAAGCTGCGGGCGCGATGACGGCGCTGTTGAAAGACGCTCTGAAGCCGAATCTGGTGCAGACGCTGGAAGGTACGCCCGCGCTGGTGCACGGAGGTCCGTTTGCAAACATCGCGCACGGCTGCAATTCGGCGATTGCTACGAAAACCGCTTTGAAGCTTGGCGATTACGTTGTTACCGAGGCCGGATTCGGGGCGGATCTCGGCGCGGAAAAGTTTTTCGATATCAAGTGCCGTCAGTCCGGGCTGAAACCTGCCGCCGCGGTGGTGGTGGCAACGGTGCGCGCCCTGAAAATGCACGGCGGGCTGAAAAAAACGGAGCTTGCCGAAGAGAACGTCGAAGCACTGAAAAACGGACTTCCGAATTTGTTACGGCACGTTTCAAACGTGAAAAACGTTTACGGGTTGCCGTGCGTGGTGGCGCTTAACCGTTTTCCTTCGGATACGCGGGCGGAAATCGACTGCGTGAAAGAGGAATGCGAAAAGCTGGGCGTGAAAGTTTGTCTTTCAAACGTATGGGCGGAAGGCGGAAAAGGAGCCGAAGCGCTTGCGAAAGAAGTGGTAAGATTGTGCGAAGCTTCTCCCGCAGGCGAAGAAAGCTTCCGCTTTGCATACCCTGACGAGCTGACGACGGAAGAGAAAATCGACGTCATCGCGAAAAAAGTATACGGCGGTAAAGGCGTTGCGTTTACGCCGAACGCTAAAAAACAGGCGGAAAAATTGCGGGAACTCGGATTCGGCGATCTGCCCGTGTGTATTGCAAAAACGCAGTATTCTTTTTCGGACGATCCGCAAAAACTCGGCGCGCCGGAAAATTTCGAAGTAACGGTGCGGAATCTGAAAGTTTCCGCGGGAGCGGGCTTTATCGTGGCGCTTACGGGCGATATCATGACGATGCCGGGTCTGCCGAAAATTCCCGCGGCGGAAAATATCGACGTCAACGAAAACGGCGAAATCACAGGGCTGTTTTAACGGCAATATCCGGGCGGCTTTCGCAAAGAAAATATGCGGAAACCGCCTGCGGCAACATAAATCATTTACGTAAAGGAGAAAACTACTATGGCGACTTACATCGACGAACCTTCGCATACTTTTAACGAATATCTGCTTATCCCCGGATATTCTTCGGCGGAAGCGATTCCGGCAAACGTTTCCTTGCAAACGCCGCTCGTAAAATTCAGAAAGGGCGAACAGCCGAAAATTACCATGAATATTCCTATGGTATCGGCTATCATGCAGTCCGTTTCCGGCGATAAAATGGCAATCGCGCTGGCTACGGAAGGCGGCGTTTCGTTTATCTACGGTTCGCAGTCGGTTGCGGACGAAGCCGCTATGGTGGCTCGCGCAAAAAATCATAAAGCGGGCTTTGTTACCAGCGATTCCAACGTATCGCCCGAAGATACTCTGGCGGACGTGATTGCCCTGAAAGAAAAAACGGGACACTCCACGGTGGCGGTTACGGCAGACGGCACGGCGGAAGGGAGGCTTGTCGGCATCGTTACCAGCCGCGATTATCGCGTCAGCCGTATGGATACCGCTACGAAAGTAAAAGAATTCATGACGCCGTTTGCAAAGCTTGTAACGGCAAACGAGGGCGTTTCCCTGAAAGAAGCGAACGACATTATCTGGGATAATAAGCTCAATTCGCTGCCGATTATCACGAAAGACGGGAAACTTCGTTATTTCGTGTTCCGCAAAGATTACGATTCGCACAAGCAGAACCCGAACGAACTTCTCGATAACGAAAAACGTTACGTTGTAGGCGCCGGTATCAACACGCGCGATTACGAAGAACGCGTTCCGGCTCTGCTGGAAGCGGGGGCGGACGTACTGTGTATCGATTCTTCCGAGGGCTTTTCCGAATGGCAGAAGCGTACGATTGCATGGATCCGCGGCAAATACGGCGACAGCGTGAAAGTGGGCGCCGGTAACGTAGTGGACGCCGACGGCTTCCGTTTCCTTGCCGATTGCGGAGCCGATTTCGTAAAAGTGGGTATCGGCGGCGGTTCGATTTGCATTACGCGCGAAACGAAAGGCATCGGCAGAGGTCAGGCAACGGCGCTTATCGAAGTATGCAAGGAACGCGATAAATATTATCAGGAAACGGGCGTGTACGTTCCCGTGTGTTCGGACGGCGGCATCGTGTACGATCACCATATTACGCTGGCGCTTGCAATGGGCGCGGATTTCGTGATGCTCGGCAGATATTTTGCTCGTTTCGACGAAAGCCCTACGAACAAGATTATGATGGGCGGCAATTACTTTAAAGAATACTGGGGCGAAGGATCGGCGCGTGCAAGAAACTGGCAGCGTTACGATCTCGGCGGCGATAAAAAGCTGTCTTTCGAAGAGGGCGTGGATTCGTACGTTCCTTACGCGGGCAAGCTGAAAGACAACGTGGCGATTTCGCTTTCGAAAGTGAAATCCACGATGTGCAACTGCGGCGCGCTTACCATTAAAGAATTGCAGGAAAAAGCAAAGCTTACCCTTGTTTCCGCTACGAGCATCGTGGAAGGCGGCGCGCACGACGTAATTCAGAAAGAAAAAGCGCAGTCGGTGAAATAATAAATGTTAGGGGTGATATTAAATATATTGCCCCGTTTTTTTTAGTATTGTTTACACCGTAGATTGGGGAAAAAATGGAATTAAAAGAGCTTACTTATGGTATTAAAACAAAAGATTATGAATATTTGACATATACGGATTTCCAGCAGTTCATAACTAAATATACGCAAAATTATGGAGAATATCATTTTAGTAGAAGGTGGAATCTCAATAAAACTTGGACGACAAATTTTGTAACTTATAAAAATTTAACTATATCTGGGGTAAATAAAAATCGAAATAATTGGTATATGTATTTGCCTGTAGGTGATAGACAAGTTTTTATAGGCAGAAAAAGGGGATATTATATTTATGGTTTTTCTACTTTTGAAACCCAAAAATTGCCGGGTTTAAAACCGTATGAAACGTGGGTTGATTATCCGGTGGGAGCTGTTTCTTTTGATGGGAAAAGTATAGAAATTCCAGATAAAGAAAAACCTCAATTCTGCGAAGATGAACACGCAAATGATTCCGAGAAAAGTGTCAATCAATTATTTGATTCTGAGAAGTTGATAGCTGATGAACTTACAAATAAAATTATAGAAGAAAATATAAGTCGGTTTGCAAATGTTGAAAATATAGCGGTTTTTGGGGAAAAGATTAATTATTACATAAAGAATGAAATGATGGACATAACGTCTGTCAGAACAGAGTCTGAAAGATTGTCTATCAATTGGAACGAAGAATTGAATGAAATTGTTTTGTTTTTATCTAATGAGGGATTGGAAACATTTTTAGGAGATGAAAAGAATTTTTTGTTTGTAAAAAATCAGTTGACGGTTGAAAAAGTATTAGAAGTATATCCTCAATTTATAAAGTATAAAAGCAAAATAGACATTGGTAATATTATAGCCGAATACGTTGATGCCTTTGAGCCGGATTGTTATTGGCGAGAATGGAAAACAAGAGAAGAAGATACTTTTTGGGATGAAGTAAGAAGAATCATTGAATACAATATCGATCAATTTGAACGACAGACAAATCAAGCCGAAGAGCGAAAAAAAATTGAACAAAAGTTGGCAAAATTTAGCCCTGCGTTTTTTTATGAAAAGTTTAAGAAAACGAATGATACCATATATAATTTAGAGAAATTTAATAGTAAGTTTCTCAAAGAATGGCAATATTTGGCGCAAAATTCAATAAACGACTATGAAAATATGAAGGAAGGGAATTATGAAGAAATGTATAAAAACAACATATCGGTTGATGATGTAGAAAAAAATTGCATGTTATTTGAAAAACGATGGTTGCAAAAATTTTATGAGGTTGTAGATGCAGTATTTCATCATTTTATCGTAGAGGATAAGTTGGATTATTATATTTCTATCTTCGAAAAAGATATTAAAGACGACGAATTAATCTTGGATGTTGATGAAAACACAGAAAAACGTTTTTGTAAGACTGATATTGAAAAAAAGTTAGACGAAAAAGAGAAGAAAGAATTTCAATTTTATAATTTCATATTAAATAATATGAAGGATGAAATGTACAGTAAAAAAACTGGTAAATTATTGTCATCATTTTTATATGCCGATAAAATTATTGAATATAGCAAAGAAGTGATTGCAACAATCACGACTACGGGCGTTTTACAGGAGAATGAAAATGAAGTGAAATTTCAAAATTTTGATAACATTGTAAATTTTGTTAAACAGTCCGAAAATTCAGAATTTTTGATTACAAAAGCGAAAAAGAAAAGAGGATCCTCATAATAGTTTGTATCTTTTATATGCGCAGTCGGTGAAATAATTTCCGTTGAAAACGCCCGGAAGCAGAAAGAGCGTTTTTGCGGCGGCGAAACGAAAAAATGCGGTGAAAAATGCGCCGCAAGACGAAAAGAAAAACAAAAAAAGGGGCTGCGGCTCCTTTTTTTATGCAATCGGGAAGAATTTTTATTCAGCCCCCGTCAGTTATCTTGACAAAGCAGACGAAATATACTATAATAAAAAACTGGAAAGGTGAAAAATATCGGCTTTTCCACGGAGGAATAATACGAATCAATGGTACCCCTAACTATCGCAATCGTCGTAATGGTGATTTTATCCGCTTTGTTTTCGGCTACGGAAACGGCGTATTCGTGCGCGAACAGAATCAAAATCAAGAGTATGATCGCGCTCGGCAAGAAAAACGCGAAGCGCGTTTATAAGCTGGCGGAAGAAAAATACGATAAACTGATTACGACGATACTTATAGGAAACAATATCGTAAACTTAACGGCTTCGGCGCTTGCTACGGTATTGTTTACGAAGCTGCTCGCAGAATCGTCGCTGGACTCGACTACCGTCTCCACGGCGGTAATGACGATTGCCGTGTTGATTTTCGGCGAAATTACGCCGAAATATTTCGCGGGCGTATATCCCGAAAAATTCGCGTTCTGGCTGTACCCGTTTATTCAGATCTTTTACTGGATATTTACGCCGCTCGGCATCGTTTTCGGCGCGTATAAAAAATTGCTCGCGCGCATTTTCAGGCTGAAGCCGAACGACGCGGTAACAGACGAAGAGTTGATTTCGCTTGTGAACGAAGCGGAAGAGGACGGCACGCTGAAAGAGGACGAATCGGAACTTGTGCGTTCCGCGCTGGAATTCGACGATCTGAAAGTGGAAGATATTCTTGTGCCGCGCGTAGACGTTGTGGCGGTGAATATGAACGCCGACATGGACGAAATTTTTTCCGTTTTCAAAGAAAATTGCTTTTCCCGTCTGCCCGTGTACAAAGATACGATCGATAACGTGGTGGGACTGATTCACGAACGCGATTTTTATAACGCGTATCTGCGCGGCGATAAAGAAATCGCGCACGTGGTACAGGAAATCGCTTTCACTACGGAATATACGCGCATTTCGTCGCTTTTAAAGCAGCTGCAGAAGCAGAAAATTCATATGGCTGCCGTTTCCGACGAATACGGCGGACTGGTGGGTATAGTTACGCTGGAAGATATTCTGGAAGAACTCGTCGGCGAAATCTGGGACGAACACGACGAGGAAGAAGTGCTTTACGGAAAAATTTCCGACGATGAGTACTGGGTGGACGGCAAGTGCGACCTCGAAGAGTTTTTCGATTTGTACGGCATCAGCGAAGAGGACGAAAATTTCGAATCGAACACGGTAGGCGGCTGGGTGATGGAAAAATTCGGCGGCATCCCGCCCGTGGGCGAAATCATCCGCTTTAAATTTCTCGAAATCAAAGTGGTGAAAACAACAAAACAGAAAGTTCTGAAAATCCGTTCGAAACGGGTGGAAGAAGAAACGGACGACGAAGAAAAAGCGGAAGAAAAGCGGAGAAAAACCGATGAGTAACATTTATGCGAAAATAGTAGATTCCATGCAGAAAGTGTTTCCGACGGAAGAACCATGCGGAGAAGAACGCGGAAAAACCGTTCTGCAAAACGAACGCGTTAATTTTCAGCTTGTATATAAAAACGATTCCGACAATGCGATTGCTCTTGCGAAAATCGACGTGCTCGGCACGTTGGCGCCGTATGTTACGATTCGTTCGGCGGAGCTTGTGCCTGCGCAGTATTTTCCGCAGTTTCCCGATACGTACACATATTCCGTGCAGCCCGGATTATATCCCGATCCGTTAAAACCTTTCGGCGCGACGGGGGCGGTGTTGCCTGCCCGGCAGTGGAAAGCGTTTTACGTAAGCATCGAAAAGCCGGACGGGTTCGAAGCCGGCGTATCCGCGTTGCGGTTTATCCTGCGTACACGCGAAGGGAAAGAGCTTTCGCGCCTTAGCTATCGCCTGGAAGTGCTGCCTGTTTCCGCGGCGGAATCGGATTTGAAAATCACCAACTGGATGCATTACGACGGCATCGAAGCGAAGCATGGCGTAAAACTGTTCGACGACGGTTTTTACGGCGTTTTCGAAGGATACCTTCGCGAATACGTGCGTGCGGGCAACAATATGCTTTTAACGCCGCTTTTCACGCCGCCGCTCGATACGGAAATCGGCGGGGAGCGGCGCACGGCGCAACTGATCGGCGTAACGGTTGCCGCAGACGGCGGCTACGAATTCGATTTTGGCGAGTTGAAGCGTTTCGGCGAATTTGCGTTTGCGCACGGAATAAAATACCTTGAATTTTCGCATTTGTTTACGCAGTGGGGCGGAAAGTGCTGCCCGAAAATCATGGCTAAGACGGAAAGCGGCGAAGAAAAGAAAATTTTCGGCTGGGAAACCGCTTCCGATTCGAAGGAATATCTTGCGTTTTTAGACGCGTTTTTACCGCAGCTTGCGGGGTTTGTCCGCAAACAGGGTTGGGCGAAAAAATGTTATTTTCACCTTACCGACGAACCGGGCGCGGAACATCTGGAAAAGTATACGTTTCTGCGGGATTTCGTAAAAGCGCGTATCGGCGATTTTCCCGTCATGGACGCGATTTCGCATTACGAATTTTACGAAAAAGGCGGCATAGACGTGCCGGTGCCGATTACAAGCAGTTACACGGCGTTTGAAAATAAGGGCATTAAAGAACTTTTTGTGTATTATTGCTGCGGTCCCGCCCGCGATTTTTATTCGAACAGATTTCTGAATATGCCTTTGCAGCGTACGAAAATTATCGGCGCGCAGCTGTACGAAACGGGCGTGCAGGGCTTTTTGCACTGGGGATTTAATTTTTATAATACGGCGCGTTCGTATGCGGAAATTAACCCTTACGAAGATACTTCGGCGGGAGCGATGTTCCCGTCGGGCGATTCGTTCGTGGTGTATCCGGGGCGGGGCGACGCGGTAGGCTCGTTGCGTTCGGAAACGCTCGGCGAAGCGTTCTTCGAATATCGTGTTTTAAAAACGCTTGAAAGCTATATCGGCAGAAAGAAAACGCTGAAAATTTTACACGATTTTGGCGTGAGAGGCTATACGGAATATCCGAAAAATTCCGCGGCGCACCGCAAAATGAGAGAAAAAATTTACGCCGCGCTGAAAAGAGCTTTGAAAACTGCGGATTCTCTTTGAAAAAAAGGCGGAAATCCCTGTAAAACGGCGCGCTTTTCGGTTTGATGCCCGTAAAAACGGGTATGAATATTAAAGAAGAAAAAATCGCCTGTCTAACGAAGGCGAAAAGATTTTAAAGGAGTCAGAAGGATTATGGAAACGATTCTTGTAACGGGCGGCGCGGGCTTTATCGGTTCGCATACGGTGCTGGAACTTTTAAACAAGGGCTATAACGTTGTGGTGATGGATAATCTTTGCAATTCAAGCAAGGAAAGTCTTCGCCGCGTTGAGGAGCTCACGGGCAAAAAAGTAACTTTTTACGAAACGGACATCCGCGACGCAGAGGGCACGGATAAAATTTTCAAAGCGCATAAAATCGACGCGGTAATTCATTTCGCCGGGCTGAAAGCCGTGGGCGAAAGCTGTCAGATTCCTTTGAAATA
>ENA-UOOA01007203-UOOA01007203.1-human-gut-metagenome-genome-assembly--contig:-P61old-NODE-7203-length-10154-cov-5.187642_pt1 | contig 10154 bp, 8 predicted proteins | sample MGYA00242467_ERZ724014 | MGnify/ENA metagenome assembly ERZ724014
AAGCTTAAAAATAATTTTAAAAAAGCCCGATAAAGTATAATTTTTTCCTCGGAAACCTTCAAAAACGGCGGCGTTATCATTGACTTTTTTTTTTCGTTATGCTATAATCTATATGCGAAAATGATAATAAATTTCGAAAATTTGTTAAAAATTCTCTCGTATACGGAGGTCTCGGGTTAATATGGAACGCAACGACGCTATTCAACTCTTTGAAAGCTTATTTCACGCCGCGCCGCAGGATTTGTTCACGGCGGCAGGCAGAATCAACGTGATCGGCGAGCATGTGGATTATTGCGGGGGTAAGGTATTCCCTGCCGCGCTGAATCTTCGCTGCAACGTGTATGCGCGCAAAAACGGCGAAAATATCATTCGCGTTGCCGCTTCCGATTTCAAGCAGGTGGTAGAGCTGGATATCGATAAAATCGGCGAGTACAAGTCGCTGAAATGGGGCAATTATCAGGCGGGCGTTGCATACTATCTGCAAGAGAGCGGCACTCCGCTTGTAGGCTGCGATCTTTTGTACGATTGCACCGTGCCTTTCGGCAGCGGACTTTCTTCGTCGGCGGCGATCGAAGTTTCTACGGCGGTTGCGCTTTCGGAATACGCGGGCGTTGCGTACGATAAAGTGCAGCTGGCTTTGATTTCGCAGCGCGCCGAGAACAAGTACGCGGGCGTGAATTGCGGCATTATGGATCAATTCGCTTCGGCGATGGGCAAGAAAGATCACGCGATTTTGCTTGATTGCGCCACGCTCGATTACGAATACGTGCCTTTGCAGCTCGGCGATTACTGTATCGTGGTGGCGAATTGCAACAAACCGCATAACCTGGTGGAAAGCAAGTACAACGTGCGCCGCCACGAGGTGGAAGTCGCGCTGAAAAAAATTCAGGAAGTTAAAAAAATCAACGCTTTGGCAGAACTTACTCCGGAAGAATTCAACGAGGTAAAATACCTGCTTTCGGGCGTAGTAGCGAAGCGCGCGGAACACGTGGTGACGGAATGCGCGCGTGTAACCGAAGCGGTGGCGGCTTTGAAGCGCGGCGATATTGCCGAGCTTGGCAGACTTTTAAACGAGAGCCACTATTCGCTGCGCGATCTGTACGAAGTGACGGGCAAAGAGCTTGATATGCTTTCCGCGCTGGCGCGCAAAGAAGCGGGGTGTCTCGGCTCGCGCATGATCGGCGCGGGGTTCGGCGGCTGCACGATTTCCATCGTGAAAAAGTCGGCGGTGGAAGGGTTTATCCGCCACGTTGATAAGGCGTATTTCGATGCGATCGGCTATCGCGCTTCCTTCTACGAAACTTCGATTGAGGACGGCGTCACCGTAACGAAACTGTAAAAGCGTAAGCTATCGATAAGATAGCAAAGGTCGAAAGAATATGATCAATCAGAATATCAGCGATTTAATCGCGTATGCAAAAACCCATTTGGGTCTGCCCGCGGCAGACGAAATTTACGTTTCCAACCTTTTGATGACGAAGCTCAATCTTACGGAAATCAAGCCGTGCTGGGTAAACGAGAAGAAAATAGCCGCGCTTACCTGTCCGGACGAGATCGTTGCGCCGATCGCGGATTACGCGGTGAAAAACGGGCTGATCGGCGAGGGCGAGGAAGAATTTTTCACTTCCGACATTCTGGATATGCTTTCGCCGCGCCCTTCGGAAGTGATTGAAAAGTTTGCCGCGCTGCACGAGAAATCGCCCGCGGCGGCATTCGATATGCTGTACGATCTCGGCGTGAAGAACGATTACGTGAAAGCGTCGGCGATCGCGAAAAACGAGTACTGGAAAACGACGACCACGCGGATTCCCATCGAAATTACGATCAATTTAAGCAAGCCCGAAAAGAACAACAAGCTCACGGCGAAACTTCGTAACGTTTCGTCCGGCTATCCGAAATGCATGCTTTGCAAAGAGAACGTGGGGTACGTAGGGCAGGGCAGAACGCGGCGCAATATGCGCACCGTGCCGCTTACGCTGGCGGGCGAAAAATGGTTCTGGCAGTTCTCGCCTTACGCGTACTTTTATCAGCACGGAATTGCGATCAATCTCGCCCATACCCCCATGGAATTGACGGAAAAGACCACGCGCAAACTGCTCGATTTCGTAGATTACGCGCCCGATTATTGCATCGGATCGAACGCGCCGTTGCCGATTGTGGGCGGCAGCATTCTGGCGCACGAGCATTTTCAGGGCGGCAAGCACGTATTCCCGATGTTCGAAAGCGCGCGCGGCGAAAAGATCGCGGAAACGGAAGGCGATGTGAGCGTGTACCTGCCCGACTGGTACAACAGCGTGATCCTGCTTACGGGCGGCGATAAAAATTCGCTTTGCCGCGCGGCGGCGAACGTATTGAATAAGTGGTTGAATTATTCGGACGGAAGCGTGAATATCATCGCGAAAACGGATGCGCCGCACAACACGCTTTCTCCGATCGTGCGAAAAACGGAAGAAGGGTACGAAGTGTATCTGCTTCTTCGCAACAATCGTTGCACCGAGGAATACCCCGACGGAATTTTCCACGCGCATAAAGAATATCATAATATCAAGAGCGAATCGATCGGACTGATCGAGGCAATGGGCAGATTTATTCTTCCCGGCAGATTGCACCGCCAACTGCGAGAAGTGCGCAAGTTTTTAACGGGCGAAAATACGGAAATTACCGAAGATATGCAGATCCACACCGAGATGATTCACTCGCTGCTCGCAAAGCACGGCACGAACAATTCCGATCGGGAAGCCGAAAAAATCGTCACCGCGTATGTGGAAAACGTATGCGAAAATATTCTGGAAAACACCGCTGTTTTCAAGCACGACGAGCAGGGCAAAGCCGCGTTCGGCAGATTTTTAAAAGTTTGCGGCTTAACGAAATAAATCGTTTTTCATTCAATCCGTCCGTTTCGCGGGCGGATTATCTTTAGGGCAGTTTTCAGGCGGCTTTCAGGCTTGTTTTTTATCGAAACCCGCGGCGCGTATGCAAAAAAACGCGTATGCAAAAAAAACGCGTATGCAAAAAACGCGTATGCCGTGAAAATATGACCCGTTCGCCATATTTAAAAAAGCGAAAGGGGAAAAATGCGGCATTTTGTAAAACGAAGTCGTATGCGGAAACGGGCGTATGTCGAAAACAAAAAAATCGACGTTTTTCGCGCAAAAAATGCGTTATTTCGGCAGATACCCCCATCGTTTTTCATCTGCGCCGCCCCGCATATTCCGCGCCGCGCATACGAAAAGTGCAAAGTCCTCTCGGTAGGGGATACGGGTATATCCCGAAAAATCACGCCGAAAAACGATTGCGGCTTGCCGCAAATGCGGCTTTCAACAAATAAATAAAAAACAAAGAAATAAACATAAAAGAGGGGAGAATATGAAATACGTTCTTGCGCTTGATCAGGGAACGACGTCTTCACGGGCGGCGATCATCACCGAAGAAGGGAAAATCGCCTGCATTTTACATAGAGAATTTCCGCAGATCTACCCGCGCGAGGGGTGGGTGGAACACGATCCCACCGATATTTGGGGCAGTCAGTACGGCATCATGATGGAAGTGCTGGCAAAAAGCGGCGTAAGCGCGGAAGAGATCGCGGCGATCGGCATCACCAATCAGCGCGAAACCACGATCGTATGGGAAAAATCCACGGGCAAACCCGTGTACAACGCGATTGTGTGGCAATGCCGCCGCACGGCGGAGCGGATCGAAGAGCTTGTGCAATCCGGCGCGGGCGAGATGATTCGCGAAAAAACGGGGCTTGTGCCGGACGCATATTTTTCGGCTTCAAAGGCGGAATGGATACTTGATAAAGTAGACCCGAAGCGCGAGCGGGCGCGGCGCGGCGAGCTGCTGTTCGGCACGGTGGATAGCTATCTTGTGTGGAAGCTGACGGGCGGAAAAACGCACGCCACCGATCGCACGAATGCCGCGCGCACCATGCTTTTTAATATTCACACGCTCGAATGGGACGAAGAGCTGTTGCGGCTTTTCGATATTCCGCGCGAGATGCTGCCGGAAGTAAAAAGCTCCGGCGAATTGTATGGCTATGCGCCTGTGGGAGGCATGGAAATCCCGATTTTCGGCGTGGCGGGCGATCAGCAGTCCGCGCTGTTCGGGCAATGTTGTTTTCAGCCGGGCGAAGCGAAAAACACCTATGGCACGGGCTGCTTTTTACTGATGAATACGGGCGAAACGCCTGCGGCAAGCAAGAACGGACTGCTCACCACCGTGGCGGCTACAACGAAAGACGAGCGGGCGCAGTACGCCCTGGAAGGCAGCGTATTTATCGGCGGCGCGGTGATACAATGGCTGCGTGACGAAATGCGATTTTTTGCCGAGAGTAAAGATGCGGAATACTACGCGGGCAAAGTGCCGGATACCGGCGGGGTGTATTTCGTGCCGGCGTTCACGGGCATCGGCGCGCCGTATTGGGATATGTACGCGCGCGGGGCGATCGTGGGAATCACGCGCGGCACTCGTCGCGAGCATATTATCCGCGCGGCGCAGGAAAGCATCGCGTTTCAGTCCGCGGAATTGATTTTTGCGATGGAAAAGGACACGGGCTTGCCGCTGAAAACGTTGAAAGCGGACGGCGGCGCGTCGCGCGATAGATTTTTGATGCAATTTCAGGCGGACGTTGCGGGAAAGCGGGTGGTTACGCCGGAAATCCGTGAGACCACGGCGCTCGGGGCTGCGTATCTGGCAGGCTTGGGCGCGGGGGTATGGAAAGACAAATCCGAGCTGAAAAAATTGTGGCAAGCCGATAAAAAATACGCGTCTTGCATGGAAGAAGCGGAGCGGAAAAAGCGTCTGGAAAAATGGCGCGACGCGGTGCGCCGCTCTCTGAATTGGGCGAAAGATTAAAAGGCGGAAGAAAAAATAAAAATCTCTTTTTGCAAAAAAACGCTTTGCGGATTTTGCGCGTGGGTGCGCTCGATCCGTAAAGCATTTTTTTAATCAATTTATGTAAGGCTTCCCCTTGGGGGGAAGCTGTCAACGAAGTTGACTGATGAGGGGCAGTTACATTTACGAAAAGTTCAAGTTTTTCCCAAAAAAGGGAAGCCTTCAATTTCTTTTCGGTAAAAATTTTCAGTCCGTGATCACGGGAATTTTATCGAGATAAATCACGTCCGGGCGGTTTGCCGCTTTGCCTTCGGCAAGCACAAACGCCTTTTTATAAACGATTCCGCCCGCCTTCTCCACAAGCGCCTCCAAACCCGCAAGCGATGCGCCCGTAGATACCACGTCGTCTACGATGCACACCTTTTTTCCCTTGATCAATTCCACGTCGTGGCGCGATAAATAAAGCCTTTGTTCTTTGCCCGTGGTGATCGAAGAAGCGATCGGCACGTCGATGCCGTCCTGCATATACAGTTTTTTGCTTTTACGCGCCACGGCGTAAAACGGCATGCCCATATTGCGAGCCACGCAATGCGTAAGCTGCAAGCCTTTCGATTCCGCCGTAATCAGCACTTCGCAATCGCCGATTTTTTTTGTGAGCAGCTCGGCGCATTTTTCCGTTAAAAGCACGTTGCCGTGAAGATTGAAAAAGCAGATTTTCACGCCGCTCGGCAGGGGTAAAATCGGCAGATTTGCCTGTACTCCGCAAAAATCGATGACGTATTCCTGCTGACCCGTTTTTTCGTTTACGCGAATGTTTTCCATAATTTTTTCCTCCGTCCGGTTTGCCCCGAAAGTTTTTGTAAGCGCGGCTCGCCGCCCCGAAAATTCCGTAAAGTTTGCGCGCCGCTCCAAGCACCTGTTTATTGTATCACTTTTTTGCCGAAAAGTAAACGAAAAAAGTGCGTTAAGCGTATGAAAATCTATAAAAACTTTGAAAATTATCAAAAATTTCATTTAAAGGCGCTGCGTCCGCCGCTGCGCGGTTGACATTTTCTGAAAAAACGGCTATACTGTTTTGTAGAAAAAAAATTCCCATGCGAGGTGCGATTTTGGGCGAAATCACGGCGATCACGCCGCAAATCAAAGACAAACGCCGCTGCAACGTGTACGTCGACGGCAGATTTTATTGCGGCATTACGCTGGAAACGGCGGTGAAAAACCGCCTGAAAGCGGGGCTTACGATCGACGAAAAGCGGTTGGACGAATTGCAGAGCGAGAGCGAGAAAAGCGCCGCGCTCGATAAGGCATTAACGCATATTTCGGCGTGCGCAAAAACGGAAAAGGACGTGCGCAAGTTTTTGCAAAGTAAAGGGTATCTGCCCACGGTGGAAAACTACGTGATCGAAAAAATGCGCTCATACGGTTTTATCAACGATGCGGCGTATGCGAAAACCTACGCGTTATCGGCGGGCAAGCGCAAAGGGCGGCGTCTGATCAAGTATGAATTGCTCGGCAAGGGCATTGCGGAAGCGGATATTTCGGCTGCGTTTGCCGAGATCGACGAAGCGCGTGCGGAAGAAACCGCGAGCGAAGAAGAAACGTTCGGCGAAACGCGGGCGGCGGAAGAGATCGCGGCGAAATATATGCGGGGAAAAGCTGCGGATCAGAAGACGATTGCCGCATTGTACCGGCGGCTGATTTCGCGCGGGTTCGAGATCGAAACGGCGAAAGCGATTGCGGATAAATACCGCGGCGGCGAGGACGAGTAAAACGGCGAGGACGAGTATAAAAAATATGGAAATAACGCAGGTGAAAATCAAGAAGTTTTCGCGGATAACGTCCACGCAGGAATACGCGGAAAAAATGAAAAAGAACGGTGAAAATCTCATTGTTACGGCGGCGCGGCAGAGCGGAGGCAAAGGTACGAAAGGCAGATCGTTTTCTTCGGAAAAGGGCGGCGTGTATCTTTCTTCGGTGCTGTACTACCCGAATTTTCCCGTAGAAAAATCATTTCTTATCATGGCAGGCACATGCGCGGCGGTATGCCGAACGCTGGAATCGGGCGGCTTGCAGGCAAAAATCAAGTGGCCGAACGACGTTTTCGTGAACGGCAGAAAAATTTGCGGTATTTTAACGGAAAATACGTTTTCCGCGCCCGATTCCGCACCCGGTTCTTCGCCGGCGGCAGGGGAAACCGACGGGAAGCATAAGGATATTTGCAGCGTGTGCGGGATCGGCTTAAACGTTGAAAACGAGTTGCCGCCGGAGCTTGAAAATATCGCTACTTCCGTATTTGCGGAAACGGAAAAAAAGCAGAGTGTGAAGAAATGGCGCGAGCGGCTGATTGAAAATTTGCTGCAAAATTATGCCGATTTATGCTTGGGCAGCGAGAGCGCGTACAAGCGGATTTTCGATGACTACCTTGCCCGTTTCGGGTTTGTGGGCGAAAATATGGTGCTTGTAACGGAAAGCGGCAGCTTTATCGCGCGGGTTTTGGGCGCGGACGAATGCGGTAGACTGCGCGTGCTTGTCGGGGGCGAAGAAAAGCGGTTTTCGGCGGCGGAAATCGTGAAAATGCGCACGTAAAAAACGCGCTCGGCTACTTGGCAAAGCGAAAAACGGTAAAAAACACGGCAGAACGGGGGCAAACGAATGAAAAACGAGATACGCATTCTGAGATCGGCGGAAGTGAAAGCGATGTTGCCGCCGCGAAAAGCCGTATCAAACAAAGGCACGTACGGGAAGGCGGCGATTTTAGCGGGCAGCATGCGCTATTCGGGCGCGGCGGTGCTTGCGGCGCAGGGCGCGCTTTGCGGCGGCGCGGGATACGTGGCGTTGTGCGTGCCGAAAAGGCTGAAAATCGCGCTGATCGGCAGGCTTTCCGAAGCGATTTTGCTTGATGTATCCCCCGGCGGCGAGTGGAAATTCCGCCCGAAAAATTTGAGAAGTATTTTACAATATAACTCGATTGCCGCGGGAATGGGTATGGGAAATACAAAAAACACGGCGAAAATCATTGCGTTTTTACTGAAAAATTACGAGGGAAAACTGCTGATCGACGCCGACGGCATCAACGCGCTTGCCTGTTTTTACGGCGCGAACGGCTCGGCAGAACTTTTCAAAGCAAAAAAATGCGCCGCTCTGATCACGCCGCACCCCTTAGAATTTGCCCGACTGACGGGATCAGACAATACCGCTCTTTCGGAAAACGACGGCGAACGCGCGATAGAGGAAGCAAAAAAATATGCCGCTAAGAATGGCGTAACGGTGCTTTTGAAAGGCGTTTCGGGGGCAAAAACCTTGATTGTGAGCGGCGAAAGCGGCGAAAACGGCGAAAACGCCGAAAAAGCCGAAAATATCGCGCTGAACGCCACAGGCAATTCCGGGCAGGCGAAAGGCGGCAGCGGCGATACGCTTGCGGGATTGATCGCGGCGATTGCCGCGAGCGGTGCGGACTTATTTTCGGCGGCATGCGCGGGCGCGTATCTTGCGGGCAAAGCGGCAGAAATCGCGGTGAAACAGACGAGCGAATACGCGCTCACCGCCACGAAGATCGCCGAATATATCGGCAAAGCGATACTCGATTTATAAGTCGGCGTTTGGCGGCGTTATTTTCGGGCGGCGTTATTTTCATCTGAATTATCTTCGTGCGCGTTTTCCCCGGGCGGGGCGGCGCGGCGGAACGCGGGTAATTTCGCGCCCGTGGCGAGCAGCCTTACGGCGAGCGACAACGCGAGCAATATTAGCCCCATCGCGCGGTAGTAGTACGGAAACGGCGAAAAAAGCGACGTAAAAAGCAAGATGCCTGCGGATATAAGCAGTCCGCGGGCGGTTTTTTTGCTGATTGCGCGCAGCCTGAATCCCCGCGCTTTTTTCTCATTTGCCAATGTTACCGCTTCTTCGGGCAGCGCGCCGAGCAGTTTTGCCGCGGCGAAAATTTCGTCGATTGCAACGCATTTCACGCCGAACGTTTCCAGCAGCGCGGCGGCTTCCTCTTCGATTTCCGTGCAATACAGGTACGCGCGCGCGGAATATTTTTCGCCCCGCGCTCGCAACTCTTCCCCGAATTTGCTGCCGAGCGATCCGCCGAAAACCCCGCCGAGCGTGCGCAGCAGATTTTCGGCTTTTTCCAAATCGAATTTTTTCGCCGAAAACGAAAAGAAATAATTCTCTTCGCGCTGTCGCTTGTCGCCGTTGCCGCCGTCCGAAAATCCGGCATTTTGTGAAATTTTGCCGTTTTGCGAAAAATTATCGCGTAACGGCGCGCGTAAGAAAAACAGATGATCGCCGCACGCAGTCACACCGCACGAAGTCACACCGCACGAAGTCACACCGGGCGAAGTCACACCGGGCGCACTCACGCCGCGTGAAGTCAAACCGGGTGCAGCCGCATCGCGCAAAACGCAAGAAGAAAACCGATCGGGGAATGCCTGCGCAAAAAAGCGCAGAATTTCATTCGGGGAAGCGAGCGATAAGTACAGCGCGAGCGCGTTTTTTTCCTTTTCGGCGCGCAGCGAGAATAAAAGTTTCTGCCGTTTTCTGCCGAGAAACGCGGCAATCAGAGCGGCGGCGCAGCAGGCGGCGGCAAACGCGAAAAGAGCCGAAAGAAAAATCGGCAACCGCAGGTATCGGAAAAAACATAAAAACAGCAAAAACGCAAACGCAAACGTGAAAAAAACGTGCGAAAACGCCGCGCTTTTTCTCATATAATTTTTCATACGCATATTTTTGCCCGAAAACCGCGCATATAAACTTGAAAAATTTAGAAAAATGCGCTATAATAATACATATAAACCAAAAAATCAAAGGAAGCAGACGGCAGATTATGAGAACGGGCATTTTCGGCGGATCGTTCGATCCGGTGCATATCGAGCATATCCATCTTGTGCAGGCGGCGATATCTTCGCTGCGGCTCGATCGTGTGTTCGTGCTGCCCGCCTACGTGCCGCCGCATAAGCGCGGTCGGGTGCTTGCGGCAGATTCGCACCGTATCGCCATGCTGAACGCGGCGTTTGAAAAAGTGCCGCAGGCGATCGTTTCCGATTACGAAATCGCGCGCGGCGGGGTGAGTTACACCTATCTCACCTGCAAACATTTCGCCGAAACATATCCCGAAGATACGCTGTATTTTCTGGTCGGCACGGATATGCTGCGCGATTTTCCCACGTGGAAAAAGCCCGAAGAGATTTTAAATTACGCCACGCTTGCCGTGTGCGATCGCGCCGAGCAAAACGAAGCGTGGAGGCGCGAAGAACAGGCGAAATTTTACGCGCGGTTCGGCAAGCGTTTCGTAGAGGTGAATTATAAGGCGGCCGCCGTTT
>ENA-UOOA01007221-UOOA01007221.1-human-gut-metagenome-genome-assembly--contig:-P61old-NODE-7221-length-10134-cov-12.663955_pt1 | contig 10134 bp, 8 predicted proteins | sample MGYA00242467_ERZ724014 | MGnify/ENA metagenome assembly ERZ724014
CCGCACACCGTGGCCGGGCGCCCGGCCGTGGTCACCTACCACCCGTCCTTCCTTGAGAGGGCGCAAGACGCCAAAGCCGCCCCCTGGGCCGAGCTGTGCCGTGCCCTGGCGCTGGTGCGCAAGGCCGAAGGCGGCGCATCCCACGCGGGCTGAACCGCCCGGACTGCAGCGCAGGGCTACCAGTCCCTGCAACGGATCGCTGAACCCAGCCGACGACGCCGCTGTCTGCGCCAACGCATCCGACCACCGCACCATTGCGGGGCTGCGATGCACCGCCTTGGCCACCCCAACGCAGCCTGCGCCGCTGAAGCAGGCGCTGGTCTGCAGCCAAAGCGGGCACGGATATTGCCAGCTACCCGACTGACGCAGGTGATGCCGCCTGCGGCGACCCGTGACCTCCGCTAACGATGGCGGAACCCCCAAGGCTGGGCCCATGCCCAGCGTACCGGTTGTTCCACAACAGGCCCGCACGCCAGCGGAGGATGCATTGCACCCCTTGCCAGTCACCCCTGGCCGGTGCACTGCAATCCGCCCCACCGCTGACCCGGGCCATCGCAGGATTGCAAGCATGAAGATTGTTCTCATTGGCCACGGAATGGTGGGCCACAAGTTTCTGGAGAGCCTGGCCGAGACCGGGATCACCGGCGTGGAAGTCACGGTGCTGTGCGAAGAACCCCGCCCCGCGTACGACCGCGTTCACCTCTCCGAATTCTTCAGCGGCAAATCTGCCGCCGAGCTGTCTCTGGTGGAGCCCGGCTTTTTCGAGCGCACCGGCTTTTCGCTGCGGCTGGCCACGCGCGCCGCCAGCATTGACCGGCGCACCAATACCGTCACCACGCACGATGGCGAAGTCGTTCCGTACGACAAACTCGTGCTGGCCACAGGCTCCAACCCCTTCGTGCCCCAGGTGCCGGGGCGCGACCGCCCGCACTGCTTTGTGTACCGCACCATCGAAGACCTGGAAGCCATGCAGGCGGCGGGGGCCAAGGCCCGCTCGGGCGTGGTGATTGGCGGCGGCCTGCTGGGGCTGGAATGCGCCAAAGCCCTGCGCGACATGGGTCTGGAAACCCATGTGGTGGAGTTCGCCCCCCGCCTGATGGCGGTGCAGGTGGACGAAGGCGGCGGCCGGGTGCTGCAGGCCCAGATCGAGCGCCTGGGCGTGCAGGTGCACACGAGCCGCAACACGCAGCAGATCACCGATGGCGCCCGCGCCCGCCACCGCATGGTGTTTGCCGATGGCTCGCACCTGGAGGCCGACATGGTGGTCTTCTCAGCCGGTATTCGTCCACGCGACGAGCTGGCGCGGCAATGCCTGCTGGCCATTGGGCCGCGCGGGGGCATCGCCATCGACAGCGCCTGCCGCACCAGCGACCACGATGTGTACGCCATTGGCGAGTGCGCCTCATGGAACGAACAGACCTTCGGCCTGGTAGCTCCCGGCTACGACATGGCCCGCGTGGCGGCACGCCATATTGCGGGCGACGCCCAGGCCGCCTTCACTGGCGCAGACATGAGCACCAAGCTCAAGCTCATGGGCGTGGATGTGGCGAGCATTGGTGACGCCCATGGCAAGACGCCCCACAGCCGCAGCTGCCAGTACGTGGACGAGCGCCGCCAGGTCTACAAGAAGATCGTCATCAGCGAAGACGGCAAGCAGTTGCTGGGCGCGGTGCTGATCGGCGATGCCGCCGAATACGGCACGCTGCTGCAGATGGCGCTCAACGGCATCACCCTGCCTGAAGACCCCGAGTTCCTGATCTTCCCGTCCAGCGACGGCAAGGCCAAGCCCGGCCTGGGTGTGGATGCGCTGCCCGACACAGCGCAGATCTGCTCGTGCAACAACGTCACCAAGGGCAACCTCTGCGAAGCCGTGGGCAACGGCGCCTGCACCATTGCGGACATCAAGGCCTGCACCAAGGCGGGCGCCACCTGCGGCGGCTGCGTGCCCCTGGTCACGCAGGTCATGAAGGCCGAGATGGCACGCCGGGGCCTGGCGGTGAACAACCACCTCTGCGAGCACTTCGCTTACTCGCGCCAGGAGATCTACCACCTGGTGCGCGTGGGCCAGATCAAGACTTTTGAAGACCTGCTCGCCCGCCACGGCAAAGGCATGGGCTGCGACATCTGCAAGCCCGTGGCGGCCAGCGTGTTCGCGTCGTGCTGGAACGAGTTTGTGCTCAAGAAAGAACTGGCCAGCCTGCAGGACAGCAACGACTACTACCTGGGCAACATCCAGAAGGACGGCACCTATTCCGTGGTGCCACGCATGCCCGGCGGCGAAGTCACACCCGACGGGCTGATCGCTGTGGGCCAGGTGGCGAAGAAGTACGGGCTGTACACCAAGGTCACGGGCGGTGCGCGCGTGGACATGTTTGGCGCACGGGTGGAACAGTTGCCGTTGATTTGGGAAGAGCTGATCGCCGCCGGATTCGAGTCCGGCCACGCGTATGGCAAATCGCTGCGCACGGTGAAGAGCTGCGTGGGATCGACCTGGTGCCGCTACGGTGTGCAGGACAGCGTGGGCCTGGCGGTGGAGCTGGAGAACCGCTACAAGGGCCTGCGGGCGCCACACAAGATCAAGTTTGGTGTGTCGGGCTGCACCCGCGAATGCGCCGAGGCGCAGGGCAAGGACATCGGCGTCATTGCCACCGAAAAGGGTTGGAACCTCTACATCTGCGGCAACGGCGGCATGAAGCCGCGCCATGCCGAACTGTTCGCGTCGGACCTCTCTAAGCAAGACCTGGTGCGCATGATCGACCGCGTGCTGATGTTCTACGTGCGCACCGCCGACCGGCTGCAGCGCACCAGCACCTGGCGCGAGAACCTCGAAGGTGGCCTGGACTACCTCAAGGACGTACTCCAAAAAGACAGCCTGGGCCTGTGCGCCGAGCTGGAGTCGCAGATGCAGCAAGTGGTGGACACCTACCAGTGCGAATGGAAAACCGCGGTGACCGACCCCGAGACACGCAAGCGCTTTCGCACCTTCGTCAACAGCGACCAGCCCGACGAGAACGTGGTGTTCGTGCACGAGCGCGGGCAAATCCGCCCCGCCAGCACGCAAGAGTGCCCGTCAGCCCCACGTCCCACCCTGACCCTGCGGCGCGTGGCCTGACGCGGCCGGTTCCCCATCGTTTCAAGAAGGCCCCCAATGACCGAAGCACTTTTGCACTGGACCGACGTCTGCGCGGTCGAAGACATCCTCCCCAACACCGGCGTGTGCGCGCTTGTGGGCAGCCGCCATGTAGCCGTGTTCCGCACCGGTACTGACCGCTGGTTCGCGATTGACAACGTGGACCCCAAGTCGGGCGCCAGTGTGTTGTCGCGCGGGCTGGTGGGCAACCTGGGCGACCGCGTGGTGGTGGCATCGCCCCTCTACAAAAACCACTTTGACCTGCAGACCGGCGAATGCCTGGAGCAGCCGGAGCACTCGGTTCGCACCCACCCGGTGCAGGCCGCGCAAGGCCGCATCCGCGTGGCGGTGGTCTGAACGCCGCACCACCCAGCGCTTTCGAAAAGGATCGAGGAACCGCCCATGCCCGATACGACCCCCACCCTGTCTGTCGCCAACCTGGTGCTGCGCTCCAAGCAGCAGGAAATCGACGCCCTGCGCCACCTGGCACACAAGGCCGAGTGGGTGGACGCCATCGGGCAGCTGGTGCAGCGCCTGCAACGCGAACGCGGGGCGTCGTGCATTTACCTGGCCTCGCAAACCCAGCGGTTTGCCGAGGTGCGCCACCAGGCCGTCAACGAAGCCCTGCTGCACGAGGAAAAACTGCGGCAGGTGTTCAGCGCGCAGATGGACCCGGCGCAAGGCACCTCAGCCCAGACGCTGTCGCTCATGGCCTGGGCACTGCTCGGGCTGGAATCTCTGCCTGCCTTGCGCTTGCAGATTGACCGGCAGGCCATGAGTGCGCTCGATGCCGTGGCGGCCTACAGCCACCTGATCGCCGGTTTGGTGGAGCTGGTGTTCCACATGGCCGACACCGCAGGCGTGCCCAGTGTGTCGCGCCTGCTGGTGGCCTTGCTGCACGCCGTGCAGGCCACGGAAGAGGCAGGCCAGGAACGGGCCGTGGGCGCATTGCTGTACGCATCGGGCCACTGCCAGGAAGCCCACCAGCAACGCCTGCTGCACTTGATTGATGCACAGGAGCGGAGCCTGCGCGTGTTTGGTGATTTTGCGGAACCCGCCCTGCGTGCCCGATGGGATGAGCTGCAACTGGCCCCCTGCATGGCCCAGCTGGAGCGCTTGCGGCGCGCGCTGTGCGTGGCTCGCCCCGGCACAGCGCTCGACAGCGACCTCAGCCACACCTGGTTCGGTGCCTGCTCCGAACGCATGGACGGGCTGTGGCAGCTGCAAGGGGATCTGGTCCAGCGCCTGCGCGAAGAGTGCGACGCGCGCATCGCACATGCGCAGCAGGACCTGCAGGACTCTCGCAATCTGCTGCGCCTTCTGCGCGAAAACCCGCCGCAGCGCACGCACGCGGTGGATCGTTTTTTTGAAACAGGCAGCACGCACCCTACCCCGCCCGAACAGGCAGACCACCCGCCGACCAGCACTGAGCCCACCCCGCTGCGGGAGCTGCTGCGCACGCAATCGCAGCGCATGGCACAGATGGAGGCCGAACTCGAAGCCACCCGCCGCACCCTGAACGAGCGCAAGATCATCGAGCGCGCCAAAGGGGTGCTGATGGCCCGGCTGGGCATGACAGAAGACGTTGCCTTCCGCGCTCTGCAAAAAACATCCATGGACCAGAACCGCCGCCTGCTGGAAGTGGCTGAGGCCACGCTGGCACTGCCCGACCTGGCCTTTGCCACGCCCGCATCAGGTGCGCGAGCCCTGCAGTGAAACCTCTCCGTGCGGCGCCGCAGCCCTGGCGCACCCGCGCAGGGCGGCATGGAAATTGCGAATGCACAGAACAGTCCGGGCTGATGGCGGCACGAACTTCACCGCGGAACCTTCCGCAAGCCACGAACGCGTGCACACAGGGATAACGGCGTCCCCACAGCGCACCGCGTTATTTCACGCGCCACCCAGAGCCTTGCCTGAGGTGGCACCGCCCGTACCCCGTCCCAAGGAAGTCAAATGGCCTACCTCAACCCTGCCGAGTTCGTCACCAAGATGGTGGATTCTGGTGAATCCAAGTTGCTGATGTCCACCCGCGACACGCTGATCCGCTCGTACATGGCGGGCGCCATTCTGGCGCTGGCCGCCGCCTTTGCCGTCACCGTCACCGTCAACACGGGCAACCCCCTCATCGGGGCCATGCTGTTCCCGGTGGGTTTCATCATGCTGTACCTGATGGGGTTTGACCTGCTCACCGGCGTGTTCACCCTGGCCCCGCTGGCAGTGATGGACAAGCGCCCCGGCGCCACCTGGGGTGGTGTCATGCGCAACTGGGGCCTGGTGTTCTGCGGCAATTTTGCGGGCGCCCTCACGGTGGCCGTGTTTATGGCCATCATCCTCACCTTCGGCTTCAGCGAGGCCCCCGGTGCCGTGGGCGAAAAGCTGGGCCACATCGGCGAAGGGCGTACCCTGGGCTATTCCGCCCACGGCGCCGCAGGCATGCTCACGCTGTTTGTTCGCGCGGTGATGTGCAACTGGATGGTGTCCACCGGCGTGGTCGCGGCCATGATGTCCACCACGGTCTCGGGCAAGGCCATCGGCATGTGGATGCCGGTGATGGTCTTTTTCTACATGGGCTTCGAACATTCCATCGTCAACATGTTCTTGTTCCCCACAGGCCTCATGCTGGGCGGCAACTTCACGCTGATGGACTACCTGATCTGGAATGAGCTGCCCACGGTGCTGGGCAACCTGGTGGGCGGCCTGACGTTTGTGGGTGCCACCCTGTATTCGACGCACTACAAAACCGCCCCCAAGCGCAAGGTGTCCTGACCACTGCACAGCGCGCAGGGCCTGGCAAGCCCAAGCCCAGCGCGCTTTGCCCCCGGTCGCCCTGACCGCACTTTGATCCCCCCAACGCACCATGACACAGACACTGCGCGTGACGCTGGGCCAGCACTCGCGCGGCGGGGTGCATGGCGTCAACCAGGACTTCCATGGCGCCATGCTGCCCCACGAGCCCCTGCGCAGCCGCAAGGGCATTGCGGTGGCGTTGGCCGATGGCATTGGCTCCAGCCCGGTCAGCCAGGAGGCCAGCGCGGCTGCGGTGCGCAGCTTTCTGGAAGACTATTACGCCACCAGCGATGCGTGGTCGGTGCGCCGCTCCGCCCAACGGGTGCTGGGTGCGACCAATGCATGGCTGCATGCGCAAACCATGCGCAGCCACGCGCGCTTCGACAAAGACCGGGGCTACGTCTGCACCTTCAGTGCCCTGGTCGTCAAAGGCCGCGAGGTGCATGTGCTGCATGTGGGCGATGCGCGCATCTACCGGCTGCAAGGCACGGCGTGGGAGCAAATCACCGAAGACCACCGCGTCCACCTGTCGTCGGTGGAGTCGTACCTGGGGCGGGCGCTGGGCACCGGCCCGCACATCGAGATCGACTACCGCTGCCTGGAGGCCGAGGCGGGCGATCTGTACCTGCTGGCCACCGATGGGGCCTACACCCACCTGGATGCAGCGAGCGTGCACAGCGCCGTGCAGCAGTTTCCGGACGATCTGGACGCTGCCGCACAAGCCCTGGTGGACATCGCCCAGGCACGCGGCTCCGAGGACGACATCACGGTGCAGCTGCTGCGCATTGACAGCCTGCCGCAGGCCCAGCCGCTGCAGGGCCTGCGCCAGGAATTGGCCCTGCCCCCTGTCCTCACCGAGCGTATGCGCTTTGAGGGCTTCCGGGTGGTGCGTGAGCTGCATGTCAGCGACCGCAGCCACGTGCACCTGGCCGTGGACGAGCAGACCGGCCAGCACCTGGTGCTAAAGCTGCCTTCTGTAGCGCTGCGCGATGACACCGCATACCTGGAGCGCTTCGTGCTGGAAGAGTGGGTGGCACAGCGGCTGCACAACCCGCATGTGCTCAGGCCCTACGCCACGCAGCGCCCGCGCACGCACCTGTACGTCGCCATGGAATACATCGAGGGCCAGACCCTGGCCCGATGGATGATGGACCACCCCGCGCCCGACCTGGACAGCGTGCGCAGCCTGGCGGCGCAAATCGCCAAGGGCCTGCAGGCCTTTCACAGCAAGGAAATGCTGCACCAGGACCTGCGGCCCGAAAACATCATGATGGACCGCAGCGGCACCGCCAAGATCATCGACTTTGGCGCCACCCATGTGGCCGGGCTCACCGAAGGACTGACCGACTCCCGCCAGCCCCCAGCCATCCAGGGCACGCTGCAATACACCGCCCCCGAATACTTCACCGGGCAAGGCAGCAGCCCACGCTCTGACCTCTTCTCGCTGGCGGTGCTGGTGTACCAGATGCTCACCGGCCAGTTGCCATATGGCCTGCAAGTCACCCGCCTGCGCACCCCGGCAGACACCCGCAAACTGCGCTACGTGCCCGTGCGCCACCTGCGCCCTGACCTGCCCGACTGGCTGGATGTGGTGCTGCAAAAAGCCTTGCACCCCGACCCCGCCAAACGGCAAGAGGCGGTATCGGAGTTCATGCACGACCTGCACTTCCCCAGCCACGGCCTGCAGCACCGGCGGGCAGTGCCGCTGATTGAACGCAACCCCGTGGTGTTCTGGCAAACCACCACCGCGGTGCTGGCCCTGGCCGTGCTCTGGCTGACGGCCAGGCTGGTGCTGGCGGCCTGAAGCTCTCCTGACACCGCCACGCGCACGGGGCGCAACCGCGCCCGCCAGGCCTTGCGCCGCAGCGTGCGGTGCCATAATCGGCGGCTATTGATCGACAAACGGAGACAGCGTTTTGGAAACCTACCCGAGTCGGTAGCTTTCAGCTCCCCTGGCACGCCACGTGGGGTTGAAAGCAACCCGAGCCCCCCACACCGCAGATGCCACCAAACAAGGGAGTGAGCCTATGCTCAACATCTTCACGCTCGCCAATGGCCGGCTGTTCCAGGAAGAAATCGAATCGCTGGAGGAGCTGACCAAGTTCCAGCCGATCTGGGTGGATCTGGAGTCCCCCACCCTCGAAGAAAAGCGCTGGATCAAGCAGCACTACGGCCTGTCCATCCCCGAAGATGCGATGGACGACGACATTGAGGAATCCGCCCGCTTCTACGAGGAAGACAACGGCGAGCTGCACATCCGCAGCGACTTCTTGATCGACGACGACGAAGACCCCCGCTCGGTGCGCGTGGCCTTCATCCTGAACCAGCACAACGCCAACCTCAAAAGCCGGGGCGTGCTGTTTTCCATCCACGACGAAGACGTGCCCGTGTTTCGCCTGCTGCGCCTGCGCGCGCGCCGCGCGCCAGGGCTGATCGAAGACGCCAAGGAAGTGCTGCTCAAGCTGTTCGACGCCGATGCGGAATACTCAGCCGACACACTGGAGAACATCTACGACGAGCTCGAAGGCGTGAGCAAGCAGGTGCTGGCCGGCGACGTGACCGACACCCGCGCAGGTGAAGTGCTGGCCGCCATTGCCCGCCAGGAAGACTTGAACGGCCGCATCCGCCGCAACGTGATGGACACGCGCCGCGCGGTGAGCTTCATGATGCGCTCCAAGATGCTCAACGCCGAGCAGTTCGAGGAAGCCCGTCAGATCCTGCGCGACATCGAGTCGCTGGACAACCACACGGCCTTCCTGTTTGAAAAGATCAACTTCCTGATGGACGCCACCGTCGGTTTCATCAACATCAACCAGAACAAGATCATCAAGATCTTCTCGGTGGCCAGCGTGGCGCTGCTGCCGCCCACGCTGATCGCCAGCGTGTACGGCATGAACTTCCAGTACATGCCCGAGCTGGCCCAGGAATGGGGCTACCCCTACGCGCTGGCGCTGATGGTGGCCAGTGCGCTGGGCCCCATGTGGTACTTCCGCAAGCGCGGCTGGTTGAAATAGGAAGCCCCCCTGTGGCGCTGCGCGCCTTCCCCCAAGGGGGACGCCTCCAGCGGCCCGGCAAAGCCGGTTCCGCGGTGGCGCTGGTATTGGGGCGCGCCTTTATCAACGCCCGCTGTTTTTTCGAACGCAAGCATTCACATCAAAATGGCCGCCAGCGCTTGCCAGATAAGCGCCAGCAGCTATGAATTTCATAGCTTTTGCAAGAAATCCTGGATGATGTGCTCGGCGTACCGGGTGGCCACGGTGTTCACAAACGCCGGGAAGTCCACATGGGCCGAGTCGTCAGCGCGGTCAGAGATGGTGCGCATGGCGGCAAAGGGCAGGCCGTAGTCGTGGCAGACCTGGGCCACGGCGGCGCCTTCCATCTCTACCGCCAGCACCTCGTGCCCCGCGCTGCTGAGCGCGGTGCGCAGGCCCTGCACTTCCTGCGCGGCGCTGACAAAGCGGTCGCCACTGGCAATGAGCCCCCGGTGGGCGCGCGGCTGGCCCGCTACCAGCTTGGAGTCAAATTGGCCTGCAGCGCTTTGTACATAAGCGCTGGCAGCTTCCAAAAGCATAGCAGTCAACGCAGTATCGCAACGGAGGCGGGTGCGTGCGTAACCGGGCAGCTCCCAGCGCGGGAACAGGGGCGATGCGTCCATGTCGTGCTGCACATAGTCGTGCGCCACCACCACATCGCCCACCTGCACCCCTTCGCCCACGCCCCCGGCCACGCCGGTGAACACGATGCGGGCCACGCCAAAACGCTCTACCAGCGCCGTGGCCGTGGTGGCGGCGGCCACCTTGCCAATGCCCGACAGGGCCAGCACCACCGGGCGCCCATGCCAGTCCCCCTGCCAAAAGGCCCGGCCCGCGTGCATGGTGCGCCGGGGCCGCTGCAGGTGTTGCAGCAGGGAGCTTTGTTCTTCTTGAAGGGCGCTGAGGATGGCTGTGGTCATGTGCTGGATTGTCCCGTATACCCGGCGGCACCAAGGACGCTCGCCCCATGAAAAACGGCCCCGGTGGGGCCGCTGCGCTTCACGTTGCTTCGCAACATGAGCCTTCGCCGCAAGAAGCGCCCCTTCGGGTGGAAAAGGCACGCTGGGGCTTGTGGCTTCGGCCGCTGCGCTTCACGTTGCTTCGCAACATGAGCCTTCGCCGCAAGAAGCGCCCCTTCGGGTGGAAAAGACACGCTGGGGCTTGTGGCTTCGGCCGCTGCGCTTC
>ENA-UOOA01007240-UOOA01007240.1-human-gut-metagenome-genome-assembly--contig:-P61old-NODE-7240-length-10104-cov-76.929744_pt1 | contig 10104 bp, 7 predicted proteins | sample MGYA00242467_ERZ724014 | MGnify/ENA metagenome assembly ERZ724014
CTCCTTGATAACCTCCGGGGCATTCTCATCGATCTGCATGACCTTGCCCATGGTGCGCTCACCCAGACCGACTGCTTCTGCCAGTTCCTTGCGGGTGTCCACAGTATCGGAACCTTCCGGCAATGTTGCCGAAAGGTCTGTGCGTGTCCCTTGGTTTGCCCTGGCTTTTGCCTCGATCTCCGGCTTCAGCTTCAGCGCGATCTTGCCCAGCTCCCACTTTTCCAGATTGCGACGACCTTTCTGGGTATCCAGCGCCCACTGCTTGGCTTCCAGCAGATCCTCGAAGGAGAATACCGCCATCGTATAGGGCAGGCCATGCTTTTCGCACAGTGCCTGACGGTTATGCCCGTCCACGATCACCATGTCCTCATTGACGATGATGGGGGCGTAACAGCCGTTTCGCAGCAGATCCTCTTCCAGAGCGGCAGACTGCTCCGCGCTCAAAGGCGGGAGCAGCTCGGCCATCTCCGGCAGAATCACAGGACTGCGCTCTGCGCTGGTGTATGTGATCCCGGTGTTTTTCATCAGGCGGCGTCCTCACTGGCGGACATATCCTCCACCGCCTGTGCCGCGTCCTCCGCCTTGCGGGGAGACAGGAATTCCACATCGCTGGCTTTGATGAGGAAACCGGGCTGGCGCTGGGGATCGTCCGCGAAGGTGATGGTCTCGAAATCGCCGGTGGCTGCCAGCTTACAGCCCTTCCACGCAAACGCCGCGCAGCGCTCCGCCAGAGGACCGCGCACCTTGATGGAGATAAAATCGGTGAGCTTGTTGCCGTCCTTATCCTTATAGCGGCGGTCCGAAGCGATACGCAGGATGGCATAGGGCTTACCGGTGGCTTCGTTCATTTTCAGTTCTACATCGTGGGTCAGATTGCCAATGGCAGTGATCTTCAGCATATTCAGTTCTCCTTTATTTGAGTGATTTTTAGATTTGGATAAAAGTGCGGGTGGTCTGCTATCAGACCACCCGCAGAGGGATACGATTTACTTGCTCCAGCTTTCGCTCTCGCCCAGCACGGCAGTGTGAGCGTTGGCGGCTTCCATGACGGCGTAATATGCCCAATGGCGCTTCGTGACATCTGGGAAGGTATTGAGCTTGCGGAGATTGTCCGCGATATAGTCCTCGTCCGCCTCACGTCCCAGCAGGCGGTTGACGATGGTGACGACCTCGGCACGGTTGATCTCGCGCTCTGCGTGGAACGAGCCGTCCCCATAGCCGTTGATCCAGCCGTGGAGCGCCGCATACTTGATGTACTCTGCCGCCCAATAGCCGGAAGAAACATCGTGGAAGCCGCTGAACTGCTCCATGATTTCTGCGTCACCGCTGCCGTAAACATCAAAGAAGCGGACCGCCATCGTGGTAAATTCCGCGCGGGTAATAGCGTCATTCGGGGCAAAGACAGTCTTGCTCTTACCGTAGGTAATGCCGTTGTTGCTCAGATACTTCACATAGCCGCTATACCAGGCATGAGCCGGAATATCCGCAAATTTGGTATTTGCCGCCGTGGAAATGGTGTCACCGTTCTTCTCGGCAAGCAGGCGGGCGAAGATCGCGGCGGCTTCCGCGCGGGTCATGCTGCGGCTGGGGCCAAAGGTGCCGTCCGTGTAGCCGACGATGTAAACGCCGTGGCGCTCGGTCTGCTCCACTTCGGGGACGGTCAGCTCACCGTTTTTGTCGGTCTTGCCTGCGGCAGACTGGCCGAGATCACCCTTGACCGTAACATTTTTGCCCTGCTGGGGAGCCTTCTTGTGGTCGGTCACGATGACCGTCACCTGATGCTTGGCGTCCAGATCTGTGCCGTCCGGCAGCTTCACCGTGATATTGCCGGTCTTGCCGATGGACACTGCACTGCCGGAGATGGGGCGCTTCGTGTCCGTGCGGATGACCTTGACGGTCAGCGTCCAGCGGTCGCCGTCCGCGTCCTCATAGCCAGTAGTGACCTTGCCGTCCTCGTTGGTCTTACCGCTGCCGGTGGGGACGGTGATCTGACCAGCCTTGTCGGTCTTGCCGGAGGCGTAGTTGTCGTTCTTATCCGTGACAGCGATGCTCATGTCCGGCACAGCGCTCTTGTCTTTGACGAGCTGCACGGTCACGGTCGTCTGGTCGGCGTAGTCCAGCAGGCGGCTGTTCGGCAGGCGGATGGAGATGCTGTTATCCTTGTGGAGCGCAACTGCGGCGTTTGCCACAGGATTTTTGGTGTCGGTATCGGTGACGGTCACAAGATATCCGCCCACAATGGCCTCACCCTTGCTGTCCGTGGTGGCGCTGTTGTAGATCTTTTCAATGGGCTGTGTCTCCAGCTTTTCGCCACACACGGTACATTCCTTGTGCTTACTGCCCTCGGAACCGGTAGTCGGCTCCTTGTCGATGATCCAGTCGCCGGGTTTATGACCGGCAGGCTCGGTGTAATCAGTCTTGGTAGTATCTCCGCAGCGGGTGCAGGTGTTGGTGGTGTAGCCCATCTCCGTGCAGGTAGGGGCGGTCACTTCGGACTTGTAGTCGTGACCAAGCGCCTTTGCCAGCACTGCGCCGCACTTGGTACAGAGCTGCGGCTGGGTGCAGGTGGCAGCGTCGCCGGGGACATGACCTGCCGCCTCATTACCCTCGATGCGGTGATAGCCGCAGCGGGTACAGCGGTATTCCATCACACCCTCGCCGGTGCAGGTGGCGTTGGTGACGAGGGTACCCTTGTCCCAGCTATGCCCCAGCGGAGAAGTGTAATCCGTGACAAAGCTGCTGCCGCAGCCATCGCAGCGGTGGATGGTCTTGCCGCCGCCCTCACAGGTCGCGGCGATCACATGGGATTCGTAGTTATGGGGCAGAACGGAAGTGATGTCCTCGATATGGCGGTCGCCGCAGACGGAGCACTCGCGGACGGTGTAGCCAGGGTTGGTGCAGGTGGCGGCCACGGTGTAGGTCTCATAGGTATGCTCGCCCCTGGGCGTGGCGGTCTGCTTCATCTGGCCGCAGCGGGCACAAAGTTCCAGCAGCTTGCCGTCCGTTTCGCAGGTGGCGTCACGGATGACGATGCTCTGCCATGCGTGACCGAGGGAGTCCACATAGTCGCGCTTTTCGATTTTGCCGCACTCCATACAGAGGTAGCGGTCATAGCCGAGGGTGGTGCAGCCGGCCTTGGTGCTGTCCAGCAGAATATACTTGTGGTTTTCACCACAGCCCTTGTCGGTGCAGCAATTTCCATTGCAATTCTTGTTCTGGCAGCCGCAGTTGGGATCGCCGCAGCCGCAGGCACAAGAGCCGTCATCCTTGGTGGATTCGTCACGGAGCCAGACTTTTGCCACGCCGTTCTCGGTCATCTCCACGCCCTTGTAGGTGTAGGTGATCTCGTAGTAGACCATGTACTGACCGGCTTCTGTGTAGTTGGGTGCAGAGGTCATGGTGCAGCTATCCGCGCTGTTGCCGTAGCGGATAGAGGTGCGGACAGCGGCTTCGGAGAGATCGCTGACCGTGATGGTGTGGGGCTTTCCGTCCACCACGCCGTAATGGTCTGCGATGACTGCCTTTGCCGCCGTGTAGTCATAGCGGGCGTAGTCGCACAGGCTGCATTTCTCCACCGTAGCGAAGCGTCCGTTTGCCGGCTGGGGCAGGACTTCCGTCACCATGCTGTGGCGCTCCAGTTTGGAACTGGTCGTATGGTTCGTGCCGTAGCAGAACGCGCAGTAGGTGCCGCCCTTGGCGGTAACAGTGTGATAGGTATCGTCCGTGTACTCGTAGGAAACGGTTTCGTTCAGTTCCTGCGTAAATGCGGCGGCACAGTCATACAGCCAGTAGACATTTTTCAGATAGCCGTACTCGCTTTTGCTCATATTTGTGTTGATGCCGCCGCAGGTTTCGCAGACGGCTTTGGTGTAGTGATATCCGGTATAGGTGGCGTCCTTGCCGGGGATGCCGTCCATGGTATCACCCTTACCGACGCCATCCACCATCGTGCCGTCCGAATATTTCACATTGCGGCTGAGTGCCGGCTGGCCATTGCGGGTATATTCGGGAACGCGGAACACCTCAAAAGATGTGGCTTTGCCGCACTCACCGCACTTGAAGGTCTCGCGGGTCACAACACTGTTGGCGTCCAGCTCATTGGTTCGACCGGATGCCTGCATCCAGTGTTCTGCGGGGTCGTGGTAGCTGTTCTGCTGGGCGGCAAAGGCGGTGGGGATCATGCCCACGCACATGACCAGCGTCAGAAGCAGCGCCAGCGCTCTGCGGGAATAATGGTTCTTTTTCAGATTCATAGGTCCTCCTTATATTTTTTGTTTTTTATCCGCGTTGAAAACAATGTTCTTTTGGCTATCGCCCCCTTTCCCGGCTGCAAATCTTTCTTTGCAGATATTCGTTCCAATCCTTGCCGCAGCGCGGTTTCTCCACGGTAACGGCATACCCCTGTAACTGATACTTTTCCTGTAATTGCCGAGCGGCTTTCTGCCCAGGCTCGTCCGCGTCCAGACACAGCGCAATACGGCGGATCTCCGGATGCGCCTGCAAATAGGTCTGCAGTGCGCCGTCATAGAGTCCGCACAGAGCAACGGCGTTGGTTGTGTCTCTGTGGAGCGTGAGGTAACTCATCAGGTCGATGGGTGCCTCAAAGACAAGCACCAGATCTGACCGCGGATCGTGCGGGAGGGAGAAGCCTGTGTTTTTGTCGCTGCCGGGAGCATCCCCCTTGAATCCGGGGCAGTCCAGATCATAGGTGCCGCGCAGTCCCGCATACTTTGCCTGTCCGGACTCATCTCTGCCGACGAAGACGCAGTTATGATGTACCGCATCCTCATACAGCAGACCGGCATTCAGAAACTGCCGGATCACCTGGGCTGCGATACCCCGCTTGCGGAGATAGGCGAAGACCCTTCTGTCATCCGCATTGCGGGGCGGCAGGGAAAGCGCCTGCTTCTGGCTGATTGACTTTGGCTGTAGAGCGGGTGCATCTCTGGCTTTCCCGTGAAAGGTCAGAAGGTACTCTACTGCCTCCGGAAAGGATTTTCCGCAAAACTGCTGGAGGAAGGTAATGGCATCCCCGCCGGTATTCTGGGAATACCGGAACCAGGTACGCCGGTCCTTGATCCGCAGGCTGTCCATCTCTGCGGTAGTATGGAAGCATCCCACGCGCTTGACCTGATAGCCGAGGTGGGAGAGCAGTTCCGGCAGGTCCGTCTCTCTGGCAATCTGCATTTCTGTGTCTGTGAAGCGATTTCTGATCTCGCTTGCCATGATGTGTGCCTCCTTCTTTCTTTGATGAAACGCAAAAAGCCACCCAGGGCATCCGAATATTTTCGGATGCCCTGGGTGGCTTTTCCCTAAATCATGTTCTTTTGTTTTGGCTTTAATGCTGGCTTACACGGCGTTATCTTCGTCGGGGGGTGTCCGTGTCCGCTGGAGTGGTCGCGTCGGCCACACGGGGCGCGACAGAGGCCTCAGTGGGGGCGTTCTGCTCCGCGATGTTCTCGGTGTCCGCTTCATCCAGCGCCTGCGTGATCAGGTTCAGCACGAAGTCTCGCTGGGTGAGCTTTTTGCCGCTGCGGAGCGTCTCGCGCTCCAAGTGACGCTTGATGCGCTGGAAGAGTTCTTCGGGAATCTGGAATGCCATGGTTCTGCCTTTTTCAGTCATTTGAATGCCGCCTTTCTGATTTTCCATCATGTTGTAATAGTCTTGAATGAGGTTGGCGATGTACTCGCTGGTGGTCTGGCCCAGCCGTTCCCGTTCTTCGCTGACCCGCTCATGCAGGTCGATGGGGATCTGAGCGCACAAATTTTTGGTGGTTGCCATTCTCACACCTCTTTCGTATTTTTGTAACGCAAGCATACCCGAAAGGTTACGAGAAAGCTATTACCAACACCACCAAGGAATGATAGACAAACGAGGCGAAAGCAACATAAGCACCAATGTAACAAAAAAGGCCGCCGTTCTCTCCCACATGGGGAGCCGAACGGCGGCCTGCATTCTTATTCTTCATTCTTTTTTAGCCTCGGTGTTCAAGTCACACCAGTCCGCAAGAGTGCTCTGCTGCATCTCTGAAATGTCGCCTCTCGCGTGGAAAAACTGAAATGTTGAAAAATTGAGTTTTTGCAACTTTTTCATTCTAAAAGTGGCGCATTATATGCGAAAACGCCGCACTTTTGTGCGGCGTTTTCTGTGCTGCATCTTTCATCAACACATTTTGGTCCGAGTGGCGAGATTCGAACTCACGGCCTCATGGTCCCGAACCATGCGCGCTACCAACTGCGCTACACCCGGATATGAAGTTGTACGGCTCACGCCGCGAACAGTAGTATTATATGAGCTTCCCTCCGTTCTGTCAAGAGGGAAATCCACATTTTTCAAAAAGCCCCGCGGCACACGGCCGCGAGGCTCTGGCGGGAGCATGTGAGAATCGAACTCACCCGAGAGGCTCTTCACCCCTCTCACCGGTTTTGAAGACCGGGGGGCACACCAGCACCCATCTACTCCCATGTGAGAGGCGACAAAAGCCGCCTCATTTTTCTATCTCGCCAAACTGCGCGCCCGGCCTACGGACATCACCCTCGCGGCGAAGAATCCCTCGCCGGTCGTAATACTCCAGCACCAGCAGCGCGTGGTCGCGCGAGGTGCCGAGCGCGTCGCGGAATTCTCCCAGCGTGAGCGTGTCGTGCGTTTCGAACCACGCCTTCACCCTTGCGTCGACCGCATCCAAAACACTTTTTTCGACGCAGAGCTCTGGCGCGAGCAGCACAAGCTCGCCGGTAGATAAAAGACTCTCAAGCACGCGCGCGCACTCCATGCGGTCTTTTTTGTCGAACAGCGCACAGAGCGCGTCCTGCTTTTTGCCAAGAATTCCCGCCGCGCGGCAGGTGCGCAGCAGCTCTTCCCGGATGGCGCTCTGACGCTTGGTCAGATGCACGGAAAAGTCCGCAAGCGCGCAGTGCACCGCCGTCAGCGTGAGTTTTCCCTCGCGCGCAAAGCAGGCGAGGATCGCATCCGCATTTTCCCGTGCTTTGCCGCGCAGAAGCCGCTGCCGCGCCTCGGCGAGGCGCATGCCCGCGTACAGCGGATGCTCGCGGTGGTACTTTGTCAGCATCGTCTCACAGTCTGTCCACAGCCTGTCCAGCGTCGACGATGTAAGATAGCGCGACGGCGCGATCTCGACGAGCTTTCCCCGCGCACAGAGCACGGCGAGCATTTCCACCAGTTTTTCTTCCGGTTCATCGAAGCACGCGGCAAGGTCCGCAAGCGTCATGCCATCCGCGCCGCGCTCGCCGACGGCCTGCACGAGCTTTGCCTCGTCCGATCCGCTCTCGCGCACGGCGAGCGAGGCGATCACGCGCGCGTCGTTTCGCTTGTGCCGGTACGGATGCTCGTCCAGGATCACCCCGCCGCCGACGGTCTCGAGCGGTGAGTAGAAGCGCACGACAAAGCGGTCGCCCTGCCGCGCGGCGAGCGCTTCGCTCAGCCGCAGCTGGGCATAGCAGCTCTCGCCCGGACGCAGCGCGTCGCGGTCCAGCAGCACCGCCTTTGCAAGGCGCACCGCCGCGCCGTGGTAGAGGTGCAGGCGCGAGCCGCTCTCGATGATCCGCTTAGAATCCGGCAGATTTTGCAGTTTCACGTCCAGCATCAGCGACGGCTGCATCGAATCCGTCCTGCACAGCACATCGCCGCGGCTGATGCTCTCTTTTTTGATGCCCGCTAAGTTGACCGCCGCGCGCTGTCCGGCGTACACCGCCGACACGTCGCGCCCGTGCACCTGCAAATTGCGCACGCGGCACTGATTCCCGAGCGGCATGAGCTGCGCCTCGTCGCCGACGGCGATGTGCCCGTCGATGAGCGTGCCGGTGACGATCGTGCCGAAGCCGTCGACGGAAAACACGCGGTCGATGGGCAGGCGGAACGGCGTGCGCGCGCTCTTTTCCTCCGCGTGCAGTGCCAAGTCGTGCAGTGCTTCGCGCAGTGCCCCAATGCCTTCGCCCGTGCGAACAGACGTGCGCAGGATCGGCTTATCCTCTAAAAACGTGCCCTTGACGCGGCTTTTGACGTCCTCTTCGAGCATGTTCAGCCAGTCCTCGTCGACTAAGTCGGTCTTTGTCAGCACGATGAGTCCGTCCTTCACACCGAGCAGCTGCAGGATGTCCAGATGCTCGACTGTCTGCGGCATGAAGCCCTCGTCCGCCGCCACGACAAGCATCGCAAGGTCGACACCGCCCGCGCCGGCGAGCATGTTCTTGATGAACCTCTCGTGCCCCGGCACATCGACGATGCTCGCACAGCTCCCGTCCGGAAAGTCGAGGCGCGCAAAGCCGAGGTCGATCGTGATGCCGCGCTTTTTCTCCTCGGCCAGCCGGTCGGTGTCCACGCCCGTGAGCGCCTTGACGAGCTCTGTCTTGCCGTGGTCGACATGACCCGCCATGCCGATGATAACATGCTTCATCGGATGGCCTCCGCAGCCGCCGCGGCGATCTCGGCAAAGTCTTCCTCTCGAATCGTGCGCACGCACAGCAAATATTGCCTGCGGTGGATACGCGCGACGATGGGCTTGGCGCGAAGGCGCAGCTTCTCTTCCAGTTCATCCACGCTGAGCCTCCCCGGCTCGATCGCGACGGCCCAGCCGGAAAGCTCCTGCGCCGGAGCGCTGCCGCCGCCGACGGCATCGCCCGTCCGCACGAGCTGCGAGGAAACGCCCGCGTCCGCGAGCGCCTTTTGCAGCCGCAGCGCCTTGGCGTGCAGCTTATCCTCGCTCGCCGACAGCATCGCGAGCGTCGGGATCTCGCGCGCGGCGATCTCGGCATCCAGATAGGCGCTAAGCGTCGCGTGCAGCGCGGCAAGCGTCATCTTGTCGAGCCGCAGCGCCCGCGCGAGCGGATGCTTTTTGAGCCGTTCGATGTACTCCCTTTTGCCGACGATCAGCCCCGCCTGCGGCCCGCCGAGCAGCTTGTCGCCCGAAAACGACGCAACGTCCACACCAGCGTGCAGACTTCTCTGCACCGTCGGCTCGCCGCGGATGCCAAACGGTTCGAGGTCGACGATCGCCCCGCTGCCGAGGTCTTCAATGAGCGGCAGGCCGTGCCCATGCGCGATCTCCGCCAGCTCCTCCCGCGGTACGGATTCGGTAAAGCCCACGATGCGGTAGTTGCTTGTATGCACCTTCAAAAGCGCTCTCGTCTGCTCGCCGATGGCGGCTTCATAGTCGCGCCGGTGCGTCTTGTTCGTCGCGCCGACCTCGCGCAGCGTGCAGCCGCACTGCGTCACGATCTCCGGAATGCGGAACGAGCCGCCGATCTCGACGAGCTCGCCGCGCGAGGCGATGACCTCTCCCCCGCCCGCGAGCGCGGACAGGATGAGCAGCACCGCCGCGGCGTTGTTGTTCACGGCCATCGCCGCCTCCGCACCCGTCAGGCGGCACAAAAGCGCCTCCACGTGCTGATAGCGCGAGCCGCGGCAGCCGTTTTCCACATCGTATTCAAGCGTCGAATAATCTCTCGCCGCCTCTGCCGCGGCGTTCGCCGCGCGCTCGCTCAGGCAGGCGCGGCCAAGGTTCGTGTGCAGCGTCACGCCGGTCGCGTTGATGACCGAGCGCAGCGTCGGCAGCTGCTTTTCCTCTGCACGTGCCAGAATGCGCGCGCAGAGTATGCCTGTCTCCGGCAGCGCGGAAAGGCCGCCGCGCACTTCGTCTCGCAGCGCGTCCAGCTCCTCGCGCACGCTCTCGCGCAGCAGCACCGGCGGCAGCGCCGACACCTTGAGCTCGTCCCGACCGAGCAGCTCGTCCACCCGCGGGATGGAACGAAACAGATTTTCTTCCACGCTTTTCCCTCCCCGCGCCCGACACGCAGTGCGTCGGGCGCCAGTTCTCCAGTTTGCCTTTACCCTATCAGAAAGGCCTTCGCCCGTCAAGAAAAACCAGAACCGTTCGCTGAATCAGCCATGCAGTTCTGGTTTTTCTATTGTTCACAAGAGCGCGGATCGTCCCGTGGCCGCAAATTTTCAATTCTTGAAAATTTCTGTCTCTTTGGGACAGCTTCCTGTCGGGGCGTGCCCGCCTCAAGCCCTGTTGGGATCAAGTACGGCAAACTGGAATTTACATTTTGACATTATTTAACAATAGTTGAGTCAATTCTTCTAAC
>ENA-UOOA01007246-UOOA01007246.1-human-gut-metagenome-genome-assembly--contig:-P61old-NODE-7246-length-10100-cov-4.994027_pt1 | contig 10100 bp, 8 predicted proteins | sample MGYA00242467_ERZ724014 | MGnify/ENA metagenome assembly ERZ724014
TACCATCCCTAAATTTCATTCCAACAAAAAATTTAGAATACAACTTTGACTGTGCTGTATTATTATTCAGCGGAACAGAAAATTCAAACGTATCTTCTTTTTTCACATCTGCAATCGGACTGCCTGTAATGTCTTTTTGATACATCGGCTCCTCAAACAGATACAATTTCTCATCTGCTGTCTTAAACTTATGGTTAAGCTTTCCCTTGACAATGACTTGACTTCCCTCTATCCGACATGATAAAATTTGAATAATCTGAGTCACATCTCCAAGATCTAAAAAGTCAATTCCATATTCAAACTCGGTAGTTTCCTCTTCTATTTCCTCAGTTGACTCCTCTTCTGTCATTTCTTCCGATGATACTTCCTCAGAAGATTCTTCTGCAAATATATTTTCTCCAGATGATTCTTCAGGAGATTCTTCTACTGTCGTTTCAATAGCTGTTTCAGTTATTGTTTCACTTACATCTTCTCCTACTGTTGTTTCTTCATGTTCAGAAGCTGTTTCTATCGTTGACTCAGTCTCTAACGATGTACTTTCCGGTTGTGTACTCTCTGGCTGTATGCTTTCCGACTGTGGACTTTCTGTTATTGCTGCTGAAGTTTCTAGCTGTGGACTAGTCTCAGTCTGCACTTCGATTTTCTCTTGCGTCTGATTCTCTTCCTGATACAAGCTAATGTCGGTTGTGCTCATTTCTTCTGCTGCTGGTATTGTTTTTACTCCAGCAAAGCTTCCCACTACAGAAAGTGAAACAGCCATAAGAAGTGCACTTATTCTTGTTTTTAACTGCTGCCTTCTCATTTATTTCTCCCATTTTTTAAAAGAATAGGCAGGTTACTACCTGCCCATTCAATTATACTAGTTTTATTCTGTTATGTGTAGACAAATTTTGCTGTCTGCAATACCAATTTTGCTGTTTTGAGGTTCATCACAGCAAACTTCCCAGCGAATAACATTAATATTCTCCAAGATACCTTGATGGTTAGAATGTTCTACTGTTTTGATTTTAAATTCACCATTGCGTCCCTCTGCATGTAAAATAACACAATGCTTTTCTCCATGAATTACGACACTATCATTTTCAACACTTACAGGCAGTCTGGTAACAAGATTTTCATGAACTTCAACACCCGGTCTGCACTGAATATAATCACATACAGTAAGTTTTCCCGTATTTTCATCTAGCCAAATCTCACGGTATACCTTCTGTGCTTCAATTCCATATGCCTTTGCAAATGAAATCAAAATATTACGATCTTTCGTTAATTCAAATCTGTCGGCACAATATTCCTTTCCTGCCTTTTGATCAACATCTCCAATGATCGGAATATTGTGGCTTTCGCCTCTATTACAGAAAACCTCATAACGTTTTTCAGAAAAATAATCCTTTGTATATTCTCCAGCGCCTAAATCATCCAAAAAGGCTTCTCCGTCTACCAGGTAATGAAAACTTCCAACATCATTATGATTATGTGGTTCACCATTATTTCCACCCTTTGCAATAACAGCTGTTTGTTTTGCACCTCTTAAAATACACCACTGCGCATCCTGTAAAACACAAGCACCGCTTTGTTCTAACGGCTTTGGTTCTTCTGCCTTTTTATTTTGTACATCGTCTAAATAGCGATGCGTCCAATACCAACTCCAGTAAATGCCAACCCATCTCCAACAGCTGTCTCCATCCAGCTTTTGTACATATGATGTATCTGGGAAACGAATATCACTGTACTGATCTGCCAGACAACATGTAAGTCCCATCGGATATGTTCCTCTTGAATCACCATCTGAAAAGCTGACAGTACGACCACCGGCAAAATAACACTTCTGTTGAAAATGAGCTATCGCATTTACCTTTTCAGATGCCATCAGATCCTTTGATGGATCGTATTCTCTTTGTGCTAATGCAAATAATGTAAAATACGTAAAACCATATACCCAATAACCAAGGCCCTCCTGACATGCACCATCCATGCCAAAGCCTTCTAAATAATAATTTTCCAGTGCATAATTAAGTCGTTCTAACAGTTTTTTCTTTTCTGTTCCTTCCTTCATAAGAAGAAGAGCTGCACTTCCCACATTACCACAGCAAACAGCATTCCAATTATTCGTTGCCTGTTCCCAGCTTGCATATGGCACCTTCGACTCTATAAATGGCTTAAGAATACGAGCCTTCACTTCGTTTTGCGCAAGCGCAATCACATCTTCTGAAAGCTCATCCTTTAAAAGAGTTATAATATGTGCAAGTGTCTGACCTGTTTCACTTGCAAAAAGATCGATTACACCTCTCCAATTAGGATTTTCCTTTCTTTTCACGTGTGCCGGAAGTGCCCAACACTCCTCTGCACAAATTTCTCGTATTACTTCTTCTAACTTTTGAATATCTTCTTTTTCACGCCATATCACACTTGCAAGACCAAGTACTGATAAAAACTTTCTTCTTCCAAAGTATACAGCCTCATAGCGTATACGGTTTCCATTTGTTTCAAATTCGCTAAAAAGTTCCTCTGTCGGCTGTGGCATGCACTCATTTCTTAACTGATCTGCCAGTTTTCGAACTTCCTTTTCATATTGTGCCACATATTCCTTTATCTGATTCTGCATCTCCATATTGATTTTCTCCTTTCATCCCTTTCGTCTGATGCATAATAATTTTTCTTTTTAACAGATTTTTCGCCATTTTTACCGAAATATCTATTAACATTATACCTCTTTTTCTCGAATCTGTACAGTATTTTTTTACTAGAATTCAGGTTACAGTTCACATTACGCGTGAATTATAACGACTTCAGAAAATCTGCGTCTGAAGATTTCTAAAAACACCATACAAATCAAGCGTTCCAAATCCCCATTCCCTATTAGGATATGTTCTCGATGAATCTCTTTTTGCACCTCTTATAAAATACGTCTTTACGTCTGTACTGCTAAAATAGTGAATCCCACTTTCTCTTGTCCACTGACAAAATAATGCCGCTGCACCCGCCATATGTGCTGCTGCGACACTTGAACCACTTCTTTGCACACGACGAAGTTCATTTCCCACACCTGATAATGACGATGTAAAGCCTTCAATTCCAACGCCAGGCGCCGCCAAATCCGGACAAATCCTTCCATCTGTAGTATAGCCACGCCCTGAATACAAGTAAACACTATTATTTTGATAATTGTAATTGCTGACTGAAATCACATTTGCTGCATCAGACGGCGAAGTAAGCGTTATAAATTCTGAAGGACGAAGGAATACAGTATCCTGCCTCAAAAATGATTCTATCGGAAGCCACATATGATAATGACCTGTTATAAAAAGATCATTATATACACGTACTGTCCAGACACCTGGTGTAATATTAATAAAACGAAGCAGTGCAAGAAACTCACCTGTTCCCGTAACAGAGAGTCTGTAAGAAACCTCTACTCTTGTCTGTGCCAGTGCAAAATTTAAAATTTCAATGCGCCCTGGCCTCACATATATTCTTGGAATTACTTCTCCATTCGGAGAACGTATCGCAATTGAATATGTTTCTGGTGCACTTGCCCACAATTCAAGAAAGAAGCCATTCTCTCCCTCTGCCACACGGATCTCTACATCCTCATATCCGCTTTCTGATGAAATTTGTCCTTCAAAATGATGACCTCTTGATGTCTCATTTCCTGTTCCTGCCACAATTATGATGCCAACTGAACTTCCAAGCTCTTCAAGCATTCTTGCAAGCGGCAAGCCGCCTCGATCTGATCCAGCATTCGTTCCCAGTCCCAGACAAATCACAAGTGGCTGTTGACGCTTCTTTGCCAGCGATACAAGATAAAGAACACCTGCCATAATATCATTTTCCTGATAGGCCACCGCATCCTCTTTAATCTGATAATAAGCTCGCAAACGATTCTTAGCAGGCTTTAACTTTACCATTGCAATATCTGCTTTTGGCGCTGCACCAGTAAAGCTTCCATCTGGCAGCTCATTTCCTGCCGCTATAGAAGCCAAAAAAGTTCCATGCCCATTTTCATCCCTTGACGAAATTCCTTCATAAGCATCTGCCATTTTTACTGCTGCGTTTAACTGCTCATGCGTAAATTCGCTTCCATATAAAAATCCTTCCGGCGTTCTTGTAATGTTCTCTGGCGTCTCTGGAAGCTCTGGCTGCGCAGGCAGTCTGATTGGGCTTCCGGCCGGTATTGTCTGATCCCAGATTGCTGTTACTCTAGTTGTTCCATCTTGTTTTAGAAAAATGGAACCTGCATAATCAATTCCCGTATCCACAAATCCAATCAAAACACCACTTCCATCAAGCTTAAGATATGGATTTTCCCTTACCTGCAAAATACCAGATGATTCCATACTTCCTGTATCCTGCAAACCAAACAGCTTTGGAATGTTATAATAGCCATAGACAGTTCCATCTTCATATCCATCCGAAAGCTTCAGGTAAAGAGATGCAAACCTAGCACCTAATGGTTGTTTGCAATCAAGCGTATACTTTGACTCAATAAGACTTCGATTCCCAATAAAATCAATATATTCCTCTGAATAAATCTGATCCTGACAGTTCAAAAAAGACTCCCTAAAACAAATCTCGTCATACTAGCATATGTACGTTATGATTGTTTTAGAAAGTCTTTTTATTATTTTGTTAAATCATGTACCACTTAATCTCATTCGGCGCCATTTCCAACTCAAAGCTGCTTTTGTCACCGCGGTAAACAGTAGTCTTCTGTGGCTCATAAGTATTATTCACCACGCAGAATTTTCCATTCTTTACATAAGCATGGACTTCTACATTAAAGTTTGTGCTAAACCACTGATTTAAAACAGCCTCACCATGCGCACTCCACAAAATGCTTCGATATAAGATACGGCTGTTCTCAAAATTATATGGCAGACCGCTAATATATACGCTTCGACCCTTACCAAACTCATTTACAGCCATCTGTACTTCCTTTTCACGCTGTACAAGAATTTCTGTACCGGCATATGCGTACATACTCTTCTTTCCCTCTCCAAAGTCTACCGGCTTTGTTGTATCGGCAAGAATGAAATGATCCTGATGTTCTTCCCAGTTATACTTATCGTAATTCAAAGTAAATCCTGTCTCTTTCTCAACACCAATCAAATCCGCCAGCTGTAAGAAATGACCCTGGAATTGATGACCAGATGGTTCACCAACACCAATAAATCCACCTCCATTGTAAACAAATTCACGAATTGCAGATGAGATTTGGGGATTTTCCCAAACACTTCCACCAGTATGAGCTGTGTCACCATCTCCAACATTGATAATAACATCAATATCCTTTAATATATGCGGATTTTGAAGAATATCATCAAATGAAATGAAGCAAACATCAAATGGTGCTCCGCTAAGTGCCTCAATAATTCCAGCATAGCTATAATTTTGCTTCTGATACAGCGCATGATGTACCATATGACATCCCCAGCTACGAATCTTGCCCCAACTATTGAGCACTGCCACCTTTTTCACGCAATATGGTGTCGTTCCCTTTGCATTTTCATATAACTCACGAAACTCATTACATACATCCTCAACATACTGTAAAAATTCAGGGAAATCGAGTGTCAGTTTTAAGTAGCCGCCATATCCGATGCGATCAATCGGTTTTCTTAAAATAGCACGTCTTGCTGTAATCCAGTTTTCCTTTGCTTCCTTCACTGGATCTCCATTCTCATGGAATGTATCTGGGAAGAAGTAAGGCAGGAAACGGCCTTCTGTATATTTTACGCCCTTAATATCAGAAATCAGACGCAATGTACTTCCATTTCCAACGCTTCCTACAACTGCATCGAGTCCAATTGTAGCAAACTCTTCCATAAACGGTTCTGTTCCAATCCAATGATCGCCTAAAAACATCATGGCTTCTTTACCGCACTCGTGAGTAATATCTACCATTTCCTTTGCCAGCTTTGCTACTTCTCTGCGCTGGAATGCCTGGAAATCTTTAAATTACTTGCTCGGAACGCGATACTGGTTATTATAATATCCCTGATCGATTATATACTCCGGACGGAATGGATAACCCACCTCTTTTTCAAACTGCTCTAAAATATAAGGACTGACTGATGCAGAATAACCATACCAATCCACATATTTTTCTCTCTTTAACTCGTCAAACATAAGAGTAAACTGATGGAAAAATGTTGTATAACGAATAACATTCACATATGGATGTTCTTCACAATACTTGCGAAGACGCTCTAATGAATACTTATGTGTCTTTGGCTGGCGCACATCAAAAGTAATCTGATGCTCAAAATCCTTCCATTCATTTGTTACTGCATTATACATATGAACTGGGTCCCAGATAATATATGCTAAAAAGCTAACCGTATATTCATGGAATGGCACAGCGTCGCAGATCACCACATAGCCAGTCTCTTCCTGATAATTCCAATTCGTTGTCGGCACGATCTCACCTGTTGAACGATCAATAACTTCCCACCATCTTTTGATATCATCTCTTGTATTGACCTTCATCAGTTCATCTGATATTCCCTTCATAAGCGGGATGGAAAGTTCTTTGTCAACCGCTGTATAAAAGGCTGTCATCACATAGCACTGCTGCACCTCATCTGGATTTGCCTTTGCCCACTCATTATCTTTTCTTGTTGTATAATAAGTCGCATAAATTTTTGCACCCGTTTTTGTCAATTCCTCTGGAAATTCAGTTCCATCACAGTCACGTATTGCATCCGCTCCCCAGCGTTTCATTAGTTCAATTGTTTCTGGTACAACGTCTAGATTGGTCGGAATCGTAACTCTTCCCTTTGTCTGGCTCATCTTACGTTATCCTCCTATCGAAAATTTTCTCATTCTCTTTTTGTTTTACTGCTCTTATTTCAACACAATAATTTGGTTTTCTTCCTCAGTATAGTTTCCGCCTCCCATCTGATTTCTCACAAATGGAACACCTTCTCTGACATAGAAAATATTATGAGAAAGCAATGCATCAGGATTCAAGGATGGACTTATTGTTCCTCCAAGATCATCATAACTTACATTGTGACTGAAAGTATTATGAATTGCTTCATCAAGACAAAACATCACACATCCGCCTTCATTTTGTCTGCTGTAATTATATTCATATGTCGTTCCATCTCCAGAATCTGCATCATAAGCCATTCCATCCTGATTTAATCTCGTATCAGCCGCTTCATTGTAACGAAACAGCGCATCCTTACATTTCCATGGCCAAATGGCTGCCGCTACCTTTCCTGCACGATTTTTTGGACAACAATAAATACGATCATTAATTTCCTGTGCTACACAATCCGTCATATTGTGTTCCACAAGCGGACGAAGCGCATACATAGCTGTAATGCCATCTCCGCCTGCTTCCTTGACATAATTATTGCGAATCACCACATGTTCATGACCATACTTAAGGAATGCTTCTTCGTCCAATATAGCTCCCTGAAATTTATCATGTGCATATGTATATCCAACTGCAATTCCCCAGCGACTTGTCCGGTAGACAAAGCAGCTTTCTACTGTAATATCACAAAAACGAGCTGCGCCTGTAATATCTTCATTTGCCGGCTTTAATGCTGTCATGTAAATGCCGCCATTATTCATATGCTTATCGTAAACATTTCCATTAACGTCATGAACATAAAGATTCTGCAGGTGAATACCACTTCTTACTCCCTTGTCCCTTGCAGTAACAGCAACTCCCGTGCGATTCATCTTATAAGGTGCACTATATGTTTCTCCAATGATGTTCTCTGCACTGTTTGTAATCTCAATATCATGAATCCAGATATATTCTGCATCGTACAGCAGCACTGCTGATGACACATATCCCTGATACACATGTGTTGGCGAATCTAATTCTGTGCCATAATCCTGATACCAGATTCCCTGTCCATTTGCTGCAATCACCGGCAATACTTCCTCATAAAATTTCTCGCCGCTCTCTGGCAAATATGCACCAATCTCAATCGGAGATTCTTTTGTTCCACTGTCTTTGATCTGTAAAAACTGTCCTTCAAAAACAGATCCCCTGGCTAAAAGCACACGATCTCCTGGCTTCAGCGTCAAACGGTTAATGGCAAACAAAGTTGCAAATGCAGATGATTTGCTCAAACCATCATTTGTATCATTTCCGTCAATCTGACTGACATAATATGTTTTGAATGAGTTTGTCATATGCTTCCTCTCTCAATCTTTTCTCAATGATCTGCTCTACATCCTCAAATGGGAAATAATCTCCATGGTAACGTCCAAAAAGATCATGATTATTTTCATAAAAATTCAGTCTTTCTTCCCGTGTAAAGGATGGACAAACACCCAGCTGTTTGATTTTTTCAGATGGCTGTACAAAATCCAGGCGAAATCTTGTCAGCTCATATTGAAGATACATCGGTGGCGTATAAAAACATGGCCCATAAAACAGTTCCCCTTTTTCCTGCTTATGCCTGTTCTCTTCATTTTTTTCTTTGCGGCGCTCTTCTAATGCTTCTAAACTGTCGTCAAGAATCAGACCAAAGTTTTTTGCCAGCAAAAGCGCAGCCTTTGCCTTTTGCCAATCTTTTTCATACAAACAATACTTATTTTTCATTATTTTACTGCTCCTGCAATTCCATTTGCAAAGCTCTTCTGCAGACAAAGGAAAATAATCGCTGTCGGCAGTGTACAGATCAGTACACCTAACATCAGCATTCCGTAATCTACACTATAGCCACTCTTTAAATTTGCTACTAACATCGGCATTGTAACCTCATTTTTATCCTGAAGGATAATTGTTGGCCACAGATAATTGTTCCATGCATTCATAAATGTTACCGTCATAGCTGCACCATAGGTAGATTTCATAACAGGAATAAACATCGTAAAGAAAATCTTAATCTCGCTTAATCCCTCTAATCGTGCAGCCTCAATAATATCATGAGGGAAAGATCTTGCTGCCTGACGAAACATCATAATCAAAAATGGCGTCGAAATAGAAGGCAATGCCAGTGCAATCCAAGTATTTACAAGCTTCCATGATGCAAACAGCTTAAATAATGGAATCATAATTGCAACAAACGGAAGCATCATTGCAAGCAGAAGGATATTCATTAAAATATCCTTTCCCTTATCATGATAAATCTCAAAACCGTAACCTGCAATTGAGCAGACAAGAAGTGAGATTACCGTTATTACAATCGCATTTCTAAAAGAGTTAAACATTGCAAGACCTAAATTTTGTGTCTCAATCAATGTCCTATAATTTTCCAACAGATGAGTTCCAGGAATCAGTTTTCCTCTAACAATGTCGATGCTGGCGTTTGTCGCACCTGATATCATATAATATAGAGGAAACGCTGACAGAAAACTTGCAAGAACCAAAATCACATAGGATATTGTTGTTTTTACTTTAGTCACGTTTATCACCTACTTTCATCTGAATTGCTGACAGAATTGCCACGCTTACCAAAATAAATACCGAAATTGCTGCGGCATAATTAAATTTTGGTGTCTCTACAAAGGAAATATTATAAACATAATGTGCCAGTGTCATAGTCGATTTTCCTGGACCTCCGCCCGTCAGGTTCACTGACTCATCAAACAACTGCAATGTTCCTGATGTGGACATAATTGCGGTTAACAAAATGGTCGGCTTTAACAGTGGAATGGTGATACGTGTAAACTGCTTGAATGACTTGCACCGTCAATGTAGCTTGCCTCATAGACTGAATAATCAATATTCTGCAATCCAGCAAGATAAAATACCATATTGTAGCCAGTCCATCGCCAAATCAATGCAATTACAATTACAAAGCGTGCTGCCCATGCATCTTGGAACCAATTTACTGGTGTCAAACCAATCGCTGCAATAACATTGTTAACAAGACCATCCTGTGCAAACAAGGATTTGAAAATCATAGAATATGATACAAGTGATGTCGCACATGGAAGGAAAATCAATGTACGGAAAATACTTTTTCCTTTAATCTTTGGATTATTCAGAAGCTGAGCAAGACAAAGTGCCAAAATTAACATAATCGGCACTTGGATCAGAAAGTAAAATACGGTATTAAACAAGCATTGCTGGAATGTTTTATCTTTTAAAATTTTCTTATAATTTGCCAATCCTGCAAAAGTGCTTG
>ENA-UOOA01007252-UOOA01007252.1-human-gut-metagenome-genome-assembly--contig:-P61old-NODE-7252-length-10086-cov-4.934902_pt1 | contig 10086 bp, 9 predicted proteins | sample MGYA00242467_ERZ724014 | MGnify/ENA metagenome assembly ERZ724014
TTGATGGTCCCGAGGGCTCGGCCCAAAAGGTCGCCGCGCTTTGTGCCGACCTGGGCGTCAAGCTCACGCCGGCTGGTGCCACCTGGCCTTATGGCAAGGACCCGCGCGACACCAACATCCGCATCGCGCCGAGCTATCCCACGGTCGAGGACCTGGAGGCCGCGCTCGATGTGCTGGTGCTGGCCGTTAAGCTTGTCGCTGCCGAGCTTGCGCGTGCCGAGCGCGCCTAACGCGCGGCTTCCCGTACTATCCGCACTTTCGATATGTAAAGGAGCGTATACATGGATTTGGGAATTTCCACCAACCCCACGCCAGAGCTCTACACCATTAAGGTAACCGGCGAGATCGATATCTCTAACGCCGATAGCCTGCGCAATGCCATCGACCTGGCGCTCGAGCAGCCCACTGAGGCCGTTGAGCTCGATTTTGCCCAGGTGAGCTACATCGACTCGACGGGCATTGGCGTGCTCGTGGGCGCCGCGCACCACGCGGTCGACCACGGCAAGCGCTTTAGCTGCACCAATGTGCAGCCCCCGGTGATGCGCGTGGTTCAGCTGTTGGGTGTCGACCAGGAGATTTCGATCACCGCTGCATAATCTTTGCCCCCAAAAGGGCATGCCGTTTGGCATATGTTTGTGATGCGCTCGGACGTTTTGGCGTCCGGGCGCTATACTTGACCGAATGAATAGACGAGTTCCGGCCGAATGGCGCGGTGCGGGCTCGACTCACATCGAGCCTTGGAGGTATGTGTGTTTGGTATTGGAGAGGGTGAGCTCGCGATCATCGTGGTCTTCGGCTTTTTGCTGTTTGGCCCGGATAAGCTCCCACAGATGGGCCGCACGATCGGCCGTGCTATCCGTCAGTTCCGCGAGACGCAGGAAAAGATGACGGCCGTTGTTCAGTCCGAGATAATCGATCCGGTGAGCGAGGCCGCGTCGGCCCCGGTCAAGCCCAAGAAGGCTGCCGTCGATGACGATTCCGATGCGGACGAGGATGCCGCCGAGACGGCAGCGCCCGCCAAGAAGGAGACCTTTGCCGAGCGTCGCGCCCGTCTTGCTGCCGAGAAGGCCGCGAGCGAGGGTGCCACCGAGGGCGAAGGCGCTGCTGATGAGGCCGAGAGCGCCGAGCCCGCCAAGGCCGAGCCTGCCGCTGCTGCCGTCGAGCCCGAGCCTGCTGTAGAGCCGGAGCCCGAGCCCGAGCCGGCAGAGCCCACGACGGCTGACCTCTACGCCCGTCGTCCCCGCAAGCGCAAGGCCGTCGTCGACCAGCTCGCTCGCGAGCTCGAGGCCGAGGACGACGCCGCTGCCGCCGATGCCCCGAAGGGAGGCGATGAGTAATGCCTATCGGACCTGCGCGTATGCCGCTCTTCGATCACCTGGGAGAGCTCCGTCGCCGCCTGACCATCGTGGTCGTCTCGGTGTTTGCCGCAGCTATCGTGCTGTATTTCGCCACGCCTGTTGTGCTCGACATCCTGAAAGATCCCATCCGCTCCTTTGTGCCGGATGGTAAGTTCTACATCACCACCACGCTCGGCGGCTTTGGCTTGCGCTTCTCGCTGGCCATCAAGATGGCCGTGGTCATGTGCACGCCCATGATCATCTGGCAGATTCTGGCATTTTTCCTGCCGGCGCTTCGCCCCAACGAGCGCAAGTGGGTCGTGCCCACGGTGCTCGCCTCGACGGTACTGTTCTTCCTGGGCGCCATTTTCTGCTACTTCATCATTATCCCGGCAGGCTTTGAGTGGCTCATCGGCGAGACCTCGGCCGTCGCCACGGCGTGGCCCGATCTGGAGAACTATGTCAACATGGAGCTGCTCTTTATGTTTGGCTTTGGTGTGGCGTTTGAGCTGCCGCTCATCATCTTCTACCTTTCCGTCTTCCACATCGTGTCCTACGCTGCTTTCCGCAGTGCCTGGCGTTATGTATACGTTGGCCTGCTTGTGGGCTCGGCTGTGATTACACCCGACGGTTCGCCCGTTACGCTGGGTCTCATGTATGGCGCCCTGCTCTCGCTCTACGAGATTTCGCTCGCCATTGCCCGCGTGGTCATTACCGCGCGCGAGGGCAAGGAGGGCTTGTTTGTGAGCCGTCTGGACCTGTTCTCGGACGATGAGGACGACGAGGAGTAAATCGGTATGCACGAGGTTGGCATTGTCAACGGCATACTCGATACAGTGATTCGCGCGGCGCGTGGGGCGGGGGCCTCGCGCGCCGTTTTGGTAACGCTGCGTATCGGGGATATGACCGAAGTTGTGCGCGAGGCGCTCGACTTTGCATGGGAGACGTTCCGCGACGAGGACCCGCTCACGCGCGACTGCGAGCTTGCCGTGGAGGAAGTTCATCCACAAAGCGAGTGTCTAGACTGCGGCGAGGTTTTCGAACATGATCGCTTTCACTGTCGCTGCCCTCACTGCGGCGGCGCCAACGTGCGCCTGCTGCACGGCCGCGAGCTCGACATCGCCAGTATCGAAATCGAAACCCCCGACGATTAGCCCGCTAGCCATCTAGTGATGGGGTATAAAGGGGCCAAAGTAAGGAGCGCTAAGTATGGCCGAGAAAACGATTGATATCGCATCGCCGATTCTGTCGCGCAACGAGCGCCTGGCAGATCAGCTGCGTCGGCGATTTAAAGAGACAAACACCTATGTGATCAACGTCTTGTCGAGCCCCGGTTCGGGCAAGACCACCACGATCCTGGGCACCAACGAGCGCCTGCGCGACAAGGCCGGCCTGCGCTGTGCCGTCATCGAGGGCGATATCGCCTCGGATGTCGATGCCATCACCATGAAGGAAGCCGGCATGCCCGCCATCCAGATCAATACGGGCGGCCTGTGCCATCTCGAGGGCAACATGATCATGGAGGCCGTTGACGCGTTCGACCAGGCGGTGGGCCTTCAAAACATCGATGTCATCTTTATCGAAAACGTGGGCAACCTGGTCTGTCCGGTCGACTTTGACCTGGGCGAGAACCTGTCCATCATGATTCTCTCGGTGCCCGAGGGCGACGACAAGCCCATCAAGTACCCGGGCATCTTCCAGCACGCCGGCGCGCAGCTGCTCAATAAGGTCGACGTGGCCCCGGCTTTCGATTTTGACATGGATAGGTATACTAAGACACTCGATGACCTCAATCCGCAGGCGCCGCGGTTTGCCGTGAGCGCGCGCAAGGGCGAGGGCATGGATGCCTGGTGCGATTGGCTCATCGGGCAGATCGAGCAAGCAAGGGCGTAAATCGGCCGCCATACGGGCGGGCGTAGCCGCAGAGACACGAGATAGGAGCCTCTTTTGAAGCTCATCATCGCCGAGAAAAACGACGCCGCACGTCAGATCGCCGAGCGTCTGTCCACGGGCAAACCCAAAAAGGACAAGGTGTACAACACCGCCATCTACCGTTTTGAGTGGAAGGGCGAGGAGTGCGTGACCATCGGCCTTGCCGGTCACATCCTGGCGCCCGATTTTTGCGACAGCGTGCTGTTCGATAAAAAGCTGGGTTGGTATTCGGTGACCGAGGACGGCGAGATACTGCCGGCCGACATGCCCGACGGTCTGGCCCGTCCGCCCTACGACACCAAGCGCAAGCCGTTTCTTGCCGACGGTATCTCCATTAAGGGCTGGAAGCTCGAGAGCCTGCCCTACCTCACGTGGGCACCGGTCATTAAACTGCCGGCCGAGAAGGAACTCATTCGCTCGCTCAAGAACCTGGCTAAGAAGTCCGACAGTGTCATCATCGCCACGGACTTCGATCGCGAGGGCGAGCTGATCGGTTCGGACGCCCTCAACAAGGTGCGCGAGGTTGCGCCCGACTTGCCGGTCGCCCGCGCCCAGTATTCTTCGTTTACCAAGGCCGAGATCACGCAGGCCTTCGATAACCTTGTCTCGCTCGACCAGAACCTGGCCGACGCCGGCGAGAGCCGTCAGCACATCGACCTCATTTGGGGTGCGGTGCTCACGCGCTACCTGACGCTCGCCAAGTTTGGCGGCTTTGGCAACGTGCGTTCCGCCGGCCGCGTGCAGACGCCGACGCTTGCCCTGGTGGTCGAGCGCGAGCGCGAGCGCATGGCGTTTGTGCCCGAGGACTATTGGCAGATCCGCGGCATGGGCGCCGCACAGGGTGCTGCCGAGGACGACCGCTTTAAGATTGCGCACAAGACGGCACGCTTTACCGACAAGGATGCTGCCGAGACGGCATACGGCCATGTCGACGGCGTTACGACGGCAACCGTCGCCGCGGTGACCAAGCGCTCACGCAAGCAGCAGCCACCCACGCCGTTTGCGACCACCTCGCTGCAGGCTGCCGCCGCAGCCGAGGGCATCTCGCCTGCGCGTACCATGCGCATCGCCGAGTCCCTCTACATGGCGGGCCTCATCAGCTACCCGCGTGTCGACAACACCGTGTACCCCGCGACGCTCGATCTGGGCGCCGTGGTGAGCGACCTGGCAAAGATCAACCCGGCGCTGGCGCCCGTATGCAAAAAGGTCCTCGCCGGCCCCATGAAGCCCACGCGCGGCAAGGTCGAGACCACCGACCACCCGCCTATCTATCCCACGGGCGAGGGCGATCCGTCCACGCTCGATGGCGGCCAGCGCAAGCTCTACGACCTCATCGCCCGTCGCTTCCTGGCGACGCTTATGGGTCCCGCGACCATCGAGAACACCAAGCTCGAGCTCGACGTGAACGGTGAGCCGTTCGTGGCTTCGGGCGACGTGCTCGTGATCCCTGGCTTCCGCGAGGCCTATCCGTACGGCCTTAAGCGCGACGAGCAGATGCCGCCGCTTGAGCAGGGCGATACGGTCGACGTGTTCGACATTAAGCTCGAGGCCAAGCAGACCGAGCCGCCCGCGCGCTACAGCCAGGGCAAGCTTGTGCAGGAGATGGAAAAGCGCGGCCTGGGTACCAAGTCCACGCGCGCGAGCATCATCGAGCGCCTGTACGCCGTGCGCTACCTCAAAAACGATCCCGTGGAGCCGAGTCAGCTGGGCATCGCCATCATCGATGCACTGACGCAGTTTGCCCCACGCATCACGAGCCCCGATATGACCAGCGAGCTCGATGGCGACATGACCCGTGTGGAGCGCGGCGAGGACACCGAAGAGCATGTCGTGACCCATTCGCGCGCGCTGCTGGCTGGCGTGCTCGACGAGCTGCTCAAGCACACGCAGGAGCTGGGCGACGCCATCAGCGACGCCGTCACGGCCGATGCGCGCGTGGGCGCTTGCCCCAAGTGCGGCAAGGACCTGGTTATGAAGACGAGCGCCAAGACCCGCGGCAGCTTCATTGGCTGCATGGGCTGGCCCGACTGCGATGTGACCTATCCGGTGCCGAGCGGCGTCAAGGTGAGTCCGCTCGAGGGCGAGGCGGCCGTGTGCCCCGAGTGCGGCGCGCCGCGCATTAAATGCCAGCCGTTCCGTCAGAAGGCTTTCGAGATCTGCGTGAACCCCACGTGCCCCACCAACTACGAGCCCGACCTTAAGGTGGGCGAGTGCAAGGTGTGCGCCGAGGCCGGACGCCATGGCGACCTGATCGCGCACAAGAGTGAGAAGAGCGGCAAGCGCTTTATCCGCTGCACCAACTACGATGACTGCGGCGTGAGCTATCCTCTGCCGGCGCGCGGTAAGCTCGAGGCGACGGGTGAGACCTGCCCCGAGTGCGGCGCCCCCATCGTGGTGGTCAACACGGCGCGCGGCCCGTGGCGCATCTGCGTGAACATGGACTGCCCGACCAAGGAGAAGAAGCCCGCCCGCGGCCGCAAGACCACGACTAAGGCGAGCACGGCAAAGAAGACGGCGGCGGCCAAGAAGACGACGGCTAAGATAGCCACTGCCGCCAAGAAGACGACCGCAAAAAAGTCGACTGCCAAGAAAGCAGCCGCCGACAAGTAACGGCGCAGTCGAAACATTGCCCTAAAAAACGAGCGAGGACCCCACGATCCTCGCTCGTTTTTTGACAGGCAGTTAGGGACGTTCCTTTTCTGCCGGCAGTTTAGGAACGTCCCTAACTGCCGGCTCGGGAACGACAAAGCGCTAGTTCACTTCGACAGGCTTGGCGCCGGGATAGCGCTCCTCAAAGTCTAGGCGGTACTTATTGTCATTGGTGCCCGCCACGTTGTCGCGCGACAGCGGCGCCACGATCTCATTCTTGTGGTCCGCAGGCTTGGCGTATTTCAGGCTGATCTCCCAGGCATCACAGATTTCGTCAATGCGGTGATCCAGGTCGTCGTACAGGGCGATGATGTCCTTCCAGGAGCTGTAGTACTTGGAGCTCGTCGGGACGTCTAGGTCCTCGCCGATATCGTAATACTGCTCGATGGTGTCCTCCGTGCGCTCGGCGACGTCGGCGAGATTTTGACGGGTGGTACGGTCCTCTTCCAGATAGCTGCCATTGAAGGCCTGCGCGCAGGCGCGGACCTGGCTATCGAGATCTTCGAGCTGATCGTAGTATTCGCTCAGGTGACGGTAGAGGTTTTGCTCGGAGAGGGTTGCTTCGTCGTCATCGTCGTCGTAGAGGCTATTGGGGTCGTCGAGAGGCTTGAGGTCATCATCGTCAACATCATGGTGCAGCTTAGTAATCTCGGCAGTCGTTTGCGTGGCGGCGTTGTCGAAAGGCTTGATCACAAAAAAGATGACCAAGGCGATGATGATTGCCACCAGCACAACGATAACGGCGATAAGTACCTTGGTGCCGCTCTTTTTGGCGGCGGGGGCCTGCGGTGAATCAGGCGCGTACGTAGATGCCGGTTGCTGTTGGGGCGGGGTACCCGCGATGGGTATGCGCTGCGTCGTTTCGACCGCTGCGGGGCTGGCAGCGGGGTCGGGGCGATAGACGAGGGGGTCGTCCGGCTTAGCTTGCGGCGTATCGAGGGAGCCGGTCTGCTCAAACGCGGGTTGGCCATTGCTTGTGGTTGTCTGCTCAACGGGTGCACCGCATGAGGTGCAGAACTTGGCATCATCTGCAAGAAGTTTGCCGCATGAGGCGCAATACCGAGACATTGCCACTCCTTTCGCCACATTTCAAATCAATACGACGATTATACCCAGCGTCCAAAATTCCCCATCATAAGTTGCGGTGAAATAGGGACTGTTTGGCGGTCTCAGAGCTTCAATCAGTCCCTATTTCACCGCAACTTTGGAAAGGCACCATTAGCCATTGGGGACGCGCCGAGCACTGGGGTATCATGGCTTGGTTGATATATCCGCATTTACGCGCCTTGTAGGAAGGGGCTGCGCCCATGGCTTTTGAGCCCGCTCAACATAGCTTTATCACGCTCGAGGGCGTCGACGGTGCCGGCAAGTCCACGCAGGCGCGTCTGCTTGCCCGCGCGCTCGAACTCGCTGGCTACCAGGTCGTAAGCCTGCGCGAGCCGGGCGGCACCGTCATCAGCGAAAAGATTCGCGCTTTGCTGCTCGATCCCGCCAACACGGCGATGGGAGACACCTGCGAGTTGCTGCTCTACGAGGCGGCGCGCGCCCAGTTGGTGCACGAGGTCATAGCTCCCGCCCTCGCGGCCGGGAAGGTGGTTCTGTGCGACCGCTTCTACGATTCCACGACCTGCTACCAGGCGTTTGCCGACGGCCTCGATCGCCGGATGGTGCGCGACGCCAACAACCTGGCCGTCGCGGGTACGCACCCGGCGCTCACGCTCGTCTACCACATCACGCCCGAGCAGGCGGCACTGCGCATGGCAGTCCGTGGCGCGGCAGATCGCATGGAGGCAAAAGGCATGGCATTTCAGGAGCGTGTTTACCAGGGATTTTGTGCCATTGCTGCCGAGGAGCCAAACCGCGTAAAGCTCATCGACGCCACTGCGACCGTCGAGGAAGTCTTCGAGAAGACGGTCGAGCAGATTCGCGCGTACGGTCTCGACATTCCGCAAGACGCCGTCGCCGCCGCACTTGCCAAGGAGGCCGAGTAACATGGCCCCCGCTCAGGCAAGCCTGATGGCCAAGCTCGACACCCAAGAGCGCGTGCGCGATTTTTTGACCAACGCCGTCGCCAGCGGCCGCGCATCGCACGCCTACCTGTTTTTGGGCGCTCCCGGCGCCGGCAAGCTCGATGCCGCATGGGCGCTCGCCCAGGCCTTCCTGTGCGAGCAGGACGGCTGTGGCGCATGCGACAGCTGCGTACGCGTTGCTCGGCACACGCATCCCGACGTGCACTATTACACGCCCGAGAGCGCCACGGGCTACCTCATTGCCCAGACCCGCGAGCTGCTCGATGACGTGCCGCTGGCGCCCATCCGTGCCAAGGCCAAGGTCTACATCATCGACCGTGCCGAGCAGCTGCGAGCCAACACCGCCAACGCGCTGCTCAAGACACTCGAGGAGCCGCCCGAGGGCGTCATGTTTATCTTGCTGGGCACCTCCGCCGACGTGATGCTGCCCACCATCGTGAGCCGCTGTCAGTGCGTGCCGTTTCGGCTGGTGTCGCCCACCGTGGCCGCGCAGGCCGTGAGCCGCGCGACGGGTCAGGACCTCGCGCGTTGCCGCATGGCGGTCGCCGTGGCGGGAAGCCCCACACGCGGCATCGAGTTCCTTAAGAGTGCCGAGCGCCAGGATGCTCGCCGCCAGATGGTCCGCGCCATCGATTCGCTCATCGCTGCCGACGAGGCTGATGTGCTCAGCCGCGCCAAGTCTCTCATCGTCGCCGTTAAGGCACCGCTCGCCGAGGTCAAGTCCACACAGGAAAAGGTGCTCGAGCAAAACGCCGACTACCTGTCGCGTGGAGCATTGAAGCAGCTTGAGGACCGCAACAAGCGCGAACTCAACGCGCGCGAGCGTTCGGGTATCATGGAAGCGCTGGCGAGTGCGCGGACGCTCATGCGCGACGTGCTGCTGACGCTTCAGGACGAGGCAGCCGACATCGTGAACGAAGACGTGCGCGACACGATCGGGCGGCTTGCCGCCGCGACGAATGTTGCGGGTGCCACCCGGGCGCTCGAGGCGGTCGCGACCGCCGAGCGCAACATCGCCAGAAACGTTACTCCCCAGCTGGCCATCGAGGTCATGCTGTTCGATATCAGGAAGGCACTGAAATGCCGTTAGTCGTACCCGTTAAGTTTACCTACGCCTCGCGCGACCTGTGGTTCGACCCGCAGGATCTGGATATCCTCGAGGCTGATTATGCCATTTGCTCCACCGAGCGCGGAACCGAGATCGGTCTGGTCACGGCCGATCCCTTCGAGGTGCCGCAAGATGAGATCGGCCAGCCGCTCAAACCCGTGCTGCGCGTGGCGAGCGACATCGACCTGCAGCTTGCCGACGACCTGGCCATCCAGGGCGACGAGGCGATGGTCGATTTCCGCCGTCTCGTCAAAGAGCTCGACCTCGAGATGAAGCCGGTCGGCGTCGAGTACCTGTTTGGCGGCGAGAAGGCCGTGTTCTACTTTGCGGCCGAGGAGCGCGTCGATTTTCGTCAGCTCGTCAAGGACCTGTCCTCGACGCTGCACATTCGCGTCGACATGCGTCAGATCGGCGTGCGCGATGAGACCCGCCTGGTGGGCGGCTATGCCCAATGCGGACAGGAGCTCTGCTGCACGCGCTTTGGCGGACAGTTTGAGCCCGTCTCGATCCGCATGGCAAAAGAGCAGGACCTGCCGCTCAATTCGTCCAAGATCAGCGGCGTGTGCGGCCGCCTGATGTGCTGTCTGCGCTATGAGTTCGAGGCGTACAAGGACTTTAAGAGCCGTGCGCCCAAAAAGAAGACGCTCATCGATACGCCGCTCGGCAAGGCGCGTATCCAGGAATATGACACACCGCGTGAGCAGCTGGTGCTGCGCCTGGAGAACGGCAAAGTCTTTACAGTCAACTTGGCCGATATGACGTGCTCGGAGGGCTGCAAAAAGAAGGCCGCCGAGCAGGGCTGCAACTGCCGCCCCGATTGCGTAACGCGCGACGTGCTCGAGCGCATCGAGTCGCCCGAGATGCGCCTGGCGCTCATGGAGCTCGATCGCGAGAATGGCGTCGATGTGGGCGATGGCCTGTCGAGCGCCGACCGTCTGGCGGGGACGACGATGCCCAAGCGCCGTCGTCGCGATGCCGAATCCGATGCTCGCTCCGGTCAGGGCCAGGGCGAGGGCCGTGGCCGCGGAAA
>ENA-UOOA01007254-UOOA01007254.1-human-gut-metagenome-genome-assembly--contig:-P61old-NODE-7254-length-10085-cov-4.754935_pt1 | contig 10085 bp, 8 predicted proteins | sample MGYA00242467_ERZ724014 | MGnify/ENA metagenome assembly ERZ724014
AGTACAGATATGAAAAACAGAATCGTAAAACCTATATCGGTAATACTGTGTGCGCTTCTTGCGGTCGGCGGAACAGTCGCCGTTGCGGCGTACTCCTCAAATGCAGGCAAGACAGATAATACCGCCGCAGAGGATAAGGTATCCCTGATAGATCACGGCGACGAGAACGAAAACACCAAGGATGAGACGGTGTACGTCATTGCCGGCGCGGACGGCGCGGTCAAGAAGATCATCGTCAGCGACTGGCTGAAGAACACGCTCGGGGCGGCGCAGATCAGCGATAAGTCCGAGATGGGCGACGTTGAGAACGTCCACGGCGATGAGAGCTACACGATGGGCGGCGACGGCACGCGCGTCTGGGATGCTGCCGGCGGCGATATATATTACCAGGGCAACATTGAGAAAGAGCTTCCCGTCGGTATGAGCGTGTCATACAAGCTTGACGGCAGCAGTATTTCGACAGATGAACTTGCCGGAAAGAGCGGCCATGTCACCATACGCTACGACTATACGAACAATCAGTACGAAACGGTTGAGATCGACGGCAAAGAGGAGAAGATCTACGTGCCGTTTGCAATGCTCACCGGAATGCTCCTCGACAACGATGTGTTCACGAATGTCGAGGTTACGAACGGTAAGATCGTGAATGACGGCAATCATACGGTGGTAGTCGGAATCGCGTTCCCCGGACTCAGCGATAACCTCGCGATCGACGAGAGCAAGCTTGAGATCCCGTCTTATGTCGAGATCGAGGCGGACGTCAAAAACTTTGAGATGTCGAACACCATCAGCATCGCAACAAACGATATCTTCAGCAAGATGAATTCCGACAATTTTGACGCAGCCGACGAGTTGACCGGCTCTCTCGATGAGCTGACGGATGCCATGAGCCAGCTCATGGACGGTTCAAGCCAGCTTTACGACGGACTTTGCACGCTGCTTGACAAATCGGGCGAGCTTGTGAGCGGCATTGATAAGCTTGCCGCAGGTGCGGAAGCATTGAAGAACGGCGCGGCGCAGCTCCGTGACGGATCGTCCACCCTTGCAGACGGTGCGTCGGAGCTGAACGGCGGCGCAGCACAGCTTCGCGACGGCTCCGCCACTCTTTCCGACGGTGCGAACACACTTTCAAACGGCGCGGCAGCGCTTGATTCGGGCGTCGGTCAGATCGCCGCAGGAGCAGCACAGCTTGCGGGCGGTCTCGGCGAGCTCTGCGCAAACAACGATACGCTGAACGGCGGCGCGGAGCAGGTATTCGCCTCGCTTCTCACGCTCGCTAACAATCAGATAAAGGAAGCCGGAATTGACGCTCCCGAGCTGACCATCGAAAACTACAAGACGGTACTTGACGGAATAATCGCGTCGCTTGATACCGCAAGCGTCACTGCAAAGGCGGAGGCTGTTGCACGCGAGACCGTCACCGCTAAGGTGAATGAAAATATGGCTCAGATCGAGGCGGGTGTCACCGCAGCCGTTGAGGCTCAGGTGAAGCCTCAGGTCGAGGCGGCTGTCCGCAGCGGCGTTGAAGAAAAGGTGCTCGCATCGCAGGGCATGACAAAAGAGCAGTATGATGCAGCAGTCGCGGCAGGCGCGATCAGTGCCGAGGCTCAGGCGCAGATCAACGCCGCAATAGACGCACAGATGCAGACCGAAGCCGTTCAGGCTCTTATCGAGCAGAATCTTGCGGCTCAGATGGCGTCGGATAAAGTTAAGGCTTTAATCGCTGAGAACACTGCGGCACAGGCGGCAGCGCTTATCGAGCAGAATATGAAGTCCGATGAGGTGCAGTCGCAGATCAACGCAGCCGTGGAAAAGGCAAGCGCGGGCGCTGCAAGCCTTACGGCGCTTAAGGCGCAGCTTTCAAGCTACAACGAGTTCTATGACGGACTCAGAAAATACACTGCCGGTGTTGAATCCGCAAACGCCGGAGCGGGAACTCTTTCAAGCGGTGCGGCAGAGCTGAAGAACGGCTCGTCCACACTCGCGGGCGGAGCCGCAGAGCTTGCAGGCGGCGCGGCTGATCTCAAGAACGGAGCCGCAGCACTTGCCGACGGAGCGTCAAGCCTCTCCGACGGTGCAGCACAGGTGAAGAGCGGCGCGGCATCCCTCTCCGACGGCGCAGCCGAGCTGTACAACGGTGTTCTCACGATGAAGAACGGCGCACCGGCGCTCGTTGACGGAATCACGGCGCTGCGTGACGGCTCTCTCAAGCTGTCCGACGGACTCCGCGAGTTCAACGATAAGGGTGTGCAGAAGCTCGTCGATGCAGTAAACGGCGATCTCGCCGGACTTGTGACGAGAATGCGTGCGACGGTCGATGTATCCAAGGATTACAAATCCTTCACCGGAATATCGGATGATATGAACGGCGAGGTCAAGTTCATCTACCGTACAGACAGCGTTACCGCTCCCTCCGAGGACTGACATACAAATATTATACGGGCGGATACCGAAAGGTGTTCGCCCGTATTTTCACCTTGTAATATCGTAAAAAACAAAATTACGCAAAATACTTGACAAATCGCAGGTATATAATGTATAATTAATAATGCTTATGTGCGCCCGTCGTACTTAGCTTTATCCCGAATTTAATTTTAACGCATGTAAAAGGAGGTGCATCCCATGCTCAGAACATATCAGCCGAAGAAGCGTCATCGCAGCAAGGTACACGGCTTCAGAAAGAGAATGGCAACTGCAGACGGCAGAAAAGTACTGAAGAGAAGACGTCAGAAGGGCAGAGCAAGACTCACCCACTGAGCATTCGCATTGCGAGTATACGCTACGCTCCTTTGAAGAGAAAACCTCCGGAAAAACAGGCGATCGTGCTTTTCTCGGAGGTTTTACGTATATTTGCACAAAACGGCGCACCGCGCGGTGCGCGTCACATTGCCGCAATGCGGCGAAGGTGGTAGGCATGAAACAATTTCCGATAAGGGAAAATCATCTTTATTCAAAGGCATACGCCAAAGGTAAAAAGTGCGCATCAAGGACCGTCGCGGTCTATGTCCTGCGCGACAGGGCAGAGGGACGGCTTCGCCGGGAAAATCCGCTGAAGCAGTCGTTCAACCGCGTCGGTATATCAGCCTCAAAAAAGATCGGGGGCGCGGTCGAGAGAAACCGGGCGAAAAGAGTCGTTCGCGAAGCTTATCGCCTCATCGAACGGGATATCGGTGTAAAACACGGCTTCCTCGTCGTTATATCATGCAGATCCGCTGCGGTGGAGATGAAAATGCAGCAGGTGCAGCGCGATATGGTGTACTGCCTTGAACGTCTTGATATGCTCTCTGTCGGTGACGGTAGGTCATGATTTCAAGGATACTCATTTATCTTATCGGACTTTACCGGAAATATATCTCGCCCCTGAAGAGCGTGCCGTCGTGCAGATTCACGCCGTGCTGCTCCGAATACGCCATCGAGGCGCTGCGCGAGTGGGGAGTCGTCGTCGGAACGGCGCTCGCCCTGTGGCGCATCCTCAGGTGCAATCCGTTCGGGCGCGGGGGATACGATCCGGTCCCGAAGAGACGAAGAAAATCCAGAACAAAGAAAGATGATTAACAGTAATGTTTGAAGCAATCTACAATTTTTTCGGATCGATCATCCTGTTTTGTTACAGGCTGTTCGGTGATTATACCGTAGCACTGTTCTTCTTCACGCTCGTGATGCAGGTGATACTCCTGCCTCTTGCGATAAAGCAGCAGAAGAACTCGATAAAGCAGGCGCGGCTTGCCCCGAAGATCATGGCGATCCGGAACAAGTACAAGGGCAGAAACGATCAGGCTACGCAGAAGAAGATGCAGGAGGAGACCCTCGACCTTTATCAGCGCGAGAACTTCAATCCCGCCGGCGGCTGTATGCCGCTTCTGATCCAGCTCCCGATCATCATGCTTTTGTACAACGTTGTCCGTATGCCGCTCAGCTACATTCTCAAGTACAGCGCCGATACTATCGCCGCAATACAGAAGGTGGTTGAGGCTACGGGTGTCGAGCTTTCCAAGGCTACGCTTGAGCTTGATCTCGCGCACCATATGTCGCAAATGGGCGAGGGCGCGTTCAGCGGCATCGATCTCGGCGGAAACTTCCCCGATTTCAAGCTGTTCGGACTTGACCTTACGCAGACTCCCCTGAAGGACGGCAAGGTCACAAGCTGGGCGCTCATGCTGATTCCGCTCATCACGTTCATCGCGATGTACGGAAGCCAGAAGATCATCCGCCATTTTACCTATGTTTCTCCCGATATGAAGGAGCAGCAGAACAATCCGAGCATGAAGATCATGATGATCGTCGGACCGCTCATGTCTGTTTATTTTGCAGCAGTATGGCCCGGTACGCTCGGCGTTTACTGGATCCTCCGCAATATTCTCCAGACCGTGCAGCAGATAGCACTTGCGAAGATCATGCCTGTGCCGAAGTTCACGGAGGAGGATTACAAGGCGGCAGAGCGTGAGCTTGCCGGAAAGTCGAAGAAGAAGACTCCGAGAGTTGCCGATCCCAACAAACCGAAGGTGAAATCACTTCACTACATCGATGCGGACGACGATGACGAGCCGGCTCCGGAACCTAAGGCAAAGAAGAACGACAAGCCGTCCGAGGATACTGCCGATGCCGGAGAAAATTCTCCTGCTTCCGATAATGCGGAAGAGAAGGCAGAGGCTGCCGAGAGCCGTGACGACGCGCTGAAGGGCGTTGTCGCTCCCGCTCCGATGAAGGAAGACAGAAACTCAGATAACAAATAACAGCGTGAAAGGATATGCGCAGCGGCGCGTATGCTAAGAATATGAAAAAGGAATATATTATTACCGCCAAAACGGTGGAAGAAGCAATGTCCGACGCGTATTCAAAGTACAGCGCGGACGGCGAGGTGTCGTGTGAGATACTTGAGATGCCGAAGAAGGGCTTTCTCGGACTCGGCGCAGCTCTCGCAAAAATAAAAGTAACTGTTGATGACGGCGAGGATGATGCCGACATCAGCTCTATCATAAGCGATATGAAAGCCATGAAGGTCGAGACCGACAAGGGCGGCGACGGCATGGATTACAAGGAAACAAAGGCAGCTGCCGAAAAAGCTCCCGCACCGGCAAAGGCATCCGCTCCCGCAAAGGCTGAAAAGCCTGCGGCAGATAAGGCTGCCGATGCTCCGAAGCCCCAGGCAAAGCCGAAGCCTCAGCCGAAACCGGCTCAGAAGCCTGTTGAGGCAGCGGCACCGGCGGCAGCTCCGACTGCTCCTGCGGCAAATGCCGAAAATAAAGAATCTGCAAGACCGGAGAAGAAATACGAGCCGATCACAGAGGCTGAGATGGGATTTGCGGTGGAGTTCATCCAGAACGTTATCACCGATATGGGTTCGGACGGCAAGCCTGTCGTTGTCAAGAACGACGAGGGTGCATTTGTCGGAATCAATATTGAGGGAGACGACACCGGATTCCTCATCGGACACCACGGCGAAACGCTTGACGCGATCCAGTTCCTTGCGAACCTGAGCGCGAGCCGCCGTTCTCCGACGCCGGACAGAGATTTTCTGAAGATCGTTGTCGATATCGGCAACTATCGCGCAAAGAGAGAGGAGACTCTCCGCGCACTCGCGCGCAGAATGGCGGGCAAGGCGGTCAAGTACAAGCGCAACTTCGTGCTTGAGCCGATGAATCCGTATGAGCGCCGCATCATCCATTCTGAGGTGCAGGATATACCGGATGTTTCGACTCACTCGGTCGGTTCCGACGAGAACCGCAAGGTCGTCGTAACCTATGAGGGCGCGGACAAGCAGGAGCGCCGTCGCGGCGGTCGCCGCAGAAATCCCTCTTACAGGGATCGCGCAGACCGTGCGGGATATAATTCGGCGGACGCCGGTGCGTCTGAGACTGAGAACAATCAGGCATCCGAGAGCGTATCCGAATAATTACAAAATCATTTGAGGCATATGGTCATGAAAAAGCTGAAATCCACATTATTTCTGGTAATAACAGCCGTGATATGGGGATCCGCTTTCGTGGCACAGCGAGTGGGCGCGAATTATCTGCGCCCATTTACGTTTAACGGGATTCGCTTTGCCATGGGAGCGCTGTCGCTCATTCCGGTGATTCTGATATTCGAGCGCGGCAAGTCCGATCGCGCCCAGCTGAAAAATACTGTGCTGTACGGACTCCTCGCCGGCGTGATCCTCAGCGCCGCATCAAACCTTCAGCAGTTCGGGATCGAGATTACCGGCAGCGCCGGCAAATCGGCGTTCCTCACCGGCGTATATACGGTGCTCGTGCCGCTGATCTACTTCATGTTCGGCAGACGCACGGGGAAATTTGTGTGGATGGGAGCCGTCGTGACCGTGATCGGGCTGTACCTCCTCTGCGGCGTGCAGGGCGAGGCTTCGTTCGGCATAGGTGATGTCGTGCTGCTCATCGGAGCGGTGCTGTGGGCGTTCCATATAATCGTTCTCGATCGTTTCGGCAATGAGGTGCGTCCGCTTCGCTTTTCGGCGGTGCAGTTTACCGTGTGCGTGGTCGTTTCCGGCGCGATAGCGTTGTTCTGCGAGCGCGACAGCTTTTCGTTTGAGTATGTTCGCGCGGCGATCATCCCGCTGCTTTACGGCGGTGTCGGATCGGTCGGCATTGCGTATACGTGCCAGCTGCTCGGGCAGAAGGACGCCGACCCGACGTTTGCCGCGATAATTCTCTCTACCGAGTCGGTGTTCAGCGCGGTCGGCGCGGCGATCATTCTGAAGGAGTACATGACCGTTACCGGCTACATAGGGTGTGCGCTTATGTTCTGCGGAATCGTGCTGTCTCAGATACCCGAAAAACAAAGTCCCGCAAAACAGTCGGAAAACTGAGCGAAAATATAAAATAAAGCGGAGTCTTGTGGAAAACACAAGACTCCGTTTTTGTCACGCAACAATAATATTATATCACATCCTTGGGAAAAATGCAATTCGCCGATACACCAATCCTGCACAAGAAAATTTGTGCATCTATCACAAATAAACAACGTTCACAGAAAAATAATTAAAACACTATATACATATCACAAATTGGGTGGTATAATAAAAATACAGACAGGATCACCGTCTGTAGAACAGAAAAAGGGTGGTAAGGTTTATGAAAATATCCGTAATCGGCAGACAAATGACAGTCAGCGATGACCTCAAGGCAGCAGTAGAGGCGAAGCTCTCGAAGCTTGATAAATTTTTCCCGGGAACGGCTGACGCGGTAGTTACTTTCAGCCGCCTTAGGGGCAAGGAATGCCTGGAGATCATGATAACGTACAAGGGAATGATGGTGCGCAGCGAGGAGAAGAATTCCACCTTCCTCTCGGCACTTGACGAATGTGTAGATACGATCGAGCGGCAGATCCGCAAAAATAAAACGCGCCTTGAGCGGCGCATGAAGGGCGGCGATTTTCATGTCCCCGACAGCGACGATCCCGCAGCCGAGATCGAGGAGGAGGGCGAGTTCAATATTCGCACGAAAACGTTCCCGATGCGTCCTATGACGCCCGAGGAAGCAATACTTCAGATGAATCTGCTCGGCCATACGTTCTTCATGTTCACCGACGCGGAGAGCGGAAACATCTGCGTAGTCTACAAACGTAAGAACAACGACTACGGCATGATAATGCCGGCGTGAGGCGTGGAAAAACAACATTTGCAAGGCACGCCACGCGGTTTTTGGGGGCGGTACGCTTTAAGCGTGCCGCCCCCGTGTATTTACAGTGAAAGCGCTTCATACAGGAAATCGCGCAGATACGGCGAGATCTCCGGCTCCTTGTTGTTCAGCATATGGCGTGCGCAGAACAGAGAGAGCCTGTTCTCACAGTCGCACAGGGTGTACGAGCCTGCGGCTCCCGCCCAGCCGAATTCGCCGATTGGCGATCTTGCTCCGTACTCTTGCGTGATAAGCGTGCGAACGCCGAGACCGTAACCGTAGCCGATATACTGCGTCCAGTTGAACGACGGCAGAAGCTCAGGAGTCAGGCAGTTTGTGTGCATCATCCGCACGGTTTCGGGGCGGAGGATCCGCACATCATCTGCGGTGACGCCGCCGCAGGCGAGCATATCCGAAAACTTTGCCATGTCCTCGACGGTCGAAATTATTCCGGCACCGCCGGCGTCGTAGTCCTCACCGAACACGTAGTCATTCACAAGACGTGTGGGCTTGAAGCACTCGGCGGAATTATCGTATATGTACATTGGCGGAAACTTTGACATTTCGTCCTCTGTCAGATGAAAATGCGAGTTCGGCATACCGACGCGATCAAAAATATTCGCTTGAACGAAGTCGGCAAAGCGAACGCCGGAGATCACCTCAACGAGCGCTGCGAGAATGTCGTGCGACAGACCGTACATCCATTTCGTTCCGGGATCAAACAAGAGGGGGCGCTTCGCGATCGCGCGGACCATATCGCGGGTCGGGCAGCGCCCGCCGGATTCTTCGATCGCGTCGAACAGCGGCTTTGACGACAGATCGTAGTCAAGACCGGACGTCATCGTGAACAGATGGCGGATCTTTATCGGCGATGCGGGTGCTCTGAGCGAGCCGTCCGGCATCAGTACCTTCATCTCGCCGAATTCGGGCATATAATTTGACACCGGATCGTTGAGCGAAAAGCATCCGCGCTCCAGAAGTATCAGCGCCGCAGCGCAGGTCACGGGCTTTGACGACGAGAACATATAGTAGAGCTCATCCCCCGTCGGCGCGATCTTTTCTTCATTATTAATATAGCCGGATATGTGGCGGTGGATCATTTTGTGATCCATGAATACAACGCAGTCTGTAGACGGAACAAGTGTGCCTGCTATCTCATCGAGAAACGCATCAAGTTTTGAAAAATCCATTTTTGAAACACATCCTTTGGGCGGTTTTTGTGAAAATAGGTGCAATTTTCTGCAAAAACAGAAAATTACGATTTTTAGTCAAACGCATAATTTCAGAACACTTAAAAAATCGGAAAGGGTGCGTCCCTTTCCGATTTTTCAAGCTAATTCAGTATGTAGACACGCATCGGCTTGAATCCGAAGCCTCCGGCGTAAGGACTTGACGGACTTATGCAAATGTCGATAATGTTGCCTTTGATCGATCCGCCGGTGTCGGCTGCTGTACGCACGCCAAAGTCGGCATAACTGCCGGAAACGTAAACCTTGGTGCCGAGCGCAATGACGGACGGGTCGACCGCGATGACGGTCTCGTCAGCCGGAACGCCTGTTGCACAGATTCCGCCGGTGTAGTAGACGGTCGCCTTGACATCAATGTAGTACGAGTAGCTGCGGGTCACACCGTCAGCTCCGGTGAATGTGCCGCCGACACCTCTGTATACTACCTGATTTTTCGGGTAAGAGTTTATGTACGAGGTGCGCTCGGTGCGCGCTACCTCAACTCCGTTGACGTAGGTGCAGTCGTATTCGACTACGCGCTCACCCTCAGAGCCGTACTCGGCAACACGGGTGGTACCGTTCGGGATCGTCTGAACGTCCACATACTCGACGTCGTAGTCGATCGTCTCTGTGACGCTTGCCGTCCCGTATGTCACGGTGTCTGCCGAAATTGTGGTGTCTGAGTAGAGCATCGCGTCAAGATCAATATTGAGACGCTCGCTCTCGTCAAACGAGATGCCTGCCTTTTCCGCGATCTCAGCAACCGTCGCGGGAGCGGTGACGCAGCTTATGCTGTCGCGCCCGTAGAACTCAAACGTTACCGTGAAACGCTCGGTTTTTTCCGCCTGTTCCGTTGTTTCCGGAGCGGCTGCGGCCGGTGCCGCCGTACCTGTCATGGCAGTATCTGCACTGTCCGTGCCGGATTCAGCTGTGTCGGACATTTTTGCAGAGAGAAGGACAGGTATGTCGGACGCACTTTCATCGACTGTCTCGAAATAGCGTCCTGCGCCGCCGTCTGAGGCGGGCGCACCCGGGAGAAGCTCATAGTTTTCATGACCGATATAAGCATCCGCCTCGTCTGAGGGAATGCTGCCCGCAGCAGCCGCAGCTATTATCAGCGTGAAGGCTGTGAGGAGCGATGCGGTGAGCGCCGCGCCTCTGGGCGATACGATTTCTTTAAATATACGAGATTTGTAAGGTCTGGTCAAAGTTTTCCGGCGTTCTCCGG
>ENA-UOOA01007260-UOOA01007260.1-human-gut-metagenome-genome-assembly--contig:-P61old-NODE-7260-length-10080-cov-8.589925_pt1 | contig 10080 bp, 8 predicted proteins | sample MGYA00242467_ERZ724014 | MGnify/ENA metagenome assembly ERZ724014
GAAGAAGACAGTTGAAATAAAAAAGAGATTACCACCAAATTTGACGAAGAACCAACATATCAATGAAGATGACATCCCGTTGCAGCATGACTTCCCATACATGGGCAGCCCCTTTCATTTCTACCACCCGGTTGATACGGAGCATACAGTAGCCTGTAAAACCAAGTGTGGCGAGCACGGCAAGCAGAAAATACCACCGTGTCTTTATCCATTCTTTATAAAATATAGCGTACATTCTTGAGGATTTATGATTTATGAATGATGATTTATGGGTTACGAGTTGCCAACTCTTATTCTTAATTTAATCAGTATTTCCCGGTGAGGCCGATAAAGGCATCTTCCAAATTGACTTGCTCACAGTGCAAGTCTGTATAGGGCACTGACATTGATTTCAGTTTGGCTTCTGTTTCTGCCGGTTGCAGGAAGGAGAAAGTCTCCAACTGGTTCCGCATGATGGAAGGATGGTAGAAATCATCCGATGCAGGAAGCTCGTAACCTTCGGGAATGGTGAAGGTGTAGCGGCGTCCTTTTTCCAGTAATTCGGCGATTGGTTTCTGAATCAGTATCTTTCCGTAGTCCATAATAATGCAGTCGTCAACGAGACGCTCCATATCCTGAATGATATGCGAGGTCAGAAAGACGGTTTTACCTTCCGAACGGGCATAGTCGCGGAGATAGTCCACAAACAGGCGGCGGTAGCCGGGATCGAGTCCGAGCGAGAAGTCGTCCAGTACCAGAAGTTCCGGGTTTTGTGCGAGAATCAGTCCGAGAGCTACTTGAGAGCGCTGTCCGCAGGACATACGTGAGATGCGCTGTCCGGTAGCTACTTTCAATTTATTCATCAGTTCGTAGTACGCTTCTTTTTTCCACTGGCCGGGGTAGAAGGCTGCGTAGAATTTTTCTATTTCGGTGATGGTCATGAATTGGTATTGCACATGACCTTCGATGAGCAGTCCGATATGGCGGCGCAGAGCCGGTGCCATGGTCTGTATCTCCTGTCCGAAGATGCGACATTCTCCCGAACGGGGTTTCAGGTAACCGCTCAAGATATTGATAGTGGTGGTTTTGCCCGTACCGTTCTTTCCCAATAGTCCCAGGATACGTCCTTTGGGCACTGTGAAACTAAGGTTTTCGTAAATCAACCGTTTACCGTAGTAGTGCGTCAGGTTGTTACATTCGATAATTTGTTCCATTTGATTTTATCTGTTATTTCGATTCAAAAGAAGAAAAGGAAAAGAATGGGAATCAAGATTCCGACTATTAGTTCTATTCCTCCTCTGCCGATAATGCCCTTGTTCCCTTTCAGCATGATAATGCCGGAAAGAGTAATGATAATAAGGGCGATAGCGAAAATATCCGCGAAGTAAGTCCACCATTGTCCCGGATTGTAATGTAAACGGGACATCGCTCCGATAAGCGGGCGACGGGTGACGGATTCATATACCGCTTCTCCTGTCTTCACGTTTACCAGAAGGCTGGAACCGCCTTTCAGGAAGACTTTCATTACGTCCGTTTTCGGGAAGTAGTATTTGGTATAGTTGCCGGTTTCTCCCAAAGGTTCCAGTAGAGTAAGTACTTTCTCTTTACTCATTCCTGCTTTGTCCGGTAGCTTTTCCGCTATTTTATATTCTTTCCGTGTGATGGAGAAGTTCGGATTAATCGTGTCACGGTGATTCATTACAATTCCGGAAATGGCATAAATCAATACCATTCCGGAAAAGAAAAATGACAGGTCACGGTGTATGAGCCGGCTCCATTTACGAACAGTACTACTCCACTTCATACGAGTTGGCTTCCATAAAATAGAAAGATAAATACTCTTTTCCTGTTTCTGCTTTGCGGTCGGCTATTTTTGCGCGGAAGTCTGCGATGCGGGCTTCGGGACTGTTGGCTGTTTCGCCGCGTGCTTTCTTTTCAGAATCGCATCCGGCTTCACCGGTTCCGTGTTTTTCGGCAGCTTGTGCTTTGAGTTGTGCTTCCCAGTTTTGGAGGTAGGCTTCGTCGATGCGTTGTTCTTTCAATGTTCCGGTAACACGGACAATAGAGTTCACACATTTAGGATCGAAGGCTCCCAATGTTCCGGCTTCTACACGGATCACTTGGGTATCGTCACTGCCCATCAGGAAGATTTTCTTTGCACCATGTTTGCAGGTATGTGTGCAAACGCCTTCAATGGTTACTTCTTGTCCTGCAAGGTTTTCGGCATTGGCAAGGAGAGAATCAATTTCCAAAGCGGAAGATGCAGACTGTTCTGTAGTCGCTTCTGATGCGCTTTTCTGTTGTTTGTTACCACATGAAGTTCCGATAAAAGTCATTGCCATAAGGGCAATTGCGATTGTTAGCTTTTTTGTTTTCATTGTTATTGCTTCGTTTTTATATAGTTTGTAATCTGTTTTTCGTTTGTTTATAGCTTTTAATAGTTCGCCTTACGGGCGGGGAGTTTCAACCATGCTTGAAACAAATACTACTCCTTTAGTTGGCAGCTTGATCCCTTACGCAACGGAGTTGCATACCGGCTTTAATGCTGACATAAGATAATGATAATCTGCCTTCCGAATACTTTGCATTGATTGTACTCATTAATCCAAAGAACTGTATATTGGTAAGTAGTCCGCTGGTGCTATTGTATACGGGCTTGAAGGCAGTCGAAGTCATAAGATAATTCATTGCCGGTTTTCCGTGCCATGCAGTTTGAATATTGGCATCTTCTGCTATTGCCGTTTTTTGATAGCTGCCGGCACCTGTAAGGCTTGTTGCCATACGAACGCCGGAGAATTGGTAATTGAATCCTGCATTATTCAGTGATGATATTTTGGCGCCGTCATAAACTGCATCATAGAAAAGAGCTTTATCACCATCAGCCGGTACCTTGCCGTCGACATCATTCGTTGTTTTTCCTACCAGATTAAAGTATTCCAGACGTGTTGGTATGTGCCAACCTTTCGGACAAATACCTTGCGCTCCTTCAAAAGAGTTCAGATTGCTTTCAGTAATTTCCTTACCGCCCAGTGCAACTTGGAAATCATATAGATAACCTAATTCTTTGATAGCACTTTCCTCTGTTGTGGCTACGGTTGCACCGTCAGCTTTGATTTCATACGGGTACCAAACATGACTATCAGCAGTAGGATCGGTAGAAGGAGTATATCCTTTCGGAAGATAAATAAGCGGTTCAGCCATCCACGTAGTACCGTTCGCCAAAGTTACCGTGTTATATTTTACATTATCGTATAAGAAATAGTTCTCATTGAGATGTTCTTCGAAAGGAATCTCATTGTCTGCTCCGATTTCACCTTCATCTGTCCAGTTTTCGATGTCACCGATAAGTTTAACCTCTATATCGTCAGGCAATACACGGATGTTTACGCTGTATTGTCCTCCTTGCGCTAAAGTAGTAGATGTGAGTTTCTGCGACAAGGTCTTGCCATCAGAAGTTGCTACTTCGAGCGTCAAAGCTACCGTTTGGGGAACGATGAGGGCGCGGTAAGTTTTGTTCGTTTCAACAACCTGTGCCGTAATGTTTGTAGCTGCGACATTCGCGTCAGCAGTAACTGTAAGGGCAGCCAGATCAAGAGTTGCAGTCGGGATAGAGCCTTTCAATGCAATGGATGTTATGTTGGCTTCTACTTCCTTTGTTACATTAATGACCAGTTTGGTAAGCAGATGCTTAAAGTTCATTGTTATAGTATTTACAGTAGGAAGTACATCTTTATTGCTTGCTGCCATAAGGTCTGATGCCCCATATCCGGTGGTCTGATCGGCTTCTACAGAAAAAGAAGTAGGAGTATTACCTTCTCTATAAGGATAGTATGCTACTATCTGCGATTTGTCATTTCCTTCCGGGTACCAAAGCAGGTCACCTGCAAATACTCCGTCATTGAATGTCATTAGTTTATTTTCCGCATATACGAAGTCACCGTTTTGGATGATTGTAACGCCAATTTTATCTCCGGTTTCAAAGTTAACTTCGGTAGCGCGTGTGATAACAGGCGAGATAGTAATACGACTGTCTGAAGGAGTCGTCGTTTCGTTCTCTTCCTGTTGGCAAGATACCAAAAGTGCTGCTGCGAAGATAAATGTTAAACTCTTTTTCATTGCTTAATAATTTAGTTTATATATATATTCATTGTTTTCAAAAAGCATATCCCGGTTCTCAAAAAGTATATCCTAACTTGATAGTCTCATTCCAACGGCTCGAACCATCTATATAGTGAAGGTTGAAACCGCGTGTATAACTTCCCTGTACTTCAGCATAGATCCCATGGTTGAAATGATAGCGTAAACCGAGACGAAGCGTTGCTTGTGGAGCAGTAGCATATTCATTCTGCAGATTATAATAATCTGTCAGGCGATAAGGAGGATCACCCGGCTCCGTATCTGTTGTAATGACTCTGCTTTTCTCAGTAGAGTTTCCTATGGCAAAGGAAGCGGCTGCCTTTAAGTCAAATTTCCCTATATGAAACACGCTGGATACATACGTCTGCGTACAAAGCATCTTTTCCGACGCTACATACGGATACATCTGGGTAGTCAGTCGTTTGAAAGTTGAAATATGTGTTCCCAAACGAACTTCTGTACGAGGACTTATAAATTCATATTCGGGATGGACCGAGAAAGCATCTCTTTCGAAAATGCGGTTGGAGCCGTTGATATAAGTCGTCGTTATTCCGTTAACAGTCTCCTTATTAATCACATTCTCGTTGTTGACCAAATGTGACCATTGCAGGTTCAATCGTAGAAAATGCTCTTTCTTTCCCTGTTTGAAATGATAACTCAAATGAGAGGCAATCCGGTGAGTGGGGAATTTGAACCAGATAGCATCTCTTTCACCGGCAGACCCCGAAGAATAGGTATATTCGATATCTCCATAAAATCTCTTCCATTGAAGTTGCAGTGCTCCCCCGTTAGACAGTTCTTTGATCGGAAAGCCGTTGATTCCCGATTCGCTTAGATGAATCCCGCTGCCGTCCCATGCTTCATAAGCTCCATACATCAGTCCTTTGTCCAAGAAGGCGTTGTAGGAGTTTTCGGTAGTCCCGATTACTTCCGCCTTGACCGATTCGCTGTTTTTGCTGAACATATAAGAAAAACCGATGGCTAGATCGCCCGAGTGATACATCACACTGGGGGCTACTTTCAAATCCAGCCGGTAATTGGTATGTCGCAAGTCTTTCCGTTTGGAATAGTTGGAGGCGGCAAAGTCAATCTTTCCTCCCAATCGCCAGTTAGGTGCAATATCTGATGCAATACCGCCCATAAAAGCGTATCGTTGCAGGTCTTTGCGTCCGGGAGTGAACTCTAGAATGTCTACCGGATAAAATCCCGGCTGGATAAACATGGAACCACTCATGTCCTTACCGGAAGTATGATCGAATGAGAAAGAACCAGTCAGCGAATACCCTTTCAGATGAGTGATAGACTTGGCTATTGCTCCGGCATTCCATGATTTCTCCGCTTCGTAAGAGTGGTGGAAATCACCATGGTTATTCTTACCATACAGTTCGGCATAGGAAGAAGAGATGCTATCCATCCTGATACCTGTAACATTTTTTCCGGTATTCCAGGAATTACGCCGTTCTATAATGTCGTAAGTCTGTGCCGAAACACCGTACACTATACATAGTAACCAAAGACCTGTTATATATATTTTTTTCATCTCACTCATGCAAAGATTGTTTTTCTCTTTCATAAAAATCGGTAGAAGAGTTGTTGGTGTCCATCAATACTTCATAACCTGCTTCCTGCGTAGCTTCTTCGTCCACATGTCGATATAAGCTGCGTCCGTTGTATGTCGCACTTTGAGTGACATATCCTGCGTCGATGGAAGGAGATATACGTTTCTTGTTGTTGGAGGAACCACCGTAGTACACTTCCGCTCCATCAATCACCCAGTCGAGCGGAACTGCTATCACCCGGTCGGTGGTACTTCCCGGTTTTTGTATCACACTTCCCTCTTTTAGAACAAAGTCCTGTATCGTGGTATCCTTAGCTTTAAAGATAACCGTAGCAGGAGAAAAGATAGAGAACGAGTAAGCATTCGCCTGTCCGGTTTTCAATACCACGTTCAGATAATGATCCGGTGTGATTTGATCCCCCGGAGCCGGATGATACTGTGTATTCGGAAAATAAACGTTATTGTAGCAGACAAAGTATCCCGGTTTGTTCAGATTGACAGATTGCGGGTATTGCGCTGCATGGTCAACTGCCCCATTGATGGCAATCACTGCATCTTCTCCCGGTTGAAGCGGGAAAGTCTTGCCGGTACCGCCAAACTGCCAGATGCACTGAACGATGGGAGCAAAATCCCGGAAGATGGTTGCTCCGGTTATTTCATCCTGCGTTACCCAGACATTGGTAGCTTGGGAATTGTAAGGATCAAGCGCTCCGAAACATAAACTATCGAGATATTGCACTTCCGAATCGTTATTATGCAGGATTATATATTTGTCGGACTGGTAGTTTCCCTCCAGCGGCAACTTTGTACATCCTCCGCAATAAATCTCCTTAATAATAATAGCCCCGGCTCTGGAATGGATGAGCGGGAGGTTGAACGCCATGTTTCCGCTGGTCAGTTTCACATTATCGGCCAGTCCGTTGAAAATATCCTGTCCGTCCTTGTCGCTGACCTGCACGCGATATATACCTTTAGTCAGAGAGAATTGCGCCACTCCGTTCTTGTCGGTTTTAGCCTTGTAAGAATTTCCACGATCGACATCTTCAATCTTTACGGTCACTCCTTCCCGGAGATATTCCGAGTATCCATCCGGGTATACGGCAGTCACTTGCAGGCTGTGCAACTGATCGTCGTACGGATTCTCTTTATCAAGATCCGTGCATCCTGCAAAGATCCCGGTCACTGTTAGTAATAATATGTAGATAGACTGCTTCATATCTTTAAAATTTAATACGGCAAGTAAGTCCATAATAGAAATCCGGGGTAAAGAGCGCGCTCACACCGGTTGCATGAGATTTTACATACGGCCGTGAATTGGTGAAATTGATAGCGTTGAGAGAAAGAGACACATGGTCGCCAATCTCTTTGGTTATGTTGATATTGGCGGAGAAATAAGGATCATATCCATCCGCTGCAAATGTGTAGGCATTGCCCGATTTGCGTATCAGATAAGAGAATTCCGGATTCTCGGCTTCGGCTGACGTGAAAGGATGCATCTCATTGTTCAGGTCGAGATATGCCACCGGCCAGATAGCCGTATAAGAGTCACCGTTATAAATGCTTCCACCCGTTTGGGCATTGCTGCTTTCACTTACGTTGAACGCGTATTCTTTTCCCTTATATTCGGAGATATTCTGCGAACGCTTCACAAGCGAAGCCTCCAGTCTGCATGAAATAATCAGTCTGGCTTTCGGAATACGGGTGATGGCTGTGATATTGGCATCCAATGAGTGGGTACGTTTACCGTTGGCAGTCGTCGATAAGTTGTCGCCATTGGCATAGATACCTACATATTGGTAGGAGCGGTTGGCAAGACTGGTGTGCGACCATCCGTTCTGATAATAATAGGACAAAGAATTGTCGATATATTTAGTATAAGCATAGGAGGCATCTAACCGGAATTGCGTACGGATAGGAGTTATTTCCGGGAAATCAACAATCATTTCCGCTCCACGGCGAATGACGTCCATTCCATTATCGGGAGAGGTTGACTTGACAAAAGTCTGGTCGGTCACCTTTACATCCATAGGAGTCCAGTAGCTCGATGCATTGTCACGTATGTACACCATTCCCGTCTGATTATCCACATTGATTTGCGGATTAGTCGGCATAGTGAATCCCTCCGGTAATTGGAGAACATCGTAAGAGAACGGGTTATAGGAACTCGTGTATTTATACGGTAACTTGGTACGGTTGAAATAACCGACTAGCGAAATCCTGGTCCGGGCTATATGGACGTCAATGCCCAATTCCGAATTCTGATTCCGTTGCCAGCGTAGATTCTCATTGTGCAGTAATGTGTAGGGCTGGCTGTAATAGATATAAGATGATTCATTGTTATTATAGGAAAAACCGAATGTCTGTATGTCCCGGTATTCCTGTTTGGGGTACAAGGTATAGAAAGAGGGAAGCTTTTCAGTGATTCCCCAACCGCCACGGATAGCGATATGTTCGTTCAACTGCCATCTGGCATTGAAACGTGGTGAAAGAGTATTCAGGTTTTTATAGTTCGTTCCCTTGATAAACAAATGTTCCCAACGCACTCCCGCCATCAGTCTAAGCAGGGTGTTTCCCACTGGTAACGACAGACTTTCTTCGGCATAAAGCGAAACGTTATGCATATATGGATAAGCGGTGTAAGGGCGGGGGCGATAACCGTTCGGAGCCAGTGAAGGGTCTTTGTAATATTCTCCTTCACCCACATTCCCTGTTGCTTTCCACTGAACACCCGCTTTCAGGTTGCTGTTTACAGTCTTGAACCGTCTGTTCCATTCATACTTTAACGATGCGGCATAATCCAGTTCTTTGGAGTCGATGATCTGATCTGCGAAGTAGGTATATGGCAGTTTGCTTGCCATAAAATATCCTTCTTGCGTGGCATGAACAGCCGGCTGTTCCGATGCATACGAATAGAAAGTATGTGCATGGGAGTTATTGTCATTGTAGTATACCGATGCGTCGAACTTGAGGTTGGTGACCCACGATTTATTGAGCAGCCAGGCCAGTGAAGTGTTTGCCCGGAATACGTTATCCCTCACTTTGTTGTATTCTCCCGAATAGGCATCCGGGTCATCTTTGGTATTCATTCCTCCGATATTACCTGTAACACCGATATCGAATCTGAACACTTTGCTGAAAGTGTTGCTATATCCGGCAGAGAATCCCCTTCTTGTATAAGACGAATAGGGAGATACCAACTTTTGGGTAGCCTTTGTCCATTCTCCGTTTATGTTGATAACGCCTTTGTCGTTTCCTAAATCCAATCCTTTGGAGAAGGAAACCTGTTCGGTGCGGGGATTGATGGACAATAATATGTTCCAGGGTGTTTTCCCTTTCCGGGTGTGAATCTTGACCATTCCGCTATTCAAATCCCCGTATTCAGCCGAAGGTACTCCGGTGATGACTTCAACCGATTCAATATCCGCCACGGTGATATTACGGGTATCTGCTCCGTTCATATTTCCAAATGAGCCATTATTGCCAATATGTACCCCATCCACTTCAACGGCTGTCCCAAAGGCTGCATTACCGACTGTCGACCCTCCGTCGCGTAATGAGAAGATATTATTAGTGGTAAGATCCGGCACTTTTGTCTTTCCTCCCGGAAGAAGAGCGGAGATATCGCTCACGTTGGATACCTGCAAATGTTCCAGCGCATTATTACCGATAGTGAGCGTAGTGTTTAACTCATTCTTGGGCGCTTGTGCAGTAACGACTACATCATCCAGTGCAAGCGTGTTTTCTTTGAGTTCTATATGTAGGTTTTTGATATTACTGTGCACATTTACCGGAATTGTTGCCGGTACATAACCCAGAAAAGAAACTTCCAGATTATATTTTCCCTCCTGCACTCCTTGTATCGTGAATTCGCCTTTCTGATTGGATACAGCCCATAAATAGGTGCCTTTAATGAGAATGGAAGCACCGGGCAAGGGGGAATTCGTTTTGGGCTCGGTCACACGTCCCGAGATTGTATAGATGTTTGAATTAGCTGCGGCCTCAAATAAATTGAAAAATAGCAGCCCCCAGAATGCTATGTTAAAAAGACAATATTTCATAGATAAGTTTTGTGCAAAATTCGATAAAAACCAAGTTTATATCAATCACTATAAATAGTTATTTTCACAAATCTTAATACCTGCAACTGGGGATCTTTTACCTAATAATGGGTACCTTTTCTTTAATAGGTAATTTAGAAAATAAAAAAACGGCTTGCATTGCGATCACTATCACATTGCAAGCCGGTTGATTTATTGGGCTTATCTGTCATTGACCGGATATTATATCCAGTCTATTGTATTAGATATTTTTTACTTTAATCAGATATTCGGCAATCTGAACAGCATTCAGGGCAGCGCCTTTCTTGATCTGGTCACCTACAATCCAGAAAGTCAATCCGTTTTCGT
>ENA-UOOA01007267-UOOA01007267.1-human-gut-metagenome-genome-assembly--contig:-P61old-NODE-7267-length-10076-cov-5.219838_pt1 | contig 10076 bp, 9 predicted proteins | sample MGYA00242467_ERZ724014 | MGnify/ENA metagenome assembly ERZ724014
CATTTTATGATGATTGATTGTCTTTAAATGTTTCCAGAATCTCAAAAAAATATGCCTCCCGTTTTAATTTCCAAATCGAAGGATTTTCAACTTACGCGAACTAAAATCACATGTAGAATTTCACATACATCCTTCTTCCATAGCCATACAAATATCATACTTAAAATGTGATAAACACAAATGCAGTACTCATCTGTATCAGATGCAAAATAAACAAATGCACCGGATAAAACGCGTAAAACACGTATTTTGCCGATGGACCTTTCTTCCCATTATACAAAAAGATTGGCAAAAAGGCAATCACACCCGGCAGTTCCACACTTCCGAAAAACAGCAGCGAAATGATGACAAATGCCACTGCCTGAGCGATCACATTCTCATGCAGCATCCAGATAAAATAAATCAATAAGATGCCACCAGCACCGTAATCTGTCTGCAATGCCTGTGCCACGCAGGCACAAACTGCTACTACAACAAACTGCCACACCATCGGAATCGGTTGCCCTTCGATCCAAACTTCCTGTAGCATCTTGCCTTTATGTCCTTTCACATAAGATGCTCCATTCTGAATCAGATCCAGCATCACCAAACCAATCGTCAGCGTCCAAAATACATTTTGGGAATGGATATCTACGATTTCATTTGAAAAAGCCAGATCGAATGGGATTTCCGAAATCAGTGCAAACAAAAACATCCGCAATTCATATTTTCGAATCTTGCTGGTATGAATACTTCCCTCAACAAGTAAAAACACAAACAATGGAAATGAAATCCTTCCAATATAACGAAATATCATGTTCATTGGAAACAGCACCGCGCCCACATGGTCAATGACCATTGTTATAATGGCAATCATTTTCAGTGCAAAACTGTTGATGCATTTATAATTTTTATTCATAAACACGTCCTCTTAACTTTCTGTAATTTCCACCAAATTATCTTATCATAGATTTATCTATATGTAACCTGATTTTTTATTACACTATCAGATTCAGAAGCATTTTTACAATTTCCTCATGCTATTTGCACATAACCCAATTATTTATGCACCCCATATGCTGTTTATTCTACGATGACTTGCGTAGGACTCGTATTTGTTATAAGATAATAGAAGTTCTATCACCATTTTTATTATGGAAATTTTATTGATAGCACGGCAACTTATTTTTCGAAATAATCCGGAGGATTTTATATATATGAATATTGCAATTATCACTGGCGCTTCCAGTGGTCTTGGACGTGAATTTGCTTTGCAGATTTGTCAAAACTATGCTTCTGAAATTGATGAAATCTGGCTTCTTGCCAGACGAAAAGAATCTCTGCTCGCTCTGGCACAGGAAATTTCTGCCACAGGGATCTGTGTCGGTGCCGCTATGCCGATGGACATTACAGATGACGAACAGATGAAAGATTTTCAGGATAAACTGGACATCGAAGCTCCTACTGTCAAATATCTGGTCAATGCTGCCGGTCTTGCCAAAATTGGCGGACCATTTACGTTGCAGCCGGAAGAATTAACCCATATGATTGATCTGAATTGTAAAGCAGCCGTTCATATGACAGCAATTTGTATGCCACATTTTGACAAGGGTTCCAGAATTTTACAAATTTGTTCCACTGCCGGTTTTCAACCAATGCAGGGACTCAATGTATACGCTGCATCGAAAGCATTTCTACTCCGCTACAGTCAGGCGCTTCGCTGGGAATTGATAGGAAAACAGATTTATGTGACAGCCGTCTGCCCATACTGGATCAAAGATACCGAATTTATCGGTGTTGCAAAAGATACCGACAATCCAAAAGCAGCCCGTGCCGTACACCATTTTCCACTGGCTTCCAGGACAAAATCTGTGGTACGTCTTGCTTTGCTGGATAATAAACTCGGACTTTGGGTATCCACTCCGGGACCGGTCTGTTTTGTGCATCGATTGTTCTGTAAAATCATGCCGCCTGTCGTAGCTATGGGTTGGTGGGAACTACTTCGACGCGTTTAAGTTTCGTTTTGGGCGGCACGTAGTGCAAGGTGGCGCAAAAATTTACTAACTTCACTTCGTAAATTAAGACCTCCTGCAATTTTCTCTCAAGGAGCGATTGGTAGCGACTGAGATAAAATTGCAGGAGGTCCTATTATAACCTAACGTAGTAAATTTTTAAGTCACCTTAGAATTTTCGGAACCGTTCGTACCGCTCTTCGGCAAGTTTTTCCGGTTCTTTTCCAAGATTTTCCGCCAGAAAACCACGAATCCGATTTTTCATATCTTTACTGAGTTCCACCAAATTCGCTTCACTCGCCGGCATCGGCTCGTCAATAACATCATCTACGATTCCCATTTCCAACAGTTCTTTTGCCGTTACTTTCATCAGATCTGCTGCTTCCGGTGCACGTTTTCCATCTTTCCAGAGAATAGACGCAAATCCTTCCGGTGAAAGAATCGTATAAGTCGCATTTTCCATCATCCAGACTTTGTTTCCGACAGCCAGTGCCAACGCACCGCCGCTGCCACCTTCACCGATGACGATACTGAGTACCGGCACTTTCAATGCCGCCATCTCATACAGGTTTCTGGCAATCGCCTCACCCTGTCCATGTTCCTCGGCTTCCAGCCCCGGAAATGCACCCGGTGTATCAATAAAGTTGATGATCGGACGGTGAAATTTTTCTGCCTGTTTCATCAGACGTAAAGCCTTGCGGTATCCTTCCGGAGATGGCATGCCAAAGTTTCTTATAATATTTTCTTTGGTAGTACGTCCTTTCTGCTGCCCGATAACGGTAACCGGACATCCGTCAAGGTAAGCAATACCGCCTACCGTAGCTCCGTCATCATCCACATGACGATCTCCATGAAATTCCTCAAAATCACTGAAAATCTCATGGATATAATCTAACGCTGTAAGTCGCTCAGAAGCTCTCGCTGCCATCACACGATCCCAAGCGGTCATTTTTCCTTTTTTCTTTTTCTGCTCATGCATGATATCAGACATTTCTACTGCCTCAATGGTATCCACAGATGCCTTCTGTGTATGCATGCGCAATAAACGTGCCAGTGTATCTTTCATATCTTCGCGGCGGATAATACCGTCGATCAGACCATGTTCTACCAGAAATTCTGCACGCTGAAAACCTTCCGGCAACTTCTGTCCAATGGTTTGTTCAATGACACGGGGACCGGCAAATCCTACCAGCGCACCCGGTTCTGCCAGAATAATATCGCCCAGCATGGCAAAACTTGCAGTCACACCACCGGTAGTCGGATCGGTAAGCACAGAAATATATAACAGTCCTGCATCGGAATGTTTCTTTAGCGCTGCGGATGTTTTTGCCATCTGCATTAGGGAGACCATTCCTTCCTGCATACGGGCACCGCCGGAACAGCAGAAAATGATAACCGGAAGTTTCATTTCTGTCGCTTTTTCCACCGCGCGGGTGATTTTTTCACCTACCACATATCCCATACTTCCCATGAGAAAACGGGCATCACAAACTGCGATCACTGTTTTCTCGCCTTTGATGGTGCATACCCCAGTTGTCACAGCTTCATCAATATGAAGTTTTTCCTTTAATCCGTCTAATTTTTCCGGATACCCCGGATAATCCAGTGGATTTGCTGTCTCAAGACCGGTATCCCACTCTTCAAAAGACTGCTTGTCTGCAACCATGCGCAGTCTGCGCTTTGTGGAAAGACGGAAATATTTACCGCACTTATAACAGGAATAGTGATTGTGTACCACATCTTCTTTGTAAAGTAATTCCCCGCATGCGTCACATTTGATCCACATGCCCTCCGGGATATCCTGCTCTTTTCGCGGAACTGTAATATAGTTTGTTTTCTTAAACTTTAACACTATGCTTCACCTTTCCTAATTCAAGATTCGCTCGCGAATCTTGCTGCGAGATGGGCATCAGCAAAGCTGATATATTCCTCTGTCCATCTCTGCAATCCTCGCGGAGCATTTTGAATAATTGACGATATTTTCATACAATTCTATACACTATCTTCTGCGTCAATTATTCAAAATAGTTCTCGATAAAACTAGTTGTAATGTTTCCGGACTGAAATACCGGATGTGTAATGATATCGTACTGGTAATCCAGGTTTGTGGTAATTCCGTCAATATTGACTTCACCCAGTGCACTGCGCATTTTATCGATGGCTGTCTGTCTGTCTTTTCCGTATACAATGATTTTTGCGATCATAGAATCGTAGTTTGGCGGAATCGTGTAACCGGTGTAAATGGCGGAATCAATGCGGACACCGTTTCCTCCCGGCAAATGCAGATACTCGATTTTTCCCGGACAAGGCATAAAATTCTTTGCCGGATTCTCTGCATTGATACGACACTCAATGGCATGACCGGTGATGTAGATATCTTTCTGTCTCCACTGAAGCTTCTCTCCTGCTGCAATAAAAATCTGCTCTTTGATCAGATCCAGACCTGTGACAAGCTCTGTTACCGGATGCTCTACCTGAATTCGTGTATTCATTTCCATGAAATAGAATTTTTTGTTTTTATCTAATAAAAATTCGATGGTTCCGGCGCTCTCATATTTTGCTGCCTTTGCTGCTCGAACAGCTACCTCACCCATCTGGGCACGGAGTTTGTCGTCCAGTGCTGCGGACGGAGATTCCTCCACCATCTTCTGATGACGACGCTGAATGGAACAATCACGCTCACCCAGAGAAATGACATTCCCGAATTTGTCTGCCAGAATCTGGAACTCAATATGGCGCGGATCCTCGATATATTTTTCAATGTACATGGTGTCATCAGCAAAACCATTGACGGATTCTGTCTGTGCCACCTCAAAATTTTCTGTAAAATCCTCGGCACTGCGGGAAATACGCATACCTTTTCCGCCGCCGCCGCTGGCTGCCTTGATCATAACCGGAAAACCGATCTGTTCTGCCAGTTTCAGACCATAATCAGCGGTATAAACTGCTTCTTTCGTGCCCGGAACAACCGGAACTTTTGCGTTGATCATGGTGTTTCTTGCTTCCTGCTTATTTCCCATCCGACGGATGACTTCCGCGGAAGGTCCGATGAAAGCAATGTGACACTGCTCACACATCTGTGCAAATTTTGCATTTTCAGACAAAAATCCAAATCCCGGATGGATGGCTTCTGCTTTGGATGCAATGGCTGCGCTCAAAATCCGTTCCATATTCAGATAACTGTCTGCCGGTGCTGCTTTTCCGATACAGATGGCTTCGTCTGCCAGCTGGGTATGCAGCGCATCTTTATCTGCAGTTGAATAGACTGCCACAGAAGTGATACCAAGTTCTCTACAGGCGCGGATGATACGCACTGCGATCTCACCTCTGTTTGCAATTAATATTTTCTGAAACATGTTCTCTCTCCTAACCAATGGCAAAGGTCAACTCTGCGATAACCGCTACTTTTCCGTCTACGGTTGCTTTTGCGGAAGCCACACCGATCGGTCCTTTCTGCTTGATCATGGTTGTTTCCAGCATCAGAACGTCTCCCGGAACAACTTTACGTTTGAACTTTGCAGAATTGATGGCTCCAAAATAAGCGGTTTTTCCTTTGAATTCATCACATCCAAGGATTGCTACGGCACCAACCTGTGCCAGTGCTTCCACTATCAGCACACCTGGCATCACCGGTTCTGCCGGGAAATGTCCTGCAAAATACGGCTCATTGTAGCTGACACATTTTTTTCCTACCGCGCGTTTGCCCGGCTCTAATTCTTCAATCGTATCGATCAGCAGAAACGGCTGACGATGCGGAATGATTTCCATGATTTCTTTTGTTGTTAAAACTGACATCCCAGACCTCCTACTCAATGACAAACATTGGCTGATCAAATTCTACCAGATCGCCATTTTTTACCAAAATTGCTTTTACGGTTCCGTCATACTCGGACTCAATCTCGTTCATCAGCTTCATTGCTTCCACGATTCCAAGTACCTGACCTTTTTTCACGGTATCGCCCACCTGCACATACGGTGCTGCATCCGGAGCACTTGCAGAATAAAAGGTTCCAACCAGAGGACTTTTTACGGTATTTCCGCCGATTTCTTCTGCTGCATCTGAATCTTTTGCTGTCGGTGCTGCTGCCGGAATCTGTGCCGGTGCTGCAACGGCTGACGGTGCGATCATTTCTACCGGTGCAGACGCTACAATCTTTTTCTCAGGATGTTTTTTTATTTTTACGGAAACGCCATTTTCTTCATAACAGAAATCTGTCAGACCTGCCTCGGAAACAGCGTTCATTAATTCGATTAACTGGCTAACTTCCATCTTTTTTCCTTTCCATCTATACAGCAGATATGGGATATATTATTGATTTTGAACCAATAACGAATCCCATTCTGCTAACATATTCTTTCTTACTCTGTATATTTTTTGATCAGTAAACTTGCGTTGTGTCCACCGAATGCCAGAGAGTTTGTCAGGGCGTACTCAAAATCCATATCCACGCCATGTCCCTGTACATAATCCAGATCCAGTTCTTCGTCCGGATGCTCAAGACCTACGGTCTGATGTACATAACCATTGTTCATCTGAAGAACACATGCAATAAATTCAACTGCTCCGGCTGCTCCAAGCAGATGTCCGATCATGGATTTTGTGGAGTTTACTTTGATATCATATGCATGATCACCAAAGGCTGCTTTGATGGCTCTTGTCTCAAATAAATCATTGTGATGTGTGCTTGTTCCGTGTGCATTGATGTATGTGATCTCTTCCGGCGCTACATTTGCGTCTTTCAGGGCAAATAACATTGCATTTTTTGCACCTTCTCCGTCTTCTGCCGGGGATGTGATATGGTATGCATCACTGGTTGCGCCGTATCCAACTACTTCTGCAAGGATTTTTGCACCTCTTGCTTTTGCATGCTCTAACTCTTCCAGAACAACAACGCCTGCTCCGTCACCAATGACAAATCCATCGCGGTCTTTGTCAAACGGAATGGAACAACGCTCCGGGTTGTTGGATGTGGAAAGTGCGGTCAGTGCAGTAAATCCGCCGACACCGATCGGAGTAATGGCATTTTCAGTACCACCTGCCAGCATGACATCCGCCTCACCGTACTGGATGGAACGGTATGCTTCACCGATGGAATGTGTGCCTGTCGCACAGGCTGTTACCACGTTAATACTTTTTCCTTTTAAACCAAGCTGAATGGTTACGTTTCCGGTTGCCATGTTTGTGATCATCAACGGAACCAGAAGCGGGTTGATTCTGGAAGGTCCTTTTTCCAGAAGTTTTTTGTGCTCACGCTCGATGGACTGTAAGCTTCCGACACCGGAACCGATGGCACAACCCACGCGGTACGGATCTTCTTTTGACATATCCAGACCTGCATCTTCGAATGCTTCTTTTGCTGCTGCTACTGCATACTGCGCAAATGGCTCCATTCTTCTTGCTGCTTTTTTATCCATGCGGTCTGCTGCAACAAAACCTTTGACCTCTGCTGCAACTTTTACCTTAAAATCTGTGGTATCAAAATAGGTGATCTCGCCGAAACCTGTTTTTCCGGCTTTCAGACCTTCCCAGTATTCTTCTACGTTTAAACCGATGGGATTGACGGTTCCCATTCCAGTAACTACTACTCGTCTCATCTATGTGTCTCCTTTTAATGGTTATTTTCTTTGTTTACATCGCCATGCCGCCATCCACACAGATCACCTGACCTGTGATATAGGACGCTTTTTCAGATGCCAGAAACGCAACAACATTTGCGATTTCTTCTGTTTTTCCATAACGACCAAACGGAATCTGCGCTTTTCCTGCTTCTTTTGCCGCATCTGTCATCTGATCCATCATTTCTGTCTCGATAAATCCCGGTGCAACTGCATTCACGCGGATGCCGCGGCTTGCAATCTCTCTTGCCATGGATTTTGTCATTCCGATAACACCTGCTTTGGAAGCACAGTAGTTCATCTGACCCGGATTTCCAAGTACTCCAGATACAGAAGAAATATTGATGATGCTTCCGCTTTTCTGTTTCAGCATATATCTTGCAACGTGACGCATAGTGTTGAAACTTCCTTTCAGGTTTGTATCAATGACTGCGTCAAACTCTTCTTCTTTCATCTTCATCAGAAGATTGTCTTTTGTAATTCCGGCATTGTTTACCAGAACATCAATGTGACCGAATTTTTTGTAAATGGATTTGATCATTTCTTCCACAGCCGCAAAATCTGCCACACTGCACTGCCAGGTCTCTGCCTGACCGCCAGCTGCTGTGATCGTCTCTACCACTGCCTCTGCCGCTTCTTTTGATCCATTATAATTTACAATGACATAAGCACCTTCCTGTGCCAGTGTCATAGCAATCTGTCTGCCGATTCCGCGGCTTGCGCCGGTAACGATCGCAACTTTATCTGTTAATAATTTTTCCATACTGCCTCCTGCACTTAAGCAATTTTCGATATTTCTCACTACCTGTAAAACTCACTGCTTATAAAAGTGGAAGTTTTATCTACTGAGCTAACTCACTCAATACACTATCAAGATCCGTTACCTTATCGACGTGATAAGCCGGAACGGTTTTATCTATACGTTTCATAAATCCACAAAGGGATTTTTTTGGTCCAATTTCAATAAATGCCTCTACACCGTCTGCGATCATGCGCTCTACGCTCTGCTGCCAGCGGACGGATGAGGAAATCTGTTTTTTCAGCAATTCCTTTACCTGTGACGGGTTTGTCACATAATCAGCAGTTACATTTGTAATATAAGGAACTGCAATTTCATGAATTTCTACATGTTCTAACTCTTCCGCAAGTTTTTCTCCTGCCGGCAGTAACATGGCGGAGTGGAACGGACCGCTGACATTCAGTGGTGTGCACCGTTTCGCACCTGCTTCTTTTAAGGCTGTTGCTGCCGCATCTACCGCCTGCTGCTCACCTGTGATTACAATCTGTCCCGGACAGTTGTAGTTTGCGATGGATACGATTCCTTCGGTCTCCTCGCAGATTTTTTCAATAACTGCGGTATCAGCGCCAAGCACAGCTGTCATCGCTCCACCTGTCGGAACCGCTTCCTGCATATATTCTCCGCGTTTTGCAACCACGCGGAATGCATCTTCCGGTGTCATCACCCCGGATGCAACCAGAGCTGCGTACTCACCAAGGCTTAAACCTGCATTTACCACAGATTCCAGTCCTTTTTCACGCAGTACACTCCAGATGGCAAGCTCATCTGCAAGCATTGCAATCTGGGTGTATTTTGTGATATTGATATTTTCGTTTTCTTCGAAAAGAAGCTCCTTCATAGGGATACCGCTTACTTTTTCTGCCAGATCGATCATTTCTTTTGCACATGGGAAAGTCTCATAAAAATCTTTTCCCATGCCAACGTACTGAGACCCCTGACCGGGAAAAATAAACGCTATTTTCTTCATTTCATTTGCTCCTTTTCGCTTATCATTTCAACAGTTTTTCAGGAAAAACAGTTTTTGTTCTGTTCTTCCTGAATCAACTTTTCTTATTAACAGTGCAGTAATTTTTCTGCCTGCTCCATAATTTCATCTACAATTTCCTTACAGCTCTGCTCTTTTTTGATTAGGCCTGCAATCTGTCCTGCCATAACGGTTCCGTTTTTGACATCCCCGTCAATGACTGCATTTCGAAGAGATCCGACGGTCAGACGCTCTAATTCTTCAAATCCGGCTCCCTCTTTCTCCAGACGCAGATACTCTCTGGACATCTGATTTCTCAGACAGCGGATCGGGTGTCCGTTGCTTCGGCCGGTTACTTCAGAATCAATGTCTTTCGCCTTGATGATCTTCTGTTTGTAATTCTCATGACAGATACACTCGGTAGCCACACAGAATCTGGTACCGATCTGTACTGCTTCTGCACCAAGCATCATTGCCGCTGCAAATCCTCTGCCGTCTGCAATACCACCAGCTGCGATCACCGGGATATCAACTGCATCTACAACCTGCGGAACCAGTGTCATAGTTGTGGCAGCTCCGATATGTCCACCGGACTCGGCACCTTCTGCAACTACCGCGTCCGCACCTGCTTTTTGCATCATCTTTGCCAGCGCCACACTTGCGACAACCGGAACAACTTTGATTCCGGCAGCTTTCCACATTTCCA
>ENA-UOOA01007269-UOOA01007269.1-human-gut-metagenome-genome-assembly--contig:-P61old-NODE-7269-length-10071-cov-18.658546_pt1 | contig 10071 bp, 9 predicted proteins | sample MGYA00242467_ERZ724014 | MGnify/ENA metagenome assembly ERZ724014
CAAATACGGCGTGTCGCGACAGCCAAAAACGGCCCAAATCGTTGAAATTCCAACGTTTTACGCAAATCGGCGCCGAACAACGCAGAAACCCCGCCTCCCGAGCCTTGCGAATCGCAATATACGGGAAACGGGGTTTCGACAGCTACGCGCTAGTCTCAGCCGAGGATGGCCAGGATGTCACGAGCGGAGACGATAAGGTAATCCTCGCCCTGGTAGTGCACCTCGGTGCCGCCGTACTTGGAGTACAGCACCTTGTCGCCGACCTTGACGTCGACCGGGATACGCTCGCCGGCGTCGTTACGACGGCCCGGGCCGACAGCCAGGACTTCACCCTGCTGCGGCTTCTCCTTGGCATTGTCCGGAATGGGACCCGCTAGCAAGAGGCTGACGATCACTTACGGCGTCGTCCTTTCGCGCTGTGACTTATCCTAGCGCGATTATTAGCACTCTGCCAACTCGAGTGCTAACGCTCTGAGAGAAATTATCAAAAAAGCCTGAAACCATGCGGTTCCAGGCTTTGTAAAAAACGGTTCAAGCGTTTCGTCAGGCGCTACGACGGGCCAGAATGGCCTCCAGGCCGGTGCCCAGAGAGTCCAAAGTCACATCCGGAGCCTCCACATCGGCACGTACTTCGGCATCGTGGAATCCCGGAACGTCGACCTCTCTGAGGTGCACGCCCTCATCCACGCGGGCGGCGGCCTCATCGGCATCCATGCTGCCCATTGCGTCGCTTGGCGGAATCAACGGCTCAGCCTCGTCGGAAGGCGTTTCGACGGGCACGGCCTTGGCCACTTGTTTGGTGGATTTGATCTCCATGCTTTCCGGAGCATCCACCTCAACGTCGGCACCGTCGCGAGGCGCACCCAACGAGAAGGAAATCAAGTCCTGCGTGGACTTGACGGCAACGGTTTTGGCTTCTTCGGCCATATTGTCTCGCTCATCGTGGATGGACAGTCCCACTTCCTTGACGTCAGCGGGCGCGGCATCCGCACGTTCGGCTGTCTGGTCGACGGCCTTCTCGGCAGTCTGCGTCTCTTCCTTGGAAGACATCTCTTCCTTGCGCCGTTTCACCGCGGCGTCCCGATCGGCCTTGCCGCGGGCGATCGCCTGGCGAATCTCCCCCTCGGGAACGACATCGGTCTTCAACTGCTCGTCGGCGACCTTGCGGGCCTCGGCCAGCTCCTGCGCGCGCAGTCTGGCACGTTCCGCCTGCTCCGCCTGCGCACGTTTGCGTTCGGCGGCGGCACGCTTCTTCACCTTGGCATGGTATCTGGCGACCTTCCGCTCCCACGCCACGGCCTGCTTGGACGCACGCACACCCAACGCGAGCACCGCGGCCAGCAACGCGGCCGGAATGAGCGCGAACAGCGGACTGAAGTGCAGTGCGAACGCACAGACCAGCACAACGACCGTGATTGTCAGCAATGAGACGGCGATGGCGCGCCTCCTGCGGACCGCGGCGTGACGAAGGGCGCGAATTTCCGCGATCCGTTCTTCGGATGTTGCGCCTTTGTGCGCCTCTGTGGACTGCATCAGTACCCCTTTCGCTGCCGCGACGGTCTCATCGGAAAATCGCGTTCCGCTGTCGGCATCCACCAGATGCAACGACGGTGAAAAGCGGTCCTCGCGATGTTCGATCACCCTCTTCATGCCTTTAATCGTCCGTCTGGGCAACCAAATGAGCATCAGGATGACAACGATCGCAAGCACGACCACCGTGCTTAACGATTCATAACCCATATGTCATAAGAATAGGTGACATTCCGACATTCGAGGCGAGTCCTCCCCGGCGTGTCGAATCAGGAGGGTGAATTCCCGGTCATCAGACGCGCGGTGAAACCGTTTGGCGCGTCCTCGGCCATCAATACGTAGCTTTCATGATCGCGCCATTGGCCGTTGACGTACATATACGCGCGCCGCACCCCCTCCAACGTTGCTCCGACCTTGCGTGCGACGGCACGGGACCGCTTGTTTTCCGGCAAAATGTCGATTTCCATGCGATGCAGTCGAGGTCCGGTCGGGTCGAACATGGCCCAATCCGCCAACAGCGCCACCGCCATCGGCGCGTAGCCACGCCCGGCGCAACGCTCGTCCACCCAATAGCCGACCACGCCGGAACGCATCGCGCCGTAGCAGATCGCGCCCAACGAGATCTGCCCGACGATACGGCCATGCTGTTCGATGGCGAACACGGCACCGGTACCGGCCCGTTCGTTGCGCCGCAGTTGTTTCATCCATTCCTTGTAGGTGATGGGGGCGCCGTGCAGCGGGTCGCCGGATTCCCACGGCTTGAGCCAGGCATCGTTGCGCCAGCGAACCTCGTTCCACTCGTCATAGTCGGCACCCGTCAACGGGCGCAGACTCACCGGGACGCGCATGCTGTGCGATTGGATGAATTCCGGCATTTCAAAGGAATTATTCCCCGGACGACGCATCATGTCGCTCAAGGATTGCAAAATCGTCACCCTTCCATTGTGCCCCACCCATACCCCATGTTCCGTTTTCCACGCAATCGAACCGTGGTACAACGAACGATATGGACATGTATGAGCAACAACGAGAGCTGAAACGGCATTGGCGCGCGGCTGCGATCGAACGACGAAAGCGGACGTCCGCCGACCAGCGGCGCGAAGCGGGACGACTGCTTGCCGAACACGCATTGGAAGCGTCGCTGATTCGACCGCGATCAACCGTCGCGGCCTTCGCCTCGATGGGCAGTGAAATATCGATGATGCCGTTGCTCGAAGCGATGTTCGACACGGATTGCCGTGTTTTGGTGCCGCGTCTGGGTGCTGGCATGGAAGTCGGCTGGAGTGAGCTGAACGGTCTTGACGATCTGCGCGACCAGCGCAATGCTGATGGTTCCATCAACACACATCGCCCGCAGGAGCCGGAAAACGCAGCGGAAGGACCGGAAGTTCTCGCTTCGGCCGAGCTGATCATTGTGCCAGCGTTCGCTGTGGACGAACATGGTTTCCGATTGGGGCGCGGCGGCGGTTGGTACGACCGCGCTTTGGAGCATCGTAGCAGCACCGCGCGCGTGGTCGCCGTTTGCTGGCCTTGGGAGCCGACCGACGAGACCGTGCCGCATGAGCCGCATGATATTCCCGTCGACGGCGTGCTCACGCCGGATGGTTATGCCGATGTCCGAGGATAGGACGGTTGCGGGGCCGTCTCAGGGAACGTACTAGGATATGTCCCGTTAAGAAATTTGGGATTGTGCGTAAAGCGAGGATATCGTGCCTACTTACCATTACCGTTGCAAGAACTGCAACTACGACTTCACCGAGCAGCAGTCGTTCACCGACGATCCGATCACCGTATGCCCGGAATGCGGCGAGGAGCAGGTCCGCAAGGTTTATTCCGCGGTGCCGATCGAGTTCAAGGGGTCCGGCTTCTACCGCACCGACAAATCCAAGTGACCCACAGGCGCGGAATCCAACGCGACACGCCGGAGATTGTGGATAACTCCCATTCTCCGACCACAACCCCGGATTCCGCTTGCCGTGGTCATAACAATCAGGTCATCATGCATGCATGATGACCTTTTTTCATTCCTTGATGGACCGCCGGCCACATTCAAGTTTGCGCACATCGACGGCTTCGGAAGGACGGACCGCGCGCACGACGCGTCTGCAACGAGACCGTCATGGTTCGACTGCCGCATCGTTGGAAGCCAGACGAAGCAACGCACGCCTGCATCGGTTCCTCGCCGCATTGTGCGCTGGCCTGACGGTATTCGCCACGCTGCAATGCGTACGCGCAGCCATCGCCACGCAGCCTATTGTGGTCGCGGTGCGGAATGTCGCCAAAGGCACGGCCATCACACGCGAAGACGTGGAGTTACGTGAGGCACCGAGCGATGGCTCGCTGAGCAACGCCTTCCATACGCTTGACGACGCCGTCGGCCTGATCGCACAGGTGGGCATCGGCGCGCACGATGTGCTTATGTCGGGCATGGCCCGTGCGTCCCCCGTTGTGCCGCAGGGCCATACGAGTATCGAAGTGCGTTTGGCAAGTGTGGCCGGCGGTTTGATTCCCGGAGACAAGGTGACACTTTCCAGCGCCACCATGACAGATGCTGAGATGCAGTCCGGCACACCGAATGTCGCGGATATGCCGAACGGTACGGAAACGCCGTCCGGCATGGCTAATGATATGCCGGACGGTGGTGTGGATGCGCAGTTACGCACGATCTGCACCGAAGCGCTGCTGACCGGCAAACCGGCTAAGGATGCGCAAGGCAATACCATCGCGGTGTTCGCCATGCCGCCCAATGAGGCGGCCGTCGTGTTGCGGGTTCAGGAATACAGTGCGGTCATCGCCACCATCAATTAATGGCTGATAATCCTAATCGATAGCTGGCCCCGGCTGGACGTATCAGCGGCCACGTTCGGAGAAGACCGCCCAATGTGGCGGAAGCTCGTTTAGGATGCGCTTGTCGTCATCCGCCTCGCGTTGGCGCTTGGTGAGCACGTCCGAAGGTTCGAGTTTGACGCCATCGGCATCGAACAGTTCCGTACCTTGGCGGACCACGCGCTTATGCTTGCGTGCGGTCCGCCGCGTGGCGGAATAACTGGGTGTGGAGTGCGTCTCGGACTGGGTCTGCGAATCGTCATGCTCCATGACGTTTTCGATATGCTCGGCGCTCACCGTTCCTCCCGGTACAGGCTTCCCAGTCGTGCCACGATGCGGTCGACTTCCTTATCGGGGTTCACGAACGCGCCGACGCTCCATACCGTCATCACCGACCAGCCAAGCGATTCGATGTCCTGCAGCAGCACGCGATGGCGTTCCCTGGTGGATTGCAATCCCATGAACTGCGCGTCATCGGTGAGCACGGCCAAAGCGAACGGCTCGCCTTTCAGACCAACCACCAACGGCAGTTTGAGTCCGTCATCGAAACCGTAATCGACGGCCACGTCCAAGCCGCGTTCGCGGATCCTCTCGGCGAGATCGTTGAAGAGCACGTTCTCTCCGGACTCCTTGATCGCCGGGCGGACCATGCTGTCATCAAGCTGTTCGGCCCAACGCAGCACGGTTTTGAGCGCCTTCGGACCATCCTGATGCAGTCGCTCGTCGTCCATATCGTCGGATGCGAAGGACGAGACGATGTCGAGATGACGGTCCGGTACCGCCAAAGCGTCCAGCAGCATGCCTCGACCGCCGTCGGATTCCAGCGCGCCGAACTGCTGCAGCAGCCTGCCGTGCGAGGTCTTGGCGTAGCACATCGCAAGAATCGCGTCGGTGGCGTGGGCGCCGGCCACATCGACGATGTCCACGATGCGCACGTGGCGCAGGAACATGCCCATGGCCTTGTCTTTGTTGGCAAGCGACTTGAGCTCGGCACCCAGACGGATGCGGAACGTGTGCGTGAGCGCCACCACGGTAAGCACATACGATGCGGGAACGATGGTGAAACCGGCAGCGCGCTTGCGGATGATGCTCACCACTTCGTCGATCTCCTGCTGGCTTGATTCGACCAGGCCGGAATTGATGACCGGCACACCGTTGGCGTCCGGCACGAAATGGTACGCGACTTCGCCTTGGTATCCTTCACGCGCCACATCGCACGGCACGGAGCCGTATCCTTCCGATTCAAGGAAGGCGTTGAGCTTCGGCGCACGGCGAACCGGCCTGTCGGTTATCTTCACGCTTGGCAGCAGTGCGATCAGTCGCTGCAGGCCATCGGATGTGACGGTCTTGCGGTGCGCGATCACCACGACCTGCTTCGCGCGGGCGATGATGCTGAGCAGCTCGATGGACGGAATATGCGCGGCCGTATCGATGATGACGGTATCGGCAAGCGGCGCCGGGTCGGTGATGGCAGCGAGCGTGGCTGGCGTTGCCACCAGAATCGGCTTTGCCGCGGCCAAAATCTGCGGATGCTCCCTGCGCAGCCTGTTCAACGGCACGTTTCGGGAACCGGCAAGCGTGGTATGCAGCAGATTGGCTTCCTGCGTGCGGGAGAAAAGCATGTCGCACAGACGGCGTACGGACTCTTGGGCGACCATCGGTCCGATGGAACGCACGTGTTCGACATCCACCTGGGTGAATCGGTCGGCGGCGCTTTGCATGGCGGAGCCATCCTGGTTGGAAATGATGGCGGAGGACTTCACGATGTCTTCGAAAGCCGTGGTCCACCACGCCAGCTGCAGTTCTCCGGCCACGGCGTCGTTCGGCACGCCGCGGTTGCTCAGGTCCGCCACAAGCTCATCCAGACCGGCCGAATGGAACTCACGTTCCAGACGGGCGCGTTCCGGCAGCGTATCCAACGCCTGCTTGTCGTCATACAGGGCCTTCAGACGCTCTTCCACCTGGTTGAGGTCGACGGTGTCCAGATTGCCGCCCTGCGGTGTGGTGGCGAGCGCCACGTTCAACGCGGTCATATCGTTCGTCAGCTGGTCCTGCGTGTTGATGATGTCGTCGAGTTTGGCGGGCAGCACCGGCCATCCGCCGTGAGGAACGAACATGTGCCACTGTTCGGCCTGCTTGGCCACCACGAGCAGCGCCTCATGCAGGTTCTCCACCTGCGCGCCGACGCGCAGCATCGACTTGGCCTCCTTGATATGGCGGCGACGTTCCCAGAATCCCATGGAGCTGCCTTCGGCCTTGCGCTGGGCCTTGGGCTTGGTGGCCTCGATCATGGAATCGATGTCGCGTTCGAAGATTTCCGGCTGGAAGACGTCGAGCACGCGGCGCAGGTTCTTGAGCACCATGACCTGGCGTCCCCACTCCTGCGCGGTGGTGGGAATCGGGAAGCCGCAGGTCTGCACGGTGCTGGACACCTGTTTGCGGGTGGCGGGCAGCACCTTGCGCAGCAGCTCGACCACACGCTGGTATGCGCTGACCGCTTCCTCTTCGGAATACAGGGAGGCTTTGTACCAGGCGGTGTCCTGCGCGCCGATGGTGTATTCGCCGAGTTCTCCCGCGCGATACAGCTTCTGGGCCCATTCCTCCATCTTGTCCGCGATGGAATGGGCGGACTGCTTGGCCAGACGCACATGCGTGGTCGGATGCGTGGGCAGGACGGCGATTTGTGCGAGATTCTGGATGGTCTGGTATGCGGACACGCCCCATTCCTGGCTGACGCCGTGCAGGTCGCCCAGATAGCGGGCCAGGCGGGAACGCACACCCACCAGCTCATCCGAAATCTGGTCGAAACGCGAAGTCGCGACGCCGGATTGGAAACCGACTGCGGCTATCAGCTGACGGTCGATTGCCGCATTGGCGCCGTCATCGGCAATGTCCAGCAATTGGCCGCTCATCTCGTTGGCCGCGATCGTCTGCATGAAACGGCGCTTTTGGTCGGTGACGCACGGCACGTACAGCACGCTGTGTCCGCCCATCACGCAACGGGAGGCGATTGCCGCGGCCTGTTCGGCCGTGTTGCCGCTGATCGCGCTGTCCACGAAAATCGAATGCCCGGATGCGGCCAGCTGCGCCGCGTATCGGACGGTGTTGTCAACGTCGCCAATCTCGTATTCGCCATGGGGATCGGCGTCGAACGGACTGTATTCGGGAATCTGCGCGTCTTTCAGCGCGTCCGCGGCTTCCTTGTTCCCGGCGAGCGCGTCCAGGACGGTGTTGCCTGTCGGGCCTTGGGACAGCTGGTTGATGATCTGGCGACTTTCCACCAGCATCTGCGAGGACGGGTCCATGAAGCAGCCGAGGATGATGTGACGTTCGATTTCGAAATCGGGGAAAACGCTGGACGCGCGCGCTGTGATGGCCGCGAACACCGCGGACGTTTCGGGGGTGCCGCTTTCGTAATTCGAACCATCGAAGAGCTTGGTCTCGTCCAATGTCACGTTGTTTTCACGCATCACGGCGGCGAAGGCCGCGTTCAGACGCACTCGTCCGGTGAACGCGATGACGGTGCCGTTCTCGATGTTGCGGCCTTCCTTGCGCACTTCGACCGGATACATGAGCACCGGCATCTGGTTGCCTTTCCAAATGGCCACGCCGACCACCAAGGAGAGTTCGCCGACGCCGCTGACACGGCTTTTCGCGTCACGGTCGTCGAGCACGCGTTCCACACGCCTGCCCGCGGCGCGCAGCATGCCGTTGTCTCGGAACAACGAGTCCAAGGTGACGTGTCCTTTGGCGAACAGCTGCGCGATGCCCGATGGGTGCGCATGCGTCAGGTCAAGCTGGGCGCTCAGTTGCGTCACATCCTCAAGCGGGGATGGTGCCAGACCAAGGCGATACTCCTCACGCCATCCGCGGATACGGTCCAACGCGGTGGCCGTCTCTTCGTTTTCGCTCATATACCGACTCACTTCCCTACTGCCTTGCGGTATTCCTCATATCCCGGATTGTGTGCCAAAGCCGCATCGATGTCTTGGTTGCCCAATGCGCCCAACCACGCGTACAGGTCATCGTATAGGGATGGGTTCATGGCGAGGAACGGCAACAGTTCCGGATGACGCGCCATCTGGAACTGCACTGTGAAATCATCCGTGCGTTTGGCGTCATCGGAGGTCAGGCCGTCGACCTCGATGGTCTGCTCCTGCTTGGCGAGGCCGCCTTTGGACACACGGTCGAATACCGATCCCGGTTCGAAGATCGGCTTGAATGCGGCGGTTTCGTCCGGCGCGGGCTGCGATTGGCTGTTTTGCGGGCGGAACCGCTCGTCGTCGTCTTCCGCGGTCACCGTTCCCGGCTGTTCCGTCTGCGGCTGCGTAGCGTGCATCGGCTTCGACTGCTGTTCGGCGGGCTGCTGTTCGGCAGTTTCCGATGTGGGCTGTTCCGCCATCTGCGATTGTTCGGCGGACTGCGTCTGTTCCTGGGCGGACGCGTCAGCCGCATTGTCAGCCTTGTCAACGTTGCCTGTGTTATCGCCAGTGTCGTTCCTGTCGGGCAGAGCGACGGCGATTGGCGTGCTGGGGCGCGCGCTGAACAGCTTGTCCACCGGAATCAGGTTGTTCTTGTTACCGTCATGGGATGCTTCCAAGGGCTGAGCGGCTGTCTCGGTTGAGACGGCAGCCACCTCGGCATCGGTCGCAGCCGCATCAGCGGAATCGGCCACATCGGCCTCGATCTCAGCTTCAGCCTCGGCCTGCGCTGCGGCGTCGGCGAACAGGTCGCGGGGCTTGTCCGCGGCCACGACGGTTTCCTGAACCAAGGAGACCGAGGGGAATGCATCTTCGAGTTCCGGCTTGTCGGCATGCTCCGGCGTGAAGGTCTGACGTTCCGCCTGGTGCAGAGCATCGGCACGGTCGGTGACATTGCGTGCGTGGAAGAACGTCGTCGGCTCGCCGGCACGCAGATTGAGGATGTCGTCCACGGACATGTCGGCTGCATCCGGTTCCTGCGGAGCCTCGTCGGAGACCGCGTATTCGAACAGGTTCGAAACCGGCTGGCTTGTATCATCCGAGACACCGGAGGTGGCGTCGTCATCCTCGTCATCGTGTTCGAATGCGGATTCGAGCGTAAGACGCACGTCGCCGAACTGCAGGGTCATCGAGTCGATGGGCAGCTTGATGTCCTCGCCTGCGGGCAGGCGCATCAGTTGGCCGTTGTTCGTCACCACGAACGAGCCGTTGGTGGAATGCAGATCTCGTACGGAGCAATTGCCCTGCTTGTCGACGGAGAGGACCGCATGTCTTTTCGACATGGACTTGCCCGGATCCATGATGTCGAGACGAGCGAACCCGTCATCCGACAGCGGGCGCAACGGTTTGCGCCCGATTTCCACGCTTTCGCCGTCATGAAGCGTTTTCACGTTGTTTCCGTCAACTTTGACGGTCCACTGCCGCGTCATTCGTCGATCCTCGCTCACCGTTGTCGGCCTTCCTTTCGCACTACACTATCTGCCATTGTGTCATGATTCATCGCGAAAGTAAGGATTCCGAACCGATAAATTGACAACTTTCGCCTAATTCCCCCATTTTAGAACATGCCTGAGTCATGCTCCATATGCGGAAAACCCCGCTGCCTTACGGCAAACGGGGTTTCCACTACAGCTTGGTGATTGCGGCTTGAAGCCGCGCGAATCACTTGAGCTCGACGGTGGCGCCGGCTTCTTCGAGCTGGGACTTAGCCTTCTCAGCGTCTTCCTTCTTGGCC
>ENA-UOOA01007270-UOOA01007270.1-human-gut-metagenome-genome-assembly--contig:-P61old-NODE-7270-length-10070-cov-8.677883_pt1 | contig 10070 bp, 9 predicted proteins | sample MGYA00242467_ERZ724014 | MGnify/ENA metagenome assembly ERZ724014
TCTTTTCTCAACTTTGTTCATTTTGCCTATTGATTTTTCTTAGCAGGTTTCTGCTCTTAGATTATTTAGCTGCACAAAGTTTCTTTTGGTTACTATTTTAATGATTACTTTTTTATCTCTTTCTCCCCACCGATATAATATTTTTCTTAGTAAGCACAAGTAGCACAACTCCAAGCAAAAGTATCAGCGGCCAAGTAAGATACGGTCTTTTATCATTATCAATATCGGTCACGACCTTATCAGGCTCACCGTTTTTATCTGTGTTGTAATACACGTTCACTTTTTCGTTCTGACTCACATAATATGTGCCTGTGAAGATCTCTCTTGTGTACTCCTTGCCGCCAACATCAAAAGCGACAGTTATGTAATATGTTTCAGCTTTGTTGCTTGCCTTTTTGTTATGTCCCCAAGTTTTCAACTCATGGTCTATCCACTTCACATAGCCTGTGGTTTTCTCAGCACTTGACATGAAAACCCTGTTTGAAACATACTTGCTGAGATTATAGATAGTAGAGAAACCACCCATAAGAATAAAAACGATACTCAGAGCGATAAGCCCTACATTTTGCTTTTTCATTTGATATACCCCCTGAACAGAAATGTTGTGTTAATGTGAATTTATTATATCATATGAGAACATGGAAAGTCAATAAGCCTATCCCATCTTTCCATAAGTCTTATGGACATATTTATTAGTACGGTTTTTGATCGTTGAGGTAAGCCGCTATTTTCTTTCTGCTGTAAGGACTTTTTTATAAGATCATGTTGAAACTTTATTTTCTTCATTTTTTGAACAATTCTTGACTTTGTTGCAAATCTGTGTTATACTAATCATAAACGAACGGTCGGTACGCATAAAAGGAGCGAAGCAACATGAAAACAACTGAGCAACAGCACAATGAGCGGAAACGTGAACTAATGGAAAAGTGCTTCGAGTGCTATGCGGAAAACGGGCTCACAGGCACAGGAATTAAAGCACTAGCCGATGCGTGCGGATGCACGAAAGCAAATTTGTATTCGTATTTTAAAAACCTTGATGAACTGATCATTGAGTCAACGGCATACTGTATGGAAAAGGTTGAGGACGACTTTATGGAGATGGCACCCACCGACCCCGAGGATGTTGTCCGTTTTGTGAAGGAGGTCCCGTATTGGACAGCAAAAAAGCATGGAAAAAAATATCGCCTGATGTATCAGATATATACGCACCCGAAGTATATCGAGCACGGCAAGAAATTCTTTGAAGGCGTGAACGAACGCTATACCGAGTACGCCAAGCAGCTGGAGCCGAAGATCGGCATTCCCTATACGGTCATCACGCCGCTGATCTTTATATTCGTCCGCGCCTGCGTTCATTATGCGATGTTTGAGGATGAATATTATCTGAAAACCCAGATGGAGGTCTTAAAACAGGGGGTCGCCCTGTTTGTGGATAAGTACAAAGCAAACCAAGCATAAGCCAATCGACCGCCGCTCATTTACGGCGTGGGCAGCGGCGCAAAGCTCCGCCGTGATAAACAATTCCGAACGGAGGAAAAAAGATGAAAACAGAAAAAAAACTACTCACAGGTACACTTTTGGCGCTTTGCACCGCTCTTTTGGTGCTTTGCAGCGTGCTTGCCATAGGATGGAGCAAGGCGGCAAAAACAGGCGACGCACTGCCGGAGGTGCGAAACAACGGCACGGCGATTCAGTGGAAATACGGCGACGAAGCCGACTGGCACGACCTTGTGGCGCTTACCGAGCTGCGGGGCGCTGCCGGAGAAAACGGAACAGACGGTAAGAACGGCATTAACGGCGTTGACGGTAAAGACGGAGCCGATGGAAAAAACGGCAAGGATGGAATTGACGGTGCCAACGGTAAAGACGGAGCCAACGGCAAAGACGGTATCAACGGCACTGACGGCATTAACGCCAAAAGCATAGAGGTGCAGCGAGCTGAAACCCACATACAGTGGCGTTACGAGGGCGATGAGTGGCAGGACCTTGTGGCGATAGCCGACATCACAGGCCCCACCGGGCAGAAAGGTGCAGACGGAGCAAACGGAAAGACACCGGAGTTCCGTGTAAGCGAAAACACCCTGCAGTGGCGCTATGTCGGCGATGAAATATGGCTGAACCTGTACGATCTTTCGGTTTTGAAAGGTCTTGACGGCAAGGATGGTATAAACGGAAAAGACGGAGCCGACGGCAAGGACGGAACAAACGGACAAAACGGCTCTGACGGTGTGGACGGAAACACCCCGTTTATCGGCGAGAACGGCAACTGGTGGATCGGAGAAACCGACACCGGCGTAAAAGCGGCAGGCATTGACGGCACAGACGGAGAAAAGGGTGACAAGGGAGATAAAGGTGACAAGGGTGATGCCGGAGAAAAGGGCGACAAAGGAGATAAAGGCGACAAGGGCGATGCCGGTCAGAACGGCAGCTGTTCGGGGTATTTTCACGCCTCAAACGGCGGCACCGGCGCTTCATTCAATCAGCCGCTTCAGTTGTTTGAAGATTGCAATTCCGGAGGACTTTTTGTATGGGATCGAGCCAATAGAACCGTAACGCTGAAAGCCGGACATACATACAGTATTTCATTCAGCGGTTCGGTCTGCATTTCTCACGACATGGGTGGATGGTACTCGGTAGTATTGAAAGGCAGACAAGGCATTCTTAATGATACATTGATCGAAAGGTATATGAACGATGCAGATAATTCACGAGTGTGGATGCCGTTTGCATTCAACCGCATCTACAATGCCGGCAGTGATATTGTGCTGCAATATGAATTTATCCAGTTGACCCCCGGCACACAGCTGAACGGTGCTGTCTATAATATTACAATCATTGCTCTTGATTGAGCCGACATATACAAAAACAGAGGTAACGGAAAATAAAAAAACGAATACTCAGTATCATGCTCACCCTTTGTATGGTTCTTTGCCTTGTGTCGACAAGTGTATTTGCCGAGGATAATATGGCAGCGAGTGGGACGGCGGAAGTTTCCACAGCGGCGGAACTGGTTTCAGCAATCAGATAAGCTTCATACGGAACAGTCAAACTGACGTCAGACATTACCATTTACACCACATTAGTGGTCAACCGCACCGTCACCCTTGATCTCAACGGTTATGTGCTGAAATACGGCAGCAGCAGTGCAGGGCATGTAATCACTGTGTCCAGTGGTATTTTGACAATTGAAAACAGTGACTATACAAAATCACACAATTTCCAAAAGAAGTATAATTTATATGTAAATGATTTTTTTTGAATTTTGCTCCGTTTAAAATCATACTAATTTTAGCTTTTAATTTTTTTCATTCCAAAAACCGCCCCATTTCGTTCTATAAATTACCTCTTATAATCAAATCATGCAGACATATAATATTATTGCAAGCCCGAAAAACAAATGAAAAGGAGATACGAAAATGAAAGGTATCACAACTCAGGAAGGCAGAGAAACACTCAACAAGTTCAAGATGGAAGCAGCTAACGAAGTTGGCGTAAACCTCAAGCAGGGCTACAACGGCGATCTTACAGCTCGTGAGGTCGGCTCTGTAGGCGGTCAGATGGTCAAAATAATTAGTCCTGAACAACAATGGATATTTACCCGAAACAGCGTAAGAAACACAGGTCATTGCATCGAGATTACATATGCCGTTAGACTGTCAGTATAGGAGCAGCACAACGATATATTTTCTTATCAAAACATCGCATTTGTAAAAACAAATGCGATGTTTTAATGTTTATTCGTTCAATATGTTAACCCAATCATCTGGAAATCCCATAAGTTTTTTATAAACGTGAGGGTACTTGTGAAAAAGTTTATCTAGTTTGTCCACAAACGCTGTCCAATGTTGATCATTAGTTATTAGATGTTTTATGCAAAGAAGAGTTGCAAATACACGGATACTGCTTATCCCCTTTTCTGTATATTGCTTATATAGCTTTGGCGTTTTAGCAAGATTAACATTATACAAACGTCCATAGTGTGCACAAATATTCCGCACAAAAGCAATGTGTTCGACCCAGCTTTCAAGATAAGTATATCCCACGCCATACAACGTTGCAACGGCTTTTTTGTCCTGAGGTTTCATATTTTTATAAAACTTTGAGAGCGTACCGAAACTGAACAGCTCCACCAAAGCGTAAAACGGAATTTTGCCGTCAGTATAATTATTTTTGAAATTCTTAACAAAAGGGGCTTTGCTATTTCTGGATATTTCCTTTTTTATCTCACAAAGAAAATCATAGTGATAGCCAGGATCATTAAAATTATCCGGATCTTCATATCCTAGTACACCATAAATATGTGAGAAATGATTAGCTACCCTACACCTGAGATTAACTTCGATTTGCTCTATCCAAGTAAATAAGAGTTGCCTGAAGTTGGCGTTAAACAGGTATAACTCAACGATTTGTTCAAAGGATATAGAACCATCAAAATTTTTATTTTTACCTTTTAGTCCAAGATCATATGCTTTTATCAAGCGGAAATATGAAATATCATTAAGAATTCGACGTGCATATTCTTCATTGACAATTCTCAACCCAAGCATTTTCAAGTTCTCGATTTGTTGATCAACATTCATTGATGGTTGCTGTTCTTTAAGCTGCATAAAAAAGTCCCCTAATAATTAAACGACCCGACGTGGTACGCATTGCTAAGAGGCGTGTCGGGTTCTGTTAATACTATTATATGCGATTTTTTCTAAAAAGTCAATGGTAAATATATCTAGATAGATGTCATGAAAATGAAATTATGTTATTCTTAAGTGCTATCACTCTTTATTATTTTTTATATTAAAGATAGAGTACAGGAATCATTGCATTGTCGAAAATATTAAATAATTGTAAAATCATCACATCATAACTTGACTTGCATTTTAGACAAGTGTATAATATCGTTATAGACAAACGTCTAATACGGAGGTGTGTAATGATAAACCAAATAAAAAAACTTCCAGATGCGGAATTTGAGATAATGAAAACTATTTGGAGTATGAGCGAACCTGTCACAAGTTCTCAGATAGCAGAAAAAATGAGCGACCATAATTGGAAATTACCAACTCTCATATCATTTCTTAAACGCCTTATTGAAAAAGGATTTTTAAGAACGGAGAAAACAGGTAAGGAGCGTCAGTATTATTCGCTGGTATCCCAATCGGATTATCTTAAATTTGAAACAGAAAATTTCTTTGGCTCGGTCCATAACAACTCACTTTCAAGCCTTGTTACAAATCTATACGAAACTGATAAGCTAAGCAGTCAGGATATCGATGAGCTGATACGTTTTCTTGAAGAAGTAAAGGACAGAAATAATGATAAATAATTTATTTACATATTTTATACGGAGCAATGTACTGATAGTGTGCCTGTATCTTTGCTGTAAAATATTTTTAGCTGTAGGCAAAAAGCGTCAAAAATTATCATTCTACAAGGTATGTTCAGCGTTGTCATTGCTGATAATATTCCCCTTAGACCTGACCACTCTTATTCCTCACCAGGCTGTCACCGCTGACGTAGTTCAGAATATTTCCGTACAAAAATACATTTTTACAGAAACGCAGCATATTCCAGCTGTCAAGAAGATAATGCCTTTTCTTGTTGCGGTCTGGTGTATTGGTGTAGCTTTCAACAGCTTTGTTTGCATTTACAAGTACCTTGCCTTAAAGCGCTTTGTTGACCGCTGGGCAACAAAAAATGGTGTATACAAATGCGGCAATAAAAGCCTGAAAGTAAAAAAGTGCCCAGGCATTTCAAGCCCTATGCTTATGGGCGTGTTCGCCCCTGTAATAATTCTTCCTGACAATATCGCAGCTGATAATTATGATGTGGTATGTATGCACGAAAAATTTCACTATCTTAATCACGATATATTCATAAGGATAGTAATGCAGGTCGTTTGTATAATCAATTGGTTTGATCCGCTTGCATACAAGCTTTCACGCAGTATGAATTTGCTGTCTGAGATAGCTTGCGACGAAAAAGTTGTCAAGGAGATGAATGATACCGAGAAATATAACTACTGCGGTATGCTGATAAACAGATGTGAAAATGGTAAACAAGATACAGCATTTTCAGCGTGTTTGTATTCACAAAAAGAAAAGGTGAAAACTAGGATAAACGAGATAACTGCCAAGAAAAAGAAGTCATATGCAAATATTATAATACTTGTTGCTATAACTTTGAGCACGCTTATCCTCTGCTCTTTTGTTGACATTAATATCGATGACGAGCTAAGTTCGACCCACACCTTTAACAATGGTGAAATGGTAACAAAAGAGCCTGTTTTCGTGAATGAAGGTCAAAAAATAACTATAAAGATCGAACTTGACCTGTCCTCTGATTATTCAGACAAAGACGGAGAGTATATTGAACTAGGCTACTATCAGGACGGAACAGAACACAGAATTTTCTGTGACAAGACTGCAGGCAACGAGATAAATTTTACCGCTAATAAAGACGGCGACCACACTTTTTATTTAAAAAATTACTCTGCATATAAAATAACCCTTTCGGAGTTTGACGTCAATGTTCAGTAACAAACAAAACCTCCTCTCGTGTATTTTATGCGGATATATTCTTGGCTGTTTGTATACCATGCTTATCAGCGACGCCGATCCTATCTCAAAGTATTATGTATCGAACATTTCGCTGCTGCAATTAGTCATTCCCACCATCGCATTTTCAGCAACACTTTGCCTTATAACTGTTTTCAAAAGAGTTAATTTAAATTTGCTTTTGACAGGATTGATATTTGCTTATTCGTTGATATCAATATGGAAAATGACCAATACCACAGCATATTTCGGCTTTGCCTGCATTGCTGTTTTGGCTATAATAATATTTAGGTTTGCTGATATAAAGGAAACTGAAATATTAAAATGCCGAAAAACGGAGATAATTTCAGTTCTGTTGTTCACGGTGATATCAGTAACAATATTGATGATCGGCACCGTATGCAGACTAAAAAGCTATGAATCATCGTGCTTTGATATGGGAATTTTTCTGCAAATGTTTGAATATATGAGTAAAACGGGCAAGCAATACACCACGGTCGAACGAAATGTGCTTATGTCACATTTCAATGTGCATTTCTCACCCTGCTGGTATTTGCTGCTGCCAATATATATGATATTTAGAAACTCGGTTGTTTTAGTCATATTGCAAGTGCTTATCATTGCAAGCGGAGTATTGCCGCTGATAAAAATATGCAGGCTTTACAAGCTCGGCAGAACTGACACCGTTTTGTGCAGCATAATATATCTTTTCTACCCTGCATTTTGCAGTTCTCAGTTTTTTGATATCCACGAGAATATGTTTTTGCCTGCATTTATATTGTGGCTGTATTATTTTATGTGCAAGAAAAATCACATTGGTGAAGTTGCAGCGTGTCTGCTTATACTCTCAGTCAAAGAGGACGCAGGGGTATACATCATTTGCCTAGGTCTGTATTCCTTGTTTTCCAAAAAGAAAAAGACCAGCGGTTTACTTATCACTATAATCGGCATACTTGGCTTTATTGGCACAAATTTATACATAAACATTTTTGGCGAGGGTGTAAAAGTAAACCGATATGACATTTACTTGGCCGAAAACGACAGCGGACTTATTGCGGTGATTTTAAACGTCATAAAGAACCCGGCATATTTTGTGTCAAATCTGATAACAGTAGATAAACTGCTTTTCCTGCTGTTGATGACAGTGCCTTTTATTTTTGTTTGCTTTAAAATAAACAAAGCGTCAGATCTGTTTTTGCTCGTTCCGCTGATAATCGTTAACCTCAGCACAGACTACACATATCAATATAATGTAGATTACCAATACGTTTTCGGAAGCGGAGCAATGCTTTTCTGTGCTTTTGTTAAAGAGGTATCAACATTAAAGCAGAAACGAAAGGTATTACTTATATCCGCAATGTCAGCGGTCATACTTTTCTCGGTTACAGTTAGTGATAAAATACAGTTATACACCGAACGATATGAAAACACCGCACTTATAACGCAGACTAACGAATTTATCGACACCATAGACAAAACCGTCTGCATATATGCAGACACATATATAATACCGTCGCTTTACAAATTTGATAATGTATATCTTTTGGATAATGCTGATGTTTCAAAAGCTGAAATAATACTTCTTGACAACCGCAAAAATGATTATCAAGGAAAGCTTGAGAAATACAAAAAGACTTTTTCCATTTGTGAAGTTCACGGGATGGTTACTGTATTATTAAATTATTAAATTAAGAATATTATTAAGGCCTAATAATATATAATTTTTTTAGAAAGGAGGTTGTTTTGCAATGAAAAAAATTGTTTCCCTATTGCTTTCTCTGTGTATGATTTTTAGCTTTGCTACAATTTGTTACGCAGATGATGAAACAGTTATTCCACCTGTCAGCAATGAAATGATTATCAATCCATACTTAAGAAGTACTGCAACATTTGGTTCTTGTAAAATTGACCAAGGAGTCACAATGGGCTTTGCTTCTGGTGATAATGGATGGGCAATTGCCGCTAATACTACAGTTACACTTAAATTTTATATGAAAACTAAAGAATCTAATGTAAACTGTGGTTATTATCAGGGTTCAACATATGTTCAAAAATCACATACCGTTAAAGCGAATGCAAGCGGTGATGGGTATATTTATACTTGCACAATGAAAATAACCAAAGGCGGAAATTACAAATTCTTCATTTCAAATATGACTGCCAAAACCATAACGGTTACAAAAACAACCGTTTCATTTTAAAGGTTGACCATTTAAAAGCTCAAATAAAATTTGAGTTGCAACTATGACACATAACATCAGTCGCAAGAAGCCCCAAAGGGTAACTTGCGACTGAACTTTTATTAAGGCAAAAGTTCTCTAAAAATTCGTTTCTGTTAAATTAATAACGTTTTGACATAGGGGGTATCTCACAGTGCGACGGCGAAAACGCACATCTTACCCCCGTGTCAAAATCAAATCTCCTGTGCAAAACAATGAAAATGGACCATGACTATTGACAAACGTATTAAAATGCGATACCATAAGAATGGAGAATAATATAAGCTCGTAAAGATTTTAAAAGTCTTTGCGAGCTTTTTGTTTTGAATATAAATTTCGCTATGTTCAGTGACAATAACAGAAACTTGAAAACAGAATAGGAGGAATGATAATTTGAAAAAACTTATCACAAGATCCTGCGAAGAAATAATGACTACGGTGTACAAGCCAATAGAGTTCGTTATAGACGGCTTGCTTGCACAAGGTCTGTATATCTTAGCCGGAGCACCAAAGGTCGGAAAGTCTTGGCTAGCACTTGATATGTGCTTGTCAATAGCGAAAGGAGAAAGTGTTTTAGGTCAGAAAACATTGCAGGGCACGGCATTGTATTTGTGTTTAGAGGATAGCTACGTTCGTATTCAAAATCGCTTGTATGAAATAACTGATGTGCCAACTGAAAATTTGTACTTCTCTGTTATGTCTGAATCTATCGGCAACGGACTTGAAGAACAAATCGAAAGTTTTAAAATTGAACATTGCGGTCTAAAAATTGTGTTCATTGACACTCTGCAAATGGTTCGCAGCGATACTGATTCAAGCTATGGTTCAGATTACAAAGAGCTGTCTGTGCTGAAAGCACTTGCTGACAAACTTGAAATCGCAATAATAGTTGTACATCACACTAGAAAATGCAAAGATATCGACCCGTTCAATATGATCTCAGGAAGTACAGGAATCAGCGGTTGTGTAGACGGAAGTATGGTTCTGATCGAAACAAAACGTGGCAGCCGTAATGCAAAACTTTATTGTGTAGGACGTGATATTGAAAACGCAGAAATTAATTTGCAGTTCGATAGTGATTTGAAAAAGTGGGTCGTTACCGATGAGCCGTCCGCTCCCAAAAGTAAGGACAACATTTTTCTTGCAGCATTGTATGTTTACATCAAAAAGAAAATTGATTTTTCAGGTACGGCGTCAGAACTTATAGAGAAACTGAAAAGTGTTTCTGATGAAACATTTTATCCCAACAGAGTAACAAGAGATCTGGTTCGCAACGGTTACACGCTGAGAAAATACGGCA
>ENA-UOOA01007272-UOOA01007272.1-human-gut-metagenome-genome-assembly--contig:-P61old-NODE-7272-length-10067-cov-5.813224_pt1 | contig 10067 bp, 8 predicted proteins | sample MGYA00242467_ERZ724014 | MGnify/ENA metagenome assembly ERZ724014
CTTTTTTTGTGCAGAAATGGCGGGTGCCTTACGGCGCCCGCCATTTTCTTCGTTATTGCACCGCCGTGATGACGCCGTCCGTGACGGTCACGCCCCACGCGGCGGACACCGCCTCCTCCGGCGCGGCCTGTATGGCCTCGGCGAACACCTCCACCACCTGATAGCTGGTGCTGCCGTCCAGCCCCGTGCCCGTCTCCAGCACCATAGGCTCGCACAGCACGCCGGTCATGTCCCCCGGTGCCATCGCCGTGGTGTAATAGTAGGTATCGCCGCTTCCGGCCAGCCAGCCGCCCAGCAGCTTCACCGCCGGCAGCCGGGAGGGCACGCCGCCCACCGTCTCGCCGGCCCCGTTCACCCACCGGCCCACCAGCCGCACCCGCACATAGGCGGGATAGGTACCGGTGTTCTCCACCCGGATATTGGACTTCACATCGCCGGTGTGGGTACCGGCGGTGAACGTATCGTCATTCAGCTGCTCGTGTACCGTACAGGTGACAGCCGCCGGCTCAAACCGGTTCTCCGCGTCGGCCTTCCGGAACATGAACGCCATGGTCACGCCCACCGCCGCCACGGCTGCGGCCGCGGCCGCCAGCACCAGTATCCGTTTTCTGTTGGCCTTCACCGCCTCACCCCTTTCTGTTGCACACGGCGTCGCTGCTGCCGCTGAGCCATTGATCCCGCACCGCGTCGCCGTCGAACACGGCGGACGCGCCGTCCTCCGTGACCTCTACGGTCTGCGCCGCGTCGGCGTACCGCCATGACCAGTCCGCCGCCTGCTCCACGATGTAGCGGCGGCACGGCAGGCCCCGGATCACCGCGCTGCCGTTGCCGGTGACGGTCACATACGTCACCATGTCCGCGTCGTCCGCCGCCGTGATCCTGTATACGAACACCTGCGTCCCCGCGCCCTCATCGTCCGTGCCGTTGGCGCGGGTGATGGTCAGGTCGCCGAAGGCGGGCATAAACTTGGCGTAGAACACGTTTTTGTTGGGATTGGTCAGCAGTCCGTCCCGCTTGGGCAGGATGGACGCCCCCGTCACCGCCGCCATGCTCTCCGGCGCCGGTACGGTGCAGGCCTCGTCCAGATACCATCCCTGGAACGAGTATCCCGGCTCCGCCGCCGCCGTGGAACCGGCAAGCTCCGTCGTACCGCTGACCACCTCGATGGTGCGGCTCACCGTGCCGCCGCCGAAGGGCCACACGCTGTACTCCACGGTGTACTGCTTCGTCTCGTAGTAGAAAATGATGTAGTTCTGCTCGTCCTGCGGCCGCAGGCTGATGCGCTGCTCCGCCGCCGACACGCAGCTCATGCCGTCGATCTCCCCGGCCCGCGCCGTCACCACCGTGCCGTAGCGCCCCGTACCCGTCTCCACCGGCAGCAGCACCCCGTTTTTGTGGGCCGCGTCGTCCGGGTCGTAGGTCAGGCCGGCCAGATCGCTGATGTCCGTGCCGTAGGTCAGATGGTACACCCGGTAGCTCTGGGTGTTCCGGACATAGAACACATACAGCTCCGTGCCGTCGGCGCTGATGGTGAACGTAAAGCCGTCCGCGCCCTGCGTCACCTGCTCCGTGCTGCCGCCCGCCGCCGCCACGCCGGTGGTCAGCGGCGTGAAGCCGCTGAAGGTCTGGGGCCGGATGGTCTGTGTGCTGCCCACCGCGCCGATGCCCTCCGTGTGGAACGACGCCTCGGTGTAGTTGACGTAGCCGCCGTTTCCGTCCGGCGTCAGGGCATCCCCCACCGCGTCCAGATCCTGCAGCATGTGGTGCACCGCGTAGTAGGCGTTCTGCACGTCCGGCGTGTAGTAGAATGTCACCACGTTGTCCTTGGAGCCCACATACTTGCCGTTCTCGTCCTTCTCCACCGCCAGCACCAGCCGCTTGTAGAATGCATCCGGTACGTAGTTGGCGATCACGGCGAACCGCTCCGTCACCACCGTCATCTGCGTGGTCTTTTCCACGGTGCCGCCTCCGGGCGCGTCCGGGATGAGCCGGTCGTCGCTGAGGTACCGGTACTCCACGGTGTAGCCGATATTCTCCGCGTGAACATAGGTGAACGTGAACACGTTCGCCGTGGGATCGCTCTTGTCGCCCTCGTACTGGATGGTGGCGGAGTGGCTGGCCAGTGTGGGATAGTACCCTCTGTTGTAGTCGTCGTACAGCTGGTTAAGGGGCGCGCCCGCCTTGGGGATAAACGTCCGGGTAGTCCCCTGGAACGCATAGCCGACGGAATCGTCGGCCACCGTCCGGTGGAACCCGCCGTCCTCCGCCAGATAGACGTAGCGCCGCGTCTCGCCGCCGCTGCTGGCCGTATAGGCCGTGTTGTCCCGGGGATTGTACAGCGCGGCGGCCCGGGCCGCCGCCGTCCACGCGGCGTCCGTCTCCGCCTCCAGCGTGACGTAGTGGATGATGAACGGCTGCGCCGAGTGGGTGCCCCAGTCCGCAAACACGTTCATGTTCCGGACGATGGGCATATCCAGCGGCGTATAGGCCGTTTTCTTGTGGCTCTTCATGTCGAACCAGCCGCCGAAGACGTAGTCGTGGCCGCTGGTATCCTCCGGCGTCACCACGCCCTCCGCCAGCGCGCCGTGATCCACCTTCAGGTCGTGCAGTACCTCCACGGAGGTGTCCCCCGCCTCATAGGCCAGCATGTCGTCGTAGGTGCGGAAGAACCGCACGTCATGCTGCACCGGCGCCCACTTGGCGTACAGTACCAGGTGAGCGGCGGGCATGGTGCTGCCCGGCACATATTCGCTGCCGTCATAGCAGCCGGGGCTGGTGTACCAGCCGCCGAAGGTATAGGCGTCCTTCTCCAGCGTGGCCGGATAGGGCGGGATGCCCGCCTCGTTGCCGGTGGCCTCCCGGATATAGGCGTCGATGCCTCCCTCAAAGGGCACTTCGTAATCCTCGGCCCCGCTGTAATTGTGCAGCGCCAGATTGTAGCTCTGCCGCTTGTAGAACAGGTTGGCGGTATAGCTCAGCCGCCCGTCGTCCAGCGTACCGTTGTCCTCCTTCAGCCACCCCGCCTCGCCCTCGCCTGCGCTGACGAAGCCCGGCAGGCCCGGCCGGGTCTGGTCCGCGATCGTTTTGTTGTTATCGGCGGCGTACACGGTGCGGTACAGGTCGTAGGACACGCCTTTGAATATCGTGTTTCCCTCCTGGCCCGCCGGCGTCTCCACATACAGCTTGTAGATCCACTGCCGGGGATTGCTCCAGCTGATGTCCGCGCCGTTGTCGAAGAAGGCCAGGAAGTTCATATCATCGGGATCCTGCCGGTCTGCGAACCGCTCATCCGTAACAAAGCTGTCCTTATACACCAGCTGCTCGTCCAGAATGGGATAATAGCACTTGATGGTGGCGTTGGGGTTCGTCCAGTTGTACTGGATGTTGTACTCGCCGTTCCACCCGGCGAAATAGGCGTAGTTGCCCCACTGCCCCTCGCCCATGTGATCCTTGGCCTCGTTGCTGGTGTGGGTGCCGGACACCTCCACCTTATCGAACACCTCGCTGGGCCACAGCACCGACAGGTCTGCGCCGTACCGCGCATCGAATTCAAAGTAATAGAACTTGTGTCCCCTCTCGTTGTAGTCGCTCTCCGGCAGTGTGCCGGTGGTGTACGTCACGCCTGCCGGCGCGTTGATCTCCGGCAATGCCGGCACCTCGCCCCATTGGCTGCTGGCGACATTCTCCAGCAGGGATGTCACGTCGTTCACCACGGCGCCGTTCTTCTTCGGACGCTCGTTCTGGCCGCTCCGCCCGTCCATGCCGTCATTCTGATGGCCGAACCTGTAGGTGCTGCCGCCCACGATGTAGTATTTCGGATCGCCGCCGTTCTTCCTCTCTTGCGCGTAGAAGAACCGCATGGTGTACACCCGCCGGGTGTAGTAGACGTTGACCACAGTGGAGCCGTCGCCCTCCACCAGCACATCCTCATCCGCGTGGCTGTACACATACTGCCGGAAGTTCTGGGCATAGCAATCGCTGCTGTGGGTGTGGCTTTCATCGTTCTCCAGATGGCACAGGGCGGTGGTGGCCGTCAGATCGTTGCCGCCGCTGACCGTCTCGCCGGAGATGGCGCCCACGCTCTCCGCGCCCACATAGCTGTACCTGTCATCGTCGGCGTTCTGCAGCCAGTACACCTTGGTGTAGGTCGTCTCCGCCTGCGTCCAGATGGCGATGTAGCTCAGATTCTCGTCGGGGATGGCGGCGGGCAGCGTGTCCGCCCTGCCGTCGCCCTTCCCGTTCTCCTCCACCAGATCCCAGCCGCCGAACACATAGCCGTGGCGGGTAGGCTCGTTCACCAGAAACGGTGTGCCGTACCGTGCGTACACCGGCTCCGTGCCGTAGCCGCCGTTGATGTCGAACTTGATGAGGTGATAATTCCGGTCGTAGTAGCACTCAAACACGGTGGAGCCGTCCGCCGCCACCGCCTCGGGATAGTGGTACAGCTTGTTGAAGCCCACGGAGTGGGCCGCGTCCGCCGCCAGCATCTCATTGGTGATGATGGTGCCGGTGCGGGCGGTGCGCTGCTGGTACAGCGACACGTCCTCCGTGTAAAAATCGTCGTGGATGTTCTGGAAATAGAACCGCGCCGCGTAGGGCACGTCGATGGCCTTGTAGTACACGTTCACCACATACGCGGCCCTGTCGTAGTCCTCCGTCACCGCCAGCACGATGCTGTCCGCTTTGTCCGGCGCGTCCACCTCGCCCTGCGCCGGCACGGTGATGTCCGGCTGCGCCGCGTTGTAGTACGGCGCGTAGCCCAGATAGGTGGGGGAGATCACCGTATTGCTGTACGCCGTGCCCCGCTCGATCTGGGCGCTGAAGCCCGTATACACGGGCAGCCCCGTCCCCGCGTCCAGATAGTTGATGGATATCTGGACATACTCGCTGGTATGGGCGCTGCGTCTGGCCCGGCGGGCCGCCCTTTTCGCGTCCGCCGCCGTCTCCGCCAGCTGCGCGGCCCGCTCCTGGGCCTGCGCCGTCTCGTAGGCCGTCACCTCCGCCTGCGTCACCGGTACGGCGTGCGCCGCCGTGACGCATACCGGGTCGGAGACGGCCGTCTCCCCGTCCGCCTCGGCCCTGCACCGCACATAGGCGTCCCCGGCGCCGCTGAGTGTCTCCCGCACCAGTGCGTAGGACACCGTCAGCGCCGTATCGTCCGCGCCGTAGATGTCCACCCAGCCCGCCTCGGTCAGGATCTGCCACTGCACGGCGGCGTTCTCCGCGGTGCATACCGCCTCCGCCGCGGCGTTCTCCGCCTGACTGACGGTTATCTGCTCCACGGCGCGGCCATTCTGCGTCACCGATACCGCCAGCGCCGCCGTTTCCTCCGCCGCCGTCGTCACCGGCAGCAGCTGCGCCGCCATCACAAGGCACAGCAGCAGTGATACCAGCCGCCGGCCCGTTCCTTTTCCGTTATATCTGCGCTCCATCTCGCGTCCCCCTGTCGTCCTATGACGCGGCGCGCACCGCGTCCCACGCCGCCTGGGCCCGGGCGATGCCGTCCGTCCCCGGATACTGCACGGCGGCGGCGTGGATGTCGATGCGCAGCCCCGCCGCCAGCGCCTGTAAACGGCTGGCCGTCATATCGGCGCTGACCGTGATGCGTCCGCCGTCCCCCAGCACCGCGGCGGAAAACGCCGTGTTGGCCGGTACCAGCTGATAGTACACGGCGCTGTCCGTTCCGCCGGACAGAAACTGCCACGCCGTCTCCACGCGCCATGCCGACAGCACCTTGCCCGCGCCGTCCTCTATGGCGTAGCTGTGGGTGCCGCTGCGCTGCCACCCGCCGGTCTGCACCTCCGCGAACACATAGCAGGCCACCTCGCTGCTCTCCAGCGCCACCACGGCGTTCTTGGTAACGTCCACCCCCGGCGCCAGCAGCCACTTGCCGCCCTCCGCCGGTACGTCGCCCGTCTCCGTCACCGTCAGCTGCCGGATGGACGCCACACGGGCCCCGTCGCCCCAGTCGGAGGAGACCACATAACGGGAAAACGTCACGCCCGTCAGTGCGAACGTGACCACCAGCAGATACAGGAGGTACGCCCGCAGCGGCAGGCACACCCGCTTCTTTTTCTTCTGTTCGTCCACAGGCCATATCCTCCCTTCCGTCTTACGCTTCCTTGACTCTGCGCCGTCCCAGCATCTCCGGCAGCCGTATGGCCAGCGGCAGCACCAGCACAAGGCACAGCATGCCCAGCGGCGTCCGCAAAAACCGCACCGCGCCGCCTGCGCCGGGGATCACCGCGATCACCCGTCCCAGCACGTCCTCCGGCGGCGTCACGGCGGCGTCCTCCGTGTTGTTGGCGTCGCCCTTGGTGCGGTAGCCCTCCTCCGTCACCGCCGTGATGCGGTGCGTCACCGTATGGCCGCCGCTGCGGAACATGATGATGTCCCCGGCGGCGTAGGCCGTCTCCGCGTGTGTCACCACCAGATCGTCCGGCTCGATGCTGCCGGACATACTGCCCGTCAGCACCACGGCGCTGCGCAGCCCCAGCACCGCCGGATCCTTCACGCCCAGCCGCTGCGCCGCCAGCACATAGAGGTTCGCCGCCAGCAGCACCGCCAGCGCCGCCGTCACCACGCCGCCGCCTATTTTACCGGCCAGTCTGGCCGCCCTTCTCATCTTCATCGCCTCTGCGTCTCCTTCCTCCGGTGCCCAGCACCGCCAGCGCTCCGCCGGTAACGGCCATCATGCCCACATACCAGCCCAGCGGGAAGCCGTCTCCCGTCTTGTACTCATCGGGCCGTATCCACTGTCCCGGCTCCTCCGACACCACCAGATAGAACCCCAGCGTCACCCGGGCCGCCCGGCCCGCCGCCGCGCTGTCGCCCAGCGCCGTGTCCGCCTGATCCTGCACCGGGCCGTCGTCGAACCGCCACAGCCACCGGATGTCGAAATCCTGTATCCGTCCGGCCTCCACCTTGCCCGTCACGGCCCGCAGCACATTCTCCCGCGCCGCGTTCTCCGGCAGGGCGTACTGCTCCGTATCGGCGAAGCCCTCGCCCTCCAGCGCCGCCTGCACCGGCACGTTCTCCGTCCGGATGCGGTACAGCACCGCCGTATAGGTCACGGCGCTGCCGCCGTCGTTCTTCAGCCGCACCAGACTGTGGCCCTCGGTGCCGGGAGCCACGACCTCCGCGCCGTCGCCGCTGTCCACATGGCTGTACGCCGTGTCGAACAGCCGCAGCCGCGCCGCGCCGCTGCTGTCGGTATCCGTTCCCGCGTCCCATACCAGCCTTCCGGCGCTATAAGTGAGGATATGCTCAGGCTTCAGGCTGCGGGATGCGTAGGTAACTCCGATGGCAGCGGGAAGCATGAACGTCTGAAGCAGGAACAATATAAGCACAGCGGTTCTCAGCCGCGTTCTGTTTATCTTGGAACTGCACATGGGATGGCTCTCCTCTTTCCGCTGGTCTTGCACCGGCGCATACGCCGAAGGCCCGTCCGCCGGGCCGCCTGCGTACACGCCGGGAGGCGCTGCCACGGGGCAGCGCCCCTCGGTGGGGGGTGTGTACGTCTCTATTGGAAAAGGGGGGGAATAGAGTCTCGATCAGTCGATCTGGGTCACGGAGATGGTCAGCTTGAACGCCACATCGGTGTTGTAGTCGGCGGCCGTCATGCCGCCGAACGTTCCGGCTGTCTGGTTCCATTTACCGTCAGCCGCATAGGTGCCGGCGTCCGCCGCCAGATTGCCCAGCAGAGTATCCGCCGCGTCACCGCCCGTAAAGTACGCATTGTTGTGCTCATAGACCCAATGCCAGTACAGCGTATAGACGCCGGTGGTATCCGTGCTGTCGCTGCTGTAGCCGCCTCCTGACGTGGGATAGCCGCCTCTGGAGCACAGTTCCGCGCCCAGATTTGTGTTGGCCTGATAATCGCCGGACACATACTCGCTGCGCAGATAACCGTTGATGTCGTCCAGTGTACCCGCCACCACAACCTGATCGCCCTTTTTCAGATAAAAGGCAATGGGGTGATAGTCCGTCGGCACCTGGAATGTGCCGTTATACGGTGCCTTGGTATAATCCCGATAGGCGCCCTTCTTCAGCACGATGTCCTGCATATTGTCCATACCCACCTGGACCCGCACCGCCGTCTCGGGCGCGCCCTTGATGGTGAAGGTCACGGCGTTCTCGTCCTGTGTGCCCGGTGCCGCCAGCTTGTCGAGGTTGCTGGATACCACGGTTTTGGTAATGCTGGTGCTGTTGTCGTCCCTATTGTAGCTGGTTTCAAACGCCCCGCCGCTGATGCTGACCTCCACGCCGAACTTGGCCACACGGGCGCTCTCCGTCGCGTCGGCGGCGGTGGTATATTTGGCGAATGTCCCGCCCACAAAGCAGGACGTGACCATGACCAGCGCCAGCAGTCCTCCCGCGCTGCGGAGCGTACTGTTCTTTCTGTTTTTCATGGTAATTCTCCTTTCTGCGCCCGTAGGCGCATACGCCGAAGGCCCGTCCGCCGGGCCGCCTGCGTATACGCCGGAGGAAGCCCCCGTGCGGGATGCCCCCTCCGGCGGACAGCATAGCGCTGTATCTGCTTGGATCAGTCGATCTGGGTGACGGTCATGGTCACGGCGAAGTCGATCTTGCCGGCATCCGCCACGTTGTTTGCGGCGCGGTTGCCCAGCGCGGTATCCTTGGCGTCAGTCTGATACGCACCCACGGCCGTATCCTCAAACGCCCACTTCCACGCGATCTGCAGGTTGTCGGCGGTCTTGCCGCTCAGATCCTGGTTGGCCTCGTAGTCCTTGGTGTAGGCGTTGATGGCGTTCTTCACGGCAGTCTGCAGCTGAGCCACGTTGGTGATGCCCGTGTTGCCGATCTTATACTCCGTGCCGTTCACGGTGAACACCAGCGGACAGTACTCGTCAGTGCCGTTGGTCGTCCAGTTGGTCAGTTCAAACTGCTTCACCTCGTAGCTCACGCGGACGGCCACCTCCGGTGTACCGGTCATGCCGAACTCCGCCATCCTGCCGTCGGTGCCGGGGGCCACCAGCTTGCTCTCGTCGCTGGACACCACGGTGTTCTCCGCCAGCGTGAAGCTGGTGTCCGTCTTGGTGTAGGTCTTGCTGAACATCCTACCCGCATTGCCATTCAGCGTCACGCCGAACTTGGCCACACGGGCGCTCTCCGTTGCGTCGGCTGACGTGGTGTACTTGGCGAACGTGCTGCCCACGAAGCAGGACGTCACCAGCACCAGCGCCAGCAGCAAGCCGGCGCTTCTCATCAGTACGTTTTTCTTCTTGGTCATAATGGAACTCCTCCTTAGTGATTCGGGAAAGCGGTCTCCCGCCGCTCTCCGCTTTGAAATTTGTATGTCGCTGCGCCTACCGTCCCTTTTCCGGCGGCCGCAGGGCTACACGGTTTTTTACTGCGGCGCCGCGCCGCTGCCGGACGCGGCCTTCAGCCGCTCCAGCTCCTCCCGCAGGCGGGCCGTCTCCTCGTCGCTGTGCTGCACCTGCTTCCGCCGGCGTATCACATCTCCGATGACAAAGGTGCACACCGGGATACCGATGAACACCGCCATGCCCAGCGGCTTCTGCAGGAACAGGGCAAAGTCGCCCAGCTTGGGGATGCGCCCCCTGTACACGCCGATAACACTATCGGGGTAGATGGCCGGATCCTCCGTGTTGTTGGCGTCGCCCTTGGTGATGAACTGCTTTTTGCCGCTCTCGTCCGCTGTGACGGCCACGATACGGTGGGTCACCACCACGTTCCCGTCCTTGAAGGCCACCACGTCGCCCACCTGCAATGCCTCCGTATCAGGCTTGGTGGTAAAGATCAGGTCGCCCACCTCAATGTGATCCTCCGCCGTGCCGCTCATGGAGCCGGACAGCACCACCATCGGGGCCACGCCCAGCACCGTGGGCGGCGTCTCCGGGTGCAGCGTCCCCTTGACAATGATGGTCACGTTGCATACCAGCAAAAACGAAAACACAGCGCACAGCACCGCGCCGGCCACTGTGAGAGCCACGCTTCCCGCGTTTTTCTTCATGCGTATACCTCTCTTTCACTTTGCGAAAAAATAAAAAGACCGGCTGCACCAGCACACGTTCTGTGTACTG
>ENA-UOOA01007275-UOOA01007275.1-human-gut-metagenome-genome-assembly--contig:-P61old-NODE-7275-length-10064-cov-9.743131_pt1 | contig 10064 bp, 8 predicted proteins | sample MGYA00242467_ERZ724014 | MGnify/ENA metagenome assembly ERZ724014
ATTTCATCGGTAATATTTTTGACTTCCGAACCCGTCTTCTCATAATAGCAATTATCATCACCTTTGAAGATGACGGAATCGCCTTTATCTTTTTTAATTTTACCTTCTTTTATCAGGCGTTGCTTTTCTGCGCGGATACGTTCAAGCAAAACGGAGGCAGGCTCGTCGGCAGGATCTTGCGGAACGAGTTTACCTTGAATTGCTAATTGAAGTATGGATTTTCTTAATTGTTCAGCCTTCATTTTTACCACCCAAAAGCGCCATAATTTCACCGAGAACTCTATCAATATCAGCATCCAAACTGGCACGCTTTTCGCGGTAATTATTGATTAAGTCTTGCGGAGCGAGAATTTCTTCTTCTTCGTGCGGATAACCGCAAAGGTCAATATTATAATTATTATCTTCGATTTCTTGCAAAGTGTATTTCTTTGCTTTTGGCGCATCGTCAACGATGATTTCTTCACGGTTGTTCCACCAATCTATAGCAGGCTGGAAGTGTTCCAACTTCATAGGCTTGGTTTTGGAAAAGTTTTTATAACCTTCGGGCATATCAAGGCGATAGAACCACGTTTCTTTCGTTCCGCCGGTTTTATCAAAGAATAAAATATTCGTAGTAATAGATGTGTACGGCGCAAAAACGCTGTGCGGCATACGAATTACCGTATGGAGATTAAATTCCGACAACAGTTTCTTTTTGATAGCGACTTTTGCGTTATCCGTACCAAACAAAAATCCGTCGGGAAGAATAACCGCCGCCCGCCCGTTATCTTTCAAGCGATACATAATGACGGACATAAACAAATCAGCCGTTTCGCTGCTTGCCAAATCGGACGGGAAGTGATTTTTTACGTCCGCCTTTTCGTTTCCGCCGTAAGGAGGGTTCATAAGAACCACTTCAAATTTGTCTTTATCCGTGTAGTCCAGAACGTCGCGAAGGAGAGAATTATCGTGATAAATTCTCGGCATATCGATATCGTGCAACAAAAGATTTGTTACACAAAGCATATACGGAAACTGTTTCTTTTCGATACCGTAAACGGAATTTTCATAGGCTTCGACGTCATCTGTAGATGTTCTCTTTTTCTCTAATTCTTTCAGCCAACTGGTTAAAAATCCGCCTGTGCCGCAAGCAAAGTCCGCAACGTGTTCGCCGATTTGCGGGTTTATCATTTTTGCCATAAAATCGGTAACGGCACGGGGAGTGTAAAACTCACCCGAAGCACCTGCGCTTTGCAATTCACGCAAAATCGTTTCGTAAATTTCTCCGAATGCGTGGCTCTCGTTATAATCGCTCAAATCCAATTCGTCGATAACGCTAATGACCTGACGGAGTAAAACGCCGTCCTTCATATAGTTGTTCGCATCTTCAAAGGTAGTTCTTACGATTGCTTTCTTTATCGGGGTATCGGTTGATATTTCGATACCTTTTATAATGACTTCGCCGTCAGAATTTTTGACGTCTTTGCCTTTTAATACGGGGAATAATTTATTATTGACGAAATCAAGGAGCGCATCGCCGGTTAAACCTTTTCCGCTTTCGTCGTGTGCCCAATTACGCCAACGGCATTGATCGGGAATAATGGATTCATAATTATCTTCGTCCATTTCCCAGTCATTCTCTTTGCTGTCGTATACTTTCAAAAACAGCATCCAGGCAATCTGTTCTATTCTTTGCGCGTCGCCGTTGATACCCGCGTCATTGCGCATAATATCTCTTACTCTTTTGACAAATCCAGATACGTTACTCATTTGTTATGCTACCGCCTTGTAAATTTCTTGTTTTAATAGTCTGACTGCTTCGAGATAACCTTCTTTGCCACCGAAAAGTTGAGCGATTTTTGAAGGCTTGCCGAACTTGGTGAAAGGATCGAGTTTCAGCACGTCGGTATCTTCGATTTCGTAAATGCTGCTGTCCGCATATTTATCGAGCAGTGCATTCAATACTTCTCTTGCCGCTTCGCCGTATTTGCCGAATACATTACGCTTTTTAACGTTTTCGGCACGTTCTTTCCTTGTGAGCGGCTTTTGATTATATGCGACGTGGCAAATAAAATCGAAATCGTCTACGTCGGACATGTTTTCTTCCGCTTTCACTTGGTCAAGGTCAATGCCTTTTTGCAAGAAAAGTTCGTAAATCTTTTCTTTCTTCTTTTCAGCACTCCACGTTGAAATAAAGTCACTGAGAGTTGCAAATTCACCGAAAATATTTGCTTTGGTGTAGTCGATAATGCTTTCCTGACGCAACAATTTGCCGTCAACATCGTAAATCGACACGACTTTTTGCAAAACTTGGACTTTGCAACCACGATTATCTACAACCCATTTGTGTTTAGGGTCGACAGGCGGAGTAGGAGGAGTAATAGGCGGAACATCAGGCGGATCTTTTGGTGTAACCTTTACAAAGTTTTCGTCTTGTTCCACAGGGCCGTCCCAATCGGGATCGGCAAACAGTCTTGTAACGCCGCGGAAATCCATTATCATAAAATGCGTCTTTCCGTCCTGCTCTCTGATTCGTGTGCCGCGACCGATAATTTGCTTGAATTCCGTCATAGAGTTAATCATTTCGTCTAAAACGATCAACTTTACCATTTTACAGTCGGCGCCGGTCGAAAGCAATTTTGAAGTCGTCGCAATTACGGGATACTGTGCTGAAACAGAGATAAAATAGTCCAGTTTGCTTTTGCCGTAATCGTCGCTGCCCGTAATACGCACTACATAATCGGGATTTTTTGCAATCATATCGGCATTGCATTTTGTGAGAGCAACGCGCATACGCTCGGCGGCATCTTCGGTGGCACAAAAAACGATAGTCTTCGCCATACGGTCGGTTGCTTTGAGGTAATTAGTAACTTCTCGCGCAACCATATCGATTCTGTCCTGAATAATAATTTTATAGTCAAAATCACTGTTGTTGTAAATGCGGTCTTCTATTTCATAGCCGTAAATATCAACTTGTCCTTTTCTCGGTCTCCAACCGTCGCCGATATCGGATTTTACGTTGATAACCTTGAATGGGGCAAGAAATCCGTCGGCGATGCCTTCTTTAAGGCTATAAATATAAACAGGTTCGCCAAAATAGTCGATATTGGAAATCGACTGCGTTTCTTTCGGCGTGGCGGTCATACCGATTTGTGTGGCAGAAGAAAAGTATTCCAAAATTTTACGCCAACGGCTGTTTTCTTTTGCCGAGCCGCGATGACACTCGTCAACGATAATCAAATCGAAGAAGTCTTTATCAAAAAGTTTGCTGTACCTTGCAAGCACTTCTTCGTCGCTTTCGTCATCATCTTCTTTTTTGTTGCCTGCGAGTTGCTGATACAGCGAAAAATAGACCTGATACGATGCTATTGTCGTGCGGTCGTCCTTAAGAAAATTGATTTTATGTATTACTTTTTCCAACGGTTTGAAATCGCCGCCGATTGTCTGGTCGATAAGATTGTTTCTATCAGCAAGATAAAGTATTTTTTGTTTCGCGCCTGTTTGTAAAAGACGATATACAATCTGAAAAGCGGTGTATGTTTTACCTGTGCCGGTAGCCATAACGAGCAATAGACGATTTTTGCCTTTTGCGATTGCGTCCAATGTGCGGTTTACCGCATTTCTTTGATAATATCTCGGCGGATAAGTCGTTTGGCTGGTATAAAACGGTTGCTCGATAAACGACAATTCGGCTTTCGATAAGCCTTGTCCGTCGTTGATTTCAGCATTGTATCTTGCAAACAATTCGTCCGGGGTAGGAAATTCTTCAAGCGTTATTTCGCGTTCGGTGCCTGTCAAAAAGTCGAATTCCTGAAAACCGTCGCCGTTAGAACTGTAAGCAAATTTAACGTCCAGCATTTGAGCATACAATTTTGCTTGTTGCATACCGAAAGAGATGCTATGATTATTGTCTTTTGCTTCAACCACGGCAAGCGGATTTCCTTTATTTATGTAGAGAATATAATCGGCTTTCTTCGGGACTTCGCGCGACGCAATATTACCTTTTAAGTTGATACGACCATCGGTAATTTTTGTTTCCATTGTAATTCTATCTTTCCAGCCTTTGGACATCAAAGCAGGAGTGATAAAATTCAATTTTATATCTTCCTCGGTCATTTGCTTTTTATCAAATATGCTACTCATTGTATCTCCTCCAATGTTCCGATAATTTTGTATTATCGGAAGTTGACGAGTAAAAAAATTATCGTTTTACCGGTGTTATTACAACCGCCTCTTTCGTTTCAACTTGTTTTTTCTTGTCATATGAGTTTATAACTATAAATTCTACATAATCGCCGATTTTAAGAAAATCGGATTTGCCAAAAAAATTTTTAAATTGAAAGTAGTAAGAGTGATCCGCCTGTATGAAACCGCCTCTTCCGTTAAACAGTTTAATAACTTTCCCTTGTTTACTACCAGAAGTTTGGTACAACTTCTGAATCCATTTCTTTTTTATATCCTTGGACTCAATATCTTTTTCTTCTGTAATTTTTCTTTGAAGGGCAGTTGCCACCGGCCAGTCATTATTTTGCCTAATTTGTCGAGCGTAATTATAATTGTCTTGCGCAAAAGAAATATCTCCAGTTTTATTGAGCAAATCGCCGATGGCTTCAATCAATGAAACTTTCATCTTTTCGGGATCTTTTGTGCATACCGCACGCAACATATATGTAAGTGCCTTATCAAATTGATTTAGTTGTGCGTAGTATTTTCCTATTTCAAAAAGCAAAAACCATTTATCGCTTACGGTGGAAAGCTTTTCAAGATTACTAATCGCTTCCTCAATATTTCCTAACCCGCCTAAGGAATTGGCAATTTTTCTTGAAAACCATACATCATTGTCATAATGAAGTCTTTCAAGTGTCTCTATTGCTTCATTGCAGCATATGATGCAGTCTTCGTATTGTTTTTCGTCAAGCAAGAAATCAGACTTTAATTTGTAATAATCCTCCTTAGGTGAAGCAAATTCTCTTGTTTTTCCTGTTGAGTCGGTAAAAACTTTTGCTTCTGCAGTTAATTCAGACGGGGTAATTAAGTTCAACAAATCTAAGCACTTTTTGCTGTCAATATTCTCATTATCTTTGTGTAACTGTTTTAGAACAGTCAGTACGCAATATGAGAATGAAGGCTTTGTCGCTTTAGTATCTTGAAGTAGTGTATATAAAAGCGATAATTTATCCAAGACAATTTCTGTATATTGATAATCTGTCTGGGTTACGGTCCTTACATATTTGTCATTGAGAATCCATGCATATAAATTTTCTATATATACAAATGCTTGATTTTGTTGCTGAACAATTTCAGTTCCATTGACTTCGGCATAAATATTTTCACATACTTGTTCTGCCTCATCAATTTTATTGAGTCGTTTCAGACAATTTGCATATTGTTGAACATCCCACAACTCATGCGTTTCCGGAAACGCTTCGTATAACTCTTTACATAGGGGAAGGGCCTCCTCATATTGCTGTAAAGTTGGCACTCCTTCTCTCAAAAGCCTCTTAGTTTCGTTTCTAATTTCATCAAAATTCCCCATTTTATTATCCTTTTTACAATTTCTTTGTGTCAATATTATATCCTTGATTTGAAAGTTCTTTTACCAAGTTTACTGTAACTTCATCAACTTTATTGCTAAAAGGAATATAGACTAATCCTTGGATATCTGACGGTTTTTCAAAGTCCCGATCTTCCTTTAACAGTATTGCAACCTTATCTCTGCCCAATTTTGATAAAAACATTCCCAATTCTAATACAACATTTTGCCTTACTCTTTTTTTATTTGTTGTTTCAGCCAATGATTTTCCTTCATCATCAGGAGTTGCCAATACGATAGCGTATTGAACTTCTTTTGAGTATTCTTCTAATTTTTCGATGATGGTTTGTCCCGCTGACACCTGTTGGTCAAGAATTATCGGTTCAAGATCCCAACGACGCAACATAGCCTCTAATTGTGTTTTAGCTATTTCATCGTGCCCATAAACAACGAAAATCTTGCGTTTTTTTGCAGTGTAAACTTTCCCATCCAGCAAATCCTTTACTTCCTGCATGTTTTTTCCTTGAACGCTGTGATTCCCGGTATTATAACAGTTGATAATTGCACCGTTATCTAATCTGAGACAGATACCATTTTGTATTTTTCCCTCAGAAACCACATTATATTGACCTTTGATAATTTCCAAAATTTGTTCCTTTTTCATTTTAACTCCTTATCTATTTTTTAATTTTTCCGTATTTTCGCTATTGGATTTGCTTTGTTTTTAGCACGCATAGTTGGTTAATATAATTTTTCAAAATTCATCTTCTTTTTCCTCCTTATTTTTCAAACTTAATGCCCTTACTCTCACAGAAGGCGTAAAATTTGCCTTGCGATACGATTTGCGGTTCGCGGTTGTCTTTTTCCCAACGGCAAATTGTAGCATAAGAAACGCCAAGTTCCTTTGCCAACGCCTCTTGCGTTAAGAGTAATTTCATTCTTGCATATTTTACTTTTTCGGAAAATTTCATTTTACACCTCATACATTTGGTTTCGCCGCGATTATAATCCCTTATAATACTTTTCTATGATCGCCGCCATTAACTTTCTTCGTTCTTGTAAGAATTCATCATAATCAGACACATTCCAGTTGAAAATATTTGCAGGAATACAGTTTTCATCAAGATTATTTTTCAACAGATCTTCATCGGAAATATTGCCCAGCGAAATTTGCTTTGTTTCGCATTGCGTTTTTGCTTTTTTGAAATAAGTGCAAGGCGCATCGTCTCTAATTGCTTTATTTACCTGAGTGTCGAGGTAAATATAGTTGGCAACCTGATTATACTTCGTTTTGTTATCTACGCCGTTACTTTTAAGATAAGCACGCGGGAAAATATGGTGCACGTCTCCTGAAATAGTAACCAAGTCAGCCACCTTTGTTCCGTTCATAAGCATGGAATTACAATTTAAGTTGATTTGTGCCGCTATAAACGTATTAAACGCAGGACTATTAACCGAAGACGTCTCAAGGTTTTGCGGCAAAGTAATTCGCCAGAAATTATCCGACAGCGCAGAAGCTTCAACCTCATTCAAATAGTTTATGAATCCTTTTTCTGCTATTGCTCTCATGTCCCTCTCCATAACAGTTTCCGGAGAACCGATATAGCGAGACGTTAAAATTGACATTACAAACCATCTTTGAACATATCTCTTTATTTGAGCATTAGGAATAGTCGGATCATCTAACAGCATCAAATATAATGTGTACGCAAAATCAAGCGTCATAGCAGAATTCAAAAGCTTGTTTGATATAAACCCTGCGCCCTTAATTGCCATAATAAATTGATTGAAGTTGTATTCGTTAATAAAGTTTTGAATACCTTTATCCAACTTGTTATATGAACTTTCAATGATATCTTCACGATATTCTTTTGTTTCAAAATCACGACCGGAAAGAAGGCTGACTAAATCCGCAAGTTTTCCACGACGGAATTGATGCATAAATGAAACTCGGAGCATATCGCCATAATCGGGATCATAAATATCGTCATAATCCTTTGCAAGCCATTTAATCTTTCCGGCATATTGAGAAAGCTGAAATTCTTTATCAAGAACCATATGAGAGTAAAACTCGGGTTTGGCTGCAAGGTGGCAGAAATAGTCTACCGTTTTTCTTAAAGTGTTTCCACCATGCTCAACGTCTGCCGCCATTTTAGACATTACAAAATCAGATTGGCTAAGCGCCGTTCCTTTTGAGTTAATACGAATAAAAATCTCCGTTACTTCGTCTATTTCCAAAGAATGATCAAGTTCAATCACACCTATTTGGCGGTTAGCAATGCCTTTTAACTTCCCTAAAATCTCAGACAATTCATCTAAATCCACATCAGGATTTGCTTTTGCATATTCATTTTCAAATGCTCTTTGCCTAAAATCAGTAGAGAATACAACCGAAATATCGGGAATCCACCTTTTATCTTTTAAGTGCGATGCATCTTGCACAGCAAAACGCTTTGAATCATCTGTAGCAAGTGGATTGAACGCTATTTTAATTCTATCCAAGTTGAAATCTTCATCAAGGACTTCTTTCCCCGAAATTGCAGCCATTAACGCTGTTATACGCTGCTGACCGTCTATCAAAACATGTTTTCCGTTAGATTTACCGCCGTCTTTCGTTTTGACATCTGGATTTTTCCAAGTAATTATGTAGCCCGTCGGATAGCCATTGTATAAAGAGTCAATTAAATCTCTGACCTGACTTCTTTTCCAAACGAATGGACGTTGTATTTCGGGTATCACAAACTGTTCCGTTTCAATTAATCCCAGAATTCCACTAACCGAATACTGTAACAACGTAAATTTTTCGCCTATCATATTTACTCTCCTAAAACAAATCTTTTATCTTTGGTCTAACTTTTGCAACAACTACTCATCCGAGCCGCCCGTTAATTTAAGCGTTTCTTCTGCCAAAACTTTCATCTGCCGAATTGCCGCTTTATTCAGTTCGATAAGCCTCTCTTGCTGGCTTATTCCTCGTTCGATCAGATAAGCGTTCAGGTTTTCAAGATTGGAAAGGCATACGAGTTGCGAAACTTCCGCATAATCGCGCATATTGCCTTTTTTATCGGGATTTTGCTCTCGCCACTGCTTTGCGGTCATACCGAAAAGCGCAACGTTCAAAACGTCGGCTTCGCTTGCGTAAACGAACGACGCTTGCTCTTTTGTAATTTCAAGCGGAATGATAATATTGTCTTTGATAGCGTCGGTATGTATGCGATAATTTATTTTTGCAAGTTCGCGTTTTACCGTCCAGCCGAGTTGCTTCTGTTCGTCGGCTTTCAGACGCTGAAACTCTTTGATAATGTACAAATTGATTTCAGGTGATATCCACGAAGCGAATTGCAGGGCAATATCTTTATGCGCGTATGTGCCGCCGTTATATTTCCCGGCTTTGGAAATAATGCCGATGGCATTCACGCCGTCGATCCATTTCTTCGGTGCCATTGTAAAATAGTTATGTCCGGCTTCGTTTTTAAACTGGTCGAATTCGACCATGTTAAAATTCGGGTTGTTCAGCCGTTCCCACAAGCCTATAAATTCTATTGTATCTTTTCTGCGCATCCAGTTTTTTACAACATCGGCAGGGGCTTCGGGATTTTTATATTTTGCAATATCCGTAAGAGAAAAATAATCGTTTTTGTTTATATGAATTTCCTGATCTAATACGGTAATTTCTTTGTTCTTCATTATCTTTGCGACCTTCTCATAAATTTTATTATATTATAACACATTTTGACAGAATAATCAAGAGGAAAACAGGTGATCTGAAATATATTTTCGGCTAATAAAAGAGAAGAGTCCGATGATAATTTCGGACTCTTTTACGAACTCGCTATTTGCACATATTGAATTTAATACTTCTTCTAAATTCCCCACGAATATCTATCTAAAGCTGGCAGATAAGGAAAACTTTTGGGGTGCATTCTTTATGGGGAAAGAGGGTTTTGAGACTTTATTCCTTGATCAATTTGAAAACCCATTAAGAACTACAAACAGCAAGGTAAAATGGATGCAGGCGGTACGAACTATCTTACCGTGGTGACTGATCGTTTGTATGACGATAACCAGAAGTTAATCGAAGAAGTTACAACCGAGACTTACAGTAAGGATAATAAATCGATTGTAAGCCATACGAAATACAATTATAATTATGCGGGAAATATTGTTCGTAAGGAAACCTATGTTGAAGGCGAAGAAATTACGAAAGGTAAAACCGTTGAGGAAACCGTTTACGACAATAAAGGAAACGTAACGAAAGCCTTTACATACAACACGTTGGATTCTTCGAGTAAATTCTATTCGAGCGAAACAGAATACGATGAAACCGGTAAAACTCTTGCGGATTATGATGCAACCGGGGAGAATAAAACGAAATACGGTTACAAAGACGGCACGACTGTAGTTCGTGAAACCGTACTTCCCAACGGAAGTAAATTCGCATATGGTCATGATGCGGACGATACGGTAACCTCAATTACTCAAAGTACCGAAGACGGCGAAGGAAACAGCACGCAAAAAATATATCGTCACGGAGAAGTTGTAGAACTTAGTA
>ENA-UOOA01007278-UOOA01007278.1-human-gut-metagenome-genome-assembly--contig:-P61old-NODE-7278-length-10055-cov-6.056700_pt1 | contig 10055 bp, 10 predicted proteins | sample MGYA00242467_ERZ724014 | MGnify/ENA metagenome assembly ERZ724014
GCTTCAGAAAGATGTTGACCGACTCACGAAGCAGCTGCAGAGTCTGCCTGCAAGCTTACTTACTATTCAAAACTGATTGCAAAGCTTGGTGGTAAAGTCACAGCATATTATTTAGATGGAATTGCAGTTTATAATCACGGTGTAATTTCTTCGTTCATGGACAATGAGGCAGCTCAAAAAACAGGGGTATTCGATATGATTGATAAAGCTTCATCAAAAAGATTTGAAGGATGGCCTCTTGATTCGTTATCAATTGATAACGAAACTGGCAAATATTTTGTTGATGGAAGTATTGGCGAAAGCAAAGACAATATCATTAAGGGTCAATATGAAAAGAGTATCGTAGATTTTTTGCTTAAGTCTTTACATGTTGATAGTAACGTAGGAGTATCAGGCACTTTGACAGTTAATCAGGTTGATTCTACGCAAATGGCATCAGATGAGGATGTTTTGGCAGCGTCAAGTCAACTGATGAAACGTAATAAGCATGTTTAAAAGGAACTATCAAAATGAGAGAATAGATATAGCAAGTGTTAAATCGGAAGTTATCAAATTGATTGGGAAGTATACAGGAGATAAGGAATGACAATTCATGAATATGGAAAAAGTAATGCAAAGACAGTGGTTCTGGTACATCCATCTGTAGTGATGTGGGATTTTTTTGAATATCTAATTCCTTTATTGGAAAAGGATTGTCATGTAATTATTCCGGCATTGCCGGGATATGATGAAAATGATTCACAGCAAAATTTTACCAGCGTGGAAAATATCGCCGGGGAATTGGCAGAGTGGTTAGTAAAAAATAAGATTACCACCATTGATGTTCTATATGGCTGTTCTATGGGAGGTAGTATTGTTTTAAGAATGCTTGCAGATAAGAAAATTACCGTAAATAACACAATATGCGATGGCGGAATCACACCATATCAGATACCATGGTTACTTACTCGATTCATTGCTGTTAAGGATTTTCTGCTGATTTCTATGGGAAAAACAGGCGGGTTTAGCCTTCTGGAAAAGGTGTTTGCAACAGATGAATATAGCAAGGAAGATTTAGAATATATGGCGAAAGTTTTCCGCTTTATCAGTTATAAGACCATCTGGAGAACTTTTGAATCATGCAACAACTACAGGATGCCGGAAGGTACTATAGAATATCTGGGTAAATTAGAATATTGGTACGGTGATAAAGAACGTAAAGAAAGAGCAAAAGATTTAGCATATGTAAAAGAACATTTTCTACATGTAAAGTTTATAGAAATGAAAAATATGGGACACGCCAGTATGGCGACATTATATCCAGAAAACATGGCAGAACGTATTATGGATTTAGCAAAGTAAGGAGTTGCAGCAAATAAAAAGAAGTTGTGTTGTGACAAATTCAAGTTTGCTTGATTGAAAAATCGCAAGTTAATGTATTGATAGCATTTGGCTAGAACCTTTATTAATTCCGGCAGGAAGGAGGTTTACGAAAAATTGGTAGAGGAAGATAAGACATTTGAGGAAGCATACGAGCGCTTGAAGAAAGCAAGTAGTGACGAGAAACTAATGGCAATGTACAGAAGTCGTGAGAAGGCAATAAGAGATTGGAATGATTCGATTAATTCAGCAAGAAGAGAAGGAGAATTATAGGGAAAGAGAATAGGATTACAAGAGGGCATTCAGACTGGACAAATTAGAACTTTGGTTGATCTGGTCGATGATGGACTTCTTGATATTAAGAAGGCTGCAGAGCGAGCAGGGCTGACTCTGGAAGAGTTTCAAAAGAGAATGCAGGAAGAAAATCGTAATTAAATAGAAACAGATAAGTGATCGCTTCAAGAGGTAAGAAGATGTACTTCTTGAAGCGATTTTTTTATTGTAAGAGTACCTGACACTCGTACCTTCCGGTATTAGTAAAAAATTAGATTGAACTTACCAGTAAAGTGTGCTATAGTAAGATAAAATTAAATATGGAGTGTTCAGGTGTCGGAGCAATCGAAAAAATAGTAATAGATTGGCTCCGGTGAAAAGGGAAACAGGTGCAAATCCTGTACGAACTCGTCACCGTGATAGGGAGCAGGAGTCGCAAAATCACTGGGAAACTGGGAAGATGGCCGATGCGATGATCTTAAGCCGGGAGACCTGCCTGAACGCTGTACAGAAACGAAAGTTTCAGACCACGAGTAAAAAGGTTGTACGTTTGGATTTGCAAAATTGATAGAGGCATTGATTTTGCAGATTTATTTGTGTGCGGCTCTTTCTCTGACAATGGATCAGAAAGGAGTCTTTCTTTTTGTATGCATTTTATCATTTTTTTGATGACTGCTGGAAAAATCATGGTTGGAAGCAAATCGTTTTTGTCTGCTTTATATTTGATTGGAAAAAGCAGAAAAACTGCAAAAAAAAGAAAGGCTAGGTAAGCAAACATGAGAAGAAGAAATCTGGCAGTACTGGTATCCCTGTCACTGATGGGCACTATGAGCATGACAGGCTATGCAGCAAGTGAGAAGGAGACAACAACCGAGGCAGCAAGCACTGAGGCAGGATCAACTGAGGCAGGATCAACTGAGGCAGAAAGTAAATCAGCAGATCAGGAAGCAGCAGACAAGGTTGCAGATCTGATTGATGCAATTTATGTTCAGGAGAGAACCGATAAGACCGATGAGCAGTGTAAGGAAGCAAAGGAAGCGTGGGACGCATTGACTGACGCACAGAAGGAGCTTGTTGAGGGTGAGAACGCTGATCCGGATTACTTCGGAAGAGATACAGGTGATGCTTCTAAGGATGATCCGAGAAACGGTGATGAGATCGGTGAGAATGAGATTCTTGTTGTAAGCTTTGGTACTTCCTTTAATGACAGCCGTGCTGCTGATATCAAGGGAATTGAGGATGCATTGCAGGAAGCATATCCAGATTGGTCTGTAAGACGTGCATTTACAGCACAGATAATCATAAATCACGTACAGGCTCGTGATGGCGAGTGTATTGATAATGTTGAGCAGGCACTTGACCGCGCAGTTGATAATGGTGTAAAGAATCTTGTTATTCAGCCAACCCATCTGATGCATGGTGCAGAATATGATGAGCTTATGGATGCAGTAGAGGAGTATGAGGACAAGTTTGAGTCTGTAAAGGTTGCTGAGCCGCTTTTAGGTGAGGTTGGCGACGATGCTGCTGTAGTAAATGATGACAAGAAAGCAGTTGCAGAGATCCTGACTGCTGAGGCAGTTGAGAAGGCAGGCTATGATAGTCTGGATGCAGCAAAGGAAGATGGTGTTGCATTTGTATTTATGGGTCACGGAACTTCTCATACAGCAAAGGTATCCTACAGCCAGATGCAGACTCAGATGAATGACCTTGGATATGAAAATGTATTTATTGGAACTGTAGAGGGTGAGCCGGAGGAGACTGCATGCGAGAATGTTATTGATGCAGTATCAGAGGCTGGTTACACAAAGGTTATCCTTCGTCCATTGATGGTTGTTGCCGGTGATCACGCAAACAACGATATGGCAGGTGAGGATGAAGATTCATGGTTAAGTCAGTTTGAGGCATCTGAAAAGTTTGAAAGTGTAGATACTCAGATCTTTGGTCTTGGTGAGATCGAGGGTATCCAGAAGCTTTACATTGATCATACCGCAGCTGTAATCAACGAGCAGTAATTAAAAATACATAAAAGCAAAGGGCATAGCAATTATATGAGAAGAAAAAATATCGCTGTAGTTGGTATGCTGTTAGTGACCTGTCTGTCATCCGTTGGATGCGGACAGAAGAAAGATAAGCAGGAGTCTTTGGCAGCAACAAAGACTTCTGCTTTCGAGACAGCATCCGAAAAGCAGACAGAAGAGAAGACGGAAAAAGAAACAATTAAAGAGACAAGCAAGGAAACTTTAAAAGAAACTGAAACAGAGACAGAAAAAGAAACTGAAAGTAAGACCGAGGCAGATACAAAGACGGCAGTTTCTGAATCTGATGAATTGGCAGATGGTGTCTACACTGCCGATTTTAACACTGACAGCAGTATGTTCCATGTAAATGAAGCATGTGATGGAAAGGGTACGCTGACTGTTAAGGATGGAGAGATGACACTACATGTCTCACTGGCATCTAAGAAAATTTTAAATCTGTATTATGGACTGGCAGAGGATGCAGCAAAGGATGGCGCACAGCTTTTAGATCCAACTACAGATAGTGTAACATACAGCGATGGAATGACAGAGGAAGTGTATGGCTTTGATATTCCAGTTCCGGCACTTGATGAAGAATTTGATGTTGCTCTTATTGGAACAAAGGGAACATGGTATGATCATAAGGTAAGCGTATCTAACCCAGAGCCAAAAGAAGATGATGCAAAGAGTGCAGTTGACCTTGAAGATGGCACTTATACAGCAGAGGTTACGCTTGAGGGTGGAAGTGGCAGAGCTACTATTGAATCTCCGGCAACAATTACAGTTAAGGATGGTGTGGCAACAGCTTCTATCGTATGGAGCAGTCCAAACTATGATTATATGATTGTAGACGGCAAAAAGCTTTTTCCTGTTAACACAGAGGGAAATTCAGTGTTTGAGATTCCAGTTGCTTCATTTGATACGGAACTTGATGTGATTGCCGATACAGTAGCAATGAGCAAGCCGCATGAGATTGAATATACGCTTGCTTTTGATTCTTCTACAATCAAGACGGCAGAGTGATGAGAAGAGAAAGCTTACTTGTAGGTTGTGCGCTGATCGGTACGTTAACGTTATTTTCTGGGTGTAGAACAGCACAAAAAAGTAATGAGAAGCAAATCCTGACAAAAATAGAGTCAAATGCGGATGAGAGCGCATCAGAAAATAAAACTAGCAAGCAGAATGTGTTGGGAGAGCCGACTGGCAGCATGGCTCTTTCCTATGCCGAAAATTTTTCAGTGGATTATTATGGTGATTATACCCTGTTAAAGACAAAGGACGGCACACAGATTTTGACTGTGCCAGAGGACAAGGATATACCAGATAATCTTGATGAAGATATTGTTGTACTGAAGCAGCCAGTGGATGGAATTTATCTGGTTTCATCAGCTGTTATGGATATGTTTCGAGAGCTAGGTGCGCTGGATTGCATCCAATTTTCTGGCCAGAAGGCAGAAAATTGGTATATTGATGAGGCAAAAGAGGCAATGGAGCAAGGAAAAATGCTCTATGCTGGTAAATATAGCAGTCCTGATTACGAATTGTTAGTCACAAAAAAATGTTCACTTGCGATCGAGAACAGCATGATTCTTCATTCACCAGAGGTTAAGGAAATGCTGGAAGATTTTGATATTCCAGTCATTATCGAGTATTCGAGTTATGAGACGCATCCACTTGGCCGTGTCGAGTGGATTAAATTTTTTGGCGCGCTGACTGGAATGGAAGATGAGGCAGAAAAAGCCTTTGAAAAACAGACAGAGATTGTAAAGCATGTCACAGCGACAAAGAAGACTGACAAGACGGTTGCATTTTTCTATATTACCTCAAATGGTCTTATTCAGGTGCGCCAGAGCAACGACTATATTCCTAAAATGATTGAGCTTGCTGGGGGACGCTATATATTTGAAAACCTGGGAGATGATTCAAAGCGCTCAACAATGAATATGCAGGTTGAGGAATTTTATAACAAAGCAAAGGATGCCGACTATCTGATTTACAACAGTACGATTGATGGTGGTGTGAAGTCAGTTGATGAGCTTATAGAAAAATGTTCAGTTTTATCTGATTTTAAAGCAGTAAAAAGTGGTGACGTATGGTGTACCGAAAAGGATGTCTACCAGCAGTCGATGTCGATTGGCTTTTTAATTGAAGACATTCACAACATGCTTCAAGGTGCAGATGATAAAGAAATGAACTATTTGTATCGTTTGGACTAATAAATAAAACATGACGCGTGAACAGTACACAGCTTTGCCATTTTTGGAAAGGAGATTGCTTACAATGGAACAAAAACGAAAAATAAGATACATAATTGTATTTCTCCTTTTGGGAGGCTGTGTGGTGCTGCTTTGTGTATTAAATATCTGCATTGGAAGCGTTTCAATTCCTGTTTTCGATATTTTGGCATCCATTCAGGGAAAAACAGTTGAAAATACCAGGATTCTGTGGGATATTCGTATGCCCAGAATGCTGGCTGCTCTGATTCTTGGAGGAGCGCTTGGCCTGGCAGGTTATCTATTACAGACCTTTTTTCATAACCCGATCGCTGGACCGTTTGTTCTTGGTATTTCCTCTGGTGCAAAGATGACCGTATCGGTTGTCATGGTATTTTTGATGGGACAGGCTATTAGCGTAAGTTCTGGAATGATGATTGTGGCGGCGTTTGTCGGGGCAATGATTTCAATGGGATTTGTGCTACTGGTATCGCGAAAAGTCGACAGTATGGCTATGCTTGTTGTTGCCGGTGTAATGATCGGCTATATCTGCTCAGCCATAACGGAACTTGTCGTGACCTTTGCAGATGATGCGCAAATTGTTAATCTTCATAACTGGTCAAGAGGAAGTTTTTCAGGCACAACCTGGGATAATGTGATTGTGATGGCAGTCACTGTGGCAGTGACATCGTCAGCCGTTTTTCTATTGTCAAAGCCGCTTAGCGCATATCAGCTGGGTGAATCGTATGCGAAAAATCTCGGCGTGAATGTAAGGGGACTTCGCATGGCTATGGTACTTCTTTCAAGTATTCTTTCTGCGTGTATCGTGGCATTTGCAGGACCGATTTCTTTCGTAGGGATTGCAGTGCCGCATTTGGCAAAGCAGTTTCTTTCCAGTACAAAGCCGATCTTAATGATTCCGGCATGTTTCTTAGGAGGAAGTGTATTCTGCTTATTTTGTGACCTGCTGGCAAGAACGGTGATGGCACCGACAGAGCTTAGTATCAGCACAGTTACCGCAATTTTCGGTGCACCGATTGTACTTTGGATTATGATTCGCAGAAATAAAGAAAGAACGGCAGAGTAAGAGGAATTTAATATGAGTGAAAAAGGATATCTTCAAACGAAAAAACTTTGCGTCGGCTATCAAAAGCACATAGTGGTAGATAATATAGAAATTTCTCTTGAACAGGGTGAGATTCTCACATTGATTGGTCCAAACGGTGCAGGAAAGTCAACTGTATTAAAGAGCATTGCCAGACAGCTTGAAACACTTGGCGGAAGTATTTATCTCGATCAGAAAGAACTGTCAAGGCTGTCTGGACAACAGTTGTCACAGAGCATGGCAGTCGTAATGACACAAAAGCTTCGCGCAGAAAAAATGACATGTGAGGATGTAGTTGCGACAGGCCGCTATCCTTATACGGGACGCTTTGGAATCCTTTCTTCGTCCGATTGGAAGGTGATAAAGGAAGCAATGGAACTGGTGCAGGTAACACAGATAAAGGATCTTGACTTTAACAAAATCAGCGATGGACAGCGTCAGCGCGTCATGCTTGCGCGTGCGATTTGTCAGGAGCCGCAGATTTTGATCTTAGATGAACCGACCTCCTATCTGGATGTGAAATATAAGCTTGAATTTTTATCAATTCTACAGGAAATGAAGCACCAGAAAAAGTTGACAGTCATCATGTCACTTCATGAGTTAGACCTCGCTGAGCGCATTTCCGATCAGATTCTTTGTGTAAATGGAACAACGCCAGAGCGTTTCGGAACACCACAGGAAATTTTTATAAAAGGATATATTTCGAAGCTGTTTGGCATCTCGTCAGGAAGCTTCGATGAGAAAACCATGAATGCAGAGCTGCCAAAGCCTTGTGGAAAGCCATCTGTTTTTGTCATCGCCGGTGACGGGACCGGGCGAAGCATTTACAGAAAGCTGCAGCGAAAAAACATTCCATTTGCCACAGGCATTCTCTTTGAAAACGACCTCGATTATCCAGTCGCAAAGGCACTCGCCGCTAATGTAATCGCATCAAAAAGCTTCGAGCCAATAAAAGGCACGACGCTAGAAGCCGCGAAAGACACGCTAAGTGAGTGCGACCACGTAATCTGCTGCCGATCGCATTTCGGCACCTTCGAGAAAGCCAATGAAGAACTTCTTTCCTATGCAAAGCAGTTGGGAATAAACCTATTGACATGGTAGTTTATCAATGCTAAGATACCAAAGGCAGAGATAGAGAAACATGCAAAAGGAAAAGGCAGGAAAGAAATGTTAAATCAGTTTTCAAGAACACAGCTTTTATTGGGAAAAGAGGGAATGGATGCGCTTGCAGGAGCTAAAGTAGCCATTTTTGGCATTGGCGGCGTTGGCGGCTATGTGGTAGAAGCACTTGCAAGAAGTGGCGTTGGTTCTTTTGTAATTGTAGATGATGATAAAGTATGCTTAACTAACATAAACCGTCAGATTATAGCAACAAGAAAGACAATCGGAAAATATAAGGTAGAGGTCATGAGAGACCGAATTCTGGAAATCAATCCAGATGCGAAGGTAGAGATGCGCCAGTGCTTTTATTTGCCTGAGAATGCGCATGAATTTGATTTTTCTGAATATTCCTATGTGGTTGATGCGGTTGATACTGTTACAGCAAAGATCGAAATCATCATGCGTGCACAGGCGGCAGGCGTTCCTGTGATTAGCTGCATGGGTGCAGGAAACAAGCTTGATCCGACACAATTTCATGTTGCCGATATTTATAAGACAACGATGTGTCCTCTTGCAAAGGTTATGCGCCATGAGTTAAAAAAGCGCGGTGTCAAGAAGTTAAAGGTTGTCTATTCAACTGAAAAGCCAGTGCGTCCATTGGAAGATATGAGCGTAAGCTGTCGTTCTCACTGTGTATGCCCTCCAGGAACAGCGCATAAGTGTACCGAGAGAAGAGACATTCCAGGAAGTGTTGCATTTGTGCCGCCAGTGGCAGGACTGATTTTGGCAGGAGAGGTCATCAAAGATTTGACAGCAGGTACCTTAACGATAAAAGGCGAATAAACGACTAAGAAAATTAAATGAATATAATAGCGAAACTCCCGTCAGCTTTATTTGCTGACGGGTTTTTGTTAGCAGGAGGCTTAGATGAAAACAGAATTTGTTCTTCCGGGTGAAATTGAAAAGCGAAGCTTTGAGATCATCGCAGCGGAATTAAAGGAGCGAAATATCAAGTTGGATAATAAACTGGCACCAGTGATATGCCGCGCTATACACACGACAGCCGATTTTGATTATGCACATACACTTGTATTTTCAGAAGGTGCGCTTGATAAGCTAAAGGAGCTTATAAAAAGCGGAGCAGCGATTGTGACAGATACAAATATGGCGTTGTCTGGAATCAATAAAAAAACATTAGCCGTGTTTGGATGTGAAGCAAAATGTCTTATGGCAGATGAGACAGTAGCAAAGCTGGCAAAGGAGCAGAAGACAACGCGTGCGGCCGTTAGTATGGAGATTGCTGCATCTTGGAATAAGCCAACCATATTTGTGGTAGGAAATGCACCGACTGCGCTGATGAAACTTTATGAAATGTACAAGGCAGGATTATATAAGCCAGCCTTTATAATAGGTGTTCCAGTAGGATTTGTAAACGTAGTGGAAGCAAAAGAAGAAATCATGGAGACTGACATTCCTTATATTATAAATAAAGGAAGAAAGGGCGGAAGCAATGTGGCAGCAGCCATATGCAATGCAGTTCTCTATGAACTTTCTGGACGAAAATGCGTATGAGGTACGGATTTACGACAGGAAGCTGTGCGGCAGCAGCCTCTAAGGCAGCTGCCTACATGCTTTTGACAGGAAAGAAAAAAGAAACAATCTCTATTGTAACACCAAAAGGCATCGTGTTTGAGACAAAGCTGTTAGAGATTACCAGAAAAGAGAAAAGCGTTAGCTGTGCGGTTGAAAAGGATGGAGGAGATGATCCTGATATTACGACTGGTGCGCTTGTCTATGCAGAGGTATCTTACACAGAACGTTCAAAAACGTCCCAGACAGAAACTTCTCTACAAGAAGAAAAACAAACAGAAACGAAAGCACTCCATGCAACCATCGAGATTGACGGCGGAATTGGCGTTGGCCGTGTCACAAGACCGGGCATGGATCAGCCAGTTGGAAATGCTGCAATCAATCATGTGCCGCGCC
>ENA-UOOA01007279-UOOA01007279.1-human-gut-metagenome-genome-assembly--contig:-P61old-NODE-7279-length-10054-cov-5.206421_pt1 | contig 10054 bp, 8 predicted proteins | sample MGYA00242467_ERZ724014 | MGnify/ENA metagenome assembly ERZ724014
AGGAAGCTCCTGTTGATGCAGATATTGTTATAGGTGTTCCTGATTCAAGTCTTTCTGCTGCTATTGGTTATGCAGAGGCTTCGCATATTCCTTATGAAATTGGTTTGGTTAAAAATAAATATGTAGGAAGAACCTTTATTCAGCCTAGTCAAGAAATGCGTGAAAAGGCCGTTAGAATGAAGCTTAGTCCGGTGCCATCAATTGTAAAAGGTAAAAGAATTGTTTTAATTGATGATTCGATTGTACGTGGTACAACAAGTAAAAAAATTATAAAACAGCTTCGTGATGCGGGAGCTTTAGAGATTCATGTTAGAATTGCATCTCCCCAAATAACGCATCCATGCTTCTATGGTGTTGATATTTCAACCTATGATGAATTAATTTCTGCTCATCATAGTGTTGAGGAAGTAAGAGAAATAATAGGAGCGGATTCACTGGCATTTATTTCTGAGCATGCTTTATTTGAAGTAGCTAAAAGAAATGAATTATGCACAGCTTGTTTTACAGGTAAATACCCAACAGCACTTTACTCAAGTGTTTGGGAAGCTAATAAGGATCATAAGTTTTAGGAGGATAAATATATGGGTTCAAAAGCGTATGGAAGTTCAGGTGTAGATTTAGAGGCTGGTTATGAGGCTGTAAGAAGATATAAGAAGCATGTTAAGAGTACTAATCGTCTTGGCTGTGTTTCTAACATTGGTTCATTTGGTGGAATGTTTGATTTATCACTATTAAATTATAAGGAGCCAATGCTTGTTTCAGGTACAGATGGTGTTGGTACTAAGCTTAAGCTTGCCTTTTTAATGGATAAGCATGATACTATTGGTATTGATGCTGTTGCGATGTGTGTTAATGATGTTTTAGCTCAAGGAGCTGAGCCATTATATTTCCTTGATTATGTTGCAGTAGGACATGCTATACCACAGCGTCTTGAGCAAATTGTTAAGGGTGTTGCAGATGGATGCATTCAAGCGGGCTGTGCACTAATTGGTGGTGAAACAGCTGAGATGCCAGGAATGTATCAGGATGGCGAATATGATATTGCCGGCTTTACTACGGGTGTTGTTGAAAAGTCAAAGCTAATTGATGGTTCTAAGGTTAGCGTTGGTGATGTCTTGGTTGGTATTGAGTCAAGTGGAGTTCATTCAAATGGCTTTTCTCTTGTAAGAAAGATAATTTCTGATAATAATTTAGATTTATTTAAAAAATATGAAGAACTTGATGAAACTAAAACCTTAGGTGAGGTTTTACTTACACCAACTAATATTTATTGTAAAGAGGTCTTAGACGTAATTAGAAATGTTGATGTTCATGGAGTTGCTCATATAACTGGTGGTGGCTTTGATGAAAATATTCCACGTATTTTACATGAAGGACAAGGAATTTTAATTAATGAGGGTTCATGGCCAATTTTACCAGTATTTAAATTCTTAGAACATTATGGTAAGGTAGCTCATCGTGAGATGTTTAATATTTATAATATGGGTATCGGTCTTGTTTTAGCTTTAGATGAGAAAGATGCTTCAAAGGCAATTTCTATTTTAGAATCTCATGGACGTAAGGCTTATAAGATTGGCGTTGTTTCTGCTAAAGAAGGAGTCGAAATTAAATAATGAGGCTGGCTGTATTTGCATCAGGTTCAGGAACTAATTTTGAAGCGATTGTTAAATCTTGCCTTAAAGGCGAGATTTCTTGTCAGGTGGAAATTTTAATTTGTGATAAAAAGGATGCTTATGTTTTAACAAGAGCTAAAAATTTAAAAATAAGAACCTTTGTTTTTGACCCTCATAGTTATAAAAAAAGAAGTGATTATGAAAAAGAAATTGTTAAAATTTTGCGTGATCTTAAAATTGATTTAATTTGTCTTGCTGGGTATATGCGTATTGTAGGTAATACCTTGCTTGATGCATATAAGGATAGGATTATTAATATTCATCCGGCTTTACTCCCATCATTTAAGGGAGCCCATGGAATTGAAGATGCCTTTAGCTATGGTGTTAAGGTGTTTGGGGTTACGGTTCATTATGTAACAAAAGAGCTAGATGGAGGACCTATTATTGCTCAAAGGGGCTTTGAGTACTATGGGGATAGTATTGAAGAGGTAGAAGCTAAAATTCATGAGATTGAACATGAGCTATATCCTTTTGCAATTAATAGAATTATTAAGGAGAACTAAAAAATGAAAGCTTTAATCAGTGTATCAAATAAAACAGGCGTAGTAGAATTTGCGCGTAATCTAATTTCCCTTGGGTTTGAGGTAATTTCAACAAGTGGAACAATGAAATGTCTTCGTGAGGCTGGACTTCCTATAACTAATATTTCTGATGTGACAGGATTTCCGGAAATTTGCGATGGTAGAGTAAAAACTCTTCATCCTGCAGTTCATGGTGCTTTACTTGCAAGAAGAGATAACAAAGAGCATCTAAAGGCTTTAAGTGATAATCATATTGAATTAATTGATCTTGTGTGTGTTAATTTATATCCCTTTAAGGAAACAATTGCTAAAGAGGGTGTTACAATGGAGGATGCTATTGAAAATATTGATATTGGTGGACCTTCAATGTTAAGAAGTGCAGCTAAGAATTATGCATCAGTAACGGTTGTATGTGATCCTTCGGATTATGATAATATTATTAATGAGATTAAAGAAAATGGCAATACGCTACTTGATACGAGACTAAAGCTTAGTGCTAAGGCCTATACACATACCGCATCATATGATATGGCAATTTCGGATTTTATGAGAGAAAATGCTTCTCTTTCACCTGTGCTACATATTGAAGCGCCTTTATGCCAAACCTTAAGATATGGTGAAAATCCTCATCAAGCGGCTAACTTTTATAGTTTAAATCCTGGAAGCTATAGCCTAGCAAATGCTACAAAGCTTCAGGGTAAGGAACTATCATATAATAATATTCAGGATGCTAATGCCGCTTTGATGATTGTTCGTGAATTTGATCCATCTATTCCTTTTGCAGTAGGTCTAAAGCATATGAACCCTTGTGGTGCGGCTATTGGTTCGGATTTGGTTGATGCATGGACTAAAGCCTATAATGCTGATCCGGTTTCTATTTATGGAGGAATCGTCGCAACTAATCAGGTGATTGATAAGAAAGCTGCTAAGCTTATGAAATATACAATTCCTCAAAATGGTGAAGAAAAAGCTCCCCTTTTCTTGGAGGTTATTTTAGCTCCTAAATTCACCGATGAAGCAAAAGTTGAATTTTCAAAGCGTAAAAATGTAAGATTAATTGAATATAAGCTTGGTCCTACCACTCCATCTAAGCAATATGTGAGTGTAAACGGTGGTATTCTTGAACAGGATAGTGATATTAAGATGGTTAAGGTAGATGATTCGATGACTGTAACCTTGAGGCATCCTACACCTGTAGAGTTAAGCGATATGCAATTTGGACTTAAGATTGTAAAGCATGTAAAGTCAAATGCAATTGTTGTAGTTAAGGATGGTGTAACCCTAGGTGTTGGCGCAGGTCAAATGAATCGTGTTGGTTCAGCTAAGCTTGCCCTTGAAGAGGCACGTGCTAAGGGTTATACAAAAGAATTAGTTTTAGCTTCTGATGGCTTCCTACCATTTGGAGACACAGTTTCATATGCTAAAGAATTTGGTGTGACTGCGATTGTTCAGCCTGGTGGCTCTATTCGTGACGAAGAGTCAATTAACGTGGCTAATGAAAATGGAATGTGCATGCTATTTACAGGTATGCGTCATTTTAAGCATTAATTATGAAGGTATTAATTGTTGGTGCTGGCGGTAGATGTCACGCTATTGCCTTAGCACTTAGTAAATCTAAGTATGTAAGTGAAATATATTGTGCTCCTGGAAATGCTGGAATAGCTCAAATAGCAACACTTGTTCCGATTAAGGAAACAGATGTTGAGGCTTTAAAGGCGTTTGCAATTAAGCAAAAAATTGATTTAACTGTTGTTGGTCCGGAAATGGCTTTAGCTGCCGGAATTGTAGATGAATTTAATGCTGCAGGCTTAAAAATATTTGGTCCGACTAAAAAGGCAGCAGAAATAGAAACATCAAAATCCTATGCTAAAGATTTGATGAAAAAATACCATATTCCTACTGCTTCCTATGAGGTTTTTACTGATTATGAAAAGGCAATTAATTATGTTAGGGGACATAGCCTGCCAATTGTTTTAAAATATGATGGACTTGCAGCAGGAAAGGGTGTTGTAATAGCTACAACCTTAGAAGAGGCTGAAGAAACCCTAAAGGATATGTTAATCGATGAAGAATTTGGAAGTTCATCCGTAGTAATTGAAGATTATCTTGAAGGTCCGGAGTTTTCTTTTATGTGCTTTGTTTCAAATGATAAGGTTTATCCTATGGAGGTAAGCCAAGATCATAAGCGTGCGTATGATAATGATTTAGGTCCAAATACGGGGGGTATGGGGGCTTATAGTGGTGTACCAATTATTAACGATTCAGACAAAGAATATGCTCTTAAGCATATAATGGAGCCTACAGCTTTAGCTTTAATGGCTGAAGGTCGTCCGTTTAAGGGTGTATTATATGGGGGCCTTATGAAGACTAAGGATGGTATTAAAGTGATTGAATTTAATGCTCGCTTTGGAGATCCTGAAACGGAAGTTGTTCTTCCTAAATTAAAAAATGATTTATTTGAGGTTTTTTGTGATATAATAGATGGAAATAAGGTCGAGCTTACATTTGATCCTATGTACTATCTTGGTGTTGTCCTTGCAAGCAAGGGCTATCCTTCATCTTATGAAAAGGGCTTTTTAATTGAAGGCCTTAATGATGTTAATGGTATTGTTTATCATATGGGAACTAAAGAAGATGGTGGCAAATACTACACTAATGGTGGTAGAGTATTAATTGTTGTGGCTAAAGGTAAAACTTTGCTTGAGGCCCAACAAAATGCTAATTTAGAGGTAAGTAAGATTAAATGTAATAATCTATATCATAGAACTGATATTGGACATCGATCACTTTAGGAGGAAATTATGGCAAGAATTATTAGTGGCAAAGAGCTATCACTTAGTATTAAAGAAAAAATGAAGGAGGAGATCCTTTATTATAAAAGGGTTTATGAGCGTTTGCCTCATCTTGTCGTCGTTCTTGTTGGTGATGATCCAGCATCAAAATCTTATGTTAAGGGTAAGGAGCAGGCTTCCCTTGAGATTGGAATTGAAAATACAACTATTTGTTTACCGGATGATATAACAGAAGAATCACTTTTAGCTAAAATTGATGAGCTTAACAATGATGATACTGTTGATGGTATTTTAGTACAACTTCCCCTTCCGTTACATATTAACAAGGAGCATGTTATTGAACGAATAAGACTGGATAAGGATGTTGATGGCTTTCATCCTTTAAATGTCGCTGCCTTGTGGCAAAAAAGAGAAGGTATGATACCTTGTACACCAAGAGGAATTATTAGTCTTCTTAATTCCGCAAATATTCCTCTTGCTGGTAAAAATGCCGTTGTAATGGGAAGATCAGATATTGTAGGGCTTCCAATTTCTAAGCTTCTTTTAGATCAAAATGCGACTGTGACAATTGTGCATTCTCGTACAGAAAATGTTAAGGAAATTACAAGAAAGGCCGATATATTAATTGTCGCAATTGGTAAACCCAAATATGTTACAGCTGATTTTATTAAGGATGGTGCAGTTGTAATTGATGTTGGTGTAAATAGAGACCCTCAAACACATAAGCTATGTGGTGATTGTGATTTTTCATCATGTGAGCCTAAAGCATCCTTTATTACAAAGGTGCCTGGTGGTGTGGGTCCTATGACAATTTGTTGCTTAATGCAAAATACACTTGAAGCATATTTACATCATATGGAGGAAAAATAAAATGATTGAACGCTATAGTCGTAAATGTATGAGAGATATTTGGACGGAAGAGTCTAAATTTAATGCCTATTTGAAGGTAGAACTTAAAAATGCTGAGGCTTGGTCAGAGCTTGGTGTGGTTCCTAAGGAGGATCTTCCTAAGCTTGATAAGGCATCATTTACTATTTCAAGAATAAAAGAAATTGAAGCACAAACTAAGCATGACGTAGTAGCCTTTACTAGAACTGTATCAGAATCACTGGGAGAAGAAAGAAAGTGGATTCACTATGGTCTTACTTCAACGGATGTTGTTGATACAGCAAATGCGATTTTAATTAAAGAGGCTAATAAAATATTACGCAAGGATATCTTAGATATTATGGCTGTCTTAAAGAAAAGGGCCTTAGAATTTAAAAATACACCTTGTATTGGAAGAACCCATGGTATTCATGCTGATATTACATCATTTGGTCTTAAATGGGCCTTATGGTATTCTGATATGCAAAGAATGCTTAAGCGTTTTGATGATGTTGTAGCAGAAATTGAAGTTGGTAAATTATCAGGCGCAGTTGGAAACTTTTGTAATATTCCACCATTTATTGAAGAATATGTTTGTAAGGCACTTGATATTTCATATGCTCCTATTTCAACACAAGTTATTCAGCGTGACCGCCATGCTCACTATATGGCTGTTTTAGCTCTTATTGCATCTGAGCTTGAAAAGATGGCCCTAGAGGTTAGAAATCTTCAAAGAACCGAAGTTCATGAAGCCGAAGAGGCTTTTAGTAAGGGACAAAAGGGTTCAAGTGCTATGCCTCATAAGCGTAATCCCATTTCTTCTGAAAATATCTGTGGATGTTCTAGAGTTATGCGTGGGTATATGCTTACATTTTATGAAAATATTGCATTGTGGCATGAAAGAGATATTTCTCATTCTTCAACAGAAAGAATTATTTTACCAGATGCGACTTGCTTATTAGATTATATGTTAAATCGTTTTAAAGGAATTTTAGAAAATTTGGTTGTATATCCTGAAAAGATGCTTAAAGATATTTATATGACTAATAAGGTTATTTTTGCTCAAAGAGTACTTTATGCTTTAATTTCTAAGGGCCTTGTACGTGAGGAGGCTTATGATACAGTACAGCCAATTGCGATGGAGGCCTATAACAATAATATTGATTACCAAGAGCTTCTTAAGAAAAGTGAGGCTGTTTTAAAGCATTTAACTAAGGAAGAAATTGATGCATGCTTTACTCTTGATTATTATTTTAAAGAGGTTGGATATATTTATAAGAGGTTAGGATTGGAGGATTAATAATATGTCTAAATTTGATGATATTCGCATTGGCTTAACTTTTGATGATGTACTTTTAGTACCTCAAAAGTCTAATGTTTTACCTTCTGAGGTTTCATTAAAAACCCATTTAACAAAGAATATTGAGCTTAATATTCCAATTGTATCTGCAGCGATGGATACTGTTACGGAATCAGAGCTTGCGATTGCTCTTGCACGTGAGGGGGGACTTGGCTTTATTCATAAGAATATGTCAATTGAAGAACAAGCTCGTGAGGTTGATTTAGTTAAGCGTAATGAAGCGGGTATGATTATTAATCCCGTTACGATGACTGAAGATAAAACAACAAAGGACGCCTTCGAAATTATGTCAATGTATCATGTTTCAGGTCTTCCTATTGTTGATGAAAAGGGTGTACTTGTTGGTATTTTAACTGCTCGTGATTTAAAATATCTTACACCTGATGATACTAAAATATCAAAAGTTATGACGCATGAGCATTTAATTACGGCTCCTGAGGGTACAACGCTTGAAGAGGCTCGTCAAATTTTGTGGAATCATCGTATTGAAAAGCTTCCTATTGTTGATGATAAAAATCATTTAGTAGGACTAATTACAACTAAGGATATTGATAATGCTAAAAATTATCCTAATGCATGTAAGGATGAAAAGGGTCGTTTACGTTGTGGAGCTGCAGTTGGTATTGGTGCTGATATGATGGAGCGTGTTGATGCACTTGTGGCTTCTGGTGTTGATATTATTACGATTGATTCAGCCCATGGACATTCAGAAAATGTTATTAATGCGGTTAAAAAGATAAGAGCTAAATATCCTACTTTAAATTTAGTTGCAGGAAATATTGTAACAAAGGAAGCTGCTAAGGAGTTAATTGATGCAGGTGTTGATACTGTTAAGGTTGGTATTGGACCTGGTTCTATTTGTACAACTCGTGTAGTAGCTGGTGTTGGTGTACCTCAAATTACGGCGGTAAATGATGTTTATGAATATGCTAAAGAGCGTGGATGCTGTGTTATAGCTGATGGTGGTATTAAGCTTTCTGGTGATGTTGTTAAGGCACTTGCGGCGGGAGGAGATTGTGTAATGCTTGGTTCCTTACTTGCAGGTTGCTCTGAAGCACCAGGTGAGGAGATAATATTTAATGGCCGTCGTTTTAAGTCATACGTTGGTATGGGCTCTCTTGCTGCAATGAAGCGTGGTTCAGCTGATAGATATTTCCAAAAGAAGGATACAGTTGCTAAAAAGCTTGTACCAGAAGGTATTGAAGGAAGAGTAGCCTTTAAAGGTCCTGTTGCAGATACAGTTTATCAGCTATGTGGTGGTATTCGTTCTGGTATGGGATATTGCGGAGCTAAGGATATTCCAACCTTAAAGGAAGTTGCTAAATTTATTCGAATTACAAATGCGGGTCTTCTTGAGTCACATCCTCACGATGTTGAAATTACAGTAGAAGCACCAAATTATTCTAAGTAGGAGTTTTTATGACTGATAAGATTATTGTTTTAGATTTTGGATCTCAATATAATCAATTAATTGCCCGTCGTATTAGAGAAATGGGTGTGTATAGTGCTCTTTTACCTCATACGATTAAAGCCTCAGAAATTAAAGCAATGGAAGGGATAAAAGGAATTGTTTTTTCAGGTGGGCCTAAATCTGTTTATGATGATGATGCATTTAAAGTGGATGAAGAAATTTTTAATTTAGGTCTTCCTATTTTAGGAATTTGTTATGGTATGCAGCTTACAGCTAAGTATTTTAAGGGTGAAATTTTAAGTAGTCCTAAGCGTGAATATGGTAAGATGAATATTCTAATTGAAGATAAATCATTATTATTTAAGGATTTATATGATGAAGAAGAGGTTTGGATGAGTCATGGTGATCATGTTGCTAAAATTCCTCAAGGCTTTAAGCTTCTTGCTAAATCACAAAATGGTCTTGTAGCTTCCATTGCCAATGAAGAAAAGAAGATTTATTGTGTTCAGTTCCATCCTGAGGTAAGACATACAGTTAATGGTAATAAAATGCTTCATAACTTTGTTTTTGAAATTTGTCATGCTAATAATAATTGGTCAATGAAAAATTATCTTGACATGCAGATTGAACAAATTAGAAAAACAGTTAAAGATAAAAAAGTATTATGCGGTTTTTCAGGTGGAGTTGATTAAACTGTTGTAGCAGTTTTACTTCATAAGGCAATTGGCCATAATTTAACTTGCATGTTTATTGACCATGGGCTTTTAAGACAAAATGAAGGCGATGAGGTAATGGCTGCCTGCAAGAAATTTGATATGAATGTTATTCGTATCAATGCTAAGGAGCGTTTTTTATCGAAGCTTCAGGGGGTTACGGATCCTGAAAAGAAGCGTAAAATTATTGGTAATGAATTTGTATATTGCTTCGATGAGGAATCACGTAAGCTTGGTGATTTTGATTTTCTTGCTCAAGGTACATTATATACAGATGTTATTGAGTCAGGTACTGCTACCGCTCAAACAATTAAATCTCACCATAATGTTGGTGGACTTCCAAAGGATATGAAGTTTAAGCTTATTGAGCCACTTAATGTTTTATTTAAGGATGAGGTTAGAGCTTTAGGTCTCGAAATGGGACTTCCTTATGAAATTGTGTGGCGTCAACCATTCCCAGGTCCTGGACTTGCAATTAGAATTATAGGCGATATAACAGAAGAAAAACTTGAAATAGTCCGTAAAAGTGATGCAATCTTAAGAGAGGAAATAGCATCTGCAGGGCTTGATAAGGAAATTTGGCAATACTTTACCGCTTTAACTAATATGAAGAGTGTAGGAGTAATGGGAGATGGAAGAACTTATAATTATGAAATTGCAATACGTGCAGTTACATCAATTGATGGAATGACAGCTGATTGGGCTCGTATTCCTTAT
>ENA-UOOA01007287-UOOA01007287.1-human-gut-metagenome-genome-assembly--contig:-P61old-NODE-7287-length-10042-cov-7.811255_pt1 | contig 10042 bp, 8 predicted proteins | sample MGYA00242467_ERZ724014 | MGnify/ENA metagenome assembly ERZ724014
CGCCGCGCGCCGGAACGATCCCGGCGCGCGGCGCTTTTGCTTTTTGCTCTTTATTTCACGCCGAACATCAGCTCGGCATAGGTCGGGAACGGCCAGCTCTTGGCGGGAATGAGCTTTTCGGCTGCGTCGCAGGGGGCGCGCAGCGCCGCCATCTTCGGCAGAACGCTGTCGCGGATGAACTCCGCGGAGCTCTGCACCTCACTCATGGCGTGGTAGGCATCGAGCGCCGTTTCCAGCCCTTCCGCCGCGGCGTCGATCTTCTCCGAGAGCGCGGAGAGCTTTTCGATCTGCCGCGCCTCGTAGCCGCCGACGGATGCGCCGACCGCAGCGCGGCGGGCGTTGACGCCGAGAGCGAGCGTATCGGCATACGCCGTCACGGCAGGCAATATCTCGCGGCGCGCCATATCAAGCATCGTCTTCGCCTCGATGTGGACGGTCTTGCGGTAGTTGTCAAGATTGATCTCGCAGCGGGACTTGAGCTCTGATCCGGAATAGACCTTGTGACGCGTGAGCATTTCCACGTTCTTCGCCGCGGTGAGATACGGCAGCGCGTCCGGCGTCGTGCGAAGATTGAGAAGGCCGCGGACCTTTGTCGCTTCTTCGATCCAGGCGTCGTCGTAGCCGTTGCCGTTAAAAACGATGCGCTTGTGCGTGCGGATCGTGCGCTGGATGAGCGTGTGGAGCGCGCCTTCAAAGTCGTCCGCCTTTTCGAGCTCGTCGGCATACTGGCGCAGCGACTCTGCCACGGCGGTATTGAGCATGACATTGCAGCACGCAATGGAGTCGGACGAGCCGACCATGCGGAACTCGAAGCGGTTGCCGGTGAACGCGAACGGCGATGTGCGGTTGCGGTCGGTCGTGTCGCGCACAAAGCGCGGCAGGACGTGCGCGCCGAGCTTCATGACGATCTTTTCCGTGCCGGTGTAGGGGGCGTCCTTCTCGATCGCGTCGAGCACCGCCGTGAGCTCGTCGCCGAGGAAGATGGACACGACGGCCGGAGGGGCTTCGTTCGCTCCGAGACGGTGGTCGTTGCTTGCCGTCGCAACGGAGAGCCGGAGCAGATCCTGATAATCGTCCACGGCCTGAATAACGGCGCAGAGGAACAGCAGAAACCGCGCGTTCTGGTGCGGCGTATCGCCGGGCTTGAGAAGGTTGACGCCCGTGTCGGTGCAGAGAGACCAGTTGTTGTGCTTGCCGGAGCCGTTCACGCCGTCGAACGGCTTTTCGTGCAGCAGACAGACAAGGCCGTGGCGCGCCGCGACCTTTTTCATGACCTCCATGGTGAGCTGGTTGTGGTCGGTAGCAATGTTCGCGGTGGTGAAGATTGGCGCAAGCTCATGCTGCGCGGGGGCGACCTCGTTGTGCTCGGTCTTGGCAAGCACGCCGAGCTTCCACAGCTCCTCGTTGAGATCGGCCATGAATTCCGCGACGCGCGGCTTGATCGCGCCGAAGTAATGGTCGTCCATCTCCTGTCCCTTCGGCGGCATTGCGCCGAAGAGCGTGCGCCCGCAGAACATAAGGTCCTCGCGCTTATCGAACATGGCGCGGTCCACGAGGAAATACTCCTGCTCGGGGCCGACGAGCGGGCGGACGATCTTCACATCGTCCATGCCGAAGAGCTTCAGCACACGCAGCGTCTGCTTGTTGAGCGCCTGCATCGAGCGCAGCAGCGGCGTTTTCTTATCGAGCGCCTCGCCGCCGTAGGAGCAGAACGCCGTCGGGATGCAGAGCGTTTTGTCCTTGATAAAGGCGTGGCTCGTCGGGTCCCAGGCGGTGTAGCCGCGCGCTTCAAACGTGGCGCGAAGCCCGCCGGAGGGAAAGCTTGAAGCGTCCGGCTCGCCCCGGATGAGTTCCTTGCCGGAAAACTCCATGATGACGCCGCCGTCCGGCGAGGGGGTGATGAAGCTGTCGTGCTTCTCCGCGGTGCTGCCGGTGAGCGGCTGGAACCAGTGGGTATAGTGCGTTGCGCCCTTTTCGACCGCCCACTCTTTCATGGCGTCGGCCACGGCGTTGGCAACGGCGGTATCCAGCGTGCCGCCCTCATACATCGTCTTTTTCAGCGAGACATACACGTCATACGGCAGTTTCGCTTTCATCACGCGGTCGTCAAACACAAGACTTCCAAAATATTCCGGTACGGTGCTCATGCATCCCACTCCTCTTTCGGAAAAATAAAAAAGGCGTCTCGGAGATCGCTCTCCAAGACGCCTTTGCCTTCGATGGGCGAAATTATATGCGCCCTGCACGGATTTGTCAATTCCCAATTTTCGTTTTTTTGCGGTTTTTTTCGTTGACGCGCTCTCCCCGCGGTGTTATAATCTTTCGCGTTAATGAGCAAAGGAGTTCATTTCCCGTGGGAAGTTTATCCCCTCGGGAAATGAGCTCCTTTTGTATTTTCGGAAAGAAGGCGATTATTATGAAGCGCGAAGGTGAGATCCGCATCCCCTCCGGGTGTGCCATTTCCGCCGTCATCTCCCGGGAGGGACGGCGCATGACCGGTGAGGCGGTCATGAAGAGCATGATCCCGATGCACGACCGCTCCAACGGTCTCGGCGGCGGCTTTGCCGCCTACGGCATTTACCCCGACTACCGCGATTTTTATGCGTTTCACATTTTCTTTGACGACAACGCGACGCGCCGCGAGTGCGAAGCGCTGCTCAAAGAGGGCTTTGAGCTTGTGCAGGCCGAGCAGATCCCCATCCACATCATCCCGGAGATCACCGACATACCGCTCATCTGGCGCTACTTTGTCTCCCCGCTGCCGTCGGTGCTCCATCGTCTCCAGCTCGACGAGAAGGAGTTCGTTGCCCGGACCGTTATGGACATCAACACGAAGTTCAAGGGCGCGTACGTTTTCTCCAGCGGCAAGAACATGGGCGTTTTCAAGGCCGTCGGCTATCCCGAGGACGTGGGACGGTTTTACCGGCTCGACGAATATGCGGGCTACAGCTGGACGGCGCACGGCCGCTATCCGACGAACACCCCCGGCTGGTGGGGCGGCGCGCATCCGTTTGCGCTGCTCGACTACTCGGTCGTGCACAACGGCGAGATCTCGTCTTACGACGCCAACCGCCGCTTCATCGAAATGTTCGGCTACAAATGCACGCTGCAGACCGATACCGAGGTCATCACATACATTGCCGACTATCTGCTCCGGCGGCAGGGCATGTCGCTGGAGGAAGCGGCCAACGTCATCGCCGCGCCGTTCTGGAGCACGATCCGCGGCAAAGCCGCGTCTGAGGCCGAGCGGCTCACCTATCTGCGCACGGTGTTTTCCAGTCTTCTTATTACGGGGCCGTTCTCCATCGTGCTCGGCTTCAACGGCGGGCTGATGGCGCTCAACGACCGGCTGAAGCTCCGCTCGATGGTCACGGCGGAGAAAGACGATCTCGTATTCATTGCAAGCGAGGAGGCCGCCATCCGCGCGATGGAACCGGACGCGCGCAACGTCTGGGCGCCGATGGGCGGCGAGCCGGTCATCGTGCGCGTAAAGGAGGGGAAATATTAATGGCTATCGAATACATCTACCCGCCGTTTGAGGTCATCCGGCGCGACGAGCGGTGCACGCGCTGCCGCATCTGCGAAAAGCAGTGCGCCAACGGCGTCCACACCTACGACGCCGAGCGAAAGATCATGCTCGCAGACGAATCCAAATGCGTAAACTGTCAGCGCTGCGTTGCGCTCTGCCCGACGCGCGCGATCAAGATCGTAAAAACCGACTGCTGTCTGCGCGAAAACGAGAACTGGAAGAGCGACACGATCCGCGAAGTCTATAAGCAGGCCGCCACAGGCGGCATCCTTCTCTCCTCCACCGGCAACCCGACGCCGCTGCCGGGCTACTGGGACCGGCTTCTCATCAACGCCTCGCAGGTCACGAACCCTTCGATCGACCCGCTCCGCGAGCCGATGGAGACGCGCGTTTTTCTCGGCAAAAAGCCGGACACGATCCGCCGCCGCGCCGACGGCTCGCTCGACACGACGCTCCCGCCGCAGCTGGAGCTTTCCGTGCCGATCCTCTTTTCCGCGATGAGCTACGGCTCGATCAGCTATAACGCCCACGCTGCGCTCGCCCGCGCCGCCGAGGAGCTCGGCATTTACTACAACACCGGCGAGGGCGGACTCCACCGCGATTTCTACAAGTACGGCGCAAACACGATCGTGCAGGTAGCCTCCGGCCGCTTCGGTATCGAGGAGCGCTGTCTGAACGCCGGTGCCGCCATCGAGATCAAAATGGGTCAGGGCGCAAAGCCCGGCATCGGCGGACATCTGCCCGGCGCGAAGATCGTCGGGGACGTGTCCAAGACCCGCATGATCCCCGAGGGCTCAGACGCCATCTCCCCCGCACCGCACCACGATATTTATTCCATCGAGGACCTGCGCCAGCTCGTATACTCGCTCAAAGAAGCAACGCAGTATAAAAAGCCCGTCATCGTAAAGGTTGCGGCAGTGCACAACATTGCCGCCATTGCGAGCGGCATTGCCCGCAGCGGCGCGGACATCATCGCCATCGACGGCTACCGCGGCGGCACGGGCGCCGCGCCCACGCGCATCCGTGACAATGTCGGCATCCCCATTGAGCTCGCGCTCGCCGCCGTGGATCAGCGCCTGCGCGACGAGGGCATCCGCAGCAGTGTTTCTCTCATCGCGGGCGGCAGCATCCGCTCATCCGCCGACGTTGTCAAGGCCATCGCTCTCGGCGCGGACGCCTGTTACATCGGCACCGCCGCGCTGCTCGCGCTCGGCTGCCATCTTTGCCGCTCGTGCCACACGGGACGGTGCAACTGGGGCATCGCCACGCAGAATCCGGAGCTTGTCAAGCGGCTGGATCCCGACGTCGGCGCGGAGCGGCTCGTGAATCTCGTCACGGCATGGAAGCGCGAGATCAAGGAAATGATGGGCGGCATGGGCATCAACTCCATCGAGGCGCTGCGCGGCAACCGCGTGATGCTCCGCGGCATTGGCCTTACGGAGAAGGAACTCGAAATCCTCGGCGTGGCCCACGCCGGAGAATGATTGTGGAAAATCGGTGAAAGGTGTGATACTATGGATTATATAGAAGCAGGCTCTCTCTCCTTTTCCGAGCTGAACGAGACGATCCGCAGTGCCGGGGCGAAATGCCGCGTGAGCGCATGTCTCGGCCAGCGGTTCATCGCCGCGGGCATGTCCCGCAAGAGCATTGAGATCGACGGCATTCCCGGCAACGCGCTCGGCGCGTATCTCAACGGCGCGGACATCACCGTGCACGGCAACGCGCAGGACGCCGTCGGCGATACGATGAGCGCCGGACGGATCGTCATCCACGGCAACATCGGCGACGCCGCCGGTTACGCCATGCGCGGCGGAGAGATCTTCGTGGAGGGCAACGCGGGCTATCGCGCCGGCATCCACATGAAGGAATATAAGGAGCACAAGCCCGTCATCGTGATCGGCGGGCGCGCCGGGAGTTTTCTCGGCGAATATCAGGCCGGCGGGCTGATCGTTGTGCTTGCGCTGCATACAGACGGAAAGCCCGTCACCGGCTATTTCCCCTGCACCGGTATGCACGGCGGGAAAATGGTTTTCCGCGGCGACGTGTCGCGCGTGCCGTTCCCGAGTCAGGTGACGGCGCATGCCGCCACGGAGGCGGATAAGGCAGAGTTCGCGCCCTATGTGCGCGAGTACTGCCGCCTGTTCGGGCGCGACGCGGATGCCATGCTCCGCGATCCCTACACCGTCGTCACGCCGGACAGCAAAAACCCCTATAAGCAGATGTACGTTTCCGATTGAGAAAGGCAGGAGCAGCAATGAAGTATTCCGAGTCCGAGATCCGGCAGTATGTCGCGGAGGAGGACGTCAAGTTCCTTCGCATGACGTTTTTTGACCTGACCGGCAACCAGAAGAACATGTCCATTCTGCCGGATGCGCTCGACCGCGCGTTTTCCGCCGGCATCGCGTTTGACGCCTCCGCCATCCCCGGCTTCGGCGACGAGCTGCGCTCGGATCTCTTTTTGCAGCCGGACACCTCGACGCTCTGTCTGCTCCCGTGGCGGCCGGATCACGGGCGTGTGGCGCGCCTGTTCTGCCGCATTCTGCGCTCGGACGGCACGCCCTTTGAGGGTGACAGCCGCGCGCTGCTGCAAAAGGCGGTGGACGACGCCGCGGCGATGGGCGTTTCGTTCGCGTTCGGTTCGGAGATGGAGTTCTATCTCTTCCGCCGGGACGAAAACGGCGAACCGACCACGATCCCCTACGACCGCGCCGGGTACATGGACATTGCGCCCGAGGATAAGGGCGAGAACGTCCGCCGCGAGATCTGCCTGACGCTTGAACAGATGGGCATCCGCCCGGAATGCTCCCACCATGAACAGGGCCCCGGTCAGAATGAGATCGATTTCCGGTATGCCGAGCCTGTCAAAGCCGCGGACGATGCGGTCACGTTCCGCACAGTGGTAAATACCGTCGCCGTACGCAACGGTCTTGCCGCCGACTTCTCCCCGAAGCCCCTGCGCAGCGAACCGGGCAACGGCATGCACATCAATCTCTCCGCCCGCAGCTCCACCGGCGAGGACATTATGCCGCAGGTGATCGCCGGTATTCTCTCGCATATTGCCGACATGACCGCGTTCCTCAATACTACGCCGGCCTCCTATCAGCGCTTCGGCAGCTACAAGGCGCCGCGCTATATTTCCTGGTCAAGCGAAAACCGCTCGCAGCTCATCCGCATTCCCGCCGCCGAGGGCGAGTACCGCCGCGCGGAGCTTCGATCCCCGGACCCGATCTGCAACCCCTACATTGCCTATACCCTCCTCATCTACGCCGGTCTCGACGGTATACGCCGCCGCGCAGAGCTGCCCGCAAGCGCGGACATCAACTTTTACACCGCGCCGGAGGAGGTCCGTTCGCAGTATAAGACGCTGCCCGCAACGCTCGCGGACGCAAAAGCCGCGGCAAAAACAAGCGAATTTATCGCCTCCTCCCTGCCGCGGACCGTTGTGGAGTATTATACGAAGTAAGCGCCGATACAGCTTTCGGGAGGAGGGATGCGCATGGAGTATCTGCCGCGAAATTACAGCGTGCTGTCCGTAGCCGCTGCGGAAAAATTTCATACGTCCCTGCGTGAGCTGCTCCCCGGCGGGCGCTACGACCCCGTACAATTTGCGTACGACGCTGCGGACGCACGGCGTCGGCTTCTCGAAAGCCGGTATGATATTATCATCATCAGCGCGCCGCTGCGCGATGAATTCGGCACCCATCTTGCACAGCACTTCGCCGAGCAATCGGGCGCGGGGATATTGCTTTTGGTAAAGCCGGAGTATTACTCCGACGTGTCCGCGCAGGTCACGCCCTGCGGCGTGCTGACGCTTCAGAAGCCGACGTCGCCGCAGATGATGCTGCAATGCATGGAGCTCCTGTGCGGCACGCGGGAGCGCCTGCGGCGCATGGAGCAGAAAAGTCTTTCCATGGAGGATAAAATGGCGGAGATCCGCCTTATTAACCGCGCCAAATGGGCGCTGATAGAAAAGCAGGGCATGTCTGAGCAGGACGCCCACCGGTACATCGAAAAGCAGGCCATGGACCGCTGTGTGCCGAAGCGCGCAGTGGCCGAAGAGATCCTGCGATAAAGAAATCCGACTGCCGCCGCATATATCGAAAACTGTTTGCCGTAAAAGCAGAGCCGCTGCGATCCATTCACCGCAGCGGCTCGCTTTGTTGACGGCACATTCTCCGGCTCAGCCGGTATGGCACGGCTCTAACTTATTGAATGATTGTGGGGATCACGCTCCTCGTTCAACACTGGCTAACTAAAATGATAGATCTATGGTAATCACATTCATTCTTCAAAAATAAAAGCTAAGTCATTTTTTAATTCGCGAGCAGTGTTTCTATAATCATTCATGGTTTCTATTGCTTGTTCATAAGAGCCCTTTGGTGACTTGCAGAAGTCAAAAAAAGCGCTTACTGATGTAAAATATTCTTTTAGGTTTGAGTAATGTTCATAGTCAGAGTATTTCTGGCTCATCTCTTTCATTTGCGCTTTGGCAGATGTCAACAAGTCTTCGACTTGTTTGGTTTTTCCATTTTCAACATAAGCATTTGAAGTCACAAGAACACATGCGGAAAATACGTCATCTAATAAGTAGAACACGCTTTCTACATTTTCATCATATCTCGCTTTCTGATCTTTTGACAAGGTTTCCCACGCCATTTGGTCATGTAAAGATGCCACATAGTATTTGGCTCCTTCAATCAGTTCTTTCTCCGAAAGGCTAAGTGTACTCGCAAGATATGAAAACTTCCCTCTTTTTACTTCCTTTGAGTTGAATACTCCTATACGCCAAGCCTCGTAAATATCAGAACCCATTACTTCAATTATTTCATACGCTGTATTGATATTATTATATGCACTCTGTGCCAATACATAGATTTGTGTTTGTTTTAGCTGATCTCTATTCTCCACTTTTTCTTTCTGCTTATCGTCCAAAGCATTGTATGAGGCAAGAACATCATCGAGTTTTGCAGCTTTCTCGGAATAGGGTGAATTCACAAGATCTTCAATTTATTTCTCAACCTCTTGCACCGGGTTACTCCCACATGCACAAAGTGATAGAGAGAAAAGGCAAACTAAGATAACTGAAATAATTCTTTTCATTGCGCTAGCTCCTTATATTATATTTAGCTATCGTAATAGCAATCGTATTGTAGTATATTTTACATCTCCTTGTCAATCTATAATCGAAATAGATTGTGAGGTGTATTACAATATGGCGAGTGAACCGTTGATCATCAAGAAACGCGGCGAGGATGGAAACAAGATCATCACCGTTCGGATTAGAGAAGATATCCTTGCTGGGTTGGACCGTCTGGCGAATGAGAGCAATTATTCCCGCAACGAACTCATCAACATCATTTTGGATTACGGCGTAAAAAACATCGAAATACAGTAAAAGGGCACGGATACCCCGTGTCCTTTTTTCTATCCTTATACGAACGATCAACACATCCAAATCGTATTGAGCAAAAACCAAAAGATCGAGAAAAATCAAAATAGTTACCCATAGAATGGAAATGGTTTCGGTAATTACAGATTGTTTAGCATTTCAGGCCGTTTACGTAACGTGAAACAGCAAACTCTTCAACGGCATCAAACACCTTGATATTACAGGGGTTTTCATGGTAATCTTTATGAAAACAGACCGTATGCTTATCTCAAAATGTACAGAAAAAGCAAACGGTCTAAAAATCAAAAAAAGAACATAAAATCCCCGAAACGAAAGGTTTCGGGGATTTGGTGGAGACGAATGGGCTCGAACCATCGACCTCATGCGTGTGAAGCATGCGCTCTAACCAGCTGAGCTAAGCCTCCAAATGGTGACCCGTACGGGACTCGAACCCATGTTACCGCCGTGAAAGGGCGGTGTCTTAACCACTTGACCAACGGGCCATATTTACTTGAAAAGGGGACACATCGGAGGATGTGCCCCCTTTTTGGTAGCGCTGACTGGATTCGAACCGGTGACACTTCGGGTATGAACCGAATGCTCTAGCCAACTGAGCTACAGCGCCATATAAAGCACGAGAATTATACAAAATTCCCGGTCGCTTGTCAAGAAGTTTTGAGAGTCCGAGCGCCTTATACAGGCGCCCGGGTCTCTGGCAGGGGAAGAAGGCTTCGAACCCTCGGCCTACGGTTTTGGAGACCGCCGCTCTACCAGCTGAGCTATTCCCCTAAATGGACGCGTGCGCATCGCGATCGCTGCGCGGATCATGGTGGGCCTTCAGGGACTCGAACCCCGGACCGACCGGTTATGAGCCGGCTGCTCTAACCAACTGAGCTAAAGGCCCATACCCCTGATACAAAGTACGGGCCGCCACCTTTATGGCAGCGGCCCGACCGTTGTGGCTCCTCCTGTCTGACTCGAACAGACGACACCGCGGTTAACAGCCGCGTGCTCTACCGACTGAGCTAAGGAGGAATATAGCGAGCCCGAGGGTTTGGTCTCGGGCTCATTGTGTTGGCGTTGACCTATTTTTCCAGCCCGTCGCCAGGCAAGTATCGTCGGCA
>ENA-UOOA01007298-UOOA01007298.1-human-gut-metagenome-genome-assembly--contig:-P61old-NODE-7298-length-10029-cov-7.566673_pt1 | contig 10029 bp, 4 predicted proteins | sample MGYA00242467_ERZ724014 | MGnify/ENA metagenome assembly ERZ724014
GCAGAAGGATTATGATATGATTTGGCAATATATTGCAGACAACCCCGCAAAATGGTTGAATGATCGCTTTTATGAACCGGACGAGCCATGAGCCCGTCCGGTTTTTTGATGGCTCTCCCAAGGCTTCGCCTTTGGCAGTTGCTGGTTTCCGTGCACTTCTTCGGCCGCACACACTAATGTAGCGGCGCTCAGTGAGCGCCTTGCGCACTTGCAGATTTCCGGGCAGTATCGTCGACCGCACACGCCTTTGTCGCGTATTGCATTGGCGCGCGACATTTCCCGCTGTGTTTTTTTCTTTTTTCCCCCAAAATTGGCGGCTCCCATTGGCGCCCACTGAGCGCCGCTACAATATGGTTGGGCTGACGCCCTATTTTAAATCGAAACGAGCGGGCTGCCGGTTTTTCGACAGTTCCTCCAAGCTTGCATTTGCCATAGGCGCTCACTGAGCGCCGCTACAGTGTGGTGGGGGCTTTGCCCCATAGAAAATGCCGCCGCCCGGGAGGGCGGCGGCATTGCGTTTATTTTGCGAGCTTGTCCGTGATGGACAGGAACAGGGAGAACAGCTTGGCTGCCTCCGCGCGGGTGGCGTTGCCCTGCGGGCGGAACGTGCCGTCCTCGTAGCCGTTCAGGATGCCCGCGATGCGCATGAGCTCGACGAACTCACGGGCATACTCGGAAATCTTGTCGGCGTCCGGGAAGGACCCGGCCGCGTTCTCGGACTTCGGCAGCTCGATGCCCTGCTTCAGCGCATAGCGGCCGAAGATCGTGGCCATCTGCTCGCGGGTGATCGGGGCCTCAGGGTCGAACTCCGTGGCGGAGACGCCCTCGACGATGCCCTTGTCCTTGGCCCACGCGATGTAGGCCTCGGCCCAGTGGCCCTCGCTGTCCTTAAACGGATGCTTGCCCTCGTAGGTCTTGAGCGTTTCGGCGTCCGCGAGGGAGCAGGCCAGCAGCTTGACGAACTGGGCACGGGTGAGCTTGCCCTCCGGCTCGTAGGTCGTGGCGGTCATGCCGTTGACGACACCGCGGTAGACGAGGTCGTAGACGTAGTCGTGATACCACGCATCCTCGGCGACGTCCGTGAACTGCGGGACGTCGATGCCGCGCATCAGCGCCATCGCGTAGCGGATCGCCTCGGGGGTGGTCTGCGGGATCACGCCGGAGTCATTCGTGGTTGCCGCCGCAGAGGTGACCTTCAGCCTCGTCAGCGCAAGGATGCCGCCGGAAACGTTCTGAATGACGAGCTTTCCTTCCGCAAGGTTGACCTTGTTATACATGTCAACGGTAGATTTCATCGTAGCCGACGTCCCATTGATATTGTACGACACCGCTTCACCCGTCAGGCTGCGCATGCCGACCTGAACCGTCTTGTAGGTAGTCGGCAGCTCCATCACAACAGCTTCGCCCGGATTGAGGTAAATCTCATTCTTCGGGCCAATGTTGACAAGGTCTTTATCAACTGTAACCTCCGTGCCGCCCGTCGACTCATTGTAATTCTTCTTAATGAGCACCGCGCCGCTGATTCTAGCTGCATCCTCCTTGTCGAAGACTGCATCAATAACTTCGCTGCCAACCTTGTACCAGTTATCCGCCAGCGCATAAACATTAGCCTGTGCCAGCACCATGTTGCGGATTTCGGAAGTCTGCATATTGTCTTCGTGGACAGCAGCGTAGAAGTCCTTCGTCTTGGCATTATCCGGATTCAGCGTGTTCGTCACGCGGAAGCCGTCGATGGCAAGGCCGTAGGTCGTGCCCTTGACGTAGCGGACAACGACCGTGTAGGGGCCGTAGGTCATGCCGTCGACCGTCCAGCACGGGGTGTTGTAGCCGTAGCCGGTCTTAGACTGCACAAACAGGTTGTTCACGTCGACGAAGCTCATGCGCTTCAGCCTGTTTGCGTCGGCCGTATCACCGGAATAGACCTGAACGAGCATGTAGGAATGGTTCGTGGCATCCGTCTCATTCAGATTGCTGGTCTCATTCGCATTCTGCGTGCGGAGATACAGCTCCATGCCCGTGCCCTTGAAGGTCAGCTGAGCACTTTCGCCCGGCGTACTCGTGTACTCCACAGAACCGTTTGCGCCGAGCTGGTTCGCCTCGTAATACGGATCAAAGCCGAAGTTGTGACCCGTCGTGCGGCCCTTCTGGGTTTGCTGATACTTGTCGGCAGCAATTGCCGTGCCTTGCAGCTCCCAGCCATTGCTGTAGGTCGCAACGTTCTGCTCGTAGTAGACCGTAGTCGCGGGGACAAGGTAGATTAGATAGGTCAAGCCGGTGGTGTTATTGTCCGAGCCGGTAAACTCAAGTGTGACTGTAAAAGTTTCAACGCCCAGCATCGGTTTTGTCGCAGTATAAGTCAGGCCTTTGCCGACACCGACAGTCGCCGTGCCATACTTTCCTACACTCGTTTCCTTTCCGTCGACCTTTGCCCCGGACCAGCCGGATTGTGCAACATTGATATCAGACGGCATAATGCGCACCGGCACGCCGAAGTCCACAACAAATACATGCTCATTCTGGAAATCGTAGTATAGCCAAACCTCTTTGTTGCCATTTTCCAGCTTGACTTCCTTCAATGTGAATCCACCGTAACGGTACTGCGCACCAATCTCAGCCATCTTACTCAGGTTACCATTGACTGTCTGTTGGATGCCATTGGTATTCACTACAGTGTTATAAACAAGATAAGTTTCCTTGCTCAAGTCCATCGCAAGACGCGAATCAAACGTCACGCCTTCCGCGACATTAATTGCATAGGTGTAGAACTCGCTATTGCCCTTCAGGTTTACATAGTGGACCTTCAGGGAGTCCTCCTTAATCTCTGCCTTAACGTAAACACGAATCAGAATGGCATTGTTCGTATTGTACGCGTCAGTGTTCCACGCGAGGTTATCATACGGAGCTTCATAACTGGGCTTTCTGGCTGGGTTGCCGATACTGACACTCTTCGTCTGATTGCCTTCCCAAACCGTTTCTTCATTATCGGCCCAAGTGAAGCTCGTAACAGTAACTGTATTGCCAGAACCCGTCGTACTGGCCATTGTACCAGTCGCGGCAGTCACCTTATAAATCTCATAACCCTGCTGACCCGTGAAAACCATGGTACCAAGGCCACGGCCGCCAGACCAGTAACCATAGACAATCGTCTTAGACTTCAGCTTTGCAGCAGTCGTATCTGTCGGGTTAAAGGAACCATCCTCGTAAACAAGCTGAATGGAGACCGAGCAACGACTACTTTCCGGCGTATAGCCCCAAGAGCCGGTGCCATCACCCTTTGTGCCCCAGTCAGCAGCATTCACATGCAGCTCACTCTCTCCGTTCTCATTATTGATGTTAACGACTTCCATATAGTAGGCAACAAGCTGATTTCTGTCGCCCTTGTATCGTACAGAACCGCTATCGCCAGTATAGGTAACGGTCACCTGTGTACGATCCACATCAACCCATGCGTTCGTGAAGACCTGCCATTTGCCATCCCAATAGCGCACCTTCGTGAAAGCAGTGCCATTCAGTGTTTCATCGTCGCCCTTTTTTTCCGTCTGGAGCTCTGTACCGCTCGTACTGTCGTTGGACTTTTGGACGTCCAGAATTTTGGACTGCCAGTATTCCTGTGTGCGTCTATCCTTTGCACCCTTCGCATCGACCAAAGAAGCGATCTCAACACCCTCGGCGCTTGCAACACCATCCAACGTTGCTGCAATACTAAGTTCATTCTTGTTGCTTGTTGTGCCAGTCAGACGGGAGTTTGTGATCCAGTATTCGATCGTCAGGGCATCTACGGTATTCAAGTCGACTTGCGTAACAACAATCGTATACACCGTATTGCCAACGCGTACAGAGGTCGTACCCTGCGCCTTGCCGGTAATGGTCATCTCATTGTTCAAGACGCTGACCTCTGCGATTTCCTTGTTCAGGCTTGTAATATCGACGTCCGTACCCTCAACACTAACTGTCTTTGTCGCACCAACAACCGCATTGACCTGCTGCTGTTTGTAGTTGACGTTGATCGTGTAGGTCTCGTTGCCGAGCGTCAGCGTAGTCGTGCCGGCGGACTTGCCAGTGATGGTTAGGATGGTCTTATTTACTGCCGGAATTTCCGTCAGCTTGTAGGGCGTTCCTCTTGTATAACTGCTACTATATGATGAAACAGTCCACGCATTATTAGCAAGGCAAATATACCTATAATAATTATTATAGAAATTGCTGCTACTATCAAAGTACCACGCAGTAGAGCTCGAGCTAAGGGACAACGTGTTACTATTAGCATATAGATACTGTGTCCCGCTTATCAAATAATAGTAGGTATCCCCCCAGACGGAAGAGGATTTCTTTGCCGTCCACACAATAGCCTTACTCTTATCCGTATTAGCAAGAGCGCCGCCATTATTAAGCCCAATAAAATTCGTGCCATCACCAATGACAAACTTGTCGCCATCAGAAATGCTGGTCAGCTTTTCCGCAGTGATGCTTGCTTCCTGCGACTGATGTACGCCGGTAACTGTGGCAATATTATCATCCAGCAGCGGATTTTCCTTGTTTTCCATTCGATTGCCGTCAAGTTCAACCGTCTTGGGTGCATCACCAAGCGTAACATCAATCGTATTACTCTTATTCTCCTTCACGGCCAGCACGGTAGAGAAGTGCGGAACGGTAAAGGTGATGGTATGGTTCTTCTCATCGAGCGCGAGGTTCGTGCCCTCGGTGACCGAGCCGTCTTCATTGACGACCGCGCCATAGACCTTTGCGCCGGTCCACGCTTCCGGAATGTGCAGCGTGACCGTGCCCTTGCCCGTGTAGGCATTGCCGTCAGCATCACGGGGAGTGACTTCCCAAGCCAGCACTTCCGCAGCACCGGTAACCTCGGGGAGGTTGTCGGTCTTCACCGTGACATCGACTGTCTTCACACTGGGAGCGGAAACCTTGATGCCGGTTTCCTCGTCAACCGCAAAGTCAACGTCGGCATTGATCGTGCCGTCAGCCTTGAAGCCACCGGCAACAAGCTTATTCTCGTCAAGGTCCACAGTCTCGCCATTCATGCGCTGTGCCATGGCACGGAGCACAAGCCGGATATTCTTTGCGATCTCCTGCTCCGTTTCCGCGCCGGGATAGTCGCACCAGACGCAGAACGTAGCACCGATAGGATCAGAATACGTGACGTTTTTGCCTTCAAAAACTGTTTTATTGAAATCAACTGCCGTGTACAGGCTCGGGTCATGCGTCGTAGATTCGCCGGGCGTAAATGCGTCGTTTTTGCCCAGCACATAATAATAGCTGCCGTTGGTGTTGATCAGCTTATGTCCACGGTTAGCAAGTGCAGCAGGCCGCTCAGAGGTATAACCCGTCCAGCCGCTCGACCAGTAGGATACCACAATATCCGTATCAAATGTACCAGAGTTTGTGTTGCCGCTAAAATAGAAGCCGTCATTGAACGCAATCGGCTTCATATTCGAAGACTTAACAATACCAGCCACCGAATTGACGTAAGCGATAAACTTGCCATACTTTCCATCATTGACGAGCTGGCCAAAGCCCATCGAGCCGGTGGAATAAACGTCATTCGCATATTCATCAGCGCCGATGCCGAAGTACGTGCAGCCCTTCGCCGCGAAGTATTCCACATACTTCGTCAGGAATGCCTTCGTGAATGCAACTGCATCCTCATTCTCCAGATTGATCGTCGTAACGGAGCCGTTGTAGGAGCAGTTCTTCCCCGTCAGGCTCGTAGCAGCCGCGAGGATCGCGTCCATGTGACCCGGCGTATTCACAAGCGGGATGATCTCAATGTTCTTTTCCTGCGCACGGGCAATGATCTCGTCCATTTCCTTCTGCGTCAGTTCATCAACATCGAAGTCGTGGTATTTCTCATTGCCCGCGTGGATCGCCGCAGCGACATCTTCGCTGGAATAGGTCTTGTCGCCCACAGTCAGGCTCATATCATCCAGCAGGAAACGCATGCCGTCGTTGCCGATGGCAAGCTGCAGGTGGGTATAACCCGCCGCAGAGATCTCATTGATCAGGGCAAGGATCCAATCCTTCGTAAAATACTTGCGTCCGCAGTCGAGGTGGAAGATCTTCATGAAAGAAGAATCCGTACTCTGCGTCTCAGCCGCCTGCACAGCCTCGGTCGGCTGCTCTGCGGCCGGTTCCTCTGCCGCCGCCGGGAGAACGACGAACGATGCGAGCATCGCCGCGATCAGCAGCAGCGAGAGGAGCGTTTTGCTCAGTTTTCTCATCAATATTTCCTCCTTTTTCTAGGGTGATTACGATTCGTCTGCCGAGACCGCGATGACGGAGGGCAGACCCATGTAGCATTCCGCCGCGAGGACCGTCTGCGACGCGCCGGGGGCCAGCTCCTCGACCGTGGCCGTGTAGCTCAGGCCGCCGAAGTAGGTGCCGCCGGTGTCCGTGCGGTAGCGGACGGTGACGTTGTGCAGCGTATCCTCCGTCATGTTGACGAGGACGAGGCCGCCGTCCTGCACCATCACGCTGACGCGGTAGTCCACGGAGAGCGAGCCGTCCGGCTCGACCTCCGCCGAGGCCGCGCAGACGCGGTTCTCGCCGGTGTACTGCGCGGAATTCAGCTCGAAGGCGTAGCACGAGCCGCCAACGGGCAGGTCCGTCACGCGGAAGCGGAGCTCCGCGCCGTCCTCACACGTCAGGGTGATATCCGCCGCGCCGACGGCCATACCGCCGTTATTCTGCACGATGATGGTGGCAAGCTGGTCGCTCTCCGCGCCGTCTGCATCCACATTCGGGCCGGAAAACGGCAGGACCGCCTGCAGCGTCAGGCCGCTGCCAAGGTCACGCGGCAGCGCAAGCAGTTCCTCTGCCTCCGTTGCGGACTCCTCCGTCGCGCCGGTTGCGGCCTGCGTGGCCTGCGTGGCCTGCGGCGCGGACGGCTCGGTCTGCTCCTGCGGCGTCGAACAGGCCGACAGCAGCAGAGCCGCTAACATGGCTGCGCCCATTGCGCGCAGCAAGTGTTTCATGGGCACTCCCTCCCAGACGCCCCGGCATACTCCGGAGCCTATAGTTGTAAATATTTTACCACGCGTTTTTTGGAAAATCAACAGGTTTTTCCAAGATTTTCTGTTGTAAGACGCCCGAATTTGGCATGTTCCGAAACATAACTTCCAGATTTTGTAAATTGCAGCAAAAAACGGGAGCCAACGGCTCGACTGCCGCTGGCTCCCGCGCGATTATTTTGTTTTTCCCGTCAGCTCCGCGATCAGGCTGCGCTCCTCCGTCAGGCCGGACGAAATCGGGCGGCCAAAATAGAAGATGGCGTACAGGCCCGGCCCGATCGACGCGCCGCAGGACTGGCAGACCGGTACAACGTGCAGCTCCTTCGGGTGGAAGCGCTCCTCGACCAAGGCGCGCAGCTCCTCCGCGCGCTCCGGACGGTCCGAATGCGACAGGAGCATGATCTGCTCCTCCGGCCGCTCGACCGTGCGGGCCATATAGTCGATGGTCGCCTTCAGCGCCGGGGCAAGGCCGCGCGTTTTGCCGATGACGTCGCTCAGGCCCTTCTCGTTGATATCCGCAAGCGGGCGGATGCCGACGAGCGTGCCCATCACGGCCGCCGCACCCGAGACGCGGCCCATGCGCTTACAGAAGAACAAGTCCTCCAGCACGCCCATCTGGTGCACGCGCAGGCGGTTCTCCTCCAGCCAGTCGGCCGTTTCGTCCAGCGTCTTTCCGGCAGCGCGCAGGCGCGTCGCCGCGATGACGAGCATCCCCTCCGCACCGCAGTAGCGGAGCGTATCAACGCAGCGGATGTGCCGCTCAGGGTACTTTTCCATCAGCTCATTCGCCACAAGGCAGGTGCTGTTGTATGTACCGCTCAGGCCCGAGGACACGGCGACGAACAGGATATCCCGGCCCTGCTGCAGCAGCGGCTCGAACCGGTCAGCAACGTCCTGCAGGCCGATCTGCGCCGAGGTGAACAGGCCGCCCTTTTTATCCTTCATCGTGCCGAAAAACTGCGCGGGTGTCATATTCTTCCAGTCAAGATCCGCATAATGATTGCTGCCGTCCGGGTAGACGAGCGCCCCGGGCACATAGCCGTCCACGCCAAAGCGCTCGCGCAGCGGCGCCGTCAGATCGGAACAGGAATCCGTCAGGATCGCAAAATTTGTCATAAATGTTCTCCCCTTTCCCGGCATTCATTATAGTATGGATGCGTTCATTTTTCAAGAGGGAACAATGTATTTTTATGATTCTGCGTTTACAAAGACGACAAAATTCGATATAATGAAAGAAAAAACGGAGGTATCTTCCCATGCCATTCTGGATATGGCTCATTTTGGGGTTCGTGCTGCTGTCGTTCCTGGGAATGTTCGCAGCGACCTGGCCCATCGCCAAAAAGGTGTATCACAACATTCTCGTCCGGACCGGGCCGGAAAAATGGACCCGTGCAAACAGCTATCCGCCCAATCCGGAGCACTCGCGGATGTTTGACCTCGGCATGGACTGGGCGCGTGAAAACGAAGCGCGCAAGCGGCCCGTTTCCATCGAAAACGAGGGTCTGAAGCTCGCGGGCGAGTATTTCGACTTCGGCCACAAGCGCTGCGCCATCATCTTCCCCGGCCGCACCGAGTCGCTGTACTACAGCTACTATTTCGCACAGCCCTACGCCGAGGCGGGCTGCAACATTCTCGTCGTCGACAGCCGTGCCCACGGCCTGAGCGAAGGCAAATACAACTACTGCAGCACACGCGAGTGGTCGGACGTTATCGCATGGTCGCGCTTCGCGCACGATCAGCTCGGCTGCAGCGACGTGGTGCTGCACGGCATCTGCGTCGGCGGCGCCGCCGTCGTGCTGGCAGCCGCAAAGCCGGACTTTCCAGCCTATGTCTCCCATCTCGTGGTTGAAGGCCTGTTCGCAACGTTTCTGGAATCCTTCAAGCTGCACATGAAGGCCGAAAAGCGGCCGATCTTCCCCGTCCTGTACGAAATTTTCTGGGCCGCCCGGCTGGAATCCGGCATGAAGATCCGCGAAGCGCGGCCCATTCGCGTCATCGGCAAGGTGAAAACGCCGATCCTGTTTCTCCACGGCCGCAAGGACGCCTTCTCGCTGCCGAAGCGCGCAGAAGCGCTGTACGCGGCCTGCAATGCCCCGAAGGAGCTCGTTTGGATGGACGAAGGCTCGCATTCCCACCTGCGCATCAACAATCAGGAGCTGTATGACGGCTCGATCAAGGCATTCCTGCAGAAAACGTTCTAAGAATCCATACTCCCCGGCAGAGCAGCCCTCTGCCGGGCATTTTTGCGCCAGAAACGCAAAAAAGCACCCTGCAAAGATGCAAGGTGCTTTCGTGGCAGGGGCACTAGGACTTGAACCCAGAGCCTACGGTTTTGGAGACCGCCGCTCTACCAATTGAGCTATACCCCTATATCAGATATTATCAGAAAAGGTGGTGGGCCTTCGGGGACTCGAACCCGGGACCGTCCGGTTATGAGCCGGATGCTCTAACCAACTGAGCTAAAGGCCCTTGCTATGGCGAAAGCCGCCGCATTTCTGCGGCGGCTTTCACTCTTGGCTCCTCCTGTCTGGCTCGAACAGACGACCCTGCGGTTAACAGCCGCATGCTCTACCGACTGAGCTAAGGAGGAATATAATACGGAGTAAGCACCGACCTATTTTCCCAGGCCGTCGCCAGCCAAGTATCTTCGGCACTCGTGAGCTTAACTTCTGTGTTCGGAATGGGAACAGGTGGACCCTCACGGTCATCGGCACTTACTTCGTATTTCTTTATTGTGCTTTCATTGGCAAAAGCACAATGAAAACTGAACAAGGAAGGAAATCCGGAAACGAGGTTGCCCAATATTTAGGTCAAGCCCTCGGCCTATTAGTATCAGTCGACTGAACACATTACTGCGCTTACATCTCTGACCTATCAACCACATAGTCTTTGTGGGGCCTTACTCCTTTCGGATGGGAGATCTAATCTTAGAGTTTGTTTCACGCTTAGATGCCTTCAGCGTTTATCAAGCCCGCACATAGCTACCCAGCTGTGCTCCTGGCGGAAC
>ENA-UOOA01007307-UOOA01007307.1-human-gut-metagenome-genome-assembly--contig:-P61old-NODE-7307-length-10020-cov-4.771300_pt1 | contig 10020 bp, 6 predicted proteins | sample MGYA00242467_ERZ724014 | MGnify/ENA metagenome assembly ERZ724014
TCTTTGTCAAGCGCGGATTTGAGCATTTCCTGAGAAAAGGGAAGGGGCGTCACTCCGTAAATCTCCGCGTCGGCGAGAATATTATAAAGTATATGATGATCCTTATGGCGGTCATAACAGTGCTTCAGATAAACAACGTGAACGTGACCTCGCTTATAACCGGCCTCGGAATCGCCGGAGTTGTCGTCGGCTTTGCGCTCGAGGATCTGCTCCGCGACATAATCAACGGCGCGAATATCGTTTGGGATGAGTTTTTCTCGGTGGGCGATGTCGTCCGCTATCACGGGCAGGGCGCGATGATCGAGGGAAAAGTGATAGATTTCACGCTGAAGGCGACGAAAATACGCGATCTGAACACCGGCAACACCGTTACCGTCAGCAACCGTAATATATCGGAGATAGAGGTGCTGTCCGATTGGGTCGGGCTTGTCGTCCCGTCGCCGTACTCCGTCCCGGCGGACAGAATGCGGAGCATATGTCAAACGATGTGCAGCCGTATCGCGGAATTGCCGGATGTGTATTCGTGCGATTTTCTCGGTACGGATGAGTTCGCCGAAAGCCAGATCTCGTATAAGCTGCTCATGCACTGCGATCCGGAGCGAAAAACGATCCTGCGGCGAAAAGCCCTCGGAACGATACAGGGTATTCTCGCGGAAAACGGCATAGACGTGCCGTTCAACAGGGTGGACGTGAGCATCGTCAACGAATAATAGGCGCATGTATAAAACGTGAGAATTTAGTCAAATGACGAAAATATAGTGAAAGAGGAGGGTGTAATACCCCTCTTTTGCAAGAAAAAAGCAAAAACATGGGTGCTTCCTTGACAAATGTTCATTTTTGGAGTATTATATATACAAAATGAACACGGAGGCATACCATGCAATATTTTTCAACAATAGTCGTCGGGATCATGACGGTTTTTGCGTTGGTCGGCATTATTGATATGCTGTTCCTGAAAAACCGTCTCGGTCTCGGCGCGGAGTTTCAGCGCGGAATCGAGATGATCGGTCCGCTCTGCCTTGCGATCGTCGGAATCATCGCCCTTGTTCCCGAGATGAAGGTCGTGATAGAACACACGCTCACCCCTCTGTACCAGTCGATCGGGCTTGATCCGTCGATGGCGGTGACCTCGATCCTCGCGATCGACATGGGCGGCTTTCAGCTTGCCGAGTCTGTCGCGATCGATCCGCTCGTCGGTGAGTGGGCGGGAATAATCTATGGCTCAATGATGGGTGCAACGATCGTATTCACGATCCCCGTAGGTCTTGCCGCGATTGAAAAGAAGGATGTAAACGCATTCTCAAAGGGCGTACTTTACGGTATTGCGGCGATCCCGTTCGGAACATTTGTCGGCGGGCTTGTTATGGGAATCCCGTTTATGACAGTTCTCATGAACCTGATAATTCCCGTGATCTTTTCCGCGGTCATCATCATTTGCCTTGCGGTTTGGCCGAAGCAGACAACGGCTGTGTTCCGCGTATTCAGCGTGATCATCAACATCATAGCGGTGGTAGGCCTCGGTCTTGCAATGGTCAAGGATCTCGTGCTTTCTCCTCTTGCCGCAGGCGGTGCATTTGACCTTGACGCCGTGCCGTTCTTCGGAATTCTCGGCTCGACCGCCGAGGGCATCGGAGTCGCCGGTTCGGTCGGTCTTGTGCTTGCCGGCGCCCTGCCGTTCGTCTACTGCCTTAACCTTTGGCTCAAGCGTCCGCTTGCAGGTCTGTCGAAAAAATTCGGTCTGACCGATGCGGGAGTTACCGGATTCCTCCTCAGCAGTGCAAACAATATGGCTATGTTTGCGACGATGTCCAAGATGAAGGAGAAGGAGAAGATCGCTAATACGGCTTTCGCCGTCTGTGCGGCATTCATCATCGGCGACCATCTCGCGTTCACCGCAGCCAACGCTCCCGACTGCATCGCTCCCATGATGCTTGCGAAGTTTATTTCCGGCGTGATCGCAGTGATTTATGCTCTGCTGTTTACCCGAACCTCGAAAACTGAAAAATAAATCGGAGAATATATCATGACAAGAAACGAATTTGATCTTCTGTATGCAATAAAGAACAACGGAAAAAAGAGCGTGCGAGAGCTGTCCGAGCTGTCCGGCACGTCTACGGGCTTTGTCTCTGAGAAGCTGAGAGCGTTTGAGGAGCAGGGGCTTGTCGATGAGCACGGTATCACCGACGGCGGCGTCGATGCGCTCGCGCCTTATAAGGTGCGCAACGCGATAATAATGGCGGCTGGTATGTCGTCGAGATTTGTGCCGATATCTCTCGAGAAGCCGAAAGGACTGCTTGTCGTGAAGAACGAGGTTCTCATCGAGCGTCAGATCGAGCAGCTCCGCGAGGCGGGTATCGAGGAGATCGTGATCGTCCTCGGCTATAAGAAGGAGTCATTCTTCTACCTCGAGGACAAGTACGGACTCAAGGTCATCATCAACCCCCTCTTCCACCTCAAGAATAATCTTGAGACGATATTCCTTGCCCAGAAGTATATCGGCAACAGCTACATATGCTCTTCCGACGACTATTTTGTCGAGAATCCGTTTACCGATTACGTCTATCAGTCTTACTATGCGGCGCTTCACGTCGATGAAAAGACCGACGAGTGGTATATGCACAAGGACTCGAAGGGCAATATCGTCAAAGTAATGCGCAGCGGTGTCGAGGGCGATGTCATGCTCGGACACGTGTATTGGGATAACGCGTTCAGCGAGGCGTTCCTGCGCCTTGTGAACGAGCACCACGAGCTTGGCGATTACGATACCGAGCTGTGGGAATCGCTGTTCTCCGACAATATTGCAAAGCTTCCGCCGATGCAGGTCAAGGTGTACCCCGCCGGAACGATCTACGAGTTTGACTCGCTCGATGAGCTTCGTCAGTTTGACACATACTACGTCAAGGATACGCACAGCCGTATCATGAAGAATATCTGCCGCGTACTCGGATGCGGTGAGGAGAATATCATCAACTTCAAGTCGATCAAGGAAGGTCTGACGAACACGTCATTCGTGTTTGAGGTGAACGGCAAGAAGTACGTTTACCGTCATCCCGGCGACGGCACCGAGGCGATCATCTCGCGCAAAAACGAGAAACGCTCGCTCGAGATCGGCAAGTCCGTCGGCGTTGATCCCACCTATATATATATGGACGACAAGGAGGGATGGAAGATCTCGTCCTTCGTCGAAAACATCCGCATTCCCGATTACAACAGCTTCGAGGATTCAAAGAGGATACTCGCGGTCCTCCGCCGTCTGCACGAGCAGAATATGCAGGTTGAATGGAGCTTCCTGCCGTGGGAGGACGCGCTTGATATCGAGAAGATGCTGCGCGAGAGTGGCGAGATCGCCGTTCCCGATTTTGATGAGCTTAAGGGTAAGGTAGAGAAGTGCTACAACGCCGTACAGGGCGACGGAGTTGAGATGCGTTTCTGCCACTGCGATACATACGCGCCGAACTGGATGCTCACTGATACCCAGACGATCCTGATTGACTGGGAGTACGCGGGCAACGCGGATCCCGGCTGCGACCTCGGCGCGTACATCATGGACGCAATGTGGGACGTTGACGTGACGGAGAAGTTCGTTCGCGAATACTGCGGCGACGAGTACAACGACCGTATGCTGTTCCACTACTTTGCGTATGTCGCGCTCGTGTCGTACTATTGGTTTGTATGGGCGCTGTACCGCGAGTCCTGCGGCGGCGTCATGGGCGAATCCCTGCACAACTGGTACGTGATGGCGAAGCGCTATTCCGATTACCTGAACGAGAAATTCAGCCTTTAAGTCCACACTCAACTCGAGGATTTGAGGCAAAAAAGAGCGTAACAAAAACGAAAAACTCCCGACCGCGAGGTCGGGAGTTTTTTTGTATCTTCGATTACTTTTGCTTTTTTGCGAACAGCTCTTTGAAATCGGCAGCCGCGAGAATTCCGCAGACGATAACGATGAGCGCGCACGCGACGGTCACGGGCGTGAGTACGCTTGTGTCGCGCAGTATCACTACGGTGAACAGGATCGCCCACGCTGCGTAGGTGACGTTGAGCGCCATTGATTTTGATGCGCCGATGCTGGAGATCGCCTTGTAGTAGCAGAGGTACGAGAGCGTTGCAAAGAATGCCGCAAACGCTATCGTCGGGATAAGCCATCCCGTTCCCGAGGTGAACAGGCTCACGGTGAATCCCCATCCGCGCAGTATCGGGAGAAGCACCACACCGTAGACGATCGCCGAGGTGGTCTGACGGATCTGGAGCGCGTATTCGTCCTTTACGTCGGGATCCTGCATACATTTTGCGAGGATGACCGCCTCAATGCCCCAGCCGAACGCGCACATCAGCGCGCCGATTATGCCGAGCCAGAAGTTCTTTACGTCAATGTCGGGGGAATAGCTGAGTCCGTAAACGCCGAGGAGCGTCGCTACAAGGAACACCCAGCGATACCACTGCATCTTCTCCTTCAGGAAGATGTACGCGAGTATCGCGCCGATTGCGGGGAAGATCGCACTTGCGACCGCGCCGATCGACGCGCCCATGTAGTTGACCGCCATGACGTAGCCGGTCATGCCGATCGGACCGCCGATGACTGCGGCGAGCATGACGAACTTTCCGCCCTTGGTGCCGAACGCCGCGTGCCAGACACGGCCGAGGTTTCCGCGCACTCCGTTGTAGATGGTCGCCCAGATCGCCGAACAGAAGTCGTGGATGAACGTGCTTACAAACGGCGCAAGAAATATTGCCTGCTCAGTTGAAACGAACGGTGTCATAGCGAGCGCGATTCCGAGGATTATCGTCTCGAGCGCCCACGTCACACCTGCTGTGATTCCGAAAAACATAGATGTCGTCCTCCGTCTTATTATATTCTTGTGAATTCTTCGATGTTGTGCTTGAGACGTGCGTATCGCTCTGCCGCCCAGTCCTCCATTGGCTGACCGTCGAACGGGACGCGGGTCTTTGCCCACAGTGTCCACAGATAGTCAACGTACAGCTTGTTTGCGAGGAAGTGACGCATATCGTCGTCGGTCGGCGTGCGTCCGAGATATGCCGAGAGAAGGATCGCGTCGTACTCGCGGTCGAACACCGCCTCGATCGAGAGGTCGGCGACGTCCCACAGTGCGTCGTTCATTCCGGCGTATTCCCAGTCAACAAGGTACATACGGTCGTCGGTCGCGGAGACGATCCAGTTCTCGCAGAGAACGTCGTTGTGGCACGGGACCTTGACGATCTCGCCGGCGGCGTCAACCGAAGCCTTGATCTTCATGACGGTCGCCTTGACCTCATCGTAGTCGGCGAACATGGGAACGTTGTTTTCGTGAATGATGTCCTCGTAGCTCTTTGCCATGTCAAACACCTCGAAAGGAACTCCCGTGTTCTTTGTGCAGTCGTGCAGCGTGCGCATTATCTCTGCCGCCTGCGCGATACGGTGAGCGTCGTGGAACGCGTCTGCCGACATCGTGACGGCTTCTGGGATGAACTCTGTCACCTTTGCGCCGTCCTTGCCGAAGTAGAGCAGCTTTGCGTCAATGTCAAGGCTGCACGCAAGCTCGGTGCTGATCTGTTCGTCTCCGCGAACGATCATCTCCTCCGTACCCTCGCCGGGGATGCGTACTACGTAGATCTTCCCGTCAGCGAATTCCACACGGTACGTGCGGTTTGTGAGCCCACCCATGCGGCTGAGATCGGTGTAATCGCTTCTGCCGACAACGCGGTCAAGCAGTGCGCGGACCTCTCCGATGTCCGCTGTGACAATTTCCTTTGCCATAGTGATTTTCCTTTCTGTCAAATTATTTTTCTTCCGTGAGGACTGCGTCCTCTGATATGAGCTGCCAGTTTGATGAGTCCCAGATATTGTCGTGTACGGTGTACCACTTGCCGGGACGGAATGTGTTTCCGTCGTTCTCGGACGTGTTCCATATGTCGGACAGGAATATGTACTGATCGTGGAGCGTCTTGTCGGCGGAGTTTATCGCGTTTCCGGTGAACGGGTTTGTGGGGTTGTCGATCACGCCGTCTGTCGCAAGCGTGGGAACGTCGGCGTTCGTCATGAACTCATCGGAGAACGAGAACTCGGTCGCTCCGAAATCATTGACCATCAGAAGCGGGTATACGTTCATGACGTTAAATCCGTCGGGATTGATCAGCTCCTCGAGCTGCTCCATGCTGTGACCGTGGTCGGACACGATGATGATGCGGGTGTTGTTCCACACACCGCAGTCTCTCATGTAATCGAACCATTCGCCGAGGCGGAGGAGGGACGCCATGTTCGCCTGATAGTGGATGAAGTCAACGCTTGATTCCATCTTCAGCGTGCGTCCGTCAAGCGTGAAGCGGTCGGAGTGAGATGCCTCGTATTCGGTGTTATCAACGGTGTCGGACGGGGTGTAGTCCGGCTCCGAGAGCATCATCGGTTCGTGCGTCGTGTCGTTCGTCATCATGAGGAAGTTGTTTGATTTTTCGGTCGATATCTTCGTGATGTTCGAAAGACTTGCGAGCACGTTGTACGGCTCCATGAACTCGCGGCTGAGCCCGGTGGATTTGTATGAGTCCTCAACTGTCTGACCGACGTAGCTCTCGGTCTTGCCGAGATCGCCCTTGTTGTAGTTGCCGTAGTCGTACAGCGTCATCTGACAGAACAGCGGCGCCGCCTTTGTTATGCCGAAGCAGAAGAAGTTGCGCTTGTTGTTTTCGATCGCCTCACGCTTGAGGTCGGGATCGGTGAACTTGCCCTTCGTGATGTACTTGTGGATCGTCGGGTGATCATCGTAGATCGACAGATCGGGGATCCACTGGTATCCGGCGTAGGTCGGATCGAATACGGTTGAGTTGTAGCCGTTCTGATCGAACAGTACGGGCATCACCTTCAGTGACTCGTTCTGCTTCTCCATGAGAGACATATCCGAGCGGCTGTTCAGCTTTGCGGGAGTGTATTCGTATCCGCCGAACAGGGCGGGAGAGGCGAAGTTCGTTTTCTTTCCGAACGAGATCGTGTTCGAGTATACGGTGAAGCCTGCGAACTGCTCCTTAAGCTCGGGCTTTTCGTTGAATATGTACGGCATATATGCGCCCATGCCTCGGTCGAGCATCAGCACGATGACGTTCTTGCCCTTGCGGCTCATTGTGAACTCGGGCATCTCGTCCGCAGCGGCATTCGCGGTTTGCAGCGCCGATACGGATGATGCGATACCCGCAAGATTAACGCCGGACATACACATGAACGCGGCAACGCCTGCCGCAACGATCATCGTCATGTGGCGGCGGAGCTTTATCGCGAGGAATATGAGAAGTGCCGTGACCGCGCAGAGAACTGCGAGGTTTATTAGCTGATCGGACAGATCAAAGTTCAGTCCCTCGTCGTACTTGAGGTTTGCGCCGAGGTTTCCGAGGTCGCGCCCGAAGAACATATAGTTGACGGTCGATGCTCCGCACAGGACGAGCATTGCGCAGTCGAACCACACCTTCGACGACGGTTTTGCAAGCCAGTAGAATATGCCCATCCAGATCACAAATGTGCCGACGGCAAAGCAGAATGCGCTTACGACGTACCACGTGGGATGGCAGAACAGCGTAAGATCAACAAACTCCTGCGGCGACGCCTTTATCATCGTCGCGGGGATCACGGCACCGGTGAGCACCGCCATGAATATCGCGCAGGTGATGAACAGCGCACGGTTCGGCTGAGCCTTGCGCTCCTTCGGGTTTTTCTTTGCGCGGCGGATGAGCTTTGTGAGAAGCGGGAGCTGGAGCAGCAGCGCACCCGCAATGAAGAAAGCGGTGCGTCTGAGCGTCGGCATATGGTAGAAGCCGATTCCGTACACAGCGGCGGCAATTCCGGCGACGGACGCCATGATGCGGAGAATTATGTCCGCGTGCTTCAGTTTATAGAATATCGTTTTTACAAGCGAGAACGCGTTGTTCAGCGTCCAGTAGAATACAAGTCCCGCAGGGGAGGTATACAGGAAGAACAGGAAGAACACAGCCATCGAGTAGAGCTGTATTTTTGTCTTGAGAAGCGAGCCTTTGGTGAAGATGACGCACGAGATAAGGTTTATGAGCGTCATGATTATCGGCAGGACATTTACGGTGTAGCCCGCGATCGTCAAAAGTCCGTCGGGGCGACCGAGGTCGGCAATGGGACCGAACGAAACTCCGTGAAGCAGCTGAAGTCCGGACAGGAAGCGGTACGCCGCAATGAAAAATGGGATCTCAAGGAAAAGCGACGTTGCGCCGCGCAGAACGTAGGTCGGCTTGTAGTCGTTCTGACGGTAGTACGTTTGCAGGATCATCATGCGTTCGTCACCGCGGAACGTTTTCTTTATGTGCGACACTCCGTCGTGCAGACGAAGCTCCATGTCGCGCTCCTCCTCCTGCATCGCGTCTGCTCTGCGGTAGAGAGGGAGTACGAGGAAGTTCATCGCAAGGCTGAGCGCGATGATGGAGAGGCCGGGATCGCCGACGACTCTGTTGGCAATAGTGAATATAACTTCAAAAACGAGCTGGAGCGGCCGTATGAGAAGTGTTCCGAGAATGCTTGCAAATGACATTATTTATCCGCTCCTTTCTGTATTTCGTCAAGCTTTGCGCAAATATAATCGGCAGCGCGGACAGCGCCCTCGCCGGGGTGCTCCCAAGTTTCGGCTCTCGCCTCGCGTCTGCCCTCGGCGTATCTGGGATCGGTCAGACAAGCGTCGATCATCTCGCGCAGGTTTGACATATTGTCCGGGGTCAGTTTCTGTCCGATCCTCGGCAGCGCGGTGAACGTCCAGAAGGGAGTGTCAAGCCACCACGCGTCGTAGGGGCTTGAGTCAAACTCGGTGTCGGCGTAGATCACCGGCTTGTCGTAAACGAGCGAGAAATCGAAGATTACGCCGGAGAAGTCGGAGATGAGGATGTCCGCGCGGCGGAGCACCTCATAGTTGTCGTTGTCGCGGTTCCATTCAAGCTGATCCGAATCCGGATATGCCTTCATTATGCGCTCGATCATGTCCTTTTCGGACGTGAAGGACTGCGGGTGCGGACGCACGATCACGTGGTAGCCCGTTGCGAGCAGCACGTCAAGTATCTTTTCGCCGTATTTCTTGAGGATGGCGCTCTCGCCCCACGAGGGAGCAAGGAGGATCGTGCGCTCGTGCTCGGGCAGAGGAGTGTCCGCCTTCAGGCGTGCGAGCATATCGTCCATGTAGGGTATGCCGATCTTGACGCATTCCTTCTCGGGCAGCCCGCGAAGCGACTCAAGCGCACGGATGTCGCGCACCTGATATTCGCCGGAGAGCAGCATCGCATCGTAGTAGTCGATACCGAACATACGGTAGCCGGTGACATCGCTTGCCGCGTGCAGCATATGTACGTAATAGCCGACTTCCTTTGAGCGCTTCCACTGGTATACGTCAAGTCCGGGCGTGGTGGAGAGAACGACCGACGCCGAAAGAAAGTTGAGCTTTGCAAACGCGCGGTTTCCCTCGCCGATGAACTCGCCGTGTACGTGCTCAAGTCCGGATTCAAGGGCGGGGTCGTCGGGGGACGCAGTCATGTACGTTACATCGATACCGCGGCGGTCAAGCTCGCGGCAAACCGGACGGAAAACATTCCAGTACCGCTTGTCGTCAGAAAAAATGACAAGTCCGAGCTTGCCTGTGTCGGACTCGACCCTCTTTCCGCCGTGCAGGATAAAGCGCAGCTTAACGAGCCACGACTTGAACAGATACATCACGGCGCTTATAATGCCGATCAGTATTGCAAACAGCATACTGCCCGTTCCCGGGTCTATGTACAGCCTCATTATATGATAGGTCTCCTTTGTTTTTTGAGATGTTGTTGCAAGTGATTTCGGGTTTGCGCGTCGCTCTATAAAAGAACGTTACATCTATTATATACTATTTATATATTAATTGCAACTTTTAGCGAGAAAAACGATCGCAAAAAAGACAAAAAATATGCAAAAATACGTAAAACATACCGTGTCTGCGAGCTGTCGTGGCGGCATTTTGCCTGCTTGATTTGTTTACAAATGCGGTGTATACTTTATGTATG
>ENA-UOOA01007308-UOOA01007308.1-human-gut-metagenome-genome-assembly--contig:-P61old-NODE-7308-length-10020-cov-4.544405_pt1 | contig 10020 bp, 6 predicted proteins | sample MGYA00242467_ERZ724014 | MGnify/ENA metagenome assembly ERZ724014
TCATTCCGATCCCGACGAAATCATTCCTTGCAAACGATTGAAAAACGGCGGATACGATTGCGCGTTTATCGATTCTTCGCGACGGAAATTTGAAAACGCTTTAAAACGCGCGGGAACGGCCGGCGAGAAACGAAGAATAGAAAAAAACGCGTTACAAATCGATTATTACGAATTATATACCACTATGAACGAACAAACCGCGCCTTCCGCGAATCCGAGCGAACAAACGCTTGCGACGTATCGGCAAAAAAACGAAAAGCTTTATCGGAGTTTTTTGAAATTCGGGATCACACGCGTGGTAGAAAATACGTTTTTGCCGATTGTGAAAGATTTCGATCAGTCGCCGAACGAATGGGATTATTGGGACGAAAAATGTGTTGCGGGGGATCGCAACAACGAAAGTTGCGAGCGGGAAATGTATATTATGTTGCCGTTTTGTTCGGCGCAGTCGCGGGAATACGGCGCGGAGGATCGCGTGGATATTTCGTTTACGTATAGGACGAATAACGAAAACGAGCGGGGCTTCGTGAGCGTGTACAAAGACGAGAATACCAGGATACGGGCAAATTGGAGAGACGGCTTCGGAGAGTTTATAAAATTACGTTTTTACGGCGTGCAGCCGCTTACGAAAAAAGAATTTTCCCGCATTGCGGGAATCGATGAAAACGACGTGCGAATCAATCTTTTGCCGATTCATCTTCGCGGAGCGATTCTCAAAATAGAACGCATCGATTCCGGCGCGTATGCGTTTATCAGAAATTTAAAAATCGAGCGGCGGTACTGAGCCGCGAACGGAAAGGAGAGAATTTTATGCAAAAACTTTTATTGAAAAGCGGCAGCGTGACGCGTAATACGAAAATCGTTCAGATTTCGGACGCGCATATCATCGTTCCGGATAAAAGGGACGGAGATTTATATAAAATCGAGAAAGAACGGAAATTGTTTTTCGAGCGGGAGGCATTGAATCGCACGGGAGAGGTGCGTTATGCCGAAGAAGAACTCGACGAGGCGATCGATTATGCGAAATGCGCCGATCTGACGGTGTTTACGGGGGATATGGCGGAATTCGCAACGCAAACGAACGTAGACAGATTGGCGGAATTTTTTAAAAAAAGCGGGGATTTTTTATATACGTTCGGCAATCACGATTATCTTCGTTGCTATCTGCAAGCGGAAAATCCGCAACAACAACGGGAACAAAACGGAAAAATGTATAAAAAAGCGGTTCGGAACGATTTGGAATTTTCCGTGAGAAACGTAAATAACGTGAATATCGTGGCGATGGATAATTCCCTTTTGCAATTCAGCGAAAGGCAGTATACCGATTTGAAAAAAACGTTTGAAGAAGATCGTGACGCGATTTTATTTATGCATGTACCGCTCTATCATCCGTCGTTGGATAAAATAGGACTGGAAGAAGTGGGATTGATCGCGAACGCCTGCGGCGGAGATTATAATCTCGTTTCGCCTTTTTATCCTACGGAAACCACGAAAAAAGTGATAGAACTCATTCGGAAAAATCACAAAAAAGTGCTTGCGATAATGACGGGGCATAATCATTATACGGCAAGAATTTTATACTACGAAAATATTATCGAGTGCGTATGCGCGCCTACATATCTGCACGATTTTTACGAAATAGAAATCGTAAAATAAGTTGCGGCGGATTTAAAAAAGTAAAGAAACAATGAAAAAAAAGAACGTTATAATAAGAGAAGAACGAATTAAGGAATATCTCTCCCCCGTGAGAATCGCGGCGGCTTCGCCGAACGTGATCAACGCGGAAGCACTGCTCGGAGCTTTTGAAAAACAGAATTTTTTTAAAGTGAATTCGCTTTGCGAAGTGCGCGGCAAAGGGCATATCATTCTTGATTACGGCAGGGAAATTTACGGATCGGCGCGGATTCAGACAAACCGCTATTACAATATGAAAGACGGAAATAATTTTCGTATACGATTCGGCGAATCGTTGAGCGAGACGTGCTCCGAACCGGGCGTGAAAGGAGCGGGAAACGATCATTCCGTGCGAGATTTTTCGTTTTATATGTCCTCAAATTCGGATATGGAATGGGGAAACACGGGATTTCGGTTTATTCGTATCGATTTTCTGCTGGATCAAACGTATACCATAAATAAGATCGCGGCGGGGTATACGCATACGGACGCTGTGCAGAAAGGCAGTTTTTCCACTTCCCTGCGCGGCGATAACGTGAAACGGATTTACGATACCGCGGCGTATACGCTGTTTCTCAATATGCAGAATCTCGTGTGGGACGGAATCAAGCGGGATCAGCATTTATGGGTGGGGGATTTATATCCCGAACTGACGGGCATTTTTTTTGCGTTCGGAAACGTGAAAATTCTGCGCGAATCGCTGGAAGGGTTGCTTGCGCATTATAAAATGCCGGTTTGGTACAACGAAATTCCCGCCTACAACGTGTGGTTTTTGCTTTGCGCCAACGATTTCGTGAAATATTCCGGCGAAGAAATTCCGGGACTTTCCGACGCCGTGCTTGAAAATCTGAAATTATTTTCCGTGTGCGCGGGAAAAAACGGAGAACTCGATTTCGACAAGGCGCGCTGCGAGTATTGGTGCGACGATTTTTTCGAATGGCCCTGCAAAGATACGCCGTACGGAAAAACGGGAGTGTATTTTCTTTTGAAATACGCGCTGTTAAAGCTTACGGAAGAAAAATTTTTCGGCGAGGAAATTACGAACAATGCCAAAGCGTTGCTATCGCGGCTTACTCTCGATCCGCCGTTTACGGGGATTAAATCCATCGAGGCGTTGCGCGCGCTTACGAGCGACGACGAGTGCGTAAAAAAAGAAACCGCTCGGTTTTTAAAACGCGGCGGAGCAAAAGGCTGTTCGATTTTCTTGATCTACTTTATTCTGAAAGCTCTCGCGGAAAACGGAGAGGCCGCGGCGGCGATGAGCGTTTTGCGCGAATATTACGGGGGTATGCTCGATAAAGGTGCAACGACGTTCTGGGAAAATTTCGATATAGAATGGTGCAAGGGGAGTTGCCGCATCGACGAATTTCCTAAAGAAAACGAAAAGGACATTCACGGAGATTTCGGCGCACATTGCTATCAGGGATTCCGGCATAGTCTTTGCCACGGCTGGTCGAGCGGAGCGATTGCGTTTCTTGCGGAATGCGTGGCGGGCGTGCGCGTTACGGGGAAGGGGTTTTCGAAAATCCGTTTTGCGCCCGTGCCGGGCATAGACGAGCCGTTTGAGTGCCGCGTGCCTACGCAGTACGGCGAAATTTTCGTGCGGCGCGTGTTTACGGGGGAGGAATATCGCACGGAGTGCGTAGTGCCGAAAGGCATAGAAACGAGAAGCTGAGCTTACGAAAGACAAAAACGTTACGACTTTTTTACGGGCGGGGGAGGAACGGGTAGTTTTCGCTTTTCCGGAAGGTTGTTCGATTTTTTCTCAGCTCCATCGGCGTTACGCTGAAATGCTTTTTGAAACTGCGATAAAAGAACGTTACGTTGTTGAATCCCACCGTGTAAGATATATTCGCGATGGAATCGGTGGTGGTTAAAATCAGATATTTTGCGTAATTCAGTCTTTGCGTAAGAAAATATTCCGTAACGGACATGCCTACGTATTTTTTGAACGTATGACAGATATACTGCTTCGAAAAATGAATGTCTTGCGTAAGCTCGCTTACGGATAATTGATAATAATAGGGGGAATGAAGATAGTCCACGAGCTGCTGCACCCAGTCGGGCATAAAATTTTTGTTTCCCGAAGATTTGCCGGTGCAGAGAAACGCAATATTCGAGGTTACCGTACGGCATGCCTGCGTGTAGGCGTCGGGGTTATTATCGGAGACGTAAGTTTTTAAAATCTTTTCGAAAAAATTCATTTCGTCGATATCGAGTCTGGAAGAATAAAACGCGGGCGAAGACAGGATTGTTTCGTACAGCGTGGGCGAGATGAAAGAACACACTTTCCGGAATTCTTCCGTTTCCACGCAGATATCGCGGTGCGTGAACGTTGCGGACGCTTTGGAGATAAAACGATGAAAATCAGAAGGACGCAAAATACATACCTCGCCCGTGCCGATCGTAGTTTCTTTATCATTTACCTGATGAATCGCAGAACCGGAAATTACGTAAAAAATTTCGATAAATTCATGACGATGCAGTTGATTGTCGTTCGCGCTCGTAAGAGCCGTGTAGTATTTTCCGTGAGGAATGATTTCATTGATCATCATTTTCGATTGCATTGCCGCGCACCCTCTTTGATTTGATTTTTTTAGGTAGTTTTAGTATAACAGATTATTGCATTGAAGTCAACGGATAAAATGAGAAAAAATGAATAGAGTGTAATAAAACAGTAATTTATTATATTGAATTATGCTTTTGTAGGGTGTATACTAACATTGCAGAGTGTAAAAGAATGGTCAACAAAAATGCGAAATTTTTTGGTGATCGGAGGAAAAAAAGATGAAAAAAACCAAAAACAAACAGAAAAAGAATTTTTTGAAATTCGGCGCGCTGTTTTTATCGGCGCTGTGCTCGGGCGCTGTATTCGGCGGATGCGGAACGGATTCCCCTAAGCTTCCCGATTCGCCGAACGTACCCGAACCGCCGGGGAAAACGGAAGAAGTTTATACGCCCGCAACGTACGAACCGAACGGCGAAGCACTTTCTTCGTATAAAATCGTAATTGCCGCGAACGCGTCCGCCGCGGTGAAATATGCCGCGGATATTTTGCAGACGCGAGTGAAACAAGCTGCGGGACTGACTCTCGAGATCGTGGACGACGGCACGGCCGCCGCGGATAACGAAATCGTGATCGGAAAAACTTCGCGGAGCGAGTGCGAAAAAATCGATTACGACGCGCTCGGAAACGAAAGCTATAAAGTGTCGGCGGAGGGAAAAAAGCTTGTGATTGCGGGGAACGAACGCGGCGCGCTGTACGGCGTGTACGCGTACCTCGAAGCCTGCGGATTTCGTTTTTATACGCCGGATACGGAAACGATTCCCGATAAAGAGAGCGTGTTCGTGCCGGAGGAAATGGTTTTGGAATGGACTCCCGCATTCGAATACCGCGAGGCGATGTACAGCTGTACGTGGGACGCGGATTGGGCGGTGAGCCAGAAAATCAACAGCAATTTTTGCCGGTCGCAATTACAGAACAACGCAAAATACGGCGGCTATTCGGGGTATATCGGCGGCGGAAAGTGGCTTGTGCATACGTTTTCGTTGTTGTTGCCCGACAGTCTTTTTTCCGCGCATCCGGAATATTTTTCGATGGTTGACGGTAAACGGCAGACGAAACAACCGTGTCTTTCAAACGAGGGCGCGTATCAGGAGATTTTGAAAAACGCGCTTTCGAAAATTGCAAGCGAGCCGAACGGCACGATGCTTTCCATTTCGGAAAACGATAACAAAGTGTATTGCACGTGCGATACCTGTCAGGCGAGCTACGAAGAGTACGGAGTATCCGGCACGTTTTTCAGATTTTTAAACCGGATCGCAGGGGATATAGGCAAAAAATATCCGAACGTAAAAATCGATACGCTTTCTTATGCGATGAGTAAGGAAACGCCGAAAAATATTCAGATCGCGGATAACATCATCGTGCGAGTTTGCCCTTCTACCTGCAATCTTCACACTTCCGCAGAAGAGTGCGAGCAAGTGAAAACGGATCGGGAGCGTATACTCGAATGGAATAAGATTTGTAAAAACCTTTACGTGTATTTTTATCCGATTAACTGGGGAAATTTATATGCCGCGTTGCCTTCGTACGAATCGAATTACGCGTATGTGAAATTTTTTGCGGAACAGGGCGTAAACGGCGTGTATGCCGAAGGGTATTCGAAGAACGATCCGGAATTTGCCGAGCTGAAAGCGTATCTGATGGCGAAATTGCTTGCAAATCCGATGATGAGCAAAGCGGAGTATTACTATCATTATCAAGATTTTATCGCGGGGTATTACGGTGACGCGGCAGAGTATATCGAAGCCTATCACGCGCGAACAAAAGAGATGATCGATAAAAAAATCAAAGCCGACGGGCACATTGCGAAGTGGTTTGAGCCGGAAGAGAATTTCGACTTCGGCTACAACCGCGCGGATCATACTTACGATATGACCGATATCGATTATATCAACGATTTGTGGCAGAACGCGGTGGAGTCCACATTCGGAAAAACGCTCGATCACGTGAAAAAATCACGGATTCATTGGACGTATATCGAACTTTACTGTACGATGGATAACCGCGTGCTGTACGGCGACGAAGAAACGCGCGAGGAGCTGTATGCGAGAAACGAAGAGCTTTACCGGGATATTCTGAAATACGGCGCTACGAGAAAATTCGATAACGCCTACGATATTTCTACCACGATTACCGATTTTACGATGTCGCCCAAAAAAGGAAAATGGCTGCGTCCGTAAGAGAAAGGGGAGAACGTTTGCATGAAACACGAAAAAGACTATGGTTTTTTTGAAAAAATCAAGCGGAAAATTTCAGACTTTTTTTACGGAATTTCCGTGAAACTGCATAAAAAATCAAAAGAGAAAGATTTTGCCGCCGCGGGGCGCGCGCTTACGGCGGGCGAAAAAAAGAAAGCCCGCGCGAAAGAACTCGTATGTATCTGGTCGTTTCTCGTGATTCCGATCATCGATCTTTGCATATTTTGGGTTTACGGCACGATTCAGTCGTTTCCGATCGCGTTTGAGCATCATTTCAACGACGGCTCGATGAAATACGATTTTTATAATTTCGAGTATTTGTTTCAAACGATTTCCGAGCCGGGCAGCATCTTTTTACAGTCGCTCGTGAATACGCTGAAATATTTCTCGTTTTCCTTATTCGTGCTTACGCCGCTCAGCTTTATCATGGGGTATTTTCTGTATAAAAAGGTGGCGGGTTATAAATTTTTCCGATACGTGTTTTTCCTGCCGTCTATCGTATCCAGCGTAATCACCGCCGCGTTTTTCCGGTATATTTTCGGCCCCGGCGGGCAGATTCCGTATCTTTTCGAAAAATTATTCGGGCTGAAAGACGTGATGTTCTTTGCGGACAGCAAATACGCCTTTAAAACGCTGCTTTTCTACAACTTTTATCTGGGGCTGACGAGCAATCTCATTTATTGGCTGGCAGCGTTTGCGCGTATTCCCGAAGAAATCGTGGAGGCGGGGAAAATCGACGGACTTTCCACGATGAAAGAATTCCGTTATATTGCATTTCCGCTTGTATTGCCGTTCTTTTCCACGATGCTTCTACTGATGTTTACGGGGATTCTCGGCGCGGGCGGTCCGGCACTCTTGCTTACGGGCGGCGCGTACGGCACGTACGATCTTCCGTTTTATCTGTATAAATACACCGTATCGGGAACGATCAGCGATCAGGGCATCGCGGGCGCGGTGGGGCTCGTGCAGGGGGCGGTGATACTGCCGTTTACCCTGATCATCAATAAGCTCGTGAAAAAAATCGAGCCTGTGGAATATTAAGCGGGGGACAGGGAAAAAATCGTGCTTAAATTGAAAAGAAACAAAAATAAAATCAGTCTTGCCCGCAGCAAGGGCGAAATCTTGCTTTTCGCTTTCGTGTTCGCGTTTTTCGCGATTTACTCGTTTATGCTCATCTATCCCGTGGTTTGGGGATTTTTATCTTCGCTGAAAACGATTGACGGGTACTTCGAAAATCGTTTCGGCTTTCCGGAATTTCCGTTGCGGTTTCGCAATTATGCGGACGCGCTTACGAAAATTACCGACGGGGGAATGTCTTTCCCCGCGATGTTCTGGAACAGTTTGTGGTTTGCGGGCGGCAGCGCGATCATCAATATGGAATTCGTATCCGCGTATGCGTACGTGCTGAATAAGTATAAATTCCGCGGCAGAAATTTTTTATACGGCTTGTGCCTTTTTATGATGTCGGTGCCGATCGGCGCGTCGTTCGTATCTACCTATCGCTTGTACTACAATCTGCATCTTGCGAATTCTTATTTTATTTTAATCACCGCCACGAGCGTTTACGGAATGAATCTGATGCTCTTCCATTCGTATTATTCGAATATTCCCTGGAGCTATGCCGAAGCCGCGCAGATGGACGGAGCGAATTTCTATCAGACTTATTTTAAAACGATGCGTCCGCAAGCGATGCCGATGGCTCTTACGTTGGGAATTTTAATGTTCATCGGCAAGTGGAACGATTATATGTCGCCCCTTTTGTATCTGCCGAAAATGCCTACGCTTGCCACGGGATTGTACCGATATCAGACGATTGTGGAGAGAAACGGGAATTATCCCGTGCTTTTCGCGGGATTGTTTATGTGCCTTTTGCCTATATTGATTTTATTCGGAATTTTCTCGGACAAACTGATGGCGAATATCAATATCGGCGGCTTGAAAGGCTGACGGATTCGGCGCGTTAAAAAACTACGAAAAATTTAAAAACATCTGATTTTTCGAAATCAACGGAGGACAAATATGAAAAAAGCAACAAAACTCTTAGCTCTTGCACTTTGCGCCGCGCTTTCGGTTTCGGCGTTTTCCGCCTGCGCGCAGCAAGAAGATACCCCGGTGCCGTTCGAGCCGGAAGTGGTTGATCCCGACAACGATAAATTGTCCGGCTCGATCAATATCCGCGTGTGGGACGGCGGTTACGGACTGAATTGGCTCGATCAGGTGATCGTAGCGTTCAATGCGAAGTATCCCGACGTGAAAATCGGCGTGAGCGATTCGGTGGAGCGGCAGCAGGTGTTCGGAGATATTACGGGGAAATCGGAAAAATACGATATTATTTTTTCCGAATCGAACGTGGCGGAATATTCCGAAGAATGTATGACGCCGATCGACGATCTGTATGCGTTTACGGCGAAAGGCGAAGAGCGTACGGTGGGAGAGAAACTTAACCCCGTGTACGCCGAACTTTTGAAATACAAAGGGCACTATTATCAGATCCCTTCGTATGTGGGCGCGTACGGGTTTGTGTATAACAACGATTATGTATCGGACGACGAATTGCCCGTAACCACCGATGAATTAAAGACCCTTTGCGAAAATTTGAAAAACACGATGGGCGGGGCGGGAAGTCCGTTTATTTTCTCGGGAGAAACGGGCGTAAATTACTGGAATTTCGCGTATTGCACGTGGTTTGCGCAATACGAAGGAAGAACGGCGTACCGCGCCGCGCTGAACGGCGCGATCATCGACGAAAACGGCGAAAAGAAAATCGATCCTTCTTCGGCGTATCTTACGGGCGGCTTGAAGGCGATGCAGGCGTGCGAAGATTTGCTCTGGTATGAAAACGGATATATCAATACGCAGTCTACGGGACTTCAGTTCATTACCGCGCAACGCGATTTTCTGAAAGGGAAGGCGGCGATGATGTACAACGGATCGTGGATGTTCAACGAAATGCAGACGATGTTTCCGAACGGCACGGATTACGATTTCAAAATGATGAAAGTACCCGTGATCAGCGCGATCAGGGAAAAGTGCGCTACCATTGAAAACGACGCGGAGCTTGCCGCTTTGGTGCGCGCGATCGACGCGGAAAAAACGGAATTGAAAGGCACGGGCTACGAAGTGAGCGAAGCGGATTATAATACGGTGAAAGACGCGCGTGCGTTCTTCTATGCGGGCGGCGAAAACGCGAACGCCCTGATTCCGATCAACGCGCGGAACAAAGAGCTTGCCAAGCGTTTTCTTGCCTTTATGTATTCCGACGCGGGCATTAAAGCGCATGCAAGCGCGCATGCCGGCAACGTGCTTCCCGTGCAGGGAGTCGATTTCGGTGCTACGCTGGATACCGACGACGTATTCCTTGCTTCGGCTTACGAAATTCTCGGCACGAAAGAGGTATTTTTCAACGATCCCGTGAAGGCCGTAGAGCCATATTGCACGGACGCGAAACAAAATTCGATCGAAAAACAGTTCGGATCGCAAAGCGCGGGAGACAGAGTGCGCGCCGTAACTTCGTACAACGCGAAAAAATCGTTGTGGACGGCGGACGATAACGCGAAATTCTGGAAAGAGCTTATTTCGAAA
>ENA-UOOA01007317-UOOA01007317.1-human-gut-metagenome-genome-assembly--contig:-P61old-NODE-7317-length-10004-cov-7.833049_pt1 | contig 10004 bp, 7 predicted proteins | sample MGYA00242467_ERZ724014 | MGnify/ENA metagenome assembly ERZ724014
AAGGAATCTTCTGAAGTCTTGCCTCACGGATCTTGTAACCGATTTTCTCAGCACGAGTATCAATTTCGACACGAATACCAGCCTCTTTCAGCTCGTTTACAACCTTTTCTGCATAATCCATATATTTATCAGAAATCGGAAGCACCTTCACCTGTACAGGAGCAAGCCATGTTGGGAATGCACCTGCAAAATGCTCGATCAAAATACCGATAAAACGCTCGATGGATCCAAAAGCAACACGGTGGATCATGATCGGACGATGTTTCTCGCCGTCAGCACCAACATATTCACAATTAAAACGGAGCGGAAGCTGGAAATCAAGCTGGATAGTACCACACTGCCAGGTTCTTCCGATGGAGTCCTCAAGATGGAAGTCAATCTTCGGTCCGTAGAACGCTCCGTCTCCCTCATTTACTACATAATTAAGCCCGAGGTCGTCAAGAGCTCCGCGAAGAGCGTCTGTAGCCATCTCCCAGTCCTCATCACTTCCCATGGAATCTTCCGGACGTGTGGAAAGCTCTACGTGATATTTGAAACCAAACAGCTGATATACCTCGTCAATCAGTTTTGCAACCCCTTTGATCTCCTCACGGATCTGCTCCGGCATCATAAAGATGTGGGCATCATCCTGTGTGAAGCAGCGTACACGCATAAGTCCGTGAAGCTGTCCGGATTTTTCATGACGATGTACCAGACCAAGCTCACCCATACGAAGCGGCAGATCACGGTAAGAACGTGGTTCTGACTGGTATACAAGAATACCTCCCGGACAGTTCATTGGCTTGATTGCAAAATCCTGATCGTCAATTACAGTTGTATACATATTTTCTTTGTAATGATCCCAGTGTCCGGATGTCTCCCAAAGATGACGTGCCAGCATGATCGGTGTGGAAATCTCAACATATCCTGCTTTCTGATGGATTTCTCTCCAGTAATCAAGAAGAGTATTCTTCAGAACCATTCCCTTAGGAAGGAAGAACGGGAATCCAGGACCTTCGTCGCTCATCATGAACAGACCAAGCTCTTTACCAAGCTTTCTGTGGTCACGTTTCTTCGCCTCTTCCATACGGGTAATATATTCTTCCAGATCTGCTTTCTTTGTGAAAGAAGTTCCGTAGATTCTGGTAAGCATTTTATTCTTCTCGCTTCCTCTCCAGTAAGCACCTGCAATGCTGGTAAGCTTGAATGCTTTTACCGGTTTGGTTGTCATAAGGTGAGGTCCTGCACAAAGGTCAACAAACTCACCCTGCTGATAAAAGCTGATCTCAGCATCTTCTGGAAGATCTTCGATAAGCTCCACTTTATATGGCTCATTTTTCTCTTTGAAGAATGCGATCGCTTCTTCTCTGGATTTGGTAAAACGGGTAATCGGAAGTGCTTCCTTTACCACTTTCTTCATCTCAACTTCGATCTTTGCAAGATCCTCTGTAGTGATCGGGTTCTCGCTGTCAATATCATAATAAAATCCGTCTGCAATAGATGGTCCGATTGCAAGCTTTACATCTGGATACAGTCTCTTGATCGCCTGTGCCATAATGTGGGATGTGGTGTGACGGAAAGCGCCTTTTCCACCCTCATCCTCAAATGTCAGGATGCTTAACTCGCAGTCCTTGTCAACTACATGTCTAAGGTCAACAACTTCTCCGTCAACCTCTCCTGCACATGCAACTCTTGCAAGGCCTTCGCTGATATCAGCCGCGATGTCGATAACGGATTTTGCTTCTGCGTATTCTTTTTTAGAACCGTCTTTTAATGTGATAATCATGATTCGTGTCTCCTTTTCTTTTTCTGAAACTGTATCCGGCAGGAAACTGTCTGATACGAAAAACGTATGGTAACGTTTGACTGAGCACTGAAAACCAAACATTTTCTGTACTCCCATGCAGGGACGAGACGAGCTGCAGTCTCCAAGGTCACACACAAACGTGGACTTTAACTCATTGCTCGTGAAAAACAAAAGCCCCTTACAATGCTCTCACACTGTAAGGGACGAATATACTCGCGGTTCCACCCTGCTTGCCATAGCATACGTATCTGTAAACCAGGCCACTTATTTGATGGTAACGGAATCACCGGACCGGATTAGGGCCACTCGGAGGTAGTTTTCAACTGTTTCCTGATAAGGCATTTCCAGCTGCCTGCCTCTCTCTGAAACATTCCACAGTTTACTCTTCTCGTCAACGTGTTTTCTTATCACTGTGTCCCATTATAGCCTCGGGTTTTGGGTTTGTCAATAATCTGCAAAATAAAGATGATAAAAAATTAGATATTTCCCCGAAGTTTTTCTTTTACAAGTGCTGCTACTTCCCGCACCACATAATGCACCTGCATAATAGGATCTGATACCGCCGCAATTCCATAAGGATGTTTATATCCCAGCTTTTCCGCCAATTTTACTGCCCGGTACACGTGAAAATTATTTGACAATATTCCCGTATTTTTCTTACTGCACCCGGTAAGCTCATCGGAAAATTTCAGATTTTCTTTCGTGCTTGTAGACTTCTCTTCCAACACCAGCCGCTCCTGTGAAATACCATGCGCTGTCAGATAATTCTCCATACATTTTGCTTCCGTAATATCCTCCCCAAAGCCCTGTCCGCCGGAAAGGATCAGCGTGGTATCTTCATTCTCCCTGGCATATTTCAGTGCCGCCTTCAGACGAAGCTCCAAAGCCTTGGATGGTACATCTCCTTTTACATGAGCACCTAACACAACTACATAATCCAGGTTCTTTTTCCCGGAAGACTTCATTCCGGAAATCACACAGCTGCAGATAAATCCAAAACAGACAATTCCGATCAGCACAGCCACCATGATCACAGTTCCCAGCCATCCAGGGAAAATTCCCGGATGATTTCTGCCATAGCGGATCAGTACTGCGCCGCCTTCCAGAACCGCTGTAAGCAGTACCCAGAACCAGGCAAAATCAGCTGTAATGCCAGCATATACCACGATCAGCACATAATAAGCCAGGCTTAAAATCCCGGCGCAAAAACAAAATAAACTCAAATTCTCTTCTCTCTTTCTAAATTCAAATCCACTCTGCGTGTTTCACTCATTACTCGCACAAAGCAAACTGATTCATACTTGTAGAACTCATAAATCAACTAATTTTCCTATAAATATACACGAAACGGATTGCCTGGCAGTCATCCACCATTGCAATCCGTCCCCACAGCCGGAATCCACCGGATCCCGGTCTATATTCACATTTTATTATTTGTTTCTACCGCAGCAGAATTTATATTTCTTTCCGCTTCCGCATGGACACGGATCGTTACGTCCGATCTTGTGTGCCTTTACAACAGTACCGGATTTCTTCTGCTCAAGATAAAGCTCTTTACGTTTCTCCGGGGTAAAGATCTTGTCCCACTGTGGAAGATTGTAAAGCCAGTCAGCCTTAGCGTCTACCATGTTCTTGTAAAGAAGCTCTTTGTCAAAACAAAGACTTACGGTAGTATTCTCATCCATAGTCTCGATCGGGTTCTGAACCTTAAGGCTGTCATTGATTCCATCAAGGAAACCAACCATGGTGAGCACTTCCTGATTATATTTCTCAGCCAGCTCTTTAACTGTACCAGTAACTACTTCGTCCGGATTCTCAAGAAGCTGTGCATAAATGTTCTTCTCAATGTTAAAATATTTTGCCCAGAACTGCTGAAGTTTATTACGATCTGCCTGCTGGTCATAGGCAATGGCACGCCACTGCTCTAAAATGGTCTTGTCGCTCATTTCTTATTCCTCTTTTCAACAAAATTTCGTAATTATGCCGTTTTACAGCTGAAATTTATTATACCATCTTTTACTGAAAAACACAAATCTTATTTTTTTTCCAAAATTTTCTTGCAGATTTTCCATAAAATTCATACTATTTTTCTGTAACATATGTATAAAAAGCCAGTGACAGGTTCATACTATGAGTGTTCAGTAAAATGAACCAACAAATTCATTGAACCCCCTTCAATGATGACGCATTACAAAAGATAAGCGAGATTAACTTATATCCTCCCCGAAACGCCCCGGCTTCTGAAGTACTAGCTGAAGCCGGGGCGTTAACTTTCCTGTTTTGCTGTTTTTTTCTATTTTACTCCAAGCTTCTCCAGTTCCTTTGCAGCCTGCTTCAGATCATGGAATTCAATGGCATGAATACCAAGCTTTCTTGCAGCCTCGCAGTTCTCCGGGCGGTCATCCAGGAAAACGCTCTCCTCCGGTTTTAAACCGAATCTGGAAAGAAGTGTCTCATAAATATCAGCCTCCGGTTTGATCTGCTGAACCTCACAGGAGAAAATCACACCATCCATATTTTTCAGAAAAGGCATTTTACCTGGTCTTGTCTGATCCAGCATGAATTGGCTGTAGTTTGACAGAATGTACAGATGATAGCCCTGGCTTTTCAGATAGCTGGTCCAGGTTTCGGCGTAATCCTTAATTCCAATTGTTTTTCCTGATTCTTCGATCACACGCTTTACATCCGCTTCGTACTCGGCCGGAAGTTCTGCGATAAACTGTTTCCGGTATTCTTCTTCAGGAAACAGGCCACGGTCACGCTCATTCCAGATCTGGCTCTTAAAAACCTTCTCAGCAATCAGCTTCTCTTCTTCTGCCGAAAAGTGGAACGCTTTCAGATAGCTTTCCCAATCATAGGAAACCAGAACCTGTCCCACATCAAAAATTATGTTTTTCACTTCGCCTGCGACCTCCTTTTCCTCTTTCTTCAAAAGTTTATAAACCATAAGAAATACATAAGCCAGCACTGGCACCAGAATTACAGTACCTACTGCCGCCTTAAAATTCCCCTGTGCGTTATCGCCGCTGCCAAAAGCAAAGATCATAGGCAGACAGCAAACTGCCAGTAAGACTACCACTCCCAGAATGGCAGCTGCACGTTTAAAATTTTTCATTCTTTATTCCTTTATAAAATCCGTTTTCTTTTTTGTCATCTAGAGCATCGAAAATTAAGTTTCTGCTATATTGGCGCAGCAGATAAAAATCAGACAAGTCAATATGGCAGTTACTTAATATTCGATGTACTAGATACAAGATACGCCGGAGAGAACCTCCGGCGCAGTCACATTTCAATTACCGATCACTCTGTAACCAGTAATGTATTCTTACTTACAAGCGTCTGATACGCAGCCGCTTTTTTCCCAATTATTTATTTCTGTAAATAATATCGTTTCTTCCTGGTCCGTTGGAAACCATGGTGATCGGGTATCCGATCTTCTCCTCGATGAATTCGATGTATTTTCTGCAATTCTCCGGAAGATCCTCATAGTTCTTTATTCCACGGATATCACATTTCCATCCTGGAAGCTTCTCGATCACCGGTTTTGCTTTCTCAAGTCTGGCTGTGGTCGGGAAGTCTGTGGTAATCTCTCCGTCGATATCGTAAGCAACACAAACCGGGATCTCATCCAGATAGCCAAGTACGTCAAGTACTGTAAATGCCACATCTGTAGCACCCTGAAGACGGCAGCCGTATTTAGATGCAACACAGTCATACCATCCCATACGTCTCGGACGTCCAGTGGTAGCGCCGTATTCTCCGCCATCACCACCGCGTCTTCTAAGCTCGTCAGCCTCTTCTCCGAAAATCTCGGAAACAAATGCACCGGCACCTACTGCGCTGGAATAAGCCTTGCTTACAACAACAATTTTCTGGATCTCATATGGAGGCACACCTGCTCCGATTGCACCATATGCTGCCAGTGTGGAAGAAGAGGTAACCATTGGGTAAATACCATGGTCAGGGTCTTTCAAAGTTCCAAGCTGTCCCTCAAGAAGGATCTCCTTGCCCTCTTTCAGTGCATTATTCAGATACAGGGAAACGTCGCATACATATGGTGCAACCATTTTCTTGTATTCCATCAGCTCTGCAAAAAGCTCATCAACGTTCAGAAGCGGTTTGTGGTATAAGTGCTCAAGAAGAACGTTCTTAGTTTCACAAACGCTTGCCAGTTTCTCCTTCAGGCGATCCTCGTCAAAAAGCTCATTTACCTGAAAACCGATTTTTGCATATTTGTCAGAATAGAAAGGTGCGATACCGGATTTAGTAGAACCGAAAGATTTGCCTCCCAGACGCTCTTCCTCATACTGGTCAAACAGAATGTGGTACGGCATAACCATCTGTGCTCTGTCAGAGATCAGAATCTTCGGTGCCGGAACACCTTTGCTTACAACCTCATTGTATTCTTTGAAAAATACAGGGATATTCAGTGCAACACCGTTGCCGATCACACTTGTGGTGTGTCCGTAAAATACACCTGACGGCAGAGTGTGAAGTGCGAATTTACCATAGTCGTTTACAATGGTATGTCCTGCATTTGCACCACCCTGGAATCTAACGATAATATCAGCTTTCTCAGCGAGCATGTCGGTAATTTTACCCTTACCTTCATCTCCCCAGTTTGCTCCAACTACTGCTTTGATCATAACTCAAATTCCTCCTGTGTCTGATCTGAATTTCATAAAAAAGAAATTAACAACCTTTTATCATACATTAATCTCAGCTGTCATTCCAAGCATTTCCTTGTGGGAATCCAGAACCGGATTTACAACTTTTGCAATAAAGCTTTCGGTCTGCTCTTTGGCACGTCCCACATATTTCTTCGGATCCATGGTCTTCTGAAGCTCTTCCAGGGTCAGGTTAAATGCCGGATCTGCTGCGATCAGCTCAAGAAGGTTGTTGTCCTTACCTTCTACCTTAACATTCCTGCCTGCTTCCATGGAAAGCTCACGGATGCGCTCATGAAGCTCCTGACGGTCTCCACCTGCTTTTACTGCGTCCATCATAATGTTCTCAGTTGCCATAAATGGCAGCTCAGCCATCATGTGTTTCTCGATAACCTTCGGATAAACCACAAGACCATCTACAACATTCAGGCACAGATCCAGGATTCCGTCAATTGCAAGGAAGCCTTCCGGTACGGAAAGACGCTTGTTGGCGGAGTCATCCAGAGTTCTCTCAAACCACTGGGTAGCAGAGGTGATGGCTGGATTCAGGGCATCTACCATCACATATCTGGAAAGGGAAGCAATACGCTCACTTCTCATCGGGTTTCTCTTATAAGCCATAGCGGAAGATCCGATCTGGGATTTCTCAAATGGCTCCTCTACTTCTTTCAGATGCTGAAGAAGACGGATATCGTTTGACATCTTGTGTGCACTTGCTGCAATTCCTGCCAGAACATTGACAACACGGGTATCAACTTTACGGGAATAGGTCTGTCCGGATACCGGATAGCATTCCTTGAATCCCATCTTGGCAGCGATCATCGGATCGATCTTGTCGATGGTCTCCTGGTCTCCTTCAAACAGTTCCAGAAAGCTTGCCTGTGTACCTGTAGTACCTTTAGAACCAAGAAGCTTAATGGTGCCAAGAACATATTCCAGGTCTTCAAGATCCATCATAAATTCCTGTGTCCACAGTGTGGCACGCTTTCCAACGGTAGTTGGCTGTGCAGGCTGGAAATGGGTAAATGCAAGTGTAGGCTGATCTTTATATTTGTCAGCGAACTTGGAAAGCTCTGCAATTACGTTTACCAGTTTCTTCTGAACCAGTTTCAGAGCTTCTGTCATAACAATAATGTCTGTATTATCTCCTACATAACAGGATGTTGCTCCCAGGTGGATGATTCCCTTTGCTTTCGGGCACTGCACACCGTAAGCATATACATGGGACATAACATCGTGACGTACTTCTTTCTCACGAGCCTTGGCAACATCATAATTGATATCGTCTACATGAGCTTTCAGTTCATCGATCTGTTCCTGGGTGATGTTCAGTCCAAGCTCCTTCTCAGTCTCTGCCAGAGCGATCCAGAGTCTTCTCCAGGTGCGGAATTTCATATCCTGTGAAAAAATGTACTGCATTTCCTTGCTGGCATAACGCTCAGACAAAGGGCTTGTATATCTGTCTGTACTCATTCTTTCTCTCCTGTTTCTAAGTAAGTTTTTATCATTTACTTTGCGGATCAACTGTTTTTTTCCACATACAAGGGGATTATATAACATCCAAAGATTTTAAGCAAGCCCCTGATGGAATTTCCCAAGGAATTCCTTCATTCTTACATGTTCTGATGAAAATACCTCTTCCGGGGTGCCTTCCACTGCGATCAGACCGTCATCCATAAAGATAATCCGGTCGGAGATGTCACGGGCAAAGCTCATCTCGTGGGTAACGATCACCATGGTGATATGCTCCGGGTTCATGCAAAGGGCTCTGGCGATGGAAACTCGCTGCTGCTGTCCGCCGGAAAGCTGGTAGGGATAATAATTTTCCTTATCCGAAAGCCCCATTTTCTTAAGAAGCTCCCTTGCCTGCACATAAACCTCTTTTTTGTCTCTCTTTTGTACCTTAATTGGAGCGTCTGTAATATTTTTAATCACAGAAAAATGGGGAAAAAGGTTAAAATTCTGGAAAACCAATCCGATTTTTCCGTTTTTGATAATTTCGCCGCCGTCTGGTGTCTCCAGACCAGTGGCACAGCGAAGCAATGTAGACTTACCAGAGCCGGAGGGACCGATAATACTAAGAACCTCGCCCTTGTCTACTTCCAGGGAAATGTCACGGAGAACGTCCAGGGCTCCGAAACTTTTCTTTATGTGTTTCATTTCAAATAATTTCATATAGTGACTCCTTCTGGTTACCCGCACACAGTTTTACAATGTATATTCACTGCAGGTTGATGATAAATTATTAGCGGTAATAGTTCAGTTTTTTCTCTACTTTATCCATAATCACTGCTACCAGCAGGTTAAATACATAATAAAATACAGCCGCTACCACAAACGGCACCATCGTGGTCTGAGAGCTGGCAATCTGTTTCGCCAAAGTGAACATTTCAGCTACTGCTACAACGAAGGCCAGAGAGGTATCCTTTACCAGGGTGATTACCTCGTTGGTGATGGAGGGCAGAATCCGTTTAAATACCTGAGGGAGAATAATACGGAAGAAGGTCTGTGCTTTGGAGTAGCCAAGGATTCTGGCTGCTTCATACTGACCTACTGGCATGGATTCAATTCCACCACGGTAGATTTCTGCAAAATAAGCGGCATAATTAATTGCAAAAGCAATAAATACAGCGATCAGGCTGTAACCCATGGAAATTCGGATTCCAAAAATAAAATATGGTCCGAAATATACTACCATCAGCTGCAGCATAAGAGGTGTTCCGCGCATAATGGAGATATAAGCAGAAACGATCCATCTGATTATCTTTATTTTGGACATTTTACCCCAACAGACCAGAAGGCCAAGTGGCAGGGAAAATATAAGGGTTACAAAGAAAATTTCCGTAGTTACGGTCATTCCCTTTGCAAGCTGGCTTAACATTACACTAAAACTCATAGTTACTGTGTTCCTCCTGTTGATACTTGTGTTCTAAGGGATCGCATTTCACGTTTCATTTCATTCTATAATTCACATTCTGCGAATCAAGCTCCTTCTTTTGGAGCAGACCCCTTCTCGCTAAGAAAAGAGGGTGCGCCAGGTACCCTCTTTTTTACATATATTCTTGTTTATATTCTATGTGAATTATTCAGCCTCATCCTCAGCAGCATCTGCGTCAGCTGCCTCATCAGAATCTGCATTTTCTTCTGCCGCATCTGTGTTCTCTTCTGTCTTATCTGCTGCTTCCTCATCTCCCAGGCAAAGCATGTCAGCTACACCATACTGCTCAGCCAGTTTATCAATCTCACCCTCATCATACAGCTTCATAACCTCAGCCCATACGGTATCACGAAGCTCCTCGTTTCCTTTGGCAAATCCAATACCGTACTGCTCGCTCTGGATCGGCTCGTCCAGAATCTTATATTTACCCTCTTCTCTCTGAGCCAGCTGATATTTGGCAACTCCGATATCTACTGCAACAGCGTCAGCTGCACCAGAATCAATGTTCATAAATGCGGTATTGTAATCCGGATTCTCTGTAAGGGATGCAAAGCTGTTTGTCAGTTCTTTGTTATCCTCGCTGTTCAAAGCATCAAGTGCTGCAGATGCAGCC
>ENA-UOOA01007320-UOOA01007320.1-human-gut-metagenome-genome-assembly--contig:-P61old-NODE-7320-length-9999-cov-7.273029_pt1 | contig 9999 bp, 11 predicted proteins | sample MGYA00242467_ERZ724014 | MGnify/ENA metagenome assembly ERZ724014
TGCTATTATTAATAATATATTTATAATATTCCATTCTATATTTAAATGACTTATAGCAATAAAGAATATTATTAACGATTGAATAATTCTAGCTACTTTTACAAAATCCATTTCACTACATATTACTTGATATAATACCCTTCTAGGTCTTACTAGTAGTCTATCTAAAGAACCATCAATAATAAATTTATCAAACTTATCTACTCCTCTAAAAAATGTTTCATTAAAAGCAAAGCCAAAATGAATAATAGAAAAACATAATAGTACTTCATATAAAGTAAAACCTTTAATATTATCAAATCTTTGAAATAAAGCTACTGTCATAAAATAATAAGTAAAAAATACTCCTATCTGACTAATAAAAGTCAAGATAAATGATAGACGATATTCTAACTGTGATTTTAATTTAAGTTTCATTGATTCTATATATAACTTAACCACCTTGTATCACAGCCTTTCTAAGTGATACCCTTGATATTAAGTATCCTAATGATATTGTAATAATTATCCAAATAATAGAACCAATAATAAGAATATATCCTTCTTCTAATGGTATGCTATTAGAATATATTCTAAAAGGAAAGTCACCAATAAATCTAAAAGGAAGAAATTCCGCTATATGTTTTAACCATGTTGGAAAGAATGGTATTGGAATCGTTCCACCCATAAATATTTCTGCTATTACACTATAAGTTATCATTGTTCCTTTTTCATCTAAAGTAAACATTGTTAAAATGTGCATAAGTAGATTTAAGGCAGTAACTAAGAATAAACCTAGTATTAGTGCTACTATAAACATTATGAAATTATTTATAGAATAAGGGCCTGATAAATGAAATGGATATGGTAATAATATAGCAAGAATTATTAATGGAACAAATCTAAGTAAGACTGCTACTAACCTTTTAGCTAACATCTTAATATACCATTTAAAATAGAAGTCTTGAGGTCTTATTAATTCATAGGCTAAATTACCATTCTTAATCATACTAAGTAATTCACTTTCTCTATCAAAAGGATATACCAAAGCAAATAATGCTTGATGAAGCCATAGATAATTAACAAGTTCTTGCCAGTTCATTGGTGCATTACCGCCACTTTCGTAGAAGGCTAAATATACCATAATAAATATTAAAGCAAAAAATACTTGTGTGCATATACCCGCTATTGCTTCCATTCGATATTGAAGATTAGTTATAAATCTTAATCTAAAATAACTTAAATATGATTTCATAATTCATAGTCCTCATATAATTTAAGTATTACATCATCAATACTTTCATTATCTATTTCAATATCTTCAATATTATATTTAGTAGTAAGTTTACTTAAGAAATTAGATATACTTATTATATTAGAATCAATTATAAAATTATAACTATCTTCCTTCTTACATTTCTTTATAACACCTTTTACTTTAATATTATCAATTTTATCCTTAGTAAATATCTTAATATTTTTATAACTACCATATTTAACTTTTAATGTTTTAATATTTCCATCATATAGTATCTTTCCATTACCAATTAAGATAATTCTCTTAGCCAGTGCTTCAATATCATTCATATCATGAGTAGTAAGAATTACTGTTACTTTGTTTTCTTTATTTATCTTTTTAATAAAGTCTCTTACTATCTTCTTAGATATAGCATCTAATCCTATTGTAGGTTCATCTAAGAATAATATTTCTGGCTTATGTAGTAGAGATGATGCTATTTCACATCTCATTCTCTCTCCTAGAGAAAGCGTTCTAACCGGTTTTTTTATTATTTCTTCAATACCTAAAAGTTCTACTAGATATTTCTTTGTCTTTTGATATTCATTATTATCTATTTTATAGATATCTCTTAACAAGTCAAAAGTGTCTTCCGCCGGGATATCAAAAGCAAGCTGACTTCTTTGACCAAAGACTACACCTATCTTAGAAACATATTTTTTTCGATCTTTAATAGGATCTAAATTGTTTATTTTAATGCTTCCACTAGTAGGAAGAAGTATTCCTGAAAGCATCTTAATCGTGGTACTCTTTCCAGCACCATTTGGACCAATATAACCTACTATCTCTCCTTTCTTTATTTCAAAAGATACATTTTTTACTGCATTTACATATTTGTATTCTCTTTTGAAAAATGATTTTAAAGCAGCCTTTAGTCCACTATTTCTTTTGGCTACTTTAAAAGTTTTTGTTATGTTATCAACTTTGATGAATGACATTTTAATATCACATCCTTTCTGACAACGCAAAAAAGCCACATATTTTAAATATGTAGTTTCATCATGCAATTAAATATATGGTTTTTTCTTCGCAAATGTCATAATAAATATATTATATTAAAATTCTTTTGTCAATAGTTTTATTTATTTTTATATAAAAACCTCAGTATTTTGTACTATTAAATAATGTGCATAACGAGATAATTTATAATCTATTATAGTTTTTTTAGATTCTTTTGATAATTCTATCTTTTTTCCCAAACAGGAAAAATGATCTTCTTGTGCACAATTGTTTTTCTTACATGCTATTCTTGCATTACTAATTACACTATTAAACTTATCCTATCTTTTATATTTTAGTACCTTTTGTAATTTTCTAGTAAAATTTATTTGAAACCTCTCCCCTTATAGTCTTCTACAAATTATTAATTATTTCCAGAGTAAACTCTGCTACTTCAGTACTACTTTTCTTTAAAAATTTATCATAAGTAATTAAATTATCTTTACCTATTACATCAGATATAGATCTAATTACTAAAAATGGTATTCCACTTAAATAAGAGGTCATTCCTATACTAGCACCTTCCATTTCTACTGCTATCGCATTAAATTCTTCATTTATTTTTTTAGATAATCCTATATTTGTACAAAACATATCACCAGTAGCAATAGTACCATCATAAACATTATTCTTTTTTATATTAAAGGCTAACTCTCTAAGATATTTATCACATTCTACATATACACCAACTTTAGGTATATAGCCTTTAGGATGATCAAATGCTGTTATATCAAAATCATATTGTACTAATTTATCACTAACTACTATATCACAAACATTTAGTTTATTATCTATACCTCCTGCTACTCCAACATTAAGTATATAGTTAGGACTATAGTTATCAATTAACACTTGTGTACTTCTTGAAGCATTAACTTTACCTACTCCTGATTCTACTAAAATACATTCTTTATCATTAATAGTGCACTCATAAAAATCTAAATCATATATTTTATTTATCTTATTTAATTTAACTAGTTTTAACATTTCTTCTAATTCTTCATACATAGCAAATATAATTCCTATTTTATTCATATATACCTCTTTTCTTTACTTTTGTGTAATCATTTTCTTATTATCATATTCATAATCTAATCTATTACTTGAAGTAATAATACTTTCTCCTAAATTACTTTCCAGTTCATTTCTGGCAACCTTGGCAACATTACCACCTACTTTGGCTACTTTAATATTACCATCAAGTCCTATTGGTTTATGTTTTTCCGCTAACCTTTTTGTAGCTTCTTCAGATAAATCAGTAAGAATTAGTTCTATACTATCCATATTATCTCTTAAGTTTTCTTTTCTAAGTCCTTTATACTCTTTATATTCCTTACTAGTCATACCAGACCAAGTTTTATATATTTCATTAGTTAAAATAGCATACTCTTTGGCATCTTCTATACCATTTTCTTTCCAAACATCAGTTAATTGTTTTCTGTTTTGAATAGATTTCATTCTCTTTGCTATCCAGTTTTCATCATAACCTTTTGCTCTATATAAATCTATAGATCTTTGCATAGCAATTGATGGATCAAATACCTCATCAATTCTCTCACTACCTAACTTGGCTAACCATTGTTTTATAGGCTCTCTGTTGAGACCCAAATGACACGTTTTGGGTCTTAACATCTTGAGGCGTTAGAGCAATTTTAAATTCAGAACCTGTTTTTAATATAAATCTAATTACATTTGGATCTTTCTCTCCATTTTTTAATACTTCTCCAACTACAATTTTCTCTACAAAATTTTCAAAAGTGTTTTCATCAAATTCCGTTAAAGTGCAAGGAATATTTATAATCTTTTCTATTTCTTTTATTTTAGTAGAAATATTTTTATTATCCTCATTTAATTTTTGTAGTTCCTTTAATTCCTCATCTAAATTAGATAATTTTGTTTTTATTTCTTCTTCTTTTAAATCATAAACTTCTTTTGTAATACTATTATCTAATCTCATATCAACTAATTTTAATAACTTATCTTGTAATACTTTTTTATTGTTTTCTATTTCGTTAATACTCTTTTGATAATCATTATCATTAATAACACCTTTTATTGTGTTTAAAAGAAGTTCTTTTGTTTTATGCTTATTCTTAACAATATTATTAGATAAGGCAAATTCTATTGAAAGATTTTTATCAGAAATACAAAGAAAATACGAGAGTATTTTCAAAGAAAAATAACCTTTTACCATTATTGGTATTAGGTTATTTTTTGTATAAAAAAGGATATTACGTTTTGTTGCGTTAGCAATGAAAGTAGTAGACTTTTTTCTTTTTTATGAAGTCATAAGACAAAATAAAAAAGGCACCAATACTTTTTACGATAGTTTACAGTATTGGTGCTTATTGGGTTTTTAAAGGATCTCCTTTGGCACACTATTCCTAGTTGGCATTATGCCGACTTGGTAGTGTGTTACTATAATGGAATTATAGTTTTTAAAAACAGATTAACTTTATCAATTAATCTGTTTAATTTAAATAAATAACTATTTTTTCCTAATTGTTAATACAGCAGGATTTACAGTTCCTTTTTCTTCTGAATCTTCAATACCATATTGTTTATTCCAATATTTTCTATATTCTTCACCTTGTTTTGCAAAATGTGATAGAGCATTTGCAGTAGCTCCAGCCATAAATCCACTTAATCCTAACTCTTCATTGTATACTTGTTGTTCAGCTTCTTCAAATGAAATACCTTCTTCAAATTTCTTCATCATTGAAATAGTTGCTTTAACAACAAATACTGAATAACCATCATTACTATTATTATCAGCAAATTGTAACCATTCTTCTGCTGTTTCAGGTTTAACTAAAGTTAATCCTTCTTTCATTAATGTGTATTTAGCTTTTTTAACTGCTAAATCTGCACGTTCTATTGCTTTATTTCTTTCTTCTTCGGCTTTTAATCTTCTATCTCTTTGCTTATCAACAATAACATCACCAAAGAATTTTCTTTTTGAATCTTCAATATCTTCTGGGCTTCTTCTATCATAGCCATATTCTATATATGGATTAGAATATAGTTCTTCGCCAGTTTCTTCTAATGTTATAGATGAAATTGCAGAACCATAGCCTATAAATGGTATTCCAGAATGTTCTGTTTCAATATTTGAAAAATAATTTACATTTCTTAATGTATCAGTTTCATTTTGCTCAACTCCGTACCACCAAGCTTTATATGAAATTCTTTCCCCAATATGTTTTTTTAGGTTTTCAAACATTCTAATAGCATTTTTTTCTTTGCTATGTTTTGCAATATATTCAGCAAAAGTCATATCTCCTTCTTCCATTGGTAAGAAAGAACCTGCTTGAGTATGGCATACATAATTATAACCATTACATTTCATGTTGCTAATTAGAATTCTATAATCTGGATTATTTCCATATTTTGCTTTAATTTCATCTAAACTATATCTTTTTCCAAAATAAATCCATCTAGAATAATTTGATTTTTCACCATCATAAGTTTTTTCACCATCTACAACATATTCTTTGTCGTAAAAACGGAATCCTTGCATTTTACCATCATTTTCAATTTGCATAGGATTTCTTTCAGTCACTTCTTTTATTGAAGATTCACTAAATAATAGACCTCTGTAAATTTTCTCAACATAAGTTTTAGTTATTTTTTCCATAATATTTCCTCCTTCAGAAAATCGTTTAATATAATAGCATAAATTAACTAGAATGTCAAACAAATCCAACTGATTTGTATTAAAAGCAGGGAAAACTATAATAAATTTAATGAATAATAATAATCATATACATTTAATTTTTGGTTAATTATAATATTTATTTCTTCATCATTAAAATCATATTGAAAGATTTTAAATAATAATTCTACTAAAAAATTTTGCTTTTCTAATAATGATAATTCCATATATTTAGCTGATATAAATAATAAGTTTTTATATTTAGCAAAGTTAGTTATTACTTTTTTATAATTTGAATCTAATATTCCTAATACTTCTTTTAATAATCTAATGAAACTTTCGTCATATTTAGTAGAAAAACAATTTTCTTCAAGTATATGTATTGCTAATCTAACCTTATTAATCCCATTTAAATCATCAATAATATCAACTAAATTCATTACCCTTTCTGTATTATTTTCTAATAGCATAAATCTTCCACCTTCCTAATTTGCCATTTAAGGCACTTTATTTCAAAGAACAGATAAGAGAGATTAAGCTTTACCTTAAAACCTCAATATGAGTGATTAAATTAGGTTTAATCTCGTTTTCTTGTCTTTTTATTTATCACTCAAACAATTAAAAAAATCAAGAGTGTTTTTTAATTTTATCTACTTAAATCAAAATCATCTTTATCATATTCACCTTCATCATAATCTCTAACTCTTTCTTTGTAATAATCAGGTGCTTCAACATATTCAAATAATTCATCTTGATTAGTTGTTCCTTTAGATATTCTTACAACATCTCTCATATCAAACTCACTATTGTCATAACAATCTTTAACAACTTCAGCAGTTTCATCTTTAGTATAGTCATTACCTCGTTGTAATAGTTTCCTTAAAAACTTCTTTAATAATTGGAATAGTTCATTTAATCTATACATTAAACTTCTATTTTCTTGTTCTAGATTTTGATTTTCATATTCTAATTTACTAATTTCTTTCTTATACTTTTGATTTTCTTTTTCAAGTGATTTATAACTATTAGCATAACTATCAACTTCATTAAATATTGTTTGTAGTTTAGGTTGTAATTCCATTACTTTTTTAGATTCACTAATAACATTATTCATACTATCAAAAGTATCTTTTTTAACTTTAACAAAATCTTTATCAATAATAAGTGTTTGTTTAGTAGTTTTCATTTTTTCTTCAAAATCAGCCATTGCTTTATCAATTCTATCATTTCTTACATTTAATTCTTGATTAAGTTTTTTAGTAAGTTTTTTATATTCCTTTATTTTAATATGCTGATTATCACTACCTTTAATACCTCGTTCTAAATCATAACCTTTTTCAGTTAGTCTTTTATGATACATATCTTGTAATTGAGATAATTGTAATTTATCTTTGATATATTGTTTTTTAGATATAGTATATCTTTCAGATTTAGTCCTATTATCTAATTTCTTAACAAGTGGAACAACAACACAATGAATATGTGGTGTTTCTTCATCTAAATGGACAGTTGCATGAAGTATTTGTTCTTTCTTATAGCCTAAATCATTATAAACAAATTCCATACAAGTATCTGCCCAATCTTTTATTTGTTCTCTAGACATATCTTTAAAGAAATTATGTGACGCAGTCATAACTAATTCATCAGCAACACAATTTCTTGAACTATTTAACATTTCGTGATATCTTTTCTTTCTATCAGCTCGTTCAGTTTTCATTCGTTCATTGTGTTCCTTTTTATATTCTTTTGTTAATTCATCAAAACCTTTAACATACTTAACATTTAATGGAACAAGTTCTATATTATTCTTACTTAATTCTATTTTTATATCTTTATTTGATTGATATACTTTCTTTTCACGTTTATTATGTGATCCTATTTGTGCTAAATCAGGTATAGTCATAATAGGTTCACTTCTAAATATTGCATAATTTAAATTCATATATTGTTTCTCCTTTCTTTTTTACACAACAAAAAAAGATATGTAATTAAACATACCTTACATTGCAACTAATCAAAATTAATATTTTTACTTTTACAATCATACTTATTTATTGAATTATATGATTACAAGAACACGACACTTTAATTATCTTAAAACTGATACTATAACACTCCATTTGCTTTGATTATCTTTTTTATCAGTAATATCTAGTTTTACATAATCTTTATAAAAATCAACAATTCCTTTAAAATAAAGTATATCTTGTATATTTTTATTCAATGTCATTTTATACAAAACACTTCAGCATTCTTACTAGGAATAGATTCTATTATTCTAAACATTCCTTCTATATCCGTAACATCTGTTAAACGATATTTACCATCATTGGCCTTGAGTTTCAACTGTCCGATTTTTTCGGACACTTCACTCCCTTCAAAAATTAATTGCTTTTTTAAATCACTCCAGTATTTTCTAGGTCTGGTGCTTCCTGTTAATGCTGCGATAATATCAATAATGCTAATATAATACTTTTCACTTTCTTTGTCCCAAACTGTTCTGACTTTCTCATTATTAAATATTTTATTAATTAAATATAATTTATCTTTTTCCATATAACCCTCCTCTTTTCTTACACTCTCAATATAGCATATATAAAAGATTCAAGTCAATGATTTTTAATACATTTTTTGGTAATATTTTTACCAAAAAGAAAAAGTACTCTATAAGTACTTATCTGCTAATTTAATTGTTTTCTAATTATATTAATTGCCATTACTAAAATAAATTTCTAATCGATTATACTTACCTGTATATTCTTCAATATAATTATTATTAGTATACTCTTTTACTATATTCTTCCAAAATGATTCTGCTATTATAGAATTGGGTACTGCTTTTATAGTCCAATTACCTCTATAAAGATTAAAAACTTTAGTTACTGCTTCTTTACCTATTTTATTTCTTTTATAATTATTTAAAACAAATATTTCGCTTATTTCATAGTTATTATTTTTATTATCATCTACAAGCATAAATCCTAATATATTATTATTATCTTTAATAAAATATTTATCTATGTTATAGTTATACTCACATATTACAGAATTAAATGGTAATGAAAAGTATAAACTTAAGTCGTGTAAATATAATTGTAATAGTTTCTTTAACTTTTCTTTTTCTTCTAATGTAACTATTTCTAAATTGATATTCATATCATTTTCTCCAACAAGTATTTATTTGTCATATCTAATGCTTCTCTTCTTGGACTAAGCTTTAATTTTTCTTCAGTAGATATTTCTGCAAGTGTTCTACCATTTGAAAGTTCGAATATTTCATCAAAACCAAAACCATTTGTACCTCTTGTTTCGTTACTCACAATTCCTGATAAGACATACTCAAATGTTTCTTCAATATTTTTACTTTTTAAGGCAATTACTGTTGTATAGCTACATGTTCTTTTGTCTTTAGGCGTTTTACCAACTTTTTTTAGTAATTCTAAATTTTTAGTATGATCATCAGCATCTAACCATCTTGCAGTATGTACACCAGGAAAACCATCTAATATATCTATTGATATTCCTGAATCATCAGCAATACATATATATTCTTCACCTACTTGTTCATATAAATCTCTTACTTTCTCTAATGCATTATCTTTATATGTATCTTTGTTTTCATTAACAATTATTTTCTTATTTAGTTTTTCTTCCATATCTTTTATGGATAATACTTCATAGTCCTTAAATATTTCTTTTATTTCTCTTATTTTACCTTTATTGCTACTTGCAACTACTATTGTTTCTTTTTTCATTCTATTTCCTCCAATTAATTATTAATTACCTATACTATAACCTATTTTTTTATTACTTGCAAGTAAAATATTAAAAAAAATAAGTACTATAAAAGTACTCATTTATTATTCTTCAGTCTTTTTTGAAGATTTAGCTTTTTTAGGAGCTTTCTTTTCTTCAGCTACTTTAGTTTCAGTTTTCTTTGTAGTCTTTTTAACTTCTGGTTTTACTTCTTTAACTTCTTCTTTAGAAGTGCTTACTCCTTTATAAAAACCACATTTTGGACATGCTCTGTGAGGTCTAATTTTAGCACCACAGTTAGTACATTCTACTA
>ENA-UOOA01007324-UOOA01007324.1-human-gut-metagenome-genome-assembly--contig:-P61old-NODE-7324-length-9993-cov-26.965285_pt1 | contig 9993 bp, 7 predicted proteins | sample MGYA00242467_ERZ724014 | MGnify/ENA metagenome assembly ERZ724014
AAGCACTTTCACACCGCCGCCCCGTTGGGGCGTCAGTATGAAAGTGCTTTTGCGCCCTGCCGGGGGCCAACTTATTTCACCTGCTTCGTGGAATCCTACTCAAGCTACACAGATCCGCTATACTCTCTAAAAGTCTTAGCCGTCCTATAGAGATAGACCAGTTTTAATATTGACACAACCACTGTTCCTATTGCAGTTACTAATGCCACAATCAAACCCAAAATAGGAATAATCAGCATAAGCACAATGCTTCCTAATAGCCCCAAAGTCATTCCTATAAACCATTTCCACAGGTTTGTCCATTTATCAAATAGCTCAGGCGATACATCTCCTGCTACCTCTGCATGAGCAGAATACTCATTATATTCTCCTACTAAAGACACGATCATCGCTGGTATGGTAAACAATAGTGTCCATCCCGGAGTTTCTTTTCCATAAGACAAAATGGTAACAAGCACACTTACTCCTGCAGAAATTAAACAACATACTCCAGCTGTTTTATATCTCTCATCTTCACAGGCTATCTTTATAAGGACACCACCATACAGCAATAAAGCGGCCACCTGCAAAATTTGTCCTGGTAAATTTAGTCCTGGCAGCACTGCAACCAAATTTTCATTTGTCATAATACCTGCAACTGTGCTCGGTATAATAAGCCAAAACAAAATCCACAGCCACTTTCCAAGAAATACAGCCTTACCCTCTATCATTTTTTTCTTTTCTATTTCATCTTCTCTTTTTCTTAATCGTTGTTCCGGCTCGTTATTCCGTCCTCGCAACTTCCCGCATGATGTACTATAGCTACATGTCGTACAATTTTGATGTCCTTTGTCTCTACAACACTTAGCTAACTCACATTCACAATTCCAGGCCTTTCCGGGGCCTTCTTTACAACCTGGACATTGTAACATTTCTTTATATTGGCATTCTTCGCACAATTTTCCGCAATATGTACCTTCCATAACCGTACCCCCTTTATTTCTGCTTTACAGAGAAAATTTTTCTTATCCAGCTTTCTTTTTTCTCGACCTCTTGTTCCTGATGAACTACCTCAGACTCACCGGTAAGAAGCTGCTGCTGGATCGTCCCTGCATGGAGAGCCTGAGCCGCTGCCGCAGTCTGCTGCGCTGCGGCCAGTGCGTCAGTCAGTCTGGTAATAGTCTGGGCCTGCTGCTCGATCTGCCGATCTTTTACTTCAAGCTGCCCCTGAAGCGTGTCGATGGTAGCCTGTAAAACTGCCACTACACTGGCCTCTTGCGACTGCTCCGGTACCGCTCCATTGGAGCGCTCCGTATGCGTATCCGTATGCGCTCCAACAGAGCGGTCATCCTTCAAAAAGTCTTGTTTTATCAGGGTTTCAGCCTGCTCCGATAGATACAAAACTCCCTGCTCCGTATGCGCATACGGAGCGCAAACCGTATGCAGCTTCCCTTTATACCTCTTATAGACCGCCTGCTTCGATACACCTATCTCGTCGGCTATCTGTCGGATCGTTTTCATACCTTCACGAACAGGCCAATGGGACACACACCCTTAAACCCAGGCGTAGATATATACCAGCAGCCGGGGCCTGTCGGCTCCCAGGCTACCTCCAGGGTAATATCATGCCAACCATCGGGGAACAGGGCAGTAAACCCCTGCCCTGCGTGTACACCTTCCCCATCCAGAAGCAGACGGGGGTGTGGATCACTGTCTGCTGGATCGGGGAGCTGCAGCTGCGCAATCCTCTCTTTATCCCAGTTCATAACCGGCCCTTCCTTTCTCAATCGTCATAGTGGCCCATGCAGGAGATAATATAGATAACCTCTCCCTGCTCATAGTAGACAATGCGATTGGTTTCGTCAATGCGGCGGCTCCACCAGCCGCTCAGGTTGCCCCGCAGCGGCTCAGGCTTGCCGATCCCCTGGTAAGGGTTTCTCTGAATATCCTTTATCAGCGCGTTGATCCGTTTCAGCGTCTTTTTGTCCTGTGTCTGCCAATACAGATAGTCACTCCACGCCCGATCCTCCCACAGCAGCTTCATCAGTCCACCTCGATCAGTTCATGCTCAGCAAAGTGGGCCTTACCAGCCTTCACATCCTGCATAACGCTCTCCAGGTGCCGGAGGTTACTTTCCGAGTAGAACGGATCAGCCGAAACCTCAAACGGAATACGGTACTCCCTGCCAACCTTCTTTGCGAACATCGTAAACGCAGCGCTCATGGAAAGGCCCATCTCGGCACAGGCTCGTTCCATCCTCTTTTTCACATCTTCATCCAGCTTAAAATTGACATTAACCGTGTGTGCCATATCAAACACTCCTTTCCTACTCATATTATATGCAGAAATAAAGAAAAATACAAGCATTTTTCTTTATCTTTTTGTAAATGCGTCACGCTGATATGTAGACATTTATGGGTGGTAAAACCTTTGATTTGCAAGACTTTCCGGACGCAATAGAGAGGCGGGGTATGTTTACCCTCAGACCGCCAGAAAAGCCCTCCTGGGCCGTTCCAGGGCCGGAAACCGCCCCTAATCCTTACCCTGGCCCAATGCCTCCACCAGCAGATCACTCACCGACTGGGAGGGAGTAACACGCACTGTAATATGTCCATCCTGGACACAAACATTCGGGGGCGTGCTGTCCCACCACTTGCGGATCGTTTTGGGGTCAAGCCCCGTATCCCGGTGGCAATCGGCCTTGCGCCCCTCTGGGTGCTGCTGGCGCCACTCATACACCCGTTCCTGGGCTGTCCCACTACCGATGGGACGACCTTGCCGTATCTCTCCCATATCTTTCAAAATCGCCAGTTGCCCCCGAGCCAGTCTCAAATGCTGCTCCTGCTTACGCCAGTTCCGCTTATTGACCGGCATAGTCAGGCCGGAGATCTTCGCTATATCATCCCTGGGGAATGTCACATAGTCCTCATTGAACATTTCCAAGGCACAGATCACATCGTCCTGGGTGAAGCGGTTGATGTCCTCAACGCTCATATCATCATAGGGTTTCAGCAGGGAAAAAGCGTCCCGGCGCAGCTCGTCCTCACTGATCCCGCACTTCTTCGCATAGATGGCCAGCGTCATAATGCCGTAGAAACGATGGCCCACCCGGATCTCGTCCCCGATCCGGTGCAGCCACCAGTCGTAAAGGTCACGCTTAACCGTCCAGCGGCCCCGCCGCTCCTTCTTGACGATCCGCCGCTCATACCAGTCTGGGTACTTCTCCTTTGCCTCGGCCAGCGAAAGCCGTCCCTTCCTCATAAGGCTCAGGAGCTGCTGCTGCTCACCGTTACTGTCCGGGATAAACTCCAGCAACTTCTCCAGTGTCACCCGCCCGCCGAGTCGGTAGGCCGTCACAGGGTATTCCCGGCCCAGCTTGGAGCCGGAACCGACCACCCGGAACCCCTGCAATATACCCTGCATCTGCGGCTCCTTGATGGTGGAGGTGTACCTGTTCCAGATTTGCCGGGTGAGAGAATATTTCAGCTCCTTCAAGCATTTCTGGTTGTGCGGGTACATAGGGATCGGCTCCTCCAGGACATAATACAGGTGAAGTCCTGTCCCGCTGTTTACGACAAAGGTTGCCTGGGGCAAAATATCCTTATTCATCTGGTGCAGCGTGTCCCGGAGCTGAGGCATCCCCACCCCATCCAGGTCAAAGACCAGGGCATAGAGATACCGGGCATTCTTGCCGCACCTCCGCCGCCCAAAGTAGGACAGAGGGGACATGATGGTAAAGTCCGTGTCGTAGACCTCCGACAGCTCCGATAGCTCATCGGTGATGGTATAGCGTTTGGCCTTGCCTTCCTCCTGGATCTCCAGAGCAATCCCTGCGGCCTTCGGCGGAACTGTCACCGCGATCCCGTTGCCCTTTTCGTCCTCAAAATGGCCCTTCCTCTCAAAACTGCCCACTGGGAAGATCTCCCGGTAGAACTCAAAGGGCGTGACCGGCTCCAAGAATTTCTCCAAATGCTCATTTTTTTCTCGATACAACGCCCGCAGCTGCTCCATAACGCCCTGCTGATCCGTAGCCATAGAATCACCTCCAGAAGAAAAATTATCAAAAATCTATTCCCACAAAAACGCCTACGGGCGGGAGGGGGGAAAGGGGGAGCCAAAGAGCGGCCCCTTCGGGGCCTTAAAGAGAAAGTCACCTCCCCCTTTCCCCCCTGGCTCCGGCCATGGAAATGATGGAAAACCCTATTCGGGTTTTCCACATTCCCACAGCCTCCGCCCACCCCCCTTTTCCCCTCCGACTTTCTCCCTGTCCGAGAGAAAATTTTAAGAGATTTTTTTGAGGGCCTAAAGGCCATAGGGGGGCATATATTATCAATAGATTTTTTCCCTATTTTTCGACAGACAAATTTCCCGCCTTAATTCGGCCTCTCCCCAAACCATAGGGCGGCATATATTATCAATAGATTTTTTCCCTATTTTCAGTTGTTATTATAGCCTATCCAAGCGGCTCTTTCAAGGCCCCTGGACAGGCTATATATTATCAATACAGTTTTTCCCTATCAAAGTTCCATGCCGCCCCAGGTTTGGCCCCGATCCTGCTCCTGTTCCGGCTGTTGCAGCTCCGGCACAGGCAGCAGCTCCCGCGCCCTTTCCAGCATAGGCCGGAACTGCTCCGGCAGGTGCCGATCCAGAAAGTCCAGCACCGCCTCAACCCCTTCCAGGAGCCGGGATGCGAAGTTACGCTCACTGTCCAAGCTGTTCTCCAGATACTCCACCTGTACCTGCAAATTGCGGTTTTCGTTGATAAGCCGCTGCCGCTCCTCGGCCTCCTTCAGCTTTTCTTTCATGGATGGTATCCGGCTATGAAGCTGCTGATTTTCTACCTTCAGCTCTTTCACCTTCTGCTCCGCAGCGGCCCCACGGATCGCCGCTGCCTTCAGCTCCTTCACCTGCTCCACTGTAACGCCCTTGACGGCTCCTGTCAGCGTTTTCTCCGGCTGGATCGTGTCCAGGTCAACCCGCACCTTCTCCGCAGCCTGGAGCTGCCGCACCGTCCCCTGCAGGGCCTTCCTCTGCTGCTCCAGTACGGCTATATCATGCTCCGCTGCCGCCACCTGCTCCTGGACAGCCTCCAGCCGCTGGGCCGCCGCCCGGAACTCCGGCAAGTCCATGTGGGGACGGCCACCGCCCAGGCTGATAATCTCGAACTCATGCGCCTGGGCAATCTCCGTAAGTGACGCCTTTTCGCGTTCCATCCACGCCCGCCACTCCGTCTGATTGCGGCCAAGCCCCACAAACCCCTGCTGTTTGAGTGCCTGTTTCATAGAAACCCGGGTGGAAAGGCCCCGGCTCTGCTCCGTGGCCACCGGCACAAAGTCTACATGGAGATGGGGCGTTGCCTCGTCCATGTGCAGCACCATATTGAACACCCGCAGATGGGGATTGCGCTCCTGGAAGGACTCCGCAAACTCTTTGAGAGCTGCTGCAGCCCGTTCCCCTCCAGGGGAGCCGCAACCGCAGTCTTCCAGGTTGCCGATCTGGAAGATCGCTTCATGGAACAGCTTCTCTTGTTTCCCCTGGCGGATATGCTCATAGTAGTCGGGGATCTTATCCCTGGTCTTTTTCTTTTTGGCGTTGTAGGCAGCCAGGGCCTCATCGAAGATCTCATGGTAGACCTGTTTCAGATCATCGTTGCAAAAAGTCACATTCTGCTCCGTCCGGCTCCGGTCTACATTCGCCGCTGAAAATCTCCGGTTGTTATGCCGGATACTGCCCCGGCCAGTCATGCCGGAAATAGTTGTACCGATAAAATCACCCACCTTTTCTATCGTCTAAACCTCTTACCAATCCCATCTTACCATAGCCCCTGCAAGGGGGCAAGACCTCTTTGTTACTTTCTCGGTGAGAAAGTAACGCAAAAGCACTTTCACACCGCCGCCCCGTTGGGGCGTCAGTATGAAAGTGCTTTTGCGCCCTGCCGGGGGCCAACTTATTTCACCTGCTTCGTGGAATCCTACTCAAGCTACACAGATCCGCTATACTCTCTAAAAGTCTTAGCCGTCCTATAGAGATAGACCAGTTTTAATATTGACACAACCACTGTTCCTATTGCAGTTACTAATGCCACAATCAAACCCAAAATAGGAATAATCAGCATAAGCACAATGCTTCCTAATAGCCCCAAAGTCATTCCTATAAACCATTTCCACAGGTTTGTCCATTTATCAAATAGCTCAGGCGATACATCTCCTGCTACCTCTGCATGAGCAGAATACTCATTATATTCTCCTACTAAAGACACGATCATCGCTGGTATGGTAAACAATAGTGTCCATCCCGGAGTTTCTTTTCCATAAGACAAAATGGTAACAAGCACACTTACTCCTGCAGAAATTAAACAACATACTCCAGCTGTTTTATATCTCTCATCTTCACAGGCTATCTTTATAAGGACACCACCATACAGCAATAAAGCGGCCACCTGCAAAATTTGTCCTGGTAAATTTAGTCCTGGCAGCACTGCAACCAAATTTTCATTTGTCATAATACCTGCAACTGTGCTCGGTATAATAAGCCAAAACAAAATCCACAGCCACTTTCCAAGAAATACAGCCTTACCCTCTATCATTTTTTTCTTTTCTATTTCATCTTCTCTTTTTCTTAATCGTTGTTCCGGCTCGTTATTCCGTCCTCGCAACTTCCCGCATGATGTACTATAGCTACATGTCGTACAATTTTGATGTCCTTTGTCTCTACAACACTTAGCTAACTCACATTCACAATTCCAGGCCTTTCCGGGGCCTTCTTTACAACCTGGACATTGTAACATTTCTTTATATTGGCATTCTTCGCACAATTTTCCGCAATATGTACCTTCCATAACCGTACCCCCTTTATTTCTGCTTTACAGAGAAAATTTTTCTTATCCAGCTTTCTTTTTTCTCGACCTCTTGTTCCTGATGAACTACCTCAGACTCACCGGTAAGAAGCTGCTGCTGGATCGTCCCTGCATGGAGAGCCTGAGCCGCTGCCGCAGTCTGCTGCGCTGCGGCCAGTGCGTCAGTCAGTCTGGTAATAGTCTGGGCCTGCTGCTCGATCTGCCGATCTTTTACTTCAAGCTGCCCCTGAAGCGTGTCGATGGTAGCCTGTAAAACTGCCACTACACTGGCCTCTTGCGACTGCTCCGGTACCGCTCCATTGGAGCGCTCCGTATGCGTATCCGTATGCGCTCCAACAGAGCGGTCATCCTTCAAAAAGTCTTGTTTTATCAGGGTTTCAGCCTGCTCCGATAGATACAAAACTCCCTGCTCCGTATGCGCATACGGAGCGCAAACCGTATGCAGCTTCCCTTTATACCTCTTATAGACCGCCTGCTTCGATACACCTATCTCGTCGGCTATCTGTCGGATCGTTTTCATACCTTCACGAACAGGCCAATGGGACACACACCCTTAAACCCAGGCGTAGATATATACCAGCAGCCGGGGCCTGTCGGCTCCCAGGCTACCTCCAGGGTAATATCATGCCAACCATCGGGGAACAGGGCAGTAAACCCCTGCCCTGCGTGTACACCTTCCCCATCCAGAAGCAGACGGGGGTGTGGATCACTGTCTGCTGGATCGGGGAGCTGCAGCTGCGCAATCCTCTCTTTATCCCAGTTCATAACCGGCCCTTCCTTTCTCAATCGTCATAGTGGCCCATGCAGGAGATAATATAGATAACCTCTCCCTGCTCATAGTAGACAATGCGATTGGTTTCGTCAATGCGGCGGCTCCACCAGCCGCTCAGGTTGCCCCGCAGCGGCTCAGGCTTGCCGATCCCCTGGTAAGGGTTTCTCTGAATATCCTTTATCAGCGCGTTGATCCGTTTCAGCGTCTTTTTGTCCTGTGTCTGCCAATACAGATAGTCACTCCACGCCCGATCCTCCCACAGCAGCTTCATCAGTCCACCTCGATCAGTTCATGCTCAGCAAAGTGGGCCTTACCAGCCTTCACATCCTGCATAACGCTCTCCAGGTGCCGGAGGTTACTTTCCGAGTAGAACGGATCAGCCGAAACCTCAAACGGAATACGGTACTCCCTGCCAACCTTCTTTGCGAACATCGTAAACGCAGCGCTCATGGAAAGGCCCATCTCGGCACAGGCTCGTTCCATCCTCTTTTTCACATCTTCATCCAGCTTAAAATTGACATTAACCGTGTGTGCCATATCAAACACTCCTTTCCTACTCATATTATATGCAGAAATAAAGAAAAATACAAGCATTTTTCTTTATCTTTTTGTAAATGCGTCACGCTGATATGTAGACATTTATGGGTGGTAAAACCTTTGATTTGCAAGACTTTCCGGACGCAATAGAGAGGCGGGGTATGTTTACCCTCAGACCGCCAGAAAAGCCCTCCTGGGCCGTTCCAGGGCCGGAAACCGCCCCTAATCCTTACCCTGGCCCAATGCCTCCACCAGCAGATCACTCACCGACTGGGAGGGAGTAACACGCACTGTAATATGTCCATCCTGGACACAAACATTCGGGGGCGTGCTGTCCCACCACTTGCGGATCGTTTTGGGGTCAAGCCCCGTATCCCGGTGGCAATCGGCCTTGCGCCCCTCTGGGTGCTGCTGGCGCCACTCATACACCCGTTCCTGGGCTGTCCCACTACCGATGGGACGACCTTGCCGTATCTCTCCCATATCTTTCAAAATCGCCAGTTGCCCCCGAGCCAGTCTCAAATGCTGCTCCTGCTTACGCCAGTTCCGCTTATTGACCGGCATAGTCAGGCCGGAGATCTTCGCTATATCATCCCTGGGGAATGTCACATAGTCCTCATTGAACATTTCCAAGGCACAGATCACATCGTCCTGGGTGAAGCGGTTGATGTCCTCAACGCTCATATCATCATAGGGTTTCAGCAGGGAAAAAGCGTCCCGGCGCAGCTCGTCCTCACTGATCCCGCACTTCTTCGCATAGATGGCCAGCGTCATAATGCCGTAGAAACGATGGCCCACCCGGATCTCGTCCCCGATCCGGTGCAGCCACCAGTCGTAAAGGTCACGCTTAACCGTCCAGCGGCCCCGCCGCTCCTTCTTGACGATCCGCCGCTCATACCAGTCTGGGTACTTCTCCTTTGCCTCGGCCAGCGAAAGCCGTCCCTTCCTCATAAGGCTCAGGAGCTGCTGCTGCTCACCGTTACTGTCCGGGATAAACTCCAGCAACTTCTCCAGTGTCACCCGCCCGCCGAGTCGGTAGGCCGTCACAGGGTATTCCCGGCCCAGCTTGGAGCCGGAACCGACCACCCGGAACCCCTGCAATATACCCTGCATCTGCGGCTCCTTGATGGTGGAGGTGTACCTGTTCCAGATTTGCCGGGTGAGAGAATATTTCAGCTCCTTCAAGCATTTCTGGTTGTGCGGGTACATAGGGATCGGCTCCTCCAGGACATAATACAGGTGAAGTCCTGTCCCGCTGTTTACGACAAAGGTTGCCTGGGGCAAAATATCCTTATTCATCTGGTGCAGCGTGTCCCGGAGCTGAGGCATCCCCACCCCATCCAGGTCAAAGACCAGGGCATAGAGATACCGGGCATTCTTGCCGCACCTCCGCCGCCCAAAGTAGGACAGAGGGGACATGATGGTAAAGTCCGTGTCGTAGACCTCCGACAGCTCCGATAGCTCATCGGTGATGGTATAGCGTTTGGCCTTGCCTTCCTCCTGGATCTCCAGAGCAATCCCTGCGGCCTTCGGCGGAACTGTCACCGCGATCCCGTTGCCCTTTTCGTCCTCAAAATGGCCCTTCCTCTCAAAACTGCCCACTGGGAAGATCTCCCGGTAGAACTCAAAGGGCGTGACCGGCTCCAAGAATTTCTCCAAATGCTCATTTTTTTCTCGATACAACGCCCGCAGCTGCTCCATAACGCCCTGCTGATCCGTAGCCATAGAATCACCTCCAGAAGAAAAATTATCAAAAATCTATTCCCACAAAAACGCCTACGGGCGGGAGGGGGGAAAGGGGGAGCCAAAGAGCGGCCCCTTCGGGGCCTTAAAGAGAAAGTCACCTCCC
>ENA-UOOA01007325-UOOA01007325.1-human-gut-metagenome-genome-assembly--contig:-P61old-NODE-7325-length-9993-cov-3.978165_pt1 | contig 9993 bp, 8 predicted proteins | sample MGYA00242467_ERZ724014 | MGnify/ENA metagenome assembly ERZ724014
CTTCTTGAAAAGGGTGCCATCATTGAGGGCGGCTTTGCAAGAAGCGGCAAATCTTACGGCAGGCTCTATGAGCCGAACATCACCGGTGTGGACTTCTATGCGGAGAATGTTCTTTCCGGCGGTGATCAGGAGAGGCTTGAAATGCTCTTTGACGCTCTGCTCAGGCGTCCGGACATTGACGCGGACATGATAAAGAAGTTCGAGTCCAAGCGTGAAGAAAAGAAAAAGGAACTCAAATAAGGAAACATGAAACCCGCATCCGGGAAACCGGATGCGGATTTTATACTGACTCGGGGAACGGAGAGGATAATTTGAAGCTCAACAGGTTTATCGGCAGTAAGGCCTTTTACAGAAAGCTCTTTGCCATCATGCTGCCGATATTGGTGCAGAACGTTATAACGAACTTTGTAAGCCTGCTTGATAACATCATGGTAGGTCAGGTCGGCACGGAGCCAATGTCCGGCGTGGCGATAGTCAACCAGCTTATTTTTGTTTTTAACCTCTGTATATTCGGCGGGCTCGCCGGCGCGGGCATATTCACCGCGCAGTACTACGGGAAGAACGACAGCAAGGGTGTTGCCGATACTTTCCGCGCAAAGCTCTACATAGCGGCGTTCACGTCTGCTGCGTTCATTGTTGTGTTCCTGCTCTTCGGAGAACAGCTCATCATGCAGTTCATCCACGAGGGCGAGGAGCAGCTTGACATGGCCGCGACGCTCAATTACGGCAAGGATTATCTCGCCGTCATGCTTATTCAGATCCCGCCTTTTGCGCTCCAGCAGGTGTATGCAAGCACCCTCAAGGAGAGCGGAGAGACGCTGGTGCCCATGAAGGCCGGTATCATCGCGGTGCTTGTGAACCTCGTCGGCAACTATATCCTCATCTTCGGCAAGCTCGGCGCGCCGGTCATGGGTGTCGTCGGCGCGGCCATCGCGACGGTGATCTCCCGCTTTGTCGAGTGCGCCATTATAATTATCTGGACGCACCGGCACAGGGACACTAACCCCTTCGTGGATCACGCCTATACCACTTGGCGCATCCCGGAGACGCTGCTGCGCCAGATCGTCGTCATGGGGCTGCCCCTGCTCGTGAACGAGCTTTTGTGGTCAAGCGGCATGACGGTGCTCAGCCAGTGCTATTCCATGCGCGGGCTTGAGGTCGTCTCCGCTGTCAATATTTCGACTACCGTCTCCAACCTCTTCTTCTGCGCCTTCTTCTCTATGGGCAATTCCATCGCCATCATCATCGGCCAGCTCCTCGGCGCAGGTGAGCTTGAGAAAGCCATCGATGAGGACAGAAAGCTCATCGCCTTTGCTGTCGCGCTGTGTGCCGCGGTCGGCGTGGTGATGGCGCTGCTCGCCCCGCTGATCCCGGAGATATACAATACCTCCGATCATGTAAAGCATATTGCGTCCCAGCTTCTGCTGGTGAGCGCCGTGATGATGCCGGTGAACGCATTTACCAATTCCTGCTACTTCACGCTCCGCTCCGGCGGCAAGACGATCATCACCTTTGTTTTTGACAGTCTGTATCTCTGGGCATTGTGCATCCCGCTTGCCTTTGTGCTCTCGCGCTATACGGCGATGCCGATACTTCGCATGTTTATATGCGTCCAGGCGCTGGAGATCGTCAAGTGCAGCATCGGCTATTATCTCGTCAAGAGCCGCAAATGGGTCAAGGACCTCGTCTCCGAGCCCGAAGCCCCCGCGGTCGAATTCTGATACTTTGACGCAAAAAAACTCAGCCCGCTTCAAGATGAAGCGGGCTGAACCTTTGCAATGGCGCGGGCGAGTCTGAGCGACACGGGCACAACTATCAGCATTTGTATCGGGGGCGCGATCGTGAAGTATAGGGCAGATAACAGAAATAGCCTGCAACGTCCCGTTTACAGGAACGGTGCAGGCTATTTCTGATGCCTTAATGGCAATTGAAGTACGACAGAGCCGTGCTGTCCGTGAGCACAACATCGCATTTGCCGGCGTAGAGATACTCGAAGCACTCGGTCGTACCACCGGCGAGACGGGTTATCTGCCCGAGACGGTTCACAAGCTTCTCATCGGTGTTGAGCGCGGCCAGCGCTTCCGGGGTCGAAGGCATGCACATCTTGCGTCCATTGAGCCGGAGCTTGTTCCACACCGAAGAACCGTTTCTCGTCGCTATCACAATGTCGTTATGGATATACGGGCCGTACTGCGTGAACTTGCCCGCGTCTATATCCGCCTGATCCAGCGCGATGCCGCCCCATGCGACGTCGATGTTCCCGGAAGACAGCTCGATATACACATTTTCCTTTTCTATCTGCTGCATCTTGAGGTTCCAGCCCAGCAGATCGCATACCGCGATCGCAAGCTCAACATCAAGCCCCCAGAACTCTCCATTCGTCACATAGGACATGGGGAAGGAGTTGATATCCAGCCCGATAATAAGGTCGCGTTCCTCAGGCGGCTGGAGATTTTCGAGCGCGTCGGCCTGCTTGGGGAAGTCCAGCGCCGCGCTGCCGAGCCATTTTATCGCAAGCTCGTCCACCTTGCCCTGCGCGGCCAGAACGCTGAGCGCCGCCGTCACGTAGAAATACAGCGGGTCATCATTCCTGAACGCTAGGGAATAGTCCTGCTCCACCAAAACCTGGACCTCGGTCACGCCGTATTTGAAGCCGCCGCAGCCTGCTGCGCCGAGCATGACGCACAGTGCCAGCAGCACGCATATCATTCGTTTCGGGAAATTACTTTTACACATATCGTTTACTCCGTCTGTCAGTGCTTGGGTTTGTAGCCTCCGCCGCCGCGCGTGGCGTGACGCTCCTGCGCCTGCTGTGAGCGCGGCACACTTTTCGGCGTGCGGCGCTGCTGCGGCTGCTGCCGCTTCTTCAAGGCGGCGCGTATTCCTATGAACGCCGCAAGTACGACCACCGCCGCGATACCCACGATAGTGAGCACTTTCTTGACTGTTTCCTTGCGCGCCTGCTCCGCGGCGAGACGCTCCTGCTCGGCCTTTTCCGCCGCCGCGCGCTCTGCCGCAAGGCGCTCCTGCTCCGCTTTTTCAGCGGCGGCATCCTCTTCGGCCTTGCGTGCCGCCTCTTCTTCGGCCTGCTTCTCCTCCTCATAGGACTTGAGCTGGTCGTCAAGACTCAGGGAATATTCGGTCAGCATCAGTGCCGCGTCAGATATGACTTTCTCATAGTTTGAGACATTGCAGGTCATTACCGTGACGATGCAGGGGTTCGGCGTGTATATTATGCCCGTGGTGTGGTTGAAGCTTTGGCCGATCTGGTCGTCAAAGCTGCCGTACTTCTGCGCAACGTCGTACACGCCATCTATGGACTGCGACAGGCGGAAATAGTGCGTCGGCTCCGCACGGAGCAGACAGTCGATGACATTAGGGTAGCTGTCCGAATCGGAATAGAGCGTTTCCATAACCGAGGTCATGTAGCGGTTGTTGAAGTAGCAGTAGTCCATGTAATCCGGGTCATACTCGTCGTCCTTCAGCGAAGCATATTTTTTCGCCTCCGTGCGCCACTGCTCGTCCCCGCCGAGGTATTTTCTTATTATGTGCGCCCAATCATTGTTCGAGTAGGTGAGTATAAGATCTTCGATCTCGGACACGGTCTTGTCGTAAATATACGTATCCTGCGCGATCTCCCCGCTCTTGACGCGCTCGCTGAGCAGCATTATCAGCGGCACCTTGTACATGCTGGCAGGGTAGAACCACTCATCGCCGTTATAGTACCATTCGTCGCCGGTCGCGGTATAGCAGAAGCCGAGGCTGAAATTCTTCGGGTCGATCCCGCGCTCGGAGAGAAAGCTCTCCGTCATCTCGTTGAGCTTCTGCGCGTCGATTATCCCGGTGTCCGCCGCCGCGTCGTCGGCCAGCGCCGATACCGGCATTGCCGAAAGCATCATCAGGCACAGCAGCAGCGATAAGAGCCGCCTGAAATTCGTCCGTCTTTTATCCTTATACATGGTTCCGCCTGCGCGCCGTCCTTTCTCGGGTGATAAACATACTAATTATATCATATAAAAGAACTTTTGAATATATGGATTGAAAATTTTCCGGAAAGATACTATATTATAAGAAAAGAAATCTGCACCAAAGGGACGTGATATTCTGAAGGTCTCACAGCTGCCCTACCGCCGCGTTGAGCTTGACGCATTCCGCGCGTCGATGGAGGGGATAACGGAGCGCATCCGCAATGCCGCATGCACGGCGGACATCCTAAATGCGCGCGAGGACTATCTGCGCCTCTATTCCGAGTACCATACCATGAGCGCGCTTGCCTATATGCGCTATTCCGTCAACACCGCCGATGAGTTTTACTCTGCCGAGAACGATTATTATGACGAGGCCGGCCCTGCCGTACACAGTCTTATCGCCGATTATGCCGCCGCACTGCTCGATTCTCCGTTCCGCGCGGAGCTTGAGCGTGAGCTATCCCCGCTGCTGTTTAGATCGATGGAGCTTCAGCGCAAGGCGATATCCCCGGTCATCGTTGACGACATGGTCGAGGAGAACCGGCTCATCAGCGAATACTCCAAGCTGATGGCCGGGATGGAGTTTGACTTTCGCGGCGAGAAGCTGCCGCGCCCCGCGCTGCTGGGCTATCTTAAGGACAGTGACCGCACTACCCGCCGCGAGGCTATGGAGTGCCTCGGAACGACGCTTGAGAAAAACAGCGCGGAGCTTGACCGGATATTCGACGCGCTCGTCCATGTGCGCGACCGTATGGCAAAGAAGCTCGGCTATGATAACTTCATCGAGCTGGGCTACTGCCGCATGAACCGCCTATGCTACGGGCGGCAGGAGGTCGCGGAGTTCCGGCAGAACGTCCTGCGCGATATCGTTCCCGCCGTCTCCGCCCTGCGCACGGAAAACGCAAAGCGCATGGGCATTGAGGATTATAAGCTCTATGATAACGAAGTTCTCATCCCCGGCGGCGATCCGCGCCCCTGCGGGAAGGACGGCATATTCGCCGCCGCGCGTGAGATGTACCACGCCATGAGCCAGGAGACCGGCGAGTTTATAGACATGATGCTCGAGAATGAAGCCTTCGATGTCGACTCCCGCAGGAACAAATGGGGTGGGGGATACTGCACGGAGTTCGTCAAATACCGCCAGCCGTTCATCCTCGCAAACTTTGACGGCACTGCCGGTGATGTCGACGTTGTGACCCACGAGGCGGGGCATGCCCTCAATGCGTGGCTCATCGCCGATAACCGCTTCGCACTCGAACTCGACTGCGGCGGCATGGAGACGGCGGAGACTCACTCGATGAGCATGGAGTTTTTCGCGTGGCCGTATATGGAGAAGTTCTTCGGCGGCGGTGCCCCGGCCTACCGGTACATGCACGCGCTCGACGCATTCTCGTTTATCCCGTACGGTACCGCGGTCGACGAATTCCAGCATATAATATATGCGCACCCCGATATGACGCCCGCGGAGCGCAGCGCCGCGTGGCTCGGGCTTGAGAAAAAGTACCGCCCGCATATCTCCGTCGAGGGCATACCTTATCTCGAAAAGGGCACACGCTGGCAGTACCAGATGCATATATACGAAAGCCCGTTTTATTATATCGACTACTGCCTCGCGCAGACCGCGGCCTTCAATTTCCTGCTGGCATCACTCGATGATTATGAGGGCGCGTTCAGTAAATATATGCGCTTTTCCCGTCAGGGCGGGGAGAAGCTGTGGACGGAGCTGCTCGCGGAGGCGGGCTTTGTATCTCCGTTCACGCCGGGCGCGCTGGGCGAGCTTGCCTCGCGCATCGGAACACTGCTTGAGAAAATAAAAATATAGAGAGGAATAGGAAAATGAAGAAAGACATCGGAACCGAGAGCACCAGAACAGCCTATATAAACGGCATCATCCTCACCGGCGAAAAGGACATGACCCCGATAAAGGACATGATCCTCTTCACCGACGGCGATAAGATCGAGGGCATCAAGCATGAGGGCGCGAGCACCGACGGCTGCCGCGTCATAGACCTCAACGGCAGCTATATCATGCCAGGTCTTATAAACATGCACGTCCATATCCCCGGCAGCGGCAAGCCGAAAAAGAAACAGTCCGATGTCAAGAAGCTCGTCAAGCTTATGACCTCGAACGCGCTTATGAAGAGGATCGCCTACGAGATGTGTGCAAGCTATGTCAAGCCCGAGCTCTTCAGCGGCGTGACCACGCTGCGCAGCGTCGGCGGAATACAGGACCTCGACGCAAAGCTGCGCGATGAAATCAATTCCGGCAAGCGCGTAGGCCCGCGCATCCTCGCCGGAAACCTGGCCGTCTCCGTCCCCGGCGGACACATGGCGGGCTCCCTTGCCTATGAAGCGACCTCCGCTGCGGAAGCTGCCGAGTATGTGCGCAAGATCGCCGAGACGAAGCCCGACCTTATAAAGCTCATGATAACCGGCGGCGTGCTCGACGCGACCAAGAAGGGTGAGCCGGGCGAAATGAAGATGCCCGCGGACTATGTCAAGGCTGCCTGCGACGAGGCGCACCGCCTCGGCCTGCCTGTTGCTGCACACGTCGAGAGCACCGAGGGTGTCAAGGTCGCGCTCGAAAACGGCGTTGACACCATCGAGCACGGCGCAAAGCCGGATGACGAGATGATCGGCCTGTTCAAGGCGCGCTCCGCGAGCCACATCGCCACCATCTCTCCCGCGCTGCCCTTTGCACTGTTCGACCGCTCCATCATCGGTGCGACCGAGGTGCAGCAGTATAACGGCCGCATCGTTTTTGACGGCATCATCGACTGCGCCAAGGCCTGCCTTGAAAACGGCATCCCCGTTGGCCTCGGCACCGATACCGGCTGCCCCTATATCACGCACTATGATATGTGGCGCGAGGTCTATTACTTCCACAAATACTGCGGCGTGAGCAACGCCTTTGCTCTCCATACCGCGACGCTCGGCAACGCCGAGATCCTCGGCATGGAGGATGAGCTCGGCTCCATCGCTCCCGGCAAGTGCGCCGACCTGATCGTCACCGCGGCCAATCCCCTTGACGACCTCAAGGCGCTGCGCAACGTCAGCATGGTCGTTGCCCGCGGCGAGATCGTCGATATCTCCGGCCTCAAGAAGTACCCCGCCGTCGAGCACGAGCTTGACAAGTTCCTCGACTGAGATTTATACGCTCTGCCAACGCTCCTCCTGCCATGCAGGGGGAGCGTTTTTTGCAAAAAGAGTATAAAAAGAGTATAATAAATAGCTGCGGACATTGACCTTTGCTTATATGGCATGGTATTATATAACAAATATAGAATACCATCCGAAGGAAAACCGCATGGAAGAAATGTTCTTTTGCCCAAACTGCATGGCAAAGACCGCACCGGTGAACGGCAAATGCCCCGTTTGCGGCAGCGATGTGAATATCCAGAACGCGCCGCATCAGCTGCCGGTCAACTGTATCCTCAACGGCAGGTACCTCGTCGGCAAGGTGCTCGGCGCGGGCGGCTTCGGCATTACATATATCGGCTATGACCTGAAGCTTGACAGCAAGGTCGCGATAAAGGAATATTATCCAAGCGGCGCGGCCAACCGCAGCTCGTCCCTGACTGTGTTTCCGACGACGGAGGTAAAGGGAAACCCGTTTGAGATAGGCAAGGATCGTTTCCTCAAAGAAGCGAAGACACTTTCAGAGTTCGTCGGAGATGGAAACATTGTCACCCTGCGCGACTATTTCGAGGAGAATTGTACGGCGTACATCGTCATGGAGTACCTCGAGGGTGATGACCTTTCGCACTATGCCAAGGCGCATGGAAAATTTGAGCTTGATGAAGCGCTGGACCTGCTCGAACCGGCGATGCTCGCGCTCGATAAGGTACACAAGAAAGGACTCATCCACCGCGATATCAGCCCGTCGAATATTATGGTTATGAGCGACGGGCGCGTCAAGGTGCTGGACTTCGGCTCTGCGTGCCTGCAGAATGCAAGCGGAGAGCTGAGCCTGTCCATTATGCTCAAGCCCGGCTACGCCCCGGCAGAGCAGTACAGCACGCACGGGGAGCAGGGCTCATGGACGGATGTCTACGCCATGAGTGCGACGGTCTACCGCCTGATAACCGGCAAGACCCCGCCGCCCTCGACTGACAGAATACTTGACGACACGATAGAGCTGCCCTCGTCCCTCGGCGTGAAGATCACGCCAGAGCAGGAGGCGGCGCTGATGCGCGGCCTTGCCCTGCGCGTCCCGGACAGAACGCAGACAATGGCCGAGCTTACAAAGGGACTCCGGGAGGGACTGCCTGTTCCCGATAAAAAACAGGAGAAAAAAGGCAAGACGAAGAAGTCTGCAAAGCCGAAGAAAAAGCTGTTTATCATCGCTGCGGCAGTGCTTGCAGTTCTGGCAGTATGCCTTACGGTTCCAAGGACAAAAAACAATGCAGACGAGCAGAAGACTGAAAATGTGCAAGACCTGCAAATTCCCGAGCTTGCCGCCGCGAGGAAAGCTATAGCCGGGCATCGCGAGACAACGCTCAGTGTGGGCGATTATTGCACGATCGGCTTGAAAACGGATGGCACGGTCATTGCCGTGGGGGAATACAGCAGTGAATACCTGAATGTTTCGGCTTGGGAAAATATCATTGCCGTCGACGCCAGTTTATACAGCGCTGTTGGACTTAAGTCAGACGGGACTGTCCTTGCTTCAGGGAACTTGTCATGCCAGCATGAGATCAGCAAATGGGAGAACATTTCTGACGTGGAATTCAGCGGCGGGCATGTCGTGGGTCTTAAACCTGACGGCACAGTTGTTGCCGCCGGTGATAACACGCGCGGCCAGTGCAATGTATCAGACTGAACGGATATTGTTGCTGTCAGTGCTGGACTCAATCATTCCGCAGGCCTGAAATCGGACGGTACGGTCGTTGCTGCCGGACGTAATGAGGAAGGCCAGTGCCACGTCTCCGACTGGACAAACATCAAGCTCCCGTAACAAAACACCGGGGCAGAGCATCCTTTGCGGATACCTGTCCCGGTTTTGTTTATGTCGCTGTTGCCGCGGCTTTGCTCTTCGGTATGGATATCGTGAGTATCAGCGAGTCCTCAGTCTCCTCGCGCTTCATCCCAGCGTCGATCCCGCCCTGCTTCATCAGGTCAAGGCTCTTCGAGAGACTGTTCAGGAATATGCGCACGTCCTTGAGCACAAAGGTGCGCTTTGGCTCGGCGGCGTCCTGCTGTTCCTTGGCAGGCTCTGTGAGCAGCAACTCTATGTACTCATCCGTTGCTGCGACGGTGAGGCCGTTTTCAATGATGTACTGCAGTGCTGCCCGCTGGGCGTTCGCGTCGGGCAGACGCAGCAGCGCGCGCCCATGACGTTCGGTCAGACCGTTTGCACGCAGCGCGTCGAGCACGTCGCTCGGCAGCCTGAGCAGACGCAGCTTGTTTGCCACAGCCGACTGCGATTTCCCGAGCCGCCGCGCCGCCTCCTCCTGGCTCATGCCGAACATGCGTATCAGCTGGCTTATCCCTGTGGCCTCCTCGATGAAGTCGAGGTCGCGCCGCTGCAAATTTTCAATGAGCGCGATGAGGCTTGCGTCCTCCATGTTCACGTCGAGCATTATGCACGGGACTTCGTCAAGCCCCGCGAGCTTTGCCGCGCGCAGCCGCCGCTCTCCCGCAACAAGCTCATAGCGCCCGCCGCGGCAGCGTACGGTGAGCGGGTTGAGAATACCGTAATTTTTTATGCTCAGGCTCAGCTCCTCCAGCGCGCCGCTGTCAAACTGCTTTCTGGGCTGAACCGGGTTCGGATAAATGTCGCCGGTGCGCAGATAGACTATTCCTCCTCTGCGCGTACCGGGGCGCGTCCTTAGTGCTTGCATCACAAAACCTCCTCATTTTGTGCTTTGGTACTGCAAGCATACACTATATATAGCGAGAAATGACGCGAAATAGGCAGACTGGCAAAAAAGCCTTTTTGCCAGTCTGCTTGAAAATCTGAACTTTCCTAAAAGTTCAGATTTTATTCTTATTGGACGTGAAAGACACCCCTCCTGGGTTTCTT
>ENA-UOOA01007330-UOOA01007330.1-human-gut-metagenome-genome-assembly--contig:-P61old-NODE-7330-length-9984-cov-4.396112_pt1 | contig 9984 bp, 3 predicted proteins | sample MGYA00242467_ERZ724014 | MGnify/ENA metagenome assembly ERZ724014
ATCTCCGTCATCCTCGGCAGCTGTGATGCGCAGCGCCTTGAAGCCCTGCGCCTTGCCAGCCGCCGTGAGGGGAAGAATCTCAGCTTCGGTCTGCTTGCCGACCTGCCCGGAGCGGCGACAGCCGAAACGCCGCGCGATGCACAGCTGCTGCGCGATGCGCAGAGCGCCATTGACGCGCTGAATGAAAAATACGGCGGCGGCTTCTATCTCTTCACCAGAGAAAGAAGCTATAACGGCGAGAGCTACAGCGGGCGTGAGCGAAAGCGCGGCGCGCTCATCGAGCTTGCGAAGCTCATCTGCGGTGAGGACAGCGAGCTCTCCGTCACCGGGGATGAAGCCGCCCTGCGCGGTACGCGCTACATCATCACCCTCGATGCCGATACCCGCATATACCCCGGTTCACTTTCGCTGCTGATCGGTGCGGCGATGCACCCGCTCTGCACGCCCGTGATCGACGAGGGGTCAAATGTGGTCGTTTCGGGTCACGCGATCATCCACCCGCGGATAGAGACGGAGCTTGAAAGCGCAAACTCCACGGACTTTTCCCTGATCTTTGCCGGGGCCGGCGGCTGCGATCCGTATTGCAGCCTCTGCGGTGAGCTTTATATGGACGCCTTCGGCAGCGGCGGCTTTGCCGGCAAGGGGCTCATCGATCCCAAGGCGCTGCTGCGCTGCACGGCAGGGCGCTTCCCGGATGGGCGCATCCTCTCCCATGACGCACTTGAGGGCGCCTATCTGCGCGGCGCATACATGAGCGACGCCGAGTTTTCCGACGCCTTTCCCGATAAGCCCCTTGCATATTTCAAGCGCCAGAACCGCTGGATCCGCGGCAATTGGCAGAACGCCCGCTGGATATTTGCCCGCGAGCTTTCGGATATCGACCGCTTCCGCCTGTTCGATTCGCTGCGCCGCTCGCTCGTCGCGCCGCTGACCTTTATCGCGATCCTCTGCGGCTTTTTCATGTCCGCGCAGGGGCTTGCCCTCGCAGCGTGGGCGGCGCTGCTGGCACTGCTGAGCAGCCTGTTCCTATCGCTTATCGACCGCAGCCTTTCCCGGCGTGAGCATGTCCGCCTGAAGCGGCACACAAGGCTCCTGACCGGGGCGGGCGGCGCTATCGTGCGCACCTTCATGCGCCTGTGGCTGCTGCCGTTCGAGGCGTGGGTCTCCGCCGCGGCGATACTCACGGCGCTCTGGAGAATGCTCATAAGCCACCGGAAGCTTCTCCAGTGGCAGACCTTTGCGCAGACCTCGGGCGGGGAGCAGCTCGGCGAAAATGTCCGTGCAATGTGGGTGTCCGTTGTGACGGGCGTGCTGCTCATGGCCTTTTCCCCGGTGATAATCGGCAAGAGCGCGGGCTTCATGTGGCTGCTCTCCCCGGCGGCCGCGGCAGCACTGGCGCTTCCGGCCTATAAGAGCACGGCCATTGCCGCGCGTGACCGCGAACTGCTGCGCTCCGCGATGGCCGCCTGCTGGCGCTATCTCAAGGAGTTTTCCGCGGCGGAGGACAACTTCCTGCCGCCCGATAACTATCAGCAGCAGCCGCCGACGGGCGCCGCGCACAGGACATCGCCGACAAATATCGGCCTTGCGCTTGCCGCGGCGGCGGTCTCGGCCGAGTGCGGGATAATTCCGCGCAAGGAAGCAGCGGGCTATATCTCCCGCGCCGCGGCGACGCTTGAAAAAATGCCGCGCTGCATGGGACACTATTATAACTGGTACGATACGCGCACTCTCGCACCGCTCTCCCCGCCGTATATCTCCACGGTCGACAGCGGGAATATGTACGCGGGGCTCCTCTGTGCGGCAAACGCGCTCGACACATGGGACGAGGCGGAGCTATCCTCAAGGCTGCGCGCAATCATGGCCGGGATGGATTTCTCACCTCTCTATGACAGAGTGCGCGGCCTGTTCTATATTTGCTATGACACCGTGAACAATGCCGGCAGCGGCGGCTGGTACGACCTCATGGCGAGCGAAGCCGTGCTGACAAGCTACATCGCCGTCGCGAAAGGCGATGTGCCGATGCGGCACTGGCGCGCCCTGAGCCGCGCACAGCTCCAGAAGGACGGCTACCGCGGCCTTGCAAGCTGGACGGGGACGATGTTTGAATACCTCATGCCGGCGCTGTTCCTGCCGCTCTACCGGGCGAGCCTGCTCTTCGAGAGCAGCCGCTTCTGCCTGTATGTGCAGAAGCGCCGCCACTTTGCGGGCAAGCCCTGGGGCATATCCGAAAGCGCGTTCTATTCGCTCGACGCCTCCCTGTGCTACCGCTATAAGGCACACGGCTGCCCCGACCTTGCCCTCAAGCGCGGGCAGGAGAGCGACATGGTCATCTCCCCATACAGCAGCTTTCTCGCCCTCGCGGTCGACCCTATCGCCGCGGTGCGCAATCTGCGCCGCCTGCGCGATATCGGGGCCTACGGGCGCTGGGGATATATAGAGGCGCTGGACTTCACGCCCGGGCGCTGCCGCCGCGCGGACGGAGAGCAGGTGCGCTGCTACATGGCGCACCATGTCAGCATGAGCCTGCTCGCCGCGGCGAACGCGGCGGACGGCAGCTGCGTGCAGAAGCTGTTCATGGCCGATGCGTCAATGGCGGCGTACACCCTGCTGCTACAGGAGAAGCTGCCGGATTCGAGTGTCGTGATGCGGCGGGACAGCTCCCCCGTACCGGAGCGCCCGCGGCAGCATGATAAGAGCCGCTGGGAGCTTCGCGGGAGCGAAGCGAACGCCGGGGCTCATGCCTGCCTGCTCTCAAACGGGGCGTACAGCATCCGCGTCACGGACGATGGAAACAGCGCAGCTTTCTTAGGCGGCTGCTGCGTATATGACTGCAGGCGCCCGGAGGACACGCTGAGTCTCAGACTTGACGGAAAAAGGCTTCTGCCTGCCGGCGGAGAATACGCATGGACGCTGAGCGAGGATCACGCCGCGTGGAGCTTTGAACAGGACGGCGCGCAGTGCGCCGTGACGCTTGCGGCCATCGACGGCGAGCTTGGAGAGCTTACAGAGGTGCAGCTTCGCGGGGCGGGGCGCGCGGAGCTTGAGCTCGGCTTTCGCCCGGTGCTCGCCGCGCCGCGCGATATGGAGAGCCACAGCGCGTATTGGAAGCTCGGCATGACGGGACAGGAGGGTGAAAACTTCATCCTGCTGCACCGGCTGCCGAAGGGCGATAAGCCGGGGATATGGCTGTGCCTTGCCTGCGATCACCCGGCCAACTTCACGGCCGACGAGCAGGGCGGCGCAAAAGCGCTCGTCTCCCCGTATCTGCGCGCGTCGGTGACAGTAACTCAGCCGCGCGCGGGTCAGGCGGCCACACTGCGTTTCGCCCTCTGCATCGGGACGGACGCACAGTCTGCGCGTGACGGCGCGGCGCGCATATTAGCTTCCGGAGCCTGCGGCGGGAGCATGCCGGATGCGGCGGCGATACACCTCGGCATGAACGCGGCGGAGCTTGGCGCGGCGATGGAGCTGGTGCTTCCGCTGTGGAGAAACGTGCTTTCAAATGCCGCGCCGCAGAGCGAGCTTTGGCGCTACGGCATCTCCGGTGATTTGCCGGTGATATGCTGCGACGGCGGCGCGGTGGAGACGGAAAAGCTATTGCGGCGCTTCTGCCTGCTCAAAAGCTGCGGGCTCGACGCGGAGCTTGTTTATCTAACACGCGAGCAGGGCGAATACCTCCAGCCGCTGCTGCGGCACATCGGGCAGGTGCTCGCACCGGTCGGGCTGGAAGCGCTCATAGGCAGTCCCGGCGGCGTGTTCACAGCGCCGCTTGAGGCCGCCGAAACGGTGAAGAGCCGTGCCGCCGTTGTCATCGGGGAAGCGCAGAAGCAGTATCACCCGCTGCGCGAACCGGAGCTGAGTGCCCGCCGTGACGTGGACGCTGTTCCGAAATACAACTGGGACAACACGGAATTCACATTTGAAGTAAACAACACTCTCCCTGCGCGGATATGGCAGCACATCATAACAAACGGCAGCCTCGGCGCGATAGCCGCGGACATCGGCCCGGCAGGGCTGTGGTACAAGAATGCGCGGGAAATGCCCCTTATCGCACCGCCGGTGGATATATACGATGTACGCAGTCCGGAGCGGCTGTACGTCATGCATGGCGGCAAGCCCGTCAGTCTCTTTGCCGCAAACGACGGCTTTGCCTGCCGCGTAAGCTATATCCCGGGATGCGCGGAGTGGGAAAAGGAGATCGGCAAAAATAAAATCAGGACGCGCCTGTTCATCCCGCAGGGGCTGGACGCGCGCGTGCTGCTCATCGACGGGGCTGACAGGTTGCCGCTCATCTGGGAGCTTGAGCCCGCACTTGGCGGGAAAAACGGAGCCTGCCTGCGCATTGAGGAAGAGCCGGGGCTTATCCGGCTCTCAAGCCCGGATTCATATTATCCCGGCCTGCAAATGCTCATCGGGAGCAGCGCGGAGCTTGACGCGGAGACTGATTTTATTCCTGCCGCACTGCGCATAAAGCTAAGCGCCGGTGCGGAGACCGTGCTCTGCTGCGGCTGCTGCACGGAAACGGAGCTTCGGGAGCTGTGCGTACCGGACACTACGCGCTCGCTCCTGAACGCGGTATCCGCGCGCTGGGCAAGGCTCCTCGGAACGTTTTCTCTGCGCTGCGGAGACAGTGCGCTTGAGCACTATATGAACGGCTGGGCGGTCTACCAGACCGTCGCCTGCCGCCTTGAGGGGCGCAGCAGCATATACCAGAGCGGCGGCGCGCTCGGCTTCCGCGATCAGCTTCAGGACAGCATAAACCTGCTGCTCATAAACCGCGGTTACGCGAGGGAGCGCATACTCGACTGCTGCCGCCATCAGTACGCCGAGGGCGATGTGCTGCACTGGTGGCACCCGCACCCGGACGGCGACCGCGGCGTGCGCACGCGCTGCTCGGACGACCTGCTGTGGCTCGTATGGGCGCTGTGCGAATACGTCGAGGCCACGGGAGAGGAGGAGCTGTGCTTCATTGAGGAGCCGTATCTCTCCTCCCCGCCGCTGAAGGACGAGGAGCACGACCGCTATGAGCGCCCGGAAAAGTCCGCAAAGAGCGCGGCAGTGCTTGAGCACGCCCGCGCGGCATTGGAGTGTTGTATACACCGCGGCTTCGGAAAGCACGGGCTGCCATACACCGGCAGCGGCGACTGGAACGACGCGCTCGACAGAGTCGGCGGGGAGAGCGTGTGGCTGGGCTGGTTCTTTGCCCACTGCGCCGCGCGCTTTGCGGAGCTGCTGGAGCGGCTCGGCGCCGACGGAGCGGCGCACTACAGGCAGTACGCCGCCGAGGCCGGCAGCGCGGCGGACGCGGCCTTCAACGGGAAATGGTACCTGCGCGCCCTCTATGCCGACGGGGAAGCGCTCGGCGGCGGGGAGCGCATAGACTCTGTGGCGCAGAGCTGGGCGGTGCTCTCGGGCTTCGGCTCGGAGACGCGCGCTGCCTCGGCGATGGATTCGGCGCTGTTCCGCCTCTGGGACAGGGAGCACAGGCTCATAAGGCTGCTCGACCCGCCGTACTCCGACCGGGAGAGCAGCCCCGGCTATATCACCGGCTACGGCGAGGGCTTCCGCGAAAACGGCGGGCAGTACACCCACGGGGCGATATGGCTCGCCATTGCGGCACTGCGCCTTGGGAGAAGCGCCGAGGGCACGGCGATGCTCGAGACGCTGCTGCCGGAGACGCACGAGGAGCGTATCTATCAGGCGGAGCCCTTTGTACTCCCGGCGGATATCAGCACGGCGAGGGGGCACGAGGGGCTTGCGGGCTGGACATGGTACACGGGCTCCGCGGGCTGGTACTTCCGCGCGGTGACGCGGGAGCTGCTGGGTCTGCGCATGAGAGACGGGAGACTTTATATAGAATCCCCCGTGCTGCCGGAATTTTCCGTATGCTGGACAGACGACGCAGGGCGCACTCACACGATAGAGCGCAGCCCAGACGGGATCACCGTGGACGGTAAAAGCTACGACGGCGGTGGGCTGCCTTAAATTTCCTGTAATTAACAAATAGTTCTACCATTTTAAGTCAACGGGTGGTATAATTTGATAAGAAAAATCGCGGAGGTGCCACATGGAATTTAACAGAACCGAGCTTATGCCCGGCGTGTTTCTGAGTCATCTGCGTTCCGACAAATTCAAGACCGCCTGCATGAGCGTCACACTGCTCACGCAGCTGCGGCGCGAGACTGCGGCGATGAACGCGGTCATACCCTTTGTGCTGCGCCGCGGCACTACGCGCTACAGCGATATGGAGCAGCTGTCGCGCAGGATGGATGAGCTTTACGGCGCGGCGGTGGAGCCGGTCGTGCGGCGCATCGGCGAAATTCAGTGCATCGGCTTTTACGGCAGCTTCCCGGAGCCGGACTATCTGCCCGGGGGCGAGGCGCTTCTGGGCGACACCTGCGCGCTCATGGCGCAGCTGCTGCTCGACCCCGTCACGCGCGGCGGCCTGCTGCTGCCGCAGTATGTGGACAGCGAGCGCGAAAAGCTCCTTGACATCATCCGCAGCCGCATGAACGACAAGCGCAGCTACGCCCTCACGCGCTGCATCGAGGAGATGTGCTGCTATGAGGACTTCGCCGTCAGCCGCTTCGGCAGCGAGAGCGAGGCCGAGAACATCCATTATAAGAAGCTGACCCGGCACTACCGCGAGCTTATCCAGACCTGCCCGGTCGAGATATTCTACTGCGGCAAGACGGACTTCAAGGCAGTCTCCGCCGCGATGCGCGATGCGTTCTCAGCGATGCCGCGCGGCGAGATAGATTACGACATCGGCACCGACCTGCGCATGAATGCGGTGGAGGATCACGTCCGCTTCGTGGAAGAGGAGATGGACGTGACGCAGGGCAAGCTCGTCCTCGGCTTCCGCCTGGGCGAGTGCATGGAGGAGCCGGACATCCCGGCACTCTATGTCTTCAACGCCGTCTACGGCAGCGGCGCGACGAGCAAGCTATTTATGAATGTGCGCGAAAAGCTGTCGCTGTGCTACTATGCAAGCTCGGCAGTGTACCCGCACAAGGGGATAATGCTCGTTTCCTCGGGCATCGAGTTTGACAAGCTGGACGCGGCGCGAGATGAGATACTTGCGCAGCTCGACAGCGTCCGCCGGGGCGAGATCACCGACGATGAGCTGCGCTCGGCGAAAAAGAGCGTCGCCTCCGACCTGCGCGCGGTGCAGGACAGCATCGGCGAGCTTGAGGGCTTCTACCTCTCGCAGGCGCTTGACGGGCTTGACTACGGCCCGGCGGAGCTTGCGGCGCTGGCAGAGGACGTCACGAAGGAGGACGTTCAGGCTATTGCAGAATCGATAGAGTGCGACCTTATATACTTCCTCAAGGGAAGCGGAGAGGAGGACGGCAGCGATGATGAAACTGCATGAATACCCTGAGATCGGCGAGAAGCTTTACAGCACGGTGCTCCCAAACGGGCTTGAGATAAGGGTGATACCGAAGAAGGATTTCTCCACCTGCTATGCCGCGTTTATGACAAATTACGGAGGGGCGCACCGCCGCTTTACGGTAGACGGGCGTACCGTCGACACGCCCGCGGGCGTCGCGCACTATCTTGAGCACAAGATGTTCGACCTGCCGAACGGCGATAACGCGCTGAGCATACTCTCGGCAAACGGCGCCGACCCCAACGCCTTCACCTCAAGCGGCGTGACCTGCTATTACTTCCAGTGCACCGAGGGCTTTGAAGAGAACCTGCGGATGCTGCTGCACTTTGTATCGACCCCGTACTTCACGGATGAGACGGTCGCAAAGGAGCAGGGGATAATCGCGCAGGAGATACGCATGGGTGAGGATAACCCCGGCATGGTCGTCTACTATAACCTGCTTGGGCTGCTCTATGACCACCACCCGATACGCGACCGCGTCGCCGGGACGGTGGAGAGCATCTCCCATATCACCGCGCAGACGCTTTACGACTGCCACCGTGTTTTCTATGCTCCGTCGAACATGGTCCTCTGCGTGGAGGGCTGCGTCGACCCGGAGACCGTCGCGCGCATCGCGGAGGAGGAGCTGCCGAAGGAGCGTGCCGAGATCCCCACGGCGGACTTCGGCGAGAAAGAGTCCATGCTGCCGCGCGAAAGGCTCTGCCGTGTGCAGGGGGAGGTCTCCGCACCGCAGTTTTTCATCGGCGCAAAGCTCGACTGTGCCGGGCACGGCGAGGCCGCGCTGAGGCAGCACCTTGTCGCCGCGCTGTGCCTGAGGATGCTCTGCGGTTCGTCCTCCCCGTTCTACACGAGGCTCTACGCCGACGGGCTTCTCAGCGTGGACTTTGACTATGAGACGGACTTCTCCGCCGGGACAGGGACGGTCATCATCGGCGGCGAGAGCCGCGAACCGGAAAAGATACTCGAAGAGTTCTCCCGTGAGGTCGAGCGCATCGCAGCCGAGGGCTTTGACACCGGGAGCTTCGAGCGCGCAAAGCGCGCCTCCCTCGGCGCGAGACTGCGCGGGCTTGAGGATTTCGACAATGTCTGCGTCTCGATGGCGATGGGGCTTCTTGACGGCTACTGCGCGCTCGACGCTTTCCGCCTGCTCGAATCGGTCACGGCGGAGGAGTGCCGCCGCTTCGCCGCGGAAAACCTCTGCCGCGAGAGACTTGCGATGTCGATAATTGAACCCAAGAGCGCTCCTACAGGAACAGAAGAAACAGAATAAGAAGGTAAAAAAGCTATGCAGCCCCTTGTGCAAACAATCCAGCGTGATTCCGCGATAACTTTCCCGATGCTTGGGAACCTCACGATCAACCCGCCGTCCTACTTCACGGTGTTCGGCATGGACATTTATTTCTACGGCGTCATCATCGGCCTCGGCTTCATCCTCGGCATACTCTACTGCTCGCACAACAGCCGCCGCTTCGGCATAGATCAGGACAGCGTATACGACGTGATGATATGGCTCATCCCGACGGCGATCATCGGCGCGCGGCTCTACTACGTGCTCTTCCGGCTGGATTACTACGTCCAGCACCCGAACGAGATATTCGCCATCCACAACGGCGGGCTCGCCATTTACGGCGGCGTCATCGCCGGGGTGCTGGTGATATGGCTCGTGTGCCGCAAAAAGAAGATACCGCTCGGCGCGATGCTCGACCTGCTGTGCTACGGCCTGCTGATCGGGCAGATACTCGGCCGCTGGGGCAACTTCATGAACCGCGAGGCCTTCGGCGCGGAGACTGATATCTTCTGCCGCATGGGGCTTATCGCGCCAGACGGCAGCACGATATATGTACACCCGACCTTCCTTTATGAGAGCCTGTGGAACCTGTGCGTTCTGATCTTCCTCATCATCTTTGAGAGGAAAGGCAAGCGCAGGTACGACGGGCAGTGCATCACGCTCTATTTTCTGCTCTACGGCATCGGCCGCACATGGATAGAGGGGCTGCGCACCGACAGCCTTTATATCGGCGCGACCAACATACGTGTTTCGCAGGGGCTTTCAATAGCGCTTGTGATAATAGCTCTGGCGTACCTCATCATTCAGGGACGCCGCGAGCACCCGCCGGAGAAGCTCTATGTCAATATGCGCGCGGCGCAGGAGGCAACGGAACCGAATGGCGGCGAGGAACAGACAGAAGCAGACAACGAAACGGAGGAAAAATAACATGGCAGATTATAAGGACATCATCACCGGCACTCTCAGCAATATCGTCGGCAAGGTCAAGGAAGTCGCGGACAGCGGCGCTATCAAGGACATATATGAGCACGGCGCGAACCGCGCAAAGTCCTATGGCCAGATGGCAAAGCTCTCTCTCGAGATAAACGGCGACTCCGAAGAGCTCAAGCGCGTCTACGCCGAGATCGGCCGCCTGTACTACGATCAGGCGAAGGACGCTCCCGAGGGCTTCTTCGCGCCCCTGTTCGAGCAGGCCGCCGCGCTCATCGAGAGCATCAACTCAAAGCAGGCGCAGATCCAGGCGATGAAGGACGAATTCGCCGCCGAGACCGCTCCCGCCGAGGACGCGGACTTTGAGTCC
>ENA-UOOA01007337-UOOA01007337.1-human-gut-metagenome-genome-assembly--contig:-P61old-NODE-7337-length-9978-cov-5.771541_pt1 | contig 9978 bp, 6 predicted proteins | sample MGYA00242467_ERZ724014 | MGnify/ENA metagenome assembly ERZ724014
CTTTAATACTCCGCCTGCGGATCAACTTTGTCGAGCAACCACTTCGTTGCCTGCACGATCGGCACGGAAAACAAGCCGATAGAAAGGTGCGCCGCCGCGTTGTAGCCGTAGGAAAATTCCGCCGCCTGCTCGGAAGTGCCGTGCAATACCGATACGAACATATAATAGCCGAACGTTTTTAAATTTTCGGGCGCGGCGTACTGATAAAACGTGTACAAAGGTCCGCTCGTGGTAAAAAAGCCCAAAAACAAACCGAGACATTGCACTTCAAGCACAGGATAGATAAGCGGCACGATCACGTGCAGAAATTCTTTAAACAGCGTGATGCCTTCCATCTGCCCGTATTCGATCAGCTCTTCGGGTACGCGGCTCATCGTGCCGAGATTGATTAAAAGACTGCCCGGAATCCCGAAAAAAATCACGTATGCGCTGATCGTCAGCCGCGAATACCTTTCATCGGTAAACACGTACGGCAATTTTTTGCCCAGACTCTGCATCATAAACCCGTCTAAGCCCGATTCGATGATATGCTTATACAAAAGCACCGTCACCATACCCGAAACGATTGCAGGCAGATACAACACAACTTTGAAAAAGCCCGTGGCAGGGAGTTTTTTATAGATGATATACGCCACCATGTAGCTGAGCGGCAGGCAGAACAACGTGCTGATCAGGTGAAAGTACGCGCCGTTTAAAAGATATTTCGCGCCGCGCGCGCTGAAAATTTCCGTAAAAAACTTTTTGAAATTTTCAAACGTGCGCCCCGAAGGCAACAGATCGTGCGTAAACGTTACGTCGTTGTATTCCGTAAATGCCATGCGAATGGAATTGAAATTCGCGTACACCCAGAAAACAAACCAATGCAGCACGAAAAATATCAGCATGCAGAAGCAGAAAATATGCTCGTTTCTGTTCGCTTTGCTTTTAAATAAAGTCTTTTTCATCTTTTTCCCTTATCTTAACCGATCCACTTTTTATACACCGCGTCCCAGTTTTCTTTCGTGTAATAATTATACATTCCGTCGATGTATTCATCCGCACTTGTTTCGGGGTAATCGTAAAAATATTTAAGCAAAAATTTATTCGAGTAATCTACGCTGCCGAATTTCGAAGCGGAATACCCCATCGAGTATACTTCCGTGCCGAATCCGCCGCTCTTGCAGAACGACCAGAACGGATGCGCGTTCAGATTAAACGTTTCGCGGAACGTGATTACGCCGTAATCGGATTGTTTCTTGATTTTATATACGTTGCGCGCAAATTTGCTCATCTGCCCCTGCTGTTCTTCGCTCAGATCGAAATCGTAAGCCATGGTAAGCCCCGTTTGCATCGTGAAGTTTTCAAGCGCGGATTCGCTGTGCGAATATTGAAGCCACAGGCGGCACAGCTCGGGTACGGGCGTTTTCGCGTTCACAAACCCCGAAACGTCATCGGAATATTCCGCAACGGAACGCACGGCAGGATCTTTCTGCCCTTCGATTTCGGGCAGCGGGAAAAATCTGAAATCACGCGTGCCGTAGCCGCCCGTATAATTGAAATAGTCGCGGGCTTCGTTTTCCCACCACTCTCCCTCGTAAATCATCGCGATCCGTTTCTGTCCGTTCTTTTCAAGCTTCGAAAGCACGAATTGCTGTTGCACGCCCGTAAAGTCCATCGTGGTTTTGCTGCAATCCGGATCGATATATCTCGTATCCATCAATTTTCTCGCAAATTTAATCCATTCTTCTTTGCCCGGCTGATAGGTGAGAATCCAAGCGTTTTCGGGCGTGATCGTCGCCGTATACGAGCCGTCGGCGTTTTTCTTGATGTTTTCGGGATATTCCCCCGCCACGCTTTCGGGCAACGCGCCTTTTTTAAAGGTGTATTCGCCGTTGTATGTATAATTGAGCGCCGCCGCTTCGTAGCCCTCGTACTGCGCGATAAAAGCTTTTCTCAACCCCGTGGTGTAATAGTACGCCTGATTTGCCGAAAACGTAAACGGAATATACCCTGATTCGGCGATTTCGTCAAGCAATTCGAAGAATTCGTCCATCGTATCAGGCAATCCGTCAACGCCGCCGTATCTCAGCCAACCCTGTTCTTCAAAAAGATCGTGATCATACACAAACCCAGAAAGCGAAGATTCGTAGGGGAAGAAATAATACCCCGATTCCTTTCCGCCGATCGTATCCGAAGAAAAGTTATAGCCTTCCGCTTCGATCGAACGCATTTTATCGAGTATACTCTTTGTGGGGGCAGTTGCGCCTTCGTTTAACTCGTTCTTTTTCGTTACGGGGTTGTACGTCATATCGGCAAGCTCGCCGTTTTCGAGATACACTTTCTCGCTGAGAAAATCGCTGATATTCAGAATATACTCGTTCTGGATGAACGCTTTGCCCACGTAATCGGAAGGATAATAAATATCTTCCATATTGTTTCGCTGCCCCTGACTGATACTCGCCTTGATCTGATCTGGGCTGAGCTGCTCTTTCTGCGCGTTGATCTTCACGTCCACGCCTGTTTTTCCCGACTCGAAACTCACATTCGCGTACTTTTTTTCGAACGCCACTTCAAGGTTTTTCGCCCATTGATGTCCTACGCCGCCGTCGAAAACTCCGATTTTCAAAACGCTTTCGTTGCCGGTAAGGTGCGAAGTATCGCCGTCGTCCGGACGGGCGCACGCCGCAAACGACGTACACGCTGCCGAGATAGCAAGAAGCATACATAACGCTCTTTTTGAATTTTTCATTTTATTTTTTCCTCGTTAATTTAAATTTTTGCTTTTAATTTTTTCTCTTTTTCAAACAAACCGCGCACGCCGCCGCAATCAGCACGAGCGATACCCCCGCGCCGCCGATCGAAAGACTGCCGCCGCAACCTTTGTTGCAACCCGATTTTTCTCCGTCTGCGCTTTTCGCTTCTTTCACCACCACCGTGAATTTTTCTACAGCGGAATTGCCCGCTTTATCGGTAGCCGTGTATATCACTACGTACACTCCCTCTTTTTCGGGTGTGAAATCGCCGGTTGCCACCGTTTCGCCTTGATATTTCACAGCCACACTCACCGGAACGTTGCTGTCAACATTATCTTTTGCAGTAAATACGGGAAGTTTCAATTCGTTGCCGAGCGCGATTTCGGCAATATCGAAATTGCCGCTGAGAACGGGTGCTTCGGCATCTTCCGAAACAATAATTTCAAATTTCGCGATCGCGGTGCGGAAATCTTCTGCGCCTTCAACGCCGTCGGAAGCGAAGTACACCACCACGTACACGCCGCTGCCCGTAAACGTAAGCTCGCCGCCCCGATAATCGATCATTTCGCCGTTCAGCGATACGCTGATTTTCACTTGCACCGCCGAGCCCGCCATTGTTGCGCTCGCGGCGGGAAGCGAGATTCTTTCGCCCTCGTACGCCGAATTCACGATTTCGCCGTTGACTTTCAGAATGATTTTCGGCTTTATATACGACACGAACCGATCGATATAATCTTCGTTGCCCGAAGCGTCTTCCGCCGTGTAGCGAACGATATATTCGCCGAATTTCGCTTTATCGAAAACAAAACTTTCCGCCGATACAAACTCGCCGCCCGGCGCTTTCACCGAAATCGTTATCGAGTTTTCACTAAGCGCGCCGTCGCACGCATCGGCGGCAATCACATCGGTTTTGGCAAACGACAACGCCGTGCCGCTCTCGCTGTATTCGAGCGTATCGCTTGCAAAAACGCCGTCCGCGAAGATAAGCACGGGTTTCACGTCGTCGTACCAATGCGCCGTGAGCGTGATATTTTCAAGCGTGCCTTCGGCGATTTCGGTAACGAGCGTATCGCCGCGATACCACCCGCCGAATTTCCAGTTCAGCCGCACGGGAACGGGCAGATTTCCCGCCGGCACGTAAGCAGAATACAACATGTCTTCAAGCGGCTCGCCGCCCTGCGTATCGAAATGAATCGTATACGCCGTTTCTACGTGAAGCTTGAAATACTTTCTGTATACGCCCGACGCCACACAAATTGCGTAATCTCCGTCCCGCGTTAAATCGTATTCGCCGCGTACTTCGTAAGTTTCAGGCGACTCGTCCGCCATTCTGAACGACGAATATTTGTCTTTCGAAAGCCCTTTGTACGCGTTCAGCGCAAAACTTTTCAGCGGCTGATTTTTAAAATGATAAATCGTATCGCCCTGCGCCGCACCCTCGTAAGTAAACTCTGCGGCGGGGTACGTTTCCACTGTGCCGGCAGAAAGCGAAGCGCCGTTTACAGAAGCGATCAGCGGCGAACCACCCCAGCCTTGCACACCGTTCGCGTTGGAAATTTCCACCGTATAGCCGCTCTCGGGCAACGTTACGTTTTCAAGCGTAACAAGCTCGGTGAGCACGGACGACTTATTCAAATACGAAATCACCGCGCCTCTTTCCGTGAAATTCACACGCAATTCGCCTGCCGTGCCTTTATTTACGAACGGCAACGCGGAATCCGTGGATTTCACCGTTTTGCCGCCAACGATCGCCGCGATGAAATTGTTCCAGTCGTCGGACGGGTTTCCGAACCAGCCCTGATATTTTTTCACGGCGAAAAGTTCTTCGCCCTGCAAATTTTTAAACGAGAAAACAATGCCTGCGCCCGTGGAATTCTGCTCCGATAAAACGTATTCCGCGCTGAAGTTGCCGGTAAATACGCCGTTGAACGCGTTTTTCCAACTGCCTTTTTCTTCGCCGTTTAATAAAACACCCTGCACGCCGTTTAATGTTGCCGCCGCCGCGTCGCCCGAAAACAATTCGATTGCGCTCGTCTGCGACGACAAAATCGTATTCACCACGTAGTTTTTCGTTTTGCCCGCAAACATTACAGAAACGTTGTGTTCGCCCTCGGCAGAAAGATCTTCCGAGCCGCCGTACACAAACGAGCCGCGCTGTTCGTTAAGATAAAACGCGCCCGATTTTCCGCTTGCGAGCGCCGCGCCCGTAAGCACCGAAGAAAACTGCAATTCTTCGCCGCCGAACAGATTCACGTAGTATTTATCGCCGATTCTCACTTCTTCCGCCGCCGAAAAATCTACGCCGAAATCGCCCGACAAAGGCACGTTGCCGCCGAGCGCCGCGCCGTTGATTTTCGTGATCAGGGGCGCGGTGTTAATCGTGGTAACGCCGTCTTTTTTCATCGCGTCTTTCAATTCGATTTTATAGCCTGCTTCGGGCAGCTCGATTTTCGGCAGCGTTACGGCGTTATCGCCCGTGCCGTAGGTACTTACGCCGTCGAATTTGCCCAGAAGCGTTTTCGCGCCCGCATAATCTGTGTAATATACCGCCGTGCCTTCCGCTATGCTTTCTATGTACAAAGTACCCGCTTTTTTGCCCGAATAATAAGGCGCAGAACGTTGATGCGCTTCTTTGTTTGAATACTTTGTGTCGCCTACAAACAACTGAATAGAATTTTTCCAGGAGTCGTCGTCATTTATCCATGTAACACCTTTCCGCACGGTGAAAAGCTCCGTGCCGTCCGTCTGCTTCACCACGAAGTCGAATAAATCCACGTTATTCCAAAGCCCCGTAACTGCGGCGGGGAACGCGTATTCGATTTCGGTATTGCCCGTGAACACGCCGTTGAAATTCACGCTCCACGTATCACCGTACCCGTTAAACGTAACGCCGCTTACCCCGAGCGTTTCATTCGTAACCTTTTCTTCCGTGAGCGTATCGAAAAGCTGAATCGCCGAACAAGGCACGCTTGCGCCCTGCTCTTCTTCCGCTTCCGATTTCAAAACGCCTGCGCCCGCAAACGTTGCCCCCATTGCCAATATGCCGCACGCCAATACCGATATAATTCTTTTTCTCATTCTTTTATTTCCCGATTAACTTTTATTTTTATCGTCGTTTTCGGGGAAAACGCCCGCGTTTTCCCCGAAACTCGCCTTGCTTAATATGTTTTTCGTAAAAATTACTAAATTTCGGGCGTGTTTACGCTCTGATTCAGCTCGCCGAAAATATCGTTGCCCATGTTTTGCCGAATCGACTCTATCGAAATCGTGGCAATATCCTGCTGCTGCAAATATACAATCGTGATTTCCGCTTTTCTATATTCTTTCATCTTTTTTCACCTCATCTTAATTGTTGCCATCAACGGCGGAAATGTAGTAATCGAGTGCCGCGCCCGTTTCGCCTGCTTCTTTCGCTGCTTTCGCCACTTCGTAAGCCGAACGCGAATTGTTCTCTACGCCAAACGCCGTATAGATAATCGCCGTAGTATCGTCGGAATATTTAATCACGGCATAGCCGCGCGCCGAGAATTTCCGATTGATATTTGCCGGTAAAATACTCGTGATCACGCCCGTGTACACGCCGTAACCCTCGAAGTTAGTTACATTCACGCCTTTCGCAAACTCGTTGCCTTCGTTCGCGATTTTCAAAATCTCTTTGTTTTCCGCCGAGAAATTATCCAGAGTGATTTCTTTGCCGGCTCTTAAATCTTCGGGCAAGATCAATACGCCCGTTTCCGTGATAAATCCGCCGTATGTTTCAAGATCCGTTTCGGCAATTCCCGCAAGGAAGCGCATACCGTACTGATTTTTTTCGTCCGTCTGCTTTCTTACGGAAGCGCCCGTATGCATCGCAAAATCAATATACGCCGCATTGAAAATAATATCTTCCGTAGGCGTATACGCGCTGTTTACGCCGTACAAATTGCTTCCGTTGGCATAGCCGATAAAGATTTTATCGGACTGCGCGCCCGCAACGAAAGTCACCGTTTCGGTTGCTTCGAGATATTGCTTCGTTTCGGCTTCGCCGTCTTTGAGAGTAACAACGTAATCGTATACGTTCACCGCGTATTCTTTCGTAACGCCGAGATAAGAAATTTCGGCGGTTTTATCCGCGGACAAATCAAGAGAAGAAATATCGACGGATTTCGTGTACTCGTTTAACGTGATGCCCGCGAATTTCGCGTTTTTCACGGTGGCGGCGAAAGGATTTGCGCCTCGTTTTAAATTGAGTGCAGCCACGCCGCTTTCGTTCACGCTTTCGCCCGCAGCGGAAATATCCACGCTGAAATCAGCGGCTTTATCTTCCACTACGCCCGTGCATACTTCGCCGTTGATCGAATTGATTAAAATCGTTGCTGCGCCGTTCAGACCTGCAAAAGAAATCTTATAGCCGTTCGCAGGCTTTGCCACGTCGGCAATCGTGCAAATCGTGCTTACGTCGGAATATGTAGTCCACGTTGCGCCACCCCAAGCGCCGACTTTATCGCCGCTGATTACCAAGCTATTGTCTTTAAATTCAAATTTGAGCGTACCTAACATAGCTTTTTGTCCGCACCAAGGCAAGTAGGCATACTGCCCGCTTTGCACAAATTTTTGTTCTTCTTGGCGATTTACAGTAAATTTGTGTGTGTATGAATGCGAACCACCTACTGCGCCGTTCGAACCGGAACCTATTCCTTCGCTTACATATTTTTTTAACGTAACAATTTCGTTTCCTTCCGAATCATCAACCCGCAACATAATTCCCGCGCCTTCCGCACCAAGGGAATAGGGAATAGAATATTTCATTTCAAACGTATCATCGGTGTAAGTAGGCGCAAGAGTAGTTGCTACGCCGTTTGCCACGGAAAATTGCGTACCCGAATAATCAAATTCGCCGGCTTGGCTGTTTGCTGTATATGTAGCTTCGCTTGCGTTCGAAAGACCTAACTGTTTCGCCACCGTCTGTGTATTTACTACGCCGTCCAACACGGAAATGCCGTTGATTTTCGTGATCAGGGGCGCGGTGTTAATCGTGGTAACGCCGGCTTTTTTCATCGCATCTTTCAATTCGATTTTATAGCCTGCTTCGGGCAACTCTATTTTCGGCAACGTTACCGCGTTATCGCCCGTGCCATACGTACTTGCGCCGTCGAATTTGCCCAGAAGTGTTTTCGTTCCCGTACTATTTGTGTAATATACAGCCGTACCTTCCGCAATACTTTCTATGTACAGCTTACCCACTTTGTTTCCTGAATCATAAGGAGCGGCTTGTTCGCATGTCTTTGAATAAGCTATACCCCCAACATATAACCGAATTGCGTTTCTCCAATCATCGGTGTTCGCCGTCCACGTAATACCTTTCCGAACCGTAAAAAGCTCTGTGCCGTCCGTTTTTTTCGCCACGAAGTCGAATAAATCCACGTTATTCCAAAGCCCCGTAACCTTGGCGGGGAACGCGTATTCGATCTCGGTATCCCCATTGAATATACCGTTAAACTCTTTACTCCAAGTATCGCTGTATCCGTTGAACGTAACGCCGCTTACCCCGAGCGTTTCATTCGTGGCAATCGTAGTTTCGCCCGATAATAAATCGGTAGCATTAAATTTCGTATTCGCGCCTTCTTCCGCGCTCACGCTTACGGCGGACTGCGCCGATTTCAGACTCCACGCCCCCGCGCCGATCGCCGCGCCGCAAACGATTGCAAGCATTGCCAACGAGATTTTCTTTCCCATGCGGGAAATCACACTTTTAACCCTCATAACTTCCTCCAAAATTATTTTTTTCGCCGATTTTTCCAGGCTGCTCAGGGAATTTTTTCCACCTTTTTAACCTATCTCGCCGATATTTCGATTATATAATAAACCCGTCAGAAAGTCCATAGCGAATTTTAACAAAAACCTATAAAATTCTAACATTTTTAGCTTTAAAAAAACTTTTCAAGCAGATATTCTTGACTTTTTTGAATTTTTGAGTTATATTCATAATGAGGGAAACGAAGATGAAAGAAAAAGAAAACCCGGCGGCAAACAGAGCCGTAGGCAAAGCCGCGAGCAAGCCTTCCGTACACACGGCGGAAATTCCCGCCAAAAACGCCACGATCGTAAATAAAACTTTCGATAATATGGTATCGGCGGAGTTGCATGTAAATCATTGCGGCTATGAAATATGCAAAAAGGCAAAGCCCGTGGTCTCTTCGGCGGCTCTGCCCTATTTTCGTTTGCATTATATTTATAAAGGCGCTGCTTCGCTGCTTTACGGCAATAAAAAAATCGAGCTTACGGAAGGCTCGCTTTTCTGCCTGATCCCGAATACGAATATCAGCTACGCGATTTCTCAGGAACATTGCGGCACGAAATTTTTCTGGATCGCGTTCGACGGTACTATGGCGGAAAAATACGTGACTTCCTGCGGCATCACGCCGGATAAACCGTATTTAACGCCGGATTCCGATAAAGAAATTTTGCGGCAATTCATCAATAATTTTACCTACAACGAAATTAACTCGCTTGCCACCGATTTATTTTTAACTTCGTGCCTTTTAAAAATTTTAGCCGAAATGATGGCTTATTCTACGTCGCTTGCCGAAACGAAAGACAGAAAAAGCCTTTCGCAAACACTTTCCGCCTTGGCTCTCGAATACATCAATAATCATTTCGCTTCGCCCGATATTACGATCAATTCGGTGGCGGAAGAATTGCACATCCATCCCAACCACCTTTCGAGAATTTTCAAAAAAGAAATGCACACGAATTTCGTTTCGCTGCTTTCGGCAAAACGAATTTCGTATGCATATCACCTGATTAAAAACGGATTTACCAACGTACAGGAATTATCCGATTTGTGCGGCTTCAACGATCCTTTCTATTTTTCGCGCGTGTATCACCGTTACAACGGCTGCTCGCCGTCTTCCGATATTCAAAATTTCAAGCAGGCGCAGAAAAAATCTTACGCTACACAAACTTCCCGTATCAAAAAATCCCTGAAAAACAACGTTTCGAAGGCGTTAACCGCAAAAGACGTCACCCCCTCCCCTGTTGATAACAACTAAACTTAATTTATCGGGCATTTGCGTTTTAGCTCGCTATTATAAGGCCTATTTTTTCCGGAAAGCGTCTACGAGAATACTTATAAAATTTTGCTTACGAAAAAGTGAGTCCCGACGGTAAAGCCGCAAAGAATCGCCGTCGGTATGGCGGAATACTATTAGTCAGAACTTTCGGTAAAAGTCAAGCGCGGGTTGAAAGAAAACGCGCTGAAAGCCAA
>ENA-UOOA01007338-UOOA01007338.1-human-gut-metagenome-genome-assembly--contig:-P61old-NODE-7338-length-9977-cov-5.349224_pt1 | contig 9977 bp, 7 predicted proteins | sample MGYA00242467_ERZ724014 | MGnify/ENA metagenome assembly ERZ724014
CACGGCGCCGTCCGGCGGAGTTTCGCCCTTGATGCGCGCATCCCGGAAGACCACGGAGCGGACGGGCGAAAGCAAAGCGTCGAGTGAAAGCACATAGTCCGCGCCGTGATATTCTCCCCGAACGGCGGCATCGTGGAAACAGAATTTTTCCCGCAGCCCGCCCGGCAGCACCTCGCACGCCTCCGCGGCGCGGCAGGCGGATGAAATCTCCTCGAGCCTTTTCTGCTCTCCGTCGTTCAGCGGGTATTTCTGCGACGCCAGATACCATGCCTTTGTAAGATAGCGCATTTATCGCTCCCTCCCGTCCCGATAAAAAGCAAGACCGTCTGCGGCGGTCTTGCTTTTTTTCTTTACTTTTATTGATCCAGCTCCAGCCGTTCTCCCGTCTCTGCGTCGAAGATGTGGACGCGGTCGAGGTCGAGAGCGAGCTTCACGAGGGTGTGGTGCAGACCGCGGACGGCGCCGAGGGTGTCCTCCACGATGCTGCTGGGAACGACCGCCTGAACGGTCTCGTCCGAAAGGCGCAGGTGCATGTCAACGGTGCTGCCGAGCAGCTCGCAGACCTCCACCTCGGCGGGGATGCCCCCCTGTTCGGCGAGTCCGATATGCTCCGGGCGGATGCCGACGATGACCTTTCTGCCGTCCAGCGCGCCGCCGCCGGCGCCGAGGGGCACCATCTCGCCCGCGAGGGTGAAGAAATACTCCCCGCGCTCATAGGCGAGCGCCGTGTGGACAAAGTTCATCTGCGGCGTGCCGATGAAGCCCGCGACAAAGGTGTTCTGCGGACGCTCAAAGACCTCCTGCGGCGTGCCGACCTGCATAATGTGTCCCTCGTTCATAATGACGATGCGGTCGCCGAGGGTCATCGCTTCGGTCTGATCGTGGGTGACGTAGACAAAGGTGGTGTTCAGACGGCGGCGCAGCTTGATGAGCTCGGTGCGCATCTGGCTGCGGAGCTTGGCGTCGAGGTTGCTGAGCGGCTCGTCCATCAAAAACACGTCCGGGTCGCGGACGATGGCTCTGCCGATGGCGACGCGCTGGCGCTGGCCGCCGGAGAGTGCCTTGGGCTTGCGCTTCAGAAGGTCGCTGATCTCAAGGATCTCCGCCGCAGCGCGGACCTTTTCGTCGATGATCTTCTTCGGCTCCTTGCGCATCTTGAGTCCGAAGGCGATGTTGTCGTAGACCGTCATGTGCGGGTAGAGCGCGTAGTTCTGGAACACCATCGCGATGTTGCGGTTTTTCGGCTCGACCTCGTTCACGAGGCGGTCGCCGATATAGAGCTCGCCGCCGGTGATGTCCTCAAGACCTGCGATCATCCGCAGCGTCGTGGATTTTCCGCAGCCGGAGGGTCCGACGAGAACGATGAACTCCTTGTCCTCGATCTGGAGGTTGAAGTCGTCCACCGCGACGAAGGATTTGTCATAGACCTTGCGTATGTTCTTCAGCGTCACGCTTGCCATCTGCGCCCGCTCCTTTCTGTTTCAGGTGTTTGCCGCCCCAGCGCGCGGCGGCGCGGTCCTGCGCCTTTTCGCGCGCGTCGGACACGAGACCCGGCACGGTCGCCCGGAGCCGCCCGCGCGCCCAGAGGATGCTTCTCACGAGCATCACGAGCGCCAGCGCCGTCGGCATGATGAGCAGCGCGATGGCGAGCGCGGTCAGCAGCGTACACCAGTCCTCATAATATCGCGCGGCGTTTTCCCAGTAGGGGTAGCTGAGCGCGCTCGAATGGATGGAGCGCGTGCCGAACTCGCGCAGCAGCTTCAGCGCGTTTGCGGCGCGGAAGCGGCCCGTGTTCATCCGGAGCTCGCCGTCCATCTTGAAGTTCTCCTGCATCAGCTTTTCCGCGAAATCCTCCACCGGTTCGGGCAGCACGATCTCGTAGCAGCTGATCTTTGCGTTCTCGACCAGCGCGGCGAGGCTCGCGAAGGGCATATAGAGCCCCGCGCCGCCGTCATACGCCTTTTCGCTGGCTTTGTCGCTCTCCCGCTCGACAACGCCGGCGACGACGTAGGGCGTGCCGTTCACCTCGACGGTCATACCCGCGAGGTCGTAGCCGCCGAAGAGCTTCCATGCGAGCTCCTTATCGAGCAGCACGCGGTCCGGCGAGGCATCGTGCTCCGTCAGATAGCTGCCGCTTAAAAGCGTCAGCGGGTGGAAGAGGAAATAGTCCCCGCCCACACCGAGCACCTGCGCCTCCGTGCCGGTCTTGTCGGAATTAATGCGCACCTTGCCCTCGCCGCTCCACGCATCGGAGAACAGAGAGCCGCCCTCCGGCGTTTCCAGCGACGCCTCGGTGAATTTTCCGAGCAGCGTCTGGCGGAAAGTGTAGATGTCGTTTTCCGTCTTGCCGCCGTCCTCTGTCAGGAAGGCGGAGAGCTGCCTGAACTCCATATCGCCCTCGCCGCCCCAGCGCTCGGCTGCGCGCTGGCTCAGCAGACGTCCGGCAAGGGAGGTCTGGACGCCCATGCAGACGAGCGCGAGCACGAGCAGCGCGGCGCAGACGATGATCCATTTTTTGGAGGGAATTTTCATGCGGTCCCCCGTCCTTTGCGAGTTTTCAAATCTCAGAGATTATCCGGCAGACGCACCATATCGCCGCTTGTGATAGGCTTGCTGCTCGTGGTGATGACGTAATCGTTCTGGTTCAGCGCGCCGGTGACGGCGGAGCTCGTGTCGTCGCTCGCGATGACCTCCACGTCCACGCGGGTCGCGGTGTAGCGGTTGCCGAGCGGACTGCTCTTGACCGTCACGACCAGCACGAAGCTGCCGTTGGAGTCCTTGCGGATCGCGCTGTTCGGCACGACGAGGTCGTAGTCGGAGCTCTTCTGCCCGACGGAGAGCGTCAGGCTCGTGCCGTCGGAAACGTCGCCGGTGACGTCGAAGGTGAGCAGCTTGCTGCTCTGGGGGTTCTGCGGGTCGGTCTTGATGGCGGTCAGCACGGCGTTGATGGTGCTGCCCCAGTAGTAGTTCGTCACGCTCGCGGAGTCGCCGACGCGGACGCGGCGCGCCTGCTCGTTCGTGACGGAGAAGCTCATGGTATAGCCGAGGTCCGGGACCTCGATGACGGCGAGGGTGGAGTTGGCCTCCGCCTTGCGCCCGGCGCTGACGGAGAGGGTCTTCACGACGCCGTTGACCTTGCTCTTGACCTCCAGCTCGCCCTCGTCGTTCGCGAGCTCGTCGAGCTCCGCCTGCTTTTCCTTGATCTCGCGCGCCTGCTCATTCAGGTCGATCTGCTGGAGCTGGGCGCTCTTGTTGCTCTGCGCCAGCGCATCGAGCGCCGTCTCCAGCGCGGTCTGGCACTCCTCCACGGCGGTGGAGGCAGCCTGCATCTTGGTCAGAAGGTCCTCCGCGTCGGTCTGCGCCTTTGCTGCGGCGTCCGCCTTCGCCTTTTCGACGGTGTACTGTGCGGTCTTGTCGCTCTGGAGATACTCCTCGTAGCTCTCCTCCAGCTCGGCGATCTTGTCCTCGTCGCCCGTCAGGGTCGTGTAAGCGGTGTTATACTGCTCCGCGAGCGGGTAGTCGCCGTTATCCACATAGGAATGGAACAGGCTCTTCAGGCTCAGCAGGTCATAGTCGCTGGAGGAATAGCTCGGCGGGATGGTGTAGCCCGCGGCGAGCGCGGCGACGGCGGGGAGATAGGTCTCCAGCCGCTCGTCGACGAAGGCGTTGCGCTCCTCGGTGGTCTTGAGCGCCCAATAGGCGGTGCGCTCGTCCTTCGTGAAATTATCGCGGATGAGGCGGCGCGTGAGGACCTTCATCTCCTCGTATGCGTCGGAGTAGAGCAGCTTGTCAATCTCGTACTGCTCCTTTGCCTTGGCGATGGCAGCCTTGCGCGCCGCGGTCTCCTTGTCGGTGACGAAGGGGATCTTGCCGTCGACCATGTTCTCCGCCTTCCACTGCTCAAAAGCGCGCTGGGCGGCGGTGTTGGCTTCCTTCGCCGCCTCGAGCGCCTTTTTTGCGTTCGGAATGGCGTTCTCGTCGTCGAGGTTATACTTCGCGTAGTTCGCCTGTGCCTCGGCGAGGGCGGTCTTTGCCTTTTCAACCTCACGGTTTTCCTTGGCAAAGTCGCTGTCGCCGGCGCTGATGAGCGCCTTCTGATAGGCGATCTGGAGCTGGCGCAGCGCCTCGCGCGCCGCCTCCACCTCGCTGCTGTCGCCGGTTTCGAGTGTGAAGAGCACGTCGCCGACGCTGACGTTCTGTCCGGTCTTGACGAACACGGTGTTGACCTTGCGGGTCTGGTCCAAAATCACCTCGTAGTTCTCCTTGGCGCTGACGGTGCCGGTGCCGCGGACCTTGGTGACGATGGAGCCGCTGGTGACGACCTGCGTCGCCGCTTCAGGAAGGGAGCGGTTCATGATCGTGTTGGAAAAGAAGGTCAGCACCAGCATGACAGCCAGAAAAATGATGGCTGCGTTCTTGATCCAGCCTCTTTTTTTCACTTTTTGTTCCATAGTTTTTTTACCCCTTTATGCTTCCTGAATGTGCAATTCCCTCGACGAGATATTCCTCACCGCGGAGGAAGATCAGCAGCGACGGGAACATATAGACCGTAGCCATAGCGAACGCGAGGCCGATCTCGCCGGTGTTGATGGTGGACAGGTAGACGCTGAGCGGCTGCATGTCCGCGTCCCGGAGCAGGACGAGCGGCTGCTCGACCATGTTCCAGTAGTCGATAAAAACAAGGATCGCGATGGAAAACAGCGCCGAACGGCACTGCGGGAGACAGATTTTCGTAAAGACCTGCCACTCCCCCGCACCGTCGATCTTCGCCGCCTCAATGAGCGAATACGGGATGCGCCGCATAAACTTCGTGAGCAGAAACACGGAGAAGGGCGCGAACGCACCGGGCAGAATGATCGACCAGCGGGTATCGAGGATGCCGAGCCAGTCACTGACAAGGTAGTTCGGCACCAGCGTGACCTGATAGGGCATCAGCATCAGAATGACGTAGAAAAAGAAGATGAGGCTGCGCACCTTACCGCGCCAGCGGGTGAAGCTGTATGCGGCGATGGAGGCGATGGCAACCTGGAACACCACGATGGGCACCACGAGAATGACGCTGTTCCAGAATTTCACAAGATATTCCGGCGAGCGGATAAGTCCCGTGACGTACTGGCTCATCGTGACCTTGTCCGGGATGAACTTCAGGTTCACGGTCTTGGACACATAGCCGCCGGAGGTGGTCTCGAAGATCATGCCGTAGTTGCTCTTGATCTCGGACTCGGACATAAATGAGTTCGTGATGGTCAGCACCGTCGGCAGCAGGAACAGGATGGCGAAAAACGCGCAGATGAAAAAGAGGACCGCGCGGCCCGCGTAGTGGTTTTTTCTCATCCCTCCACGTCCTTTCCGAACCAGTTCTCCAGCGCGAAGAGGAGCGCGATGAGCACCACCATCACGAGCGCCATAATGACCGCCGCGGCGGAAAGGCGCTGGTAGTTGAGCGAGTTGAACATGTTGTTCATAAAGTGCTGCAAGGTATAGAGCCCGTCGTATGGGTAAGATCCGGCGAGCAGATAGACCTCGCGGAAGATCTTGAACGAGTTGATGAGAGACAGGATCGTCACGAACAGCACCGTCGGCGATAAGTAGCGCAGCTTGATGGCGAAAAACTTATAAGCGCCGGAGGCGCCCTCCACGTCCGCCACCTCAAGCAGCTCGCGCGGAATGTTGGCAAGTCCCGCCATAAACAATATCATGTTGTAGCCGAGGTTTTTCCAGAGAAAAAGCAAAATGACCACGAGCTGGCAGTAATCGCTGTTCAGCCAGTCCACCGCCTGTCCGCCGAAGAGCGTCACGAGCTGGTTGACCGTGCCGTTGTTGTTGAACAGCACCTGCCAGATCAGCACGATGGACGCGACGGGGACCATCATAGGACTCAGGAAAAACGTCCGGAACTGGCTCTTGAGCGGGATGCGGCACTCCAGCATCAGTGCGAGCACGATGGCGAGAATGACCGCGAGCGGCACGGCGATGGCGGAAAACGTCGCCGTGTTCTTCGCCGCCAGGCGGAAGATCGGGTTTTTGATGAGCGTGATGAAATTTTCAAGTCCGGTGAACGCGCCGGCGGGGTCCGTGACGGAATAATAGATCACGACGCCGAAGGGCGCGATGAAGAACAGGCATACGCCGAGGAAGCTTGGGCTCAGAAAGCACAAGCTCCGCAGGAAGTCCTTCATCTTCACGCTGAATCTCGTTTGCCTTTTCGTTTTCATGGAAAAGCCTCTCTCTGCCCCGACGTCCGGATGCGCGGACGCCGGGGCAGTTATCGGTTCGGAATGTGATTTCTCTCAGAAGGTCAGCGGCGCTCGTTGACCTTGATGTTGGCCTTGCTCTGGACGAGCTTCGCGACCTCGTCCGCGCTCTTCTGTCCGGCGAAAAACGCCGCGGCCTCGGAGGTGATGATGTCCATAATGTCCTCGTCGTAGGAGTAAACGCGGGTGGTGGCGTTGATGACGTCCACGATGGAGTCGGCCTCCTCCTGCGTCAGGGCGTACATCTCAACGGTGATGTTGCCCCAGCCCCAGGTGCCCTGAGACTCCTCGATCTTGTTGCCGTTTTCGTCAAGAACGTAGTTGCCGTTCTCGTCCGTGCGCCAGACCGGGGTCATAGCCCGCTTCAGCTTCGCATCGAAGGCGGCTCTGTTGGTCGGGAAGGAGTAGACGTTTTCGGTCTGATACTTTTCGGTGAAGAACTTGCGGACGAACTGCCACGCGGCGTCCTGATTGGCGCTCTTCGCGCTGATAGCAAGGCCGCTGTCTTCGATCTGCAGCATATTGCCGACGCCCTCGCTGACGGGGTAGCCGATATAGGTCACGTCGCCGCCGAAGATGGCTGCGTACATGCGGCTGGACTCGAAGTCGCTCAGATACATGGTCATCAGCATCTGCTGGCCGCTCGCGATGCGGTCGGTCTCGTCGGGCCAATTGTAGTTTTCGTAGTCAAAGCTCTCCGGGAACTGGGCGGCAAACTCCAGAATGTCGGTGAAGGTCTTGCTGTTGAATTTGCATTCGCCGGTGCTCCAGTTCACGAGATCACCCAGCTCGAGGGTGATCATGCCCTGAAGAACGTCGCCGCGGGTCGTGCTCTCAGAGAAGGGCGTGCAGCCCTCCGGCATCTTCGCAAGCGCGGCGTTGAACTCCTCGAGCGTCCAGCCCGGCTCATCGCCGACGACGCCGGGCGCACCCAGAACGGTCTGGATGGCGAAGGAGGATGCCGTGCGGTAGAGCTTGCCGTCGGTCTCCAGCGCGGTGAGCACGCTGGAGAACAGGTCCTCGCGGCTGAGCTCACTGTCGTTGTCGATAAAGGTGTAGAGATCGGCAAGGATGCCCTTGCTGGCGAGCTCGTCGAGCGGCAGACCGTTGAGGTCGATGATGTCGGGCACCTTGCCGGACATGATCTCGGTCTTCAGCTTCGTAAGGCCGGCGGAATAATCTTCCTCAGTGTTGTACTCGGAATAATCCTGCACCTCGATGCGGTATTCGCCGCTGCTGCGGTTGAATTCAATGATGGCGCTGCGGGTATTATATTGCAGGTATTGGGATGCGTAGGTGATGCGGGTACGCTGCGGCAGAGAGCTGTAGGGCTGCTTTTCCAGAATGACGAGGTTCGTCTCGGAACGGCCGCCGGTCTCTCCGACGTTATACCAGCGGTTCTCTATGCCGATGATGCGGCCGTCATCCAGCACGCCGATGTTGCTGGTGCTCATGTAGCGGGTGTCGACGTCGCAGTTGATCCAGTTGAGAATCTTGGTAGAGTCGCCGGTCTCGAAATCGAAGCCGTAGAAGTTGGAGCCGTTGGTGTAGTAAGCGTCGTAGTCGCCGCCGCCGGCAACCAGATTGTAGTTTCCCGCGTTGCCCGCGGGGCGGGCGCCCGTGAGGGACTTCGTCGCCGCGTCGATCGTAGCCAGAACATAGCCGCCGCGGCTCGCCGGCATCGCGCTCGGGACGTCCTTGGTAGTCAGATCGCTTCCGCTGGCGCTGGCGGCGCTCTCATCGTAATAAATGACATGGACCTTGCCGTCCGAGGTGCGGAACATGGAGTTGATCCAGCCGTTTTCAAGCCCCACCATGTAGAGCTCCTCACCCTCCGGACTCACGACGAGCACGCCGCCGTCGGTCTGAAGATAGAAGTTGCCGTCCGCGCCGACGGTAAGGCTGTTCAGGTAGAAGTAACCCTGCTCCGCGGCATAGCGGTCCGTGATCTCAGTGAGGTCAAGGCGCTGGGTCTCTTTTCCCTTGTTGTCCATCTTGCGGATGAAATACATCTCGCGGGTCTCGACATTGTTCCACCACTCGTCGGTGTACTTCTCCACGCCGTCCGGACCCTTGTAAATCTGGGCGTAGACCTGCTCAAGCGTCACGATGCTGCCGTCGTCCATCACGGAGACGTTCGCGGTCCAGACGCTGGTGCTGTCCGGGTCGAAGCCTTCGGGGATCTCCATCGGCTTCATGCCCTCGATCTTCGTTGCGGTGCCGTCCAGAGAAAGCCAGTAGTAGACCTCCTCGTATCTCCATTCGTCGAATGTCTCTTCCTCAGGTGATGCGACAGCGTTGTCGGGCAGCTCCTCGCCATCGAGCGGCATAACAGTGTCGCCGTCCCCGTCGGGCTCGCCGCCGGTCGCGGGGACCTCGACGCGCTCATAGCTGCTGACGAGCAGCTTGTCGCCGACAACGGTAACGGAGTCGAAGCCGTTTTCAAAGCTGTCGTTCAGAGAGATGTAAGACGGAACATAGGTATATTCCGGTGTCTCCGTCGGCTGGGCGGGGTCGTCCGTCTGCTTGGGATCATCATTCTCCTTGCCGCAGCCGGCAAAAAGGCCGACCGTGAGGCAAAGCGCCAGCAAAAGCGTCAGAATGCGCTGATACTTTTTCATGTTTCTTATGTCCTCCTGTTTTTTCAGGCTGAAAATTTTTCCCTGCTGCCCATGTTAGACGCAGCAGAGCAGAAAAAGTTTCACCCTTTTGCAAAAAATATTTAAGCAGGTATTTGTATCATTTTACCATCTTCCCCCCACCCGTTTCCGCCGGAGCGAAAAATTTTGGGGTATTACAAGGTATGTTAACATCTTTTTATGCGGAAATCAAGATGTTGCGCAGAAAAAGCGCCGCGGGAAAATGTTCCCGCGGCGTTTTCCCTCATTATACACTGTCCGGCTTACACATCCGCCCCGTGTGGTCCATTACATAGTCGCCGGTCAGCAAAATCTCGCTCACGGGAACGATGCGGTAGCCGTTTGCAAGCAGCCACTCTATGACCCCCGGCAGCGCCTCCGGCGTGTGCTTCGCCGCGTTGTGGAACAGCACAATGCTCCCGCTCCCCACCCCGCTCGTCACCCGCTGCGTGATCTCGGCGGCGGAGAGGTCCTTCCAGTCGAGGGAGTCCACGTCCCACTGGATCGTGTGAAAGCCCATCGCCTCGGCGGTGGAGATGACCGTGTCGTTATATTCGCCGTAGGGCGCGCGGAACAGCGTCGGGCGCACGCCGGTGACGGCTTCGATCTTGTCGCAGCCGCGGTTTAGGTTGTCGCGGATCTGTTCGGGCGAGAGGCTGTTGAAGTGGGCATGGTCGTCCGAGTGGGTCATCACCTCGTGCCCGGCGTCGTGGAGCGCCTTAACGGACTCCGGGTATTTCTCCGCCCACGCGCCGACGACGAAAAACGTTGCCTTCACGCCGTAAACGCCCAGCGTGTCGATGAGCTGCTGGGTGTCCTCGTTGCCCCACGCGGCGTCGAAGGTCAGCGAGACGCACTTGTCGTCGCGCTGCACGCAGTAGACCGGCAGCTTTTTCGTCGCAGCGGACGCGCTCGTCACCGCGCTCACGGCGGAAACACTCAGAAGTATGGCAGCCGCAGCAAACCCCAGCAGCACGCTCCCCGCCACCGCCCGGTTCGTTCCTTTTCCCTTGAACATAAAAGCAGGACCTCCATTGTTGTTTTCGGTACAAACCTTATGCCGGGGTGTCGGGAAAAATGAACG
>ENA-UOOA01007341-UOOA01007341.1-human-gut-metagenome-genome-assembly--contig:-P61old-NODE-7341-length-9973-cov-8.569167_pt1 | contig 9973 bp, 6 predicted proteins | sample MGYA00242467_ERZ724014 | MGnify/ENA metagenome assembly ERZ724014
TGCCCGGATGCTTGCCCACCGCCACGATCCATTCCTCCATGGGGCGGATCTGGTTTGCCTTGCCGGGGCGCTGGAGCGAGCGGTTGTACACCATGATGCCGTGCTCGCCGTCGAATTCTGCGCGCTCGGCAAAGTCGCCGATGTTGCGGCTGATGCGGTCGAGGCGGTAGACCACGATGGCGGCAAAGGCGATTTTCTGCGAGTCCTTCATCATTTTCTTGAACTGCGGGCGCTCCAGATTGCCGCCGGAAAAGCCCTCGTCCTCGTAGACCAGCACGTTTTCCGCCGCTTCCTCGCCAAAGTGCATGGCGATGTACTGGCGGCACCTCGCATGATTCATTAGGTTGATAGATATATTATATCGGATCGGAATCCGTTTGAAAAGGTACCCAAGGGAAGAATCTGAAAAAATATTGGATCGGTGATGCACCTGATTGGACAGGCGTGATACATAAACAGGCAACCCCCTTTTTTGAACAGGGCAAGATCGTGCAGGCAGCATGATCTAAACGGGATGGACCCCTACGCACTCATCGGAAACAGTTGTATATCCGGCTCGGCTGGGATGTTTTTGCAGAATGAGCCAATAACACAGCAGCCCTCACGGCATAACCGTGGGGGCTGCTGTGCAGCTATATGTCCTCAGGCTTGGAAATGGCCGCAAAGGACTTTTTTTCATTTTGTTCATCAAGGGAGAGGATGCGCACCTCCAGGCCGGTACTATAATTATCCGGGTGTCCCTCGCAGCACTGATCCACGATATTGGGGGTGATCACACAGTCATCCACCGGCAGCTTCCGGCGGTTAGCTTCACCAAACAGGCGGTCGATGGAGTCCTGAATGGTGAGATACGGTCCGTAGTGATAGCCGCAGAGATAGTCCCCGGCAGGAATATAGGAAACAGGCTGGTCGGCCATCAAATCCGGCAGACGGTGGACCTCGCTCGGAGTATCTTCATAGAGATAGGCGCCAAACCATTTTCGCTGTCCCTGATAAAAGCCTACGGTGGGATAGAAGTAAAACAGCTCATGGGTAAAAAGGTTGATTTCCTCGCCGATGTGCAGAAAGGCGCGACGCGGGAAGGTGCGGACATAGAATTTATCCCGCTGGCTGACCGCCTGTTCCCTCTCGATAAACTCCACCTTCTGCTGGATGATTTGGATGGTGGCATTCAGCTCATCGCATTGACGGCGCAGCTGCTGCGCCTGCTGGGAGAGCATTTGCAGGTTATCACGAAGACCGTTGCTGTGGAGAAAAGCCTTGATCTGGGCAAGGGAGTAGTCCAGTCGCCGCAGGTATCGGATCGTGGCCAAGGGATAGACCTGATCGAAATGGTAAAAGCGGCGGTTGTTTTCGCTGTTGCGCACCTGCGGCACCAGCAGACCCTTGGTATCATAATGGCGCAGCAGTTGGACATCCATGTTGAATATGTTGGCAAGCTCCCCGATCGTCAAGAATTCTTTCATAAAACCTCCCATTTTCCCGCTATGTAACGCTAGGATTTTGTAAGAACACCAGAAAATCCAGAAAAATCAAAATTAGGGCTTGAACCTATAACCGTTATAGGTTGTAAGGTGAGTATATCATTTACGAAGCAACTTGACAAGTATCTGGATGGAGGGATCTCATGCAAACCTATTTGAAGAACGGTTACATCGTCTCCATGGATCAGCAGGACACCGTTTTTGACGGTGGCGGTGTGCTGGTGGAGGATGACCGCATTACGGCGGTTGGTAAGGTAGACCCCAGGCTGGTGAAGCCCGACGCAGAAGTCATTGACCTGCAGGGCAAGTATGTACTGCCCGGGTTTGTGAACACTCACGTACACACCTCCCAGCAGATTTCCCGCGGAGTGGGCGATGATGTTGATTTCATCTGCTGGCTTCATGACCGGATGTGGCCCTTTGAGAGCAACATGACGGAGGAGGACTCTTATGTATCCACGCTGATGACCAGTCTTGAGCTGATCCGCTCCGGCGTGACCTCCTTTGCAGAACCGGGCGGACAGTTCGTCTCCGGCATGGCCCGCGGTACGGCGGAATCCGGTCTGCGCGGTAAGCTGGCCAAATCTGTGATGGACTGCGGCGATGGACTGCCGGAAATCTGGCAGCGTACCATGGAGCAGGAACTGGAGCAGCAGGTGGTGGATCTGGAGAAATTCCACAATACCGCCGACGGAAGGGTACAGGTTTGGTTTGGACTGCGCACCATTTTCAACAACACCGATGAGCTGTGCGTCCGCACCAAGGAACTGGCGGATAAATACGGCGTCGGCATCCATATGCATGTGGCTGAGGCCAAGGAGGAAAAAGAATATACCTATGCCCGCTGGGGTGAGGGCACGGTAAAGCATCTGGAGCGGCTGGGCGTGCTGGATAAGAATTTGCTGGCCGTTCACACAGTATGGCTGACGGACGAGGAACTGGAACTATTCAAGAAGCGGGAGGTAAAGATTTCTCACAACCCGGCTTCCGCCATGCGTGTGCTGGGCTTTGCCCGGATCCCGAAGATGCTGGCTATGGGGCTGCGGCCCTCCATCGGCACGGACGGCGCTTCTTCCTCCAATCACATGGACATGGTGGACGAGATGTGGCTGACCAGCCTGATCCACAAGGGCTGGCGTCTGGACCCCACGGTCGTTCCCTCACAGGATATTCTGCGGATGGCCACCAAGTGGGGTTCCCGTGCGCTGCTGGACGAAGACCTGTATGGCAGTCTGGAATGCGGCAAGAAGGCGGATCTGATCGTCATTGACCCCCACGGCCCGTCTATGATGCCGGTGAATGACAAAATCGCCGCACTGGTGACGGCCATGCACTCGGCCAATATCCAATCCACCATGTGTGACGGCAAGTGGCTGATGCGGGACCGGAAGATCCTGACGCTGGACGAGGAGGCCATTCTGAAGGAGGCCTGCGACCGGGCCAAGGCCATCTATAAGCGGGCAGGCATTGAGCTGCCGGATCGTTTCCCGGTGGTGAAGATTTAAAGCGTTTTCAACGGTGCGAGGCACCAGAACATAGAAAAAACAGCAGTAAGCGGAATTTTGTGTTTAGTAAGGAGGTACAGCATGAATCAGAAACTACTGTCCGTTGCGAAGGGGGAGACTCCGGCTGATCTGGTGATTCGGAACGGCAAGGTGGTCAATGTCTATTCCGGTGAGATTTATGACGGTGGCGTGGCAATCTGCGGCGACACCATCGCCGCCGTGGGCGATGTGGAATACTGCATCGGTGAAGGCACCCGGGTGGTGGATGCGGAAGGAAAGTATCTGACCCCTGGCTTTCTGGACGGGCATATCCATCCGGAAAGCTCGTCACTGGCAATCCGTCCCTTTGCCGAGGCGGTGCTGGCACACGGCACCACCGGCATCATGACAGACCTGCATGAGGTGGGCGTGGTGTCCGGGTTGGAGGGCATCGAGGCCATCCTGAAGGAAGCAGAAGCCACAGACCTAAAAATTTACTTTGTGGTGCCGTCCCACGTACCGTTTTCTCCCAATCTGGAAACCAGCGGCGGACGATTTAATCCGGAGATCATCCGCAAGGCTCTGAAGCGTCCAGATGCGGTGGGACTGTCCGAGTGTGTCGGTCCCTATATCACGGCGGGTTTTCCCGATCTGCTGGAGTCCTTTGACACAACGCTGTCTATGCCCGGCAAGACTCTGCAGGGCCATCTGCCGGATATGTACGGCCCGGCCATGAGCACCTGCATCGCCGCCGGCGTATCCACCGACCACGAGTCCTTCTGCGAAAAGGATGTGTTTGAGCGGCTGCGCAACGGCTGCCACCTAATGATGCGTGAGGGCAGCGCTGCTCGGAATATGCCGGTACTGCTGAAGACCGTGATGGAAAATCATCTGGACACCGCCATGGTCAGCATCGTTACCGACGACCTGCACACGGTGGACCTGCAGGAGCGGGGCCATCTGGACGATTCTCTGCGCACGGCGCTGGGCATGGGACTGGACTTTGTCAAGGCTATTCAGATGGTTACCGTCAACTGTGCACGGGCGTTCAATCTGGATCGGGAGATCGGCGGACTGGCACCCGGACGCCGGGCGGACATCAATATCACCACCGGTCCGGAGGATTTCCGCGTGCTGACCACCTTTGCCGGCGGCCGCCAGATCACGGACAACGGCAAGCTGTTGGTACACTATGAGACGGCAGAGCATGAGCCCTGTGTGCTGAACACCATGCACCTGAAGAACCCCATCACGGCAGACAGCTTCAAGATCTATGCCCCTGCAGGCGCTAAGAAGGTGAAGGCGCTGGTGATGGATACGCTGCCCTACATGCCCTTCACCAATCGCCGGGATGTGGAGCTGCCGGTGGTAGACGGCGTGGTGCAGTGCGATGTGGAGCAGGATGTGCTGTACATTGCGCAGGTAGAGCGCCATGGCAAGAACGGAAATGTGGGCAAGGCCTTTATGGGCGGCTTCCATATCCGGGGCGGCGCAATGGCTTCCTCCGTGGGCCACGACAACCACAACATCATTGTCATGGGCGACAGCTTTGAGGACATGGCACTGGCGGTGAACCGCTGCGTGGAGCTGGGCGGCGGACAGGTGATCGTCCGGGACGGCAAGGTGGCCGCCGAGGTGGCGTATCCCATCTGCGGCTTGCTGAGCGACCTGCCGCTGGAGGAACTGGCGGAGAAGAAAAAGGAACTGAACCGGGTGGCTCACGAAATGGGCACGGAAATTGCCATTCCCTTCATGTTCCTCAGCTTTATCTGTCTGGCGGCTATCCCCGCTTACGCCATTACCGACTGCGGATTTATTGATGTGGTGCAGCAGAAGGTGATCGATCCCATTCTGGAGGTCGTGGAATAAAACCGAATTCCCTGAAAAACCGATTTACAAAAGAGCACAGAGAGGAACAACATGAAAAACGATTTTTTTAAGCTGAAGGACCACGGTACCACCGTCCGGCGGGAAGTGCTGGCAGGTATCACCACCTTTATGACCATGGCCTATGTGTTGGCAGTGCAGCCTTCAGCTATCTGCGGCTTTGGCCCCGATCCCTACATCACGGATATAAACGGCATTGTCATCAGCAAGTCGGCGCTGCTGGTGATGTGTGCGCTGGTCAGCGGTATCATCACCCTGTTTATGGGCCTGTATGCCAATTTGCCGCTGGCACTGTCTACCGCTATGGGCAGCAACTTCATTCTTGGCGGGCTGGTCAACAGCGGCACGGTATCCTTCGGCTGGGCCATGGCACTGCTGCTGTGCTCCGGTATCCTGTTCATTCTGGTGACGGTTCTGGGTGTGCGGAAAATGGTGGTGGATCTGCTGCCGAAAAACCTGAAGATCGCCATACCAACCGCCGTGGGCTTCTTTATTGCCTATCTGGGCTTTAAAAACACCGGCCTTGCCACTTTCAGCGACAGCGGTTTGGCTTTGGGCGATTTTACCCAGCCTGCGGTGCTGCTGGCCTTGATTACTCTGGCAGTGATGGGCGTGCTGACGGCCTACAAGGTGCGCGGCGCGATTCTGATCGGCATCATTGTCGGCACCATCATCAGCATTCCTATGGGTGTGTCTACGCTGCCTGCTGCGCTGGTGTCCCTGCCGGATATGAGCGAAATCGGCAATCTGGTGCTGTGCTACGACTTCAAGTCCGTGTTGGCTGACATCCCCGGCGCACTGGTGTGGATCTTCATCCTGTTTACCAGCGACTTCTTTGCTACCTTCGGCGCACTGATCGCCGTGGGCGCCCAGACCAATATGCTGGATGAGAATGGCAACTTCCCCCAGATTGAAAAGCCTTTTCTGGTGGATGCCGTTGGTACGGTGATCGGTTCTGGCACCGGATGCACCACCATCTCCACCTTCATTGAATCCACCATCGGCGTGGAAGCTGGCGGTCGCACGGGCCTGACGGCGATCGTCAGCGGAGTGCTGTTCCTGGTGTGCATTTTCCTGTCCCCGCTGTTTTTGATGATCCCCACTGCCGTGACCGGCGTGGCGCTGATCTTCGTGGGCTTCTCCATGCTGTCGGGCTTTACGAAGCTGGACTTCTCCGACTTCAAGAGTTGCTTCGGCCCCTTCGTGATGATCCTGTTCGGCACCTTTACCGGCGACATTGCTGCGGCGATCTGCCTGGGCGTGCTGACGGACGTGCTGATCAAGGTGCTGACAGGCGATGCAAAGAAGGTACACCCGGTGCTGTACGTGCTGTGTATCCCGCTGGTGCTGTATTTCATCGTGTAAAAACCGGATAACAACGTAACTTCCCGGCATACCCGGATAAGCAGGTCTGATCGTGCGGAGTAGCGCAGCGTAAGCTGCGCTACTCCGGTTTTTATTGGGATATGTATGCAGAACAGTAATAGATTTAGCAATCATGGGTAGCATCTCTTACTAATATCCTACAATCATTCTACCGAAATAATTTTTGGCGTTCAAGACCCTGCTTGAAATACCTCTCCCGTGTGGATTTGAAGATTTGCACGCTTCCCTGTTCCCATCGATCAATAGTCCGCCACGTCACGCTGGCGAAGTCCTTTTTGATAACGATACCACCGCTGTTTGTTCCACTGTAATAGTATGGCTTTGCCGGGGCTGATGTCATCTGTCTGCTGGACGTGCCCCGACGGAAGCTGGGAGCCGGGACGTCGGGAGAGACTGGCATCCCTACGGGCGCTGCTGCGCTGGACAGATAAGCATCAGCGGGAAAATATGGTGGAAATCCGCTGTCTGCTGGTCCCGTATGGGGCCAAGGTGGTGGAGGGAGCGCCTTTTCCTCTGTTTTGAGCAGGCTGGCAGAGAGGCTCTCGGCTATTCGAGCTGGCTCGGCACGTCCTGACCCAGCCAGCGGTAGGTCCGCAGGATGAGGACGGCGGCAATGAGGAAGGTCAGCACATCGGACACCGGCATGGAGTACAGAACGCCGTCCAGCCCGAAGTAAACCGGCAGCAGCAGGGCAAAGCCCACGCCGAACACCACCTCCCGGATCATGGACAGGAGGGTGGAGGCCAGCGCCTTGCCCACTGCCTGCAGGAAGATGAAGCAGGCCTTGTTGACGCAGGCCAGCACCACCATGGACAGGTAGATGCGGAAGGCACGCAAGGCGAAGTCCGTGTAATAGCTGCTCTCGTTGGCAGCGCCGAAGATGGCGATGAGGGATCGGGGGAAGCACTCCGCCAAAAGCAGCGCCACAGCGCCTGCGGCGGCCTCGGCGATGAGCAGGCGGGTGAACAGCTGGCGCACCCGCAAGCGCTTTTCGGCCCCCATGTTATAGCCCACGATGGGGATGCACCCGGCGGCCATGCCCACCACGATGGAGATGACGATCTGGAAGAACTTCATGACGATGCCCACCACCGCCATGGGGATCTGGGCATACTGTGCCTGCCCGAACACCGGGTCCAGAGCGCCGTATTTTCGCAGCATATTGTTGATGGTGGCCATGGCGGCCACCAGACTGATCTGGGAGAGGAAGCTGGTGATGCCCAGTGTCAGCATCCGGGAGCAGAGCCTGCCATGGAGCGGGAGATCCCGGCGGCCGGGGCGGATCATCTTCATCCGGGGCAGATACCAGACGGCCAGTCCTGCCGTGATTACCTGCCCCATCACGGTGGCCACCGCTGCCCCCATCATGCCCCAGCGGCAGACGAAGATGAAGATGGGATCCAGAAGGATATTCACCACCGCTCCGGCCAGCGTGGATACCATGGCGAAGCGGGGAGCGCCGCCGGCCCGGATGACGGGGTTCATGGCCTGCCCGAACATATAGAAGGGGATGCCCAGCGAGATGTAGAAGAAATACTCCTGCGAATAGCGGAAGGTCTCGGCATTGACGGTGCCGCCGAACATGGCCAGGATCTGATCGGCAAGCAGCAGGTACAGCGCCGTCAGCACCAGACCGCTGCCTGCCGCCAGCACCACGGCGTTGCCCACGGCTCGGCGGGCATCCTCTCGCCGGCCCTTGCCCAGCGAGATACTGACGAAGGTGCAGCAGCCGTCACCGATCATGACGGCGATGGCCAGCGCCACCACAGTCAGGGGAAAGACCACCGTATTAGCGGCATTTCCGTAGGAACCCAGATAGCTGGCGTTGGCGATGAAGATCTGATCCACGATGTTGTAGAGCGCCCCCACCAGCAGGGAGATGACGCAGGGGATGGCGTAGCGGTGCATGAGCCGCCCGACGGGCTCGGTCTCCAGAAATTGTGTGTTGTGTTCCATAGTTGTGTCCTCTCTTTCGGCGTGATAAAAATGCGTAAGTCCCGGAAATCCGGACTTACGCATTTCTGCTGCACGATTTGCCTATGGAATTCCGCAAAACAACGTGCGGCGTTTCTGCAACCGGATTTACGCAGAAACGCCACACGTTGTAAGACGATTATAACAGATGGGGGGAAGTTTTTCAAATGTTTTTGCCGCTGCCCTTACGCCGCCGTATCCCGGCGGAAGCGGCGCATGAGGGCCAGCGCCATGACAAGGCACAGCAGCTCCGAGCAGAGGGGGGCGAACCAGATGCTGCTGCCGCCCCAGAGCGCCGCCAGCAGGAGCAGTGCCCCGGCCTGTAGCACCAGTCCCCGGCCCATGGAGATGCACAGGGCGGAGCGGGGCCGCTCCACCGCCGTCAGGAAGCCGCCCATGAGGATATTGAAGCCCACCAGCAGATACGACAGGGCGTACCGCCGCAGCGCCCCGGTGGAGGCGGCGTTCAGCAGGGGCTTCTCCGAGCCGAGGAAGATATGTACCAGCTGCGGGGCCAGCAGGAAAATACCGGCAAAGCAGACCGCCGTCATGATGGCTACGGTGATCAGGCCGTACCGCAGCAGCCGGCGGTACTTCTCCGAGTCCTTACGGCCGTACTGGAAGCTCACCAGCGGCTGGGAGCCCTGAGACACACCCAGCATGATGTTCACCACCAGCGTATTGGTGTAGGCAATGATGGTATAGCTCACCAGCCCGTCGGTGCCGATGCAGCGGAGAATCACATGGTTGAAGAGGAAGATCATCACGCCGTTGCACAACTCCGTGACACCGTCCGCCAGTCCGATGGGGATCAGGCGGCGGTAGATGGAGCCCTCCGGCCGGAAGCGCACCAGATGGAAGGTGGTGTGCTTGCCTAAGAAGTGGGTGATGTAGATGACGCAGGTCAGCAGCTGGCTCAGACCCGTGGCGAAGGCGGCACCCCATGCGCCCCAATTCAGCACGAAGATGGCCACATAGTCCAGCACGCAGTTGGTGAGGCAGCCGATGCACACCGTGAGAATGGCCAGCATGGGCCGCCCGTCGGTCTTGACCAGGATCTCCAGATTATACGACACGATGAAGCAGATGGCAAAGGGAGCCAGCCCCCTCAGGTACGACATGGTGTAGCCCAACGTTTCCTCCTCCGCCCCCAGCAGCAGGGCAAAGGGCTTCAGAAAGATCAGCACCAGAGCGGTGATGGTCAGGCCGATGACCACCAGCAGCGCCAGATTCTGGGAGAACAGACGGTTGGCGTGCTCCCGGTTGCCCTGCCCCAGATAGATGGACAGGATGGTACTGGTGCCTACGGCGAAGGTGACGGCGATGGAGAACATGACGTTGGTGAAGGGAACGGCCAGATTCACCGCCGCCATGGCGTAGTCCCCCACGCCCTTGGCCACGAACAGGCCGTCCACGATGGAGTACAGAGAAAAGACCATGAGGGAGGCCACGGTGGCCGAGGAGAAGCGTAGAAACTGTGCCAGCAGACTGCGCTGATCTTGCATTTTCGATGAGATTCCTTTCCATTCAGCGGCGTACCGCATATACCCGCCGCAGCGGTTGTACCGCCTATTATAGCCGAAATTTTCCTTTCGGTCAAGGGGGGGAGACTGCATCTCACAGCGGAATGCGGTAAAATGCACAGAAGGAGCGGCATATCCATTGGCAATTTTATACAGATCAGAACGGAATCCTCCGTTCAGGAAGCGTGAAGGATGCGGCGGAGACGAAAAGGGGGACGCCCTGACGGGCGTCCCT
>ENA-UOOA01007342-UOOA01007342.1-human-gut-metagenome-genome-assembly--contig:-P61old-NODE-7342-length-9970-cov-8.034796_pt1 | contig 9970 bp, 9 predicted proteins | sample MGYA00242467_ERZ724014 | MGnify/ENA metagenome assembly ERZ724014
GAGGGGGCGCAATCAGAAGATTACGCCATGGGGAAAATTGTTAGGACAGGTATGACGGCTGGCCATTTTTATTGAAAATAATTTCTATTCGATCTCCGCGCGGATTTACAGAAGAGACATCTCCCGTCAGATCTTTGTATCCAACACGCGTATCCAGTATCAAATATTTATTTTCGTCCATATCAAGTAATCAAAACCTATAGGATGCAAATTTATCTCAATGAACCACCACAGCGCTTGCAGTCTCGCTTCCCTGCATCTGGATCGTCTGTGCCATGACCGTTGCTGTTGCGGAAATATGTACAGGAAGAATTGTGTCTGAGCCCAGAACTTGAAACCTGCCAAAGGAAATAGTTATCAACATTGTTTTGATAGAAATAACCACTCAATAAGCGTGTCATTTCACGATTCCCCCAGAACCCCCAATATCCGTAATCGTTTTTTAACTGATCTACCATTTGTGTAATAGTAGAATTCAAACTTTCTTCTGAACAAAAAGAGATCAAATGCCAGCTGAGGTGGGTGTCAAAGAACGCTTTTACGGCATCGTAGTTCGCGCGGCCGACCGGGTCTTTGATCGCATCCCCGTCGATCTGGCCGAACTGTGCTTTCAGTTCGATCACCGAGTCGGTTATATCGGTATCAGCGGGAAACGTCCGGCCGAGGAAATTGATCGTGTTGGCGATCTCCAGCACTTTGTCGATCTGCGCTTTCTCATGCAGGTCGACGGTCTTGACCGTGATCCCCCCATCCGAGGCCAGCGCGACGCCGATCAGCGCCCCGAATATCGTGTCCAGCATGTTCGACATTCCTCTTTATCACAATTCGTCATTTTCTGCCGCGTCGTCTTCTTCCTCTGCGATTACAGAGAAGGAGAATTGGGATTTTTCCTCGTGAAACTCCTCCAGCAACACATTGAGAAAACGAATTACCATATTGGCCGACAGATTGATCTCGACAAAAATACCCGGCTTAATTTCCACGGGAGACCGCATCGCCGTACCGGACATATCCAGATATGGATGTTTCTGATTAGCCGAGTTAAGAGAGAAATGGGCAATGGCCAATGTCTTCAATATATTCGGATGGCGCTTATCAAGAAGTTTCAGCATGTCTTGAAGCATGAGAGCAAATCTGTTCTGGCGATAAATTTCCCCCGCGAATTTGAAAGTAACAAGTTTTGTCCCCGTGGCAGTCTTAAACTGATCCAAGGTTATTTCGCTCAGGTATTCAAATTCGATGCTGGGATCTTTTACTTGCTCAACATGGTAACGCCGCGAAATAATATCGGCCAGACGCTTTCCGCGCTGTACGATATTTTCCACAGTCCAGGTTTCCTGATTCCAAACATCACTGTTCAGGGTCTTGGCCTTTGAGTTCTCAATGATAAACTGTTTTTTCTCTTCAAAATTCTTGTTTGAGAGCTCTGAATTGTATCCAGTAACAGAAAGATTCCCCAGCACATGCAAATATTGTTCGTGCTCTTCTTCGGAAATATGTCTCCAGCCAACGCCAAGATGCTGAGGCATAATGTGTTCAATCGTCAGCTCCTCGGCATTCAATGTTTCCTTGCCGTCACCATTCTCAATGTCCATCAGCAGAAATTTACATAATGGTGCATTGGAATAAATTTTTGCTTCCTGCAAAGAACGGTTGAATTCAGAATCCGATGGGAAGATGTCTTTCGATGATACCGTGTGCAAAAATTTGTTGATGGACTCGTAATATTTCTTTTTATTTGTCTCCACCTTGAATACGCGATTGTAAAGATAGGTGAAGAGCCCGCGCAGGGAATTGGTCGGTACCCCGCAAACGGCACGGCGAATCAGATACGTTAGGATCAGTTTCAGTGTCTTTTCGAGAGCCTCTTCCGAAATTATCTTCTGTTCAAAATCATGGAAGATGTGGAGCAAGAATGGGTAACAGGTTGTTTGTTTCAAAAGCCGAAGCGCCCTGAGCAGCTTGCGAACCTGAACAGAATAACGCTCGCTGTTATAAACGAATGTCTGAAATATCGCGGCATAGTATTTAAGCTCCTGCAAGATGGATTCCTTTGTGTATTTCCCGATGTTATAGAATTTCACAAAACGATCATACAGATGCTCGATATTCCCCGGCGTGCTTGTTTTATAGACAATGTACTGCATGAAGAACAGGTTCAGATTGCTGTAATCCGTTCCCGGCTTCAGCATTTTTTCGATTTCCAGCCAATAGTCTTCATACAAATTTTCTTGATCCGGGGCGTTCATGAGAAGAAAATTTCGGATCAAATCAGCACTTGAAAGGTCCAGACCAGTTGAATTGATGCTTTCAAAAATAACCTGCGGATCGTCTTCCTTTTCCTTCAATTCGATGTAAACGATTTCCAGTTTTTGAAAAGCAGTCAGGATTTCAGTCGCAGAATACCCGTTCCGGACAAATTTTTCAAGTCTCTTTTTGCCAAGGCTGTAGTTCAAGAATATATGCCCCTCAGGATTCATGTCCTGAAATTTGTTGTCCAGAAGAGCGACAAACTGGTCGTTGTCCGATTTGATCGGTTTCAGTTTGATTTTGAATTCTTCCTCGCAGAACTGATTCCTTAACAGACCATTTTGAATTTTGATGTGGCAGGGATCTTTTTGCTCCTCCGCTATATCGGCCAAAGCCTTCAAAAGAATCATCATCGTTGTCAGCCGCTGCTGACCGTCTATGATGATGTATTTGGGCATAGAAAAACTATTTTCTTTGGAGGACATGAAAACGATGGAGCCGAGAAAATGCTTTTCGCCCGTTTGCAAAATGCGTTCCACATCATCCAACAGACGATTGCAATTTTGCTCAGACCAGTCGTAATTACGCTGGTAAACCGGTATATGAAACAGGACATCCTGCCGTCCGATAAAACCTTGAATCATCCATATGTTATCTGCTTTCATGTCGCATCTGCCTCATTTTTTGCGCTTCCGCCCAATGCCCGGCTTGGGAGATTTTCCTTTGAAGTTACGATCCAAGAGCATATCCGCTTCTTCCTTTGTCACGACCGTATCCCAGCCGCCGACTTGCTCACCTTCGTGTTTGTCGATGCCAGTATAAGTCAAACTGGCATCCTCATAGCGCTTAAAGGCAAAAATAGCGGAATTCATGACATTGCCGTTAAACACTCCGATACTGACCAGCAGTTCAAAATCTGCCAGAGTCAGTCCGGTCACACGGGTGAACAGAGCTGTTTCCAGCTGTGTGATCACATCGAGCAAAGTCTGCTCCCGGTAGTCTGTGAGATACATGAATATCGGAATTCGGGTTGCAAATTTGATCAGTTTCTCCTGAATCATCCGGCGCTTCGATTTGATCTCTTTTTCCTCCTCGGTCAGTTCTTTCTTTTCCTTCTTGGAGGTGTCGTCGCCGCTTTCCGCCTTTTCCCGTTTCAGTTTTTTCAAAGCATCAGAACGGTTGATAATGGTGGCGATATCATCGCCCAAGCCGCGAAATCCTTCGATTCGCTCAATGGCGGCCATTGCATCGGGATTGTCCAGGAGACGCTGCAGCGTCTCGTTATCCACGTTTACCAACAGCGCGCTCTGCCAGCGGCGGGCAAGCATGGTGGACGCCGTTCCGCTGATGACGAGATCAAGGATTTCCCCAGCGTTTAACTGCTTCATGGAACTGCCGTCATAACACAGCACCGGCAGGAAGCGGATGAAATCCTCCACCAGCTGTTCAGGCTTGTCTTTTGACTTGTAGTCCAGTTTTGTACTGTAGGATGCAATTTCCGACAGAGCCCGATCCGGAGCATAATCGAAAACGTAGCACAGAGGCTTAATGATTTCCACCTCATTGGGATTTACACCGTCAGGATTCCGGACGCGCCACGGAGACTGCACCCGGAATGCGGCCTGAAAATAGGTCTCCGGGCTGGACGTGTTGCGCAGCATAAAAATTCCGCTCCATGCGGGAACGGTAACGCCTGTTGTCAATTTCCCGCAGGAAAGCGTGATGGTCTTGGTCGCAAGAGCGTTGCCGATGGCTTCTTCCACCGGCCCCAGAGCCTTGACACCGATTCCCGCCTGTGTCCCTGCGCAGTCGATCACCTTGTACTCATGATAGAAACTGTTGGCATTCTGCGAAAGCAGCCGTTTCATGGCCTTGCAGGAGGCCACGCTGGGAAGAAACCAGAATGTGTGGGAGAGCGAATTCCGCAGGCGGATGTCAGAGAACGGCATCGGCGGCCGCACTTTGGAGCGCAATTCATCAAGATTCTGTGCGAGGTATTGTCCTCGGAGAAGATCAAGCCATTTCTGAACCGCCTCCTCATGCCTGAACTGACATTCTCCCATGAGACTGTCAGGAACCGCCTCTGCCCGGAAGAATTCATTCAAATCGAATTCATTTGTATCCGTGTTCAGCGCAACATCACGGATTTCTTTCGGCATCTGATAGGTCATCAGCACCATCTGCGGCAGTTCAGAATAGGGATTGGGGCCCTTTTGCGGATTCCATGACAGCTTCGCACGCTGTTCGTCAGAATAGGTCCAGTTGAAAATCTGATCCTCAAGGAATTCTCCCGTTGCCATTGCGCGGAACGGCGTCCCGGAGAGATAGAGGTAGTGATTGGCCGACAAAGGTAGTTCGTCTTCACTTTCGAACCAGCTCTGTCCTCCATCGTTGAAATCACGTTCTCTGGTATCTTCGGCATCGTAGAGTTCCTTACTGGATTCATTCCACGCGCCGAAGTGGTATTCGTCCAAAATGATGCAGTCCCATTGGGTCGCGTGTGCTTCCTCATTACGAGGTTTGATCCCGCCGATGTCCGTGCGTCCAAGCATGTCCTGAAATGAGGCGAACCAGACGCAGGGCCGGTCGGGATCGCGGTCGGCAAACTGCAATTCGGTATCTTTGGAAACGAACTGCCATCCTTCAAAATCAATATGTCCCTGCAAATCTTTGCGCCATTCGCTCTGTACGGCAGGCTTGAAGGTCAGCACAAGGATTTTCTTCCATCCCATCTTCTTTGCCAACTGATAGGCAGTAAAAGTCTTTCCGAAACGCATTTTGGCGTTCCAGAGAAAATGGGGAGCCTTTCCGCCGACCTTATACTTATTTGCCTTAAAATACTCTTCCGTAACCCGGACGGCCTGTTGTTGTTCCGGGCGCATTTTGAAAGTGTCCAGCTTGCGCTCCGGATTCGGTTTTCTACGACGGACGGCAAGGATCGCGGCACGGATATCATCCACGGTGCATTCATACCATTCGGATTTCTTGCCCTTTTCACTCCGGCAACGTACAGCTCCCATCTGGTCCAACATGGCATGAACATCGTGATCAGTAAAGAGTGTTCCGTCATCGCGGATGGCAAATTCATCCAAAACGATTTTATACGGCAGCTTTCCGGGGCGGATGGTGGGATACTGCTCTTCGATCCGTTCTTTCACACTTTTTGCGGTATAGCCAACTTTGAGAACGCCTTTCCCGCGACGCTTTCCCTGCCACGGCATTTTCTCGTATTGCGGCTCGGTATAGGCATAAATATGAGGGCGTCTCTGGGATTCAAAAAAGACATCATTGGTGTTGTTCATTGCGCACCTCATTCCATTGGACGAACCATAGAATCAATGAAGGCTATCTCATCTTCTGTGATTCCATATTTTTTATAGAGCTCTTCATCGGTCCAGCTTTTTGACATATCCTGTAATGGGACCAATGAATAAACACGACACGTTGCATCTTGCGTTATTTTCTTAAGAAAGACCAAGAATCGGAAAAAGCGAGTTTTTATGTAGCTAACCATATTTTCCGCTTCTTTTTTGGTCTTAAATTTTCCAATAACAAGATACGTTTCGGTACACGCAGTGTTCGGCTCTCCCACGAAAGGGGCTCCAATTATTTGATGCGGATATGTATCTCCTGCATTGTATGCTTTTGAAATAAAAACTTTATAAAAAGGAAGCATTTCTTTCCCCTTGACAATATCAGTCTTATCAATATACGAAATGCCTCCATTTTGAAAGAGTTTAATCGTATGGGTTCCTTTATCAGGATTTCCGCGGAAAGATGTGTCAAACCCAAAAGGCTTTCTTGCGGTCACCCAAGAATCCAAGGTTTCTGCTGTTTGGGCACGCACTTTTCTCAAGATAGAGATTGCTTCATTATACCGAATGAAGGTATCGTTTCCCGGCTCCAAAAGGGGGCGTGAGACCGTTTCACTGATATGAGAACCATACTGAGTAGTGACGGCACAATCTCCGGCATGATCTCTATCCCATAGGAAATAACAAACACCACCTTTCAACTCAACTCCGGAGAAGCAGTCACTTGCATTGGGGAAGTCTTTTATCACACGGAGACGATTATCGTGAAGCATCTCATCCCGGAATTCGTCTAACCCTTTTCCCCCTGCGAACCAACGAGAAGGCACAATCATAGTCAGATAGCGAGGATTAAGTCTTTTCGCCTGCTGGATGAAAAGATGATAAATAGGTGCTGCACTTGCCCCAAATCCTCCGTCACTTAATTGATACGGAGGATTACCAATAATAACATCGAATTTCATATTGCTGAACACCTTTCCGGGGTGAATGAATTGATACGCATGGGTTTCGAGAGAATCATCACGGTCGTATTCCGATTTGCTGGCTCCGCAGTATTTACACTTGCCATTCTCCCACGTGTGGTGAATCCGTTTGAAGAAAATGTTTCCGTCAGGATTGTCAAACTTGGAAACAGACCATTGGGAATCCGCATTTTTGGAACAATAGACGGAACGCCGGGACATCAGTGCCGTCAGACTGGTGATGGCGATCCCGAAGAGCTGTTCATGGAAGATATGATCCAGCCGCTTCTGCAAATCCGGAAAATCCTTTTCCAGTCCGTGAATCAGCCGCTTGGCGATCTCCCGGAGGAAGACTCCTGACTTGCAGAACGGGTCAAGGAACCGGGTATCGGGATCGGAGAAGAGTTCCTGCGGCAGCAAATCCAGAATCTCATTGACCACATCCGGAGGGGTAAACACTTCATCACTGCTCAAATTCGCCAGACACTGAAGCACATCCGGCTTGTAAACGGAGTTGAGAAATCCGCTGGCGGGATTCATCTCATCTTGGATTATTTGTTCTGCCATGTTATTTCTCTCCTTCTTCCGCAAGTTTTAAATAATTAACAGGCGGGTATTCATTGATCGGCGACGGTTTCAGAATGTCCCTTCCCGTATCCGTTTTCAAAACCTGTTCCTGACGTGCCATCTCTGGTTCGGCAAAAAGATCCATCTGGTTTCCCCTTGATGTTTCCGCAGATGCTGCGTCTGCACCGTCTAAGTGCATGGAGTCAAACCTGAATTCACGGCGTTTGAAAAATTCTCCGATGGGGCTCCACTCGGTGAACACAATCTGGTCCAAACCGGGGATTCCTGGCACGGAAACCTTGTCCTGTGTATTGATGGCGTCGCCGAGCAGAATGTTCTTCCGCAGAATGAATCGTGCGCTTCCGATCAATTCATTAGATGGAGCAAAGCCGACAATTCGCTGGTAAGCCTCAATATAAAAAGCAAGCAGCCGGGAGCGGGCGGCTTCAATGCTGTCCTCCAGAATGTCTATTCCATAGATACTGCTTAATGCGATCATGGAATCCATTTCAAACGGCTTTGCCTTCCAGCCGGGGCGTTTTTCGGCTTTTTTCAGTTTTTTCTCTTTCTGATCCAATTTCCGCTCGATGACGGCAAGTTTCCGTTCCAGAATGACGATCAGAAAGTTTCCTGTTCCGCAGGCAGGCTCAAGAAAACGGGAATCAATTCGCTCCGTTTCCTGCTTAACGAGATCAAGCATGGCATCGACTTCGCGTCTTGCAGTCAGCACTTCCCCGTGCTGCGTAACGCGATCTCTGCTGATTACCTGTTTTTCTTTTCCGCCCATAACAACTCTTCCATTTCCTGATAAATTACCACCGTTACTCGGACATCTAATGTCCGGGTGGATTGCTCAGGAATATTTTTTTTAACTTTTTTTTCGGAGGATTATCCTTTCCTTCCGGCACAGCTTCCATGATGTCTGAAAAATCACAGTCAAGAGCCGAGCATATGCGCAGGAGGATCTCAACATTCACCGGCTGCCCGGAAACCATCCGGGCCAAGGTGGATGAACTTATTCCAGTGGCATTCAACAGGTCATTTTTTCTCAAATTCCTGTCAATCAGGGTGTGCCATAGTTTTTTATATGAGACCTGTTTCATGTTGAATCTCCGGAATGCATCCATGCCTTTCTGTACCTTTTGTAATGTAGGCGCAATCATGGCATTTTTCAAGTATAAATCTTTGATTTCTGAAAGAAAAATTCGATTTCTCGACTGCGGGCACAGTAAATCCGTTCTGGCAGTTTTCCCCAAAGGGTGGTTGTCATGAAAAAGCAGACTTCGAACCGTGTGAAATCTTTACGAGATCCGGTTGCTGAGGTGGGACGGGAGCCAGCCGACCACGACCTGGTTCGTGTCCTCATCCCAGAAGAAGTAGATCTGCATGCTGTATCGCCTCTCGCGAGGGAAGCTTGTTTTTCCACCTCTTTCCGAAGGAGTGGGTTGTCATTATCCGTTCACCCACCATCGCCATACGCGGACGTAACAGAACGCGAGGAAGGCAATTCCTGCGATACAGAACATCATAATTCCGAGCGGGAGCCAGAGATACATCAGCCCCAGACCGGCACCAATGCTTCCGAATAATACCGTCAGCACAATCAGTTCGGCGAGTTTGATTTTCTTTGCGGTCAGTTCGATCAATACGGTCTTTTCCATGATTCACCTCGCTTTCCAGTCGCCGGAGGGGATGATTTTTGCCTGCTCCGGCAGATGGTTCATGGTGTAGATCCATGCCTGAACAGTCGACCCGTCCGGCAGGCGGAAATCCGTCAGAAGACGATCGTAGAGGCGTGGATATCCCTCCAGACGGTCAACATTTGCCCAGTCCCGGATCGGAATCTCAATCAGCTCGACAGAAACATTCGTTTTCCCCTTCGGGACAAATGCCGGGAATCCCCATCCCGTGTCATAGAGCGTTCCGGAAATCGTTGCGCTTCTGCGGGAAATTGCATTCCGGCAGAAACGTTCATTGCATTCGCCGGAACGGAGTGTGCCGTATGCGGCGATCAGGACAGTTTCTTTTTTCATTTGCGCCTCCTTTTTCTGATAAAGTGATTTTTGATTCTATGAAAATTCGCTCCCTCGCGGCAGATCTTCCGATACTCTTCCGGATAGGGTAATCCGTTGCGGATTTCCTTGGTTTTCGGAGTCATTTCATAAATCAGCGCGGGCAGTTCCGTGCCGTCGCCGAGGATCACATCCACGGTGTAACGACGGTAAATCCGCGGATATCCCTCGCAGCGGTCAAGACGCGCGACGTCATTCCCCCGGAGGAGATACACAAACCCGTGAACCTGCCCCCCCGGTGCATAGTCGACATCGGCATAAAGCCGTTCGGTCAGACGGTAGTTCGGCAGAATCGCCGGAGCATATGGAACCGCAGTCGAGCAACGCTGAAACAACCTCTCCGGCAGCAGGTTGCTTCCGTATGCGAAATATGCGTATAACCCGTTCATTTCAGTTCCTTTCCTGCGATTTTTTCCATGAGCGTATATTTGCATGACTTTTCGGAATATCCAGTTCATTCTACGATTTTTTTCCGAAAGAAAGTGATATTTTCCAGTGAAAATCGCCGGGAGCGGAAGCCCCCGGCTATCCGATGCTCAGCACCCGCGTTTGCGTAAGAGATCGAGCATGGCTTCCGTCCTTGCCGCCTCGATGCTTTCCGGAGTTAAATCCGGGATAAAAGCGCATCCGAAGGCGGGCGGCGGGAGCGGCGTTTTTTCCAGGTCGAGGAATTTGATATTGCGTTCGATCAGAATTCTTGGAACTTTTGCATCGGTGAAGTCGTCGTTCTCGTCCACGCAGACCAGCAGGGCATTCCCGGCGATTCCTTCGGATCCGGGCCACCGGAATCCGACCTTCCAGTTCC
>ENA-UOOA01007348-UOOA01007348.1-human-gut-metagenome-genome-assembly--contig:-P61old-NODE-7348-length-9963-cov-3.330945_pt1 | contig 9963 bp, 7 predicted proteins | sample MGYA00242467_ERZ724014 | MGnify/ENA metagenome assembly ERZ724014
GTCACAGAAATGGAAAACCAGAACAAAAATAAGAACAAAAATCAGCAGAATCAGAACCAGCAGCAGAACCAGAATCAGCACCAGAATCAGAAGCAGCAGCAGAATCAGCAGAACCAGAGCAAGAATCAGCAGAACACGGAGGAAAAAGACAACTACTGAGTTTCCCCGCAATATTGAATTTGCAGGGTACGAAGGGACCGCTCGCCTCGCGCGGGCGGTTCTTTTTTCTTTTCAAAACTCGCAAAACTGTATTGTATCTGCGGGCAGAATATGATAAAATAAAGAGAAGTAAGTCAGGAGAGAAACTATGACGGATAACAGCTTTATTATGGCCTACAATGCCGAGAAGCGCAAGCTTTTCGATAAATATTATTCTTTTCTAAACGATATGCAGAAACGTGCGGTATACACTGTACGCGGTCCGCTGCTGATCCTCGCGGGCGCGGGCAGCGGAAAAACGACCGTACTCGTCAACCGCATCACGCATATCATACGCTACGGCGACGCGTACTATTCGGACGCACTCCCCGCCGGGGCGAACGAAGACGATCTTGCCGAGGCGGTGGCTGCCGAAGGTCTTGACCGTGAGGCGCTCGGGCAATTTCTCGAGAGATACGCCACAGACGTACCGGCTCCGTGGAGTGTGCTCGCAATAACTTTCACGAACAAGGCGGCAAACGAAATAAAGGCGCGTCTTGCGGCGGCGCTCGGTGAAGAAAACAGCGCCGCGACCGAGATATGGGCGGGAACCTTCCACTCCGTATGCATGAGGATCCTGCGGACATACGGAGAGATCGCAGGATTTTCTCGGAATATCGGAATCTGCGACACCGACGATGCAAAAAAGCTCATCGGCGACTGCATGAAAAAACTGAACATTGATCCTCAGAACCTCCCGGTCAGGAGCGTTATGAATCAGATCAGCCGCGCAAAGGACAGGCTTCTCGGTGTCGCCGAATACGCTGCCGAGGCGGGCCAGGATTTCAAGCGTCAGCAGATCGCGAAGATATACGAAATGTATGACGCGCGGCTCCGCGAATCGGGGCTTCTCGATTTCGACGACATCATCATGAAAACGGTGCTTCTGATGCGCGAATCGGAGGAGCTTCGCCTGAAGCTTCAGAACAAATTCCGCTTTGTCTGTGTGGATGAGTTCCAGGACACAAACGCCGCGCAGCTTGAGCTTACGATGCTGCTCTCCGGCGGATACCGCAACATAATGGTCGTAGGTGACGACGATCAGAGCATTTACCGCTTCCGCGGCGCGACGATTGAGAACATTCTCCGGTTCGACACGATGTTTGACTCGGCAAAGGTAGTGAAGCTTGAGCAGAACTACCGCTCGACAAAGACGATACTTGACGCGGCGAACAGCGTCATCGCCAAAAACGAAGGCAGGCGCGGCAAGAATCTGTGGACAGACGGGGAGCGCGGTGAGCAGATATCGCTCACGAAGCTTCAGAATCAGATGGACGAGGCGCGCTACATATGCGACACTATAACGGCAGAGATGCTCGGAGGCGGGCTGGCGTACCGCGATTTTGCAGTGCTGTACCGCACGAACGCGCAGTCCCGCTCGATCGAGCAGGCATTTGCAAAGAGCGGGATCCCGTACAGGCTGCTCGGCGGTCAGCGATTCTTCGACCGCATGGAGATACGCGACATGATCGCATATCTGTGTGTCATCGCAAATCCTGCGGACAGCGTACATCTCAGGCGGATCGTGAATGTGCCGAAGCGCGGGATCGGCGAGACGTCGTTCTCTAAGGCGGAGATGATCGCATCGGCGGAGGGGATCCCCCTGCTTGAGCTTCTGCGGAACGCCTCGAGGTACCCCGCCATTTCATCCGCCGCAGCGAAGATGACGAAATTCGTCGATCTCATCGACACGCTGCGCATGGAGGCGGCAACTTCTCCGGTATCGCTGCTCATTGCCAAGACGGCGAAGCTCTCAGGCTACGAGGAAATGCTCGTTCTCGCGGGCGAGCTCGAGCGAGAGCGGCTCGACAACATAGGCGAGCTTGTTTCGACAGCACGCACATACGAAGAATCGGCGCAGACGCCGACGCTCGCGGGATTTCTTGAGGATGTGGCGCTTGTCTCCGACATTGACAAGTACGATGAGACGGCGGATGCCGTGGTGCTCATGACGATCCACAGCGCCAAGGGACTTGAGTTCCCGGTTGTATTCCTGCCGGGCATGGAGGAATCACTGTTCCCCGGCTACCGCTCGGTAGAAGATCCCGACGAGCTTGAGGAGGAGCGGCGGCTCGCGTATGTTGCAATAACACGCGCGAAGCGCAAGCTTTACATCACTCATGTTCACGAGCGGATGCTGAACGGCTCGACCCAATACAACAATCTGTCACGCTTTGCCGAGGAGATACCGCCGTGGCTTCTGGAACGCTCCGACAAATCGTTTGCCGGACGCGACGACGGCGACTACATCGGAGACTCATTCGGCTTCGGCAGCCGCGGCTCCGAGCGATCATACAGCTTCGGCAGATCCGGCACGACCGGCAGAGGCACCTCGGGCAAGAGCGCGTTTTCCGGAACATCCTCCGGCAGGGCGCAAAGCTCACGCGGTCGGTCGATCTATCAGACGCAGACGAAGCCTGCCGAGAAAAAAGCGGCAGCGCCCGCGTTTGCCGTCGGCGACAGGGTGCGTCACGCCACAAGCGTCCGCGAGATGGGCGGCGACACTCTGTATGAGATAAATTTCGACGTAACGGGTCCGAAAAAGCTGATGGCTTCATTTGCACGGCTCGTCCGCGAATAAGCATTGACAAACTCCCCCTGCAAGGGTAAAATAATTATAAAAAACACAAAAAGGAATCTGCCACATGAAAAACGACAAGAAAATGGTTGACCAGATCACCTCTATGGATGAGGACTTTGCCAAGTGGTACACCGACATCTGCACCAAGGCTGATCTGATAGATTACTCAAGCGTCAAGGGATGCATGGTCATCCGCCCCTACGGCTATGCGATATGGGAGCTTATTCAGTCCAATCTTGACCGCCGCTTCAAGGAGCTCGGTCACGAAAACGTATACATGCCGATGTTCATACCCGAGTCGCTCCTGAACAAGGAGAAGGAGCACGTTGAGGGATTTGCACCCGAGGTCGCATGGGTTACCCACGGGGGCAGCGAGGAGCTGACTGAGCGTCTCTGCGTTCGACCCACATCCGAGACTCTGTTCTGCGAGCACTATGCAAACATCATCCGCTCATACCGCGATCTGCCGAAGCTGTACAATCAGTGGTGCAGCGTTGTAAGATGGGAGAAGACCACGCGCCCGTTTCTGCGCTCGAGAGAATTCCTGTGGCAGGAGGGACACACGATGCACGCGACCGCCGAGGAGGCTATCGCCGAGACGGTACAGATGCTGAACGTATACGCCGATTTTCACGAGAGAGATCTCGCGATCCCAGTAGTCAAGGGAGCAAAAACTCCGTCCGACAAATTTGCCGGAGCTGAGGACACCTACGCGATCGAGGCTCTTATGCACGACGGTAAGGCGCTTCAGGCAGCGACCTCGCACTACTTCGGCGACGGTTTTGCAAAGGCGTTCGGCATCACATACACCGACAAGGAAAACAAGCTCGTTCATCCGTTCCAGACATCGTGGGGCTCGACCACCCGTATGATCGGCGGGATCATCATGACTCACGGCGACGACAACGGACTTGTTCTGCCCCCTGCAGTTGCGCCCATTCAGGCGGTGATCATTCCCGTATCAATGCACAAGGAGGGCGTACTTGAGGCTGCGTCCGCGCTCTGCGACAGGCTCAAGGCTACCGGAATCCGCGTAAAGCTTGACGACTCCGACAACTCGCCCGGATGGAAATACTCCGAATACGAAATGAAGGGCGTGCCGCTCAGAATCGAAATCGGTCCGAGAGACATTGAGTCCGCTCAGTGCGTAATGGTCACGCGCCACAACAGAGAAAAGACGTTTGTACCGCTCAACGTGCTCGAGGAGACCGCAAAGGAAAGACTTCAGGCTGTTCGCGACGGTCTTTACGCAAATGCACTTGCAAACAGAGATCGCCGTTCCTACGACTGCCATAATCTCGACGAGGTCAAGGCCGCGCTTGCCGAGCACGGCGACGGCTTTGTATTCGGAATGTGGTGCGGTGATGAGGCGTGCGAGGACAAGATCAAGGAAGAGACCGGTGTCGGCTCTCGCTGCATCCCGCTCGATCAGCGTCACATCGGCGACACTTGCATTTGCTGCGGCAAGAAAGCAGACAAGATGGTCTGCTTCGGCAAGGCATATTAAGTTACACAGAATAAACATGACCGCAAGAGGGGGGTGAGAGGCATAAAGGAATACTCCGTATCTCTGAAGGAACGGCTGTCACAGCTTGACTTTATCGTAATATTCTGCGCGTTCGGAATGAACCTCATAATCCTTCTCAATCTTTACGGCGGCAAGGACTTATGGGGGACGAAGCACTTTCTTGTTCAGCTCATCGCGTCGGTACTCGGCATATGCTGTATGCTCGTTCTCGCGTATCTTGATTACGATGCGATCATATCGCGCCTGATAGTCCCGATATTTTTCCTGTCGATCGGGCTTATGGCGGCGGTGCTGCTCTTCGGCTCGGACAACGGCATGGGAAACAAAAACTGGATAAGGATACCCGGCGTACCGTTTACCATACAGCCGTCCGAATTTGTCAAGATCACGTTTATCATAACGTTTTCAAAGCACATTGACGCCGTCAAGGGTAAGATAAACAATATAAAAAATGTGCTGCTTCTCGCCGCTCACGCCGGCGTGATCGTAGGTCTTATACTTATGACGAAGGATCTCGGCTCGGCGCTCGTATTTCTCGCGATAATCGCGATCATGCTGTACTGCGGCGGTCTGTCGCTGTGGTACTTCGCCGGCGGGATCGCGCTGATCGCAGCCGCCTCGCCGATCCTGTGGTCGCACATGGCGCTGTATCAGCAAAACCGCATTATATACGGCTTCTCGCCCGAGCTTGATCCGCTGAACGCCGGATATCAGGCGCTGCTCAGCCGATCAGCCATCGCGTCAGGCGGTGTCTTCGGCGCGGGAATGTTCGGAGGAAACGTATATCACCCGCTCCCGCAGAAGGAATCGGACTTCATCTTCGCAGTCGTATGCGAAAAATTCGGGTTTGTCGGAGGCATGGCGTACATCATTCTCATGTCCGTCATGGTGGTGCGGCTCCTCATTCTCGCCAGACGGGCGAGAAAGGATTACGGTGCACTGATATGCGTTGGTGTATGCGCGCTGTTCGTTGCGCAGTCGCTCGAAAACATAGGAATGTGCCTTGCGTTGCTCCCCGTCGTCGGGATCACGCTTCCCTTTTGCAGCTACGGCGGCTCGTCCATGCTCGCGGTATACATATACCTCGGGTTTATAATGAGCATATCGTCACACAACCGGAAGTATTATTTCGAGAGGGAGAAGTCATAGTTCGACCGAAGTCGTGCGTTTTCCATATTTTTAGGGGTTACATTTTTCCCCGCCCGTGATTATAATATAAATATAGCGCATCTCTCTGACATCACAGTTACCGAGATGCGCATATTTTATTTTTGGCGGGTTCCGCCGCACACGCGGGGGCAGACACGAATCTGAATCCAAACTCCCGTGCCGCTGTCCGCGGCATAGCGCGACAGCCCGAAAGGCATATTCTATGGAATTTTTACAGATCAGAAGCGACGCAGTAAAGGTGATGCTTAGTGCCGAGGAATCGGCAGCCTTCGGGTTTAATGCGGCAGTCATCGGACATGATCGCGCCCGCTTCGCCGCCGCAGTCCGCGAAATACTGAGCCTCGCGGGTGACAAATGCACGCTTGGACACGGGCGTCTGCTTGTACAGATCTACACCTCGCGTATCGGAGACTCGGAGCTGTTCGTGCGCGAGCTGCCGTGCTCGTCGGCGCTCCAGTCACAGGGCTGGCACGCATCCGAGCTGCGGACCATCGACGGCTTCTCCGAACACCGTCGATTCATTTACTCATTTGATGGTATGCCGCCGATGCTGCACGCGTGCAACCGGCTTCGCTTTTCCGGGTACTCCGGCGACAGCGCCGCATACCGCGACTGCGAACGGCGGCGGTACTATCTTGTGCTCGATATGCGGACCCCTCTCCCCGAGGAGCACGGCGGAACGTTCTGCTCGCGCGGAATCTCATACTACATAAACGAGCACTGCACACTGATCTGCACGGGTGCGGTCGAGCTGCTCGGGTCGCTCGCGTAATATACACAAAATTTTTCTTATTAATATTGCGACTTTTATTGACTTTTGTTTCGGGATATGTTACCATGAATCGTCTGAAGTTTTTTTGCTTCGTAATTAATTGCCGCTATGGCATGGAGGTATATTATGCTTATCAACAGACCCCCCATGGGTTGGAACTCATGGAACACCTTCGGCTCTAACATCAGCGAAGATCTGATCAAAGAGACCGCCGACATTATCGTCTCCTCCGGACTGAAGGACGCAGGCTACGAGTACGTCGTTATCGACGACTGCTGGTCGCTTCACGAGAGAGACGCTGAGGGACACATCGTTCCCGATCCCGAAAAGTTCCCGCACGGAATGAAGGCTCTTGCAGACTACGTTCACTCCAAGGGACTCAAGTTCGGTATGTACTCCTGCGACGGTGACAAGACCTGTGCAGGCTACCCCGGAAGCTACAACTACGAGTTTGTAGACGCAAAGGATTTTGCTGACTGGGGCGTTGACTACCTCAAGTACGACAACTGCTACAAGCCCGGCAACCGTTCCGGTCGTTTCCTGTACAACAGAATGAGCATGGCTCTCAAGGCTTCCGGCAGAGACATCGTATTCTCCGCGTGCAACTGGGGAACTGAGGAAGTACATAAGTGGATCCGTTCCACCGGTGCTCACCTCTATCGTTCCACCGGCGACATCTCCGACTGCTTCGCAAGCGCTAAGGGTCTTGCAAACTCTCAGATGAACGTCTGGGGCTACTCCGCTCCCGGCTGCTTCAACGACATCGATATGCTCATCTGCGGTATGTACGGCAAGGGCAACGTTGCTGTCGGCGGCTGCAACGACACCGAGTACAAGACTCACTTCGCTCTGTGGTGCTTCTACGGCTCTCCTCTGATGATCGGCTGCGATGTCAGAAACATGAGCGACGCTACTCTTGAGCTGCTCAAGAACAAGGATCTCATCGCGATCAACCAGGATGCAGAGGCTCGTCCTCCGTTCCTTCTGAACGCTACGTTCTCCGACAACACAAGCCAGAACTCCTACCTCCAGTTCTCTGCTATCAAGCACCTCGAGAACGGCGAGTACGCACTCGGCTTCTTCAACTACGCTGACTACGAATCTGTGGTTCCCTGCGACTTCGAGCTTATGGGTCTGACCGCTGACGACAAGTTCGGCTTCGAGATGAGAGAAGTATTCACCGGTGAGACCGTCACCGCATTCGAGAAGCACTACACTACCGTAGACGCTCACGGATGCAAGATCTACCGTGCAAAGCTCATCCCCGCTAAGTAATTGATTTTCACACAAAAAAAGAAGGGAGCATATGCTCCCTTCTTTTTTATTTCGTTATTTTTCCCGCTTGAAGAGCTTCAGCAGATCGAACACCGAGGACATAGAGAATATCTCGACTCCGTCTCCGACGAGCTTTTCGCGTTTCACGGAACCTGCCGGAGCCGCAAACTCCGTAAATCCGAGTCTGCGCACCTCGCTCAGCCGCTTATCGACTGATGCGACTGCGCGGATCTCGCCCGCGAGTCCGATCTCGCCGACGGCGAGCATTCCCGACGGAAGCGGAATATCCCGTATACTTGAGATCATTGCCGCCGCGATAGCTGCGTCGATTCCCGGCTCGTCAAGCCGCAAGCCTCCAACGACGTTCAGGTACACATCGCAGGAGGAGAATCTGAGTCCGAGCCGCTTCTCAAGCACCGCGAGCAGCAGATACATACGGTTATAATCGATGCCGTCCGCAGTACGGCGCGGGCTTTGCGACTGCGTAGGAACAACGAGCGCCTGCACCTCGGCGATGATCGGGCGGCTTCCCTCCATCACGCAGACGGCGCAGCTTCCCGGCACATTCTGCGGTCTGCCGGAGAGCAGCATGGCCGATGGATTCTCCACCTCGGCAAGTCCGTCCTCGCGCATTTCAAACACGCCGATCTCGTTTGTCGAGCCGAATCTGTTCTTTGCCGCGCGGATGATGCGGTGAGCCTGACTGCGCTCGCCCTCGAAATACAGGACGGCGTCCACCATATGCTCAAGCACTTTCGGACCCGCGATCGAGCCTTCTTTGTTCACGTGACCGACGATGATCACGGCGGTACCGCTGTCCTTGGCACACGATATAAGTGCGCCCGCACACTCCTTCACCTGAGAAATGCTGCCTGCGGCATTGGCGGACGCCTGCGACGTGATCGTCTGGATGGAGTCGATTATCATTACGTCGGGCTCGATGCGCTCCTTCTCCGCGATGATCGTTTCGATCGCGGTATCCGTGAGGACGTAGAGCCGCGCGGAATGGACGCCGAGCCTGTCGGCGCGCATTTTCAGCTGACCGCGCGACTCCTCGCCCGAGACGTACAGTATCTTTTTCTCAGGCTCAAGCGTACTGCAAAGCTGCAAAAGGATCGTCGATTTTCCGATACCCGGTTCGCCCGCGAGCAGGACGACCGAGCCGTCCACAAGTCCGCCGCCGAGGACTCTGTCAAGCTCACCGATTCCCGTTTCCATGCGGTCTACCGGGGCATCGTCACGCGATGAGAAAGGTTCGGCGCGTCCCCGCTCGCGCGAATACACGAATTTTTCACCGCTGCCGCTCTGCGCCGCCTTCGGTGCCGAATATGTTTCCTCCTCGAAGGTATTCCACGCGCCGCAATTCGGGCAGCGTCCGAGCCAGCTCGGGCTTTGGTAATCGCACTCTGTGCAGACATATACTTTTTTCGGTTTCATTTTCACGTCTCCGGTACTATTAGTATGTCAATTGTACCACATTGCGGGACGTTTTACAAGGGCTTTGCGCTCATGCAAGCTGTGCGAGTATCCTACCGATCCAAAGCGCCTGCTCCGACTCAAGGGCGTCGAAATCCATGCACGCGCCGTAGATCTTCTCAAGCGCAAAATGGCACTCGCGCGCGTCTGCGAGAGACTCAAGGCCGCCGTCGATGAGCGACGCGCGGCATTTCTTGCCGAATCTGATCTTCTGGCGGACTTTCCCTGCAGCTGCCCGGTCGATGAAGCGACGGGTATTTATCACCTTTTCCGCGCGATCCGGGACCTGCAGATCGCTGCGGTACACAAATGCACGGTCATGCGGGAAATAGACGGATTCGGCATGGGTTAGGTCGAGCGGAGAGCAGCTGACGTATGCGGCGATGCCGGACGACTTAGCTTCGCGCACGACTTCGTCGATGAACATTGACGCGGCGTCCGCATCGCCTGTGACCGGATACAGCTTCACATCCGAATCATACGCACCGAAGCGCACTTCCCCGTTCATGGTAAATCCCGAAAGCTGGGCATATGTCACGGAACCCGCGCCGTCGAACTGCGAAATAAGGCGGCGTGCCGCTGTGGCTGCCTTTGTTCGCTCGAATACTCCCGACCAAAGGCGGTAGATATGACGGTTGATCTTTTCTGCGGCAAAGCGCCTCGATCTCGCTGCGTCTGCGGCGCAGAGCCGCGCTGTCCCAAAAACGCCCGAAATCAAGTATATCCCCGGCGGCTCCCGGGCACCGCAGCTCTCTCGCGTGCGGCGGAGTTCCGTCGATTATGCCGACGCGCCTTCCGTCACATCCGGCGATCATCACGCCGTCAAGCGACGATTCGTCCGAGCCGCAGAGGTAGCCTCTGCCCGCAAAACCCTCGCCCGCCGCTGCCGCGAGTACGCGGCGCATGAACGTACTTTTGCCCGTACCCGAGCCGCCTTTGATTATGTAGAGTGCCGAAAGCTCC